>Ga0207711_10004537_pt1 | contig 11819 bp, 7 predicted proteins | sample KBSS34metaG_FD_184401 | JGI IMG/M metagenome (GOLD analysis project Ga0207711, IMG submission 184401) | Switchgrass rhizosphere microbial communities from Kellogg Biological Station, Michigan, USA - KBS S3-4 metaG (SPAdes) (version 2) | ecosystem: Host-associated > Plants > Roots > Rhizosphere >...
CGGATCCGGCACAGGAATCGCGGAAAGCAAAGCCTGCGTATATGGATGCAGCGGGTTTTCGTACAGCTCTACTGAATCGGCGATCTCAACTATCTTGCCCAAATACATCACCGCAACCCGATTCGAGATGTGCTCTACAACCGCAAGGCCATGCGATATGAAAAGATATGTAAGACCAAATTCAGCTTGCAGATCCCCGAGGAGATTTACAACTTGTGCCTGGACCGACACGTCGAGTGCCGAGACCGGTTCGTCACAAACAATAAGTTTCGGGTTGAGTGCCAAAGCCCGGGCGATCCCGATCCGCTGACGCTGGCCGCCTGAAAACTCGTGCGGGTAGCGATTCATGTAGTCCGGGTCGAGGCCAACTTTTGACAACAATTCAGCAACGCGAGCCCGACGCGAATTTTTATCACCGATCCCGTGGATCTTCAACGGCTCGGAGATGATAGAAAAAACACTTAGCCTAGGATTCAGACTGGCGTACGGGTCCTGAAAAATTATCTGCATTTCCCGACGCAGCTTTTGCATTTTCGCGTTCGGCAAACCGATGATGTTTTCGTTTTCGAAGGCGATCTCACCGCTTGTTGGTTCGTGGAGCCTGAGAATGCATCGCCCGACCGTCGTTTTGCCGCAACCAGATTCACCGACCAGACCTAGCGTTTCACCCCTGCGGATATCAAATGAAACTCCATCCACCGCGCGCAAAACGTCATCGCTATTCTCGACCAGAAAATGCTTGACGAGGTTTTGTACGTTAAGTAGCTCGCTATTTTGAGACTGTGCTGCAGTGCTTTTCATCTACAAATACGATAAAAAACCAAACGGACATCTAAATCGAGGCAGAGACCAAACGGACATCTAAATCGAGGCAGAGAGATGTTTTTCAATTTCGAGGCTGTCACCGCTCTCATCATCGTAAAGCACACACCGCACCTTTATCTCACCCGATAACTCATAAAGGGGTATTTCACCATTCGTGCATCTTTCCATGCGAAAATGACAGCGAGGCCCAAAATGGCAGCCCTCGGGCAAAGCGGTTGGCGTCGGGACCGTTCCCTCGATGGTCTGAAGCCTTGACTCCGAACCTATTCCGCCGGCCGATAATTTCGGAACCGAAGCAAGGAGCCCCTGTGTATAAGGATGCTTAGGTTTCTCGAATAAAGCATCTACGTCCGATTCCTCGACAATCTTTCCCGTATACATCACACACACACGGTCCGCAACTTCATCTTTCCCGTATACATCACACACACACGGTCCGCAACTTCTGCAACAACACCGAGATCATGCGTAATCAGCAAAACAGCCAGATTCCTGGTCTTTCGCATTTTATCGAGCAATTCCAATATCTGCGCTTGTATAGTCACGTCCAGAGCGGTTGTTGGCTCATCCGCGATCAATAGCTCTGGATCGCATGCCAATGCCATTGCGATCATTACACGCTGACGCATTCCGCCAGACAACTGATGAGGGTAATCGTTCGCACGGCGTTCGGGCGACGGGATCGACACCTCTTTCATCGCCTCTATAGCCATTAACCAAGCGGCTTTGCGATCCAACTTACGATGCAGGCGCAATGCTTCCGCGATCTGCTCGCCAACCGTGTAAACCGGATTCAGCGATGTCATCGGATCTTGAAAGATCATGGCAATGTCTTCGCCGCGGATCGATCGCAATCGTTCGGAACTGGCCTTTGTCAGATCCTCGCCCTTGAACTCGATCGCACCATCGACGATCTTTCCCGGCGGTGAAAGCAGACGCATGATGGACAACGCCGTGATCGACTTTCCGCAACCCGATTCACCGACGAGAGCGAGCAACTCGCCCTCATCGATATGAAAACTGACATCGTCAACCGCCTTGACGATGCCAGCTCGCGTCGGGAATTGCGTCCGAAGATTTCTGACTTCGAGTAGTGGAGACATTTAGTAAAGCTAGGGTCTTGGTGCCTTGATCGGATCCGCCGGACGCTTCGGAAGGCCTACCGGCGAAGTCAGTTTTTTCATGACTTCCTGAATCGCCCGCTCCAACTGCGGATCGCGTCCGGAGATCACGGATTTAGGATCGTTATCCACATCAATATCCGGATCAACGCCGTAACCTTCGATCACGTATTCACCCTTTGTGTTCGCAAGTGCGGATTCGGGAACGTTCACAAGGCCGCCGTCGATCAGATTTCCGCGATTCGAGATTCCAACCACACCGCCCCAGCTGCGCTTCCCTATCAACGGACCGAGGCCCGCTTGTCGGAACATGTAGGGGAAAATATCACCGTCCGATGCCGAATTCGAAAATATCACCGTCCGATGCCGAATTCTCGTTCAAGATCGCAACCATCGGGCCCATGAATGCGCCGTCAGGATACGTAGACGCATCGTCTCGCCCACGTGCAAAATTTACTCCCAGTACTTTTCGGCTCAGCCTCTCGATGAGCATACGGGAAACGTTTCCGCCACCGTTTGCCCGAACATCCACAATCAAGCCTTCCTTATCAAGCTGCGGATAGTACCATTTTATGAACTCTCGAATACCTGGAGCTCCCATGTCCGGAATGTGGAGGTATCCTACTCGGCCGTTGCTCATTTGATCGACTCGTCGCCGGCATGCTTCGACCCAGTCCATATAAATAAGATCCGACTCATTAGTGATAGGACGGAAGGTAACGGTTCGGGCACCTTGAGGATTGGGTGTGCTGTTCAGGGTTAGCGTCACGGTGCTGTCTGCCTTTCCTCGCAGATAGGAATAAATGTCGCGGTCCGCAGTAACATTCTCGCCATTGATCGTTATCACGTAGTCGCCGACCTTTGCATCCACGCCTACTTCCGTGAGAGGCGAGCGGTAGATATCTTCCTCATTCTCTCCGCCAAAGATCTTGCTGATCTTATATCTATTTGCCGCCTTATCCACGTCAAATCGAGCTCCCGGCAAAGCTACCCGCACTCGCGGTGGAAGATTGAAATCTCCTCCATCAATGTATGCGTGCTGTACTGTTAGTTCCGACTGCATCTCCGAGAGCAAGGGTGGAAGATTGAAATCTCCTCCATCAATGTATGCGTGCTGTACTGTTAGTTCCGACTGCATCTCCGAGAGCAAGTAGTTCAGATCAGACCTATGTGCGACATATGGCAGCCACTTTTTGTAATCGTCACGGATCCTCTGCCAATCAAATCCGTGCATGTTCTCCACATAAAACCAGTCGCGGTACCGGCGCCAGACCTCATTGAAGATCTGGTTCCATTCTTTTACAGGATCGATCTCAGTGATCATGCCCGACGTCGAAACCGGCTTGCGGGTTTTGTCGCCGTTTGAATTCGCATCAAGGATCGAAAAACCGCCAGTGGACGGACAGAGGATCTTCGATCCATCTGTGGACAGAGCGTATCCGCCAGCGGGCGAGAGTAGTGTTGTTTCTTTGCGATCCTTTAGCGAAAAAATGCGAAGTGATGACTGGGTCTCGGCACCTCGTCCATAGTAGAACGGAGCCCCGACGACATAGATCAGGTTTCCCTTGTTAACGGCAAGCCCGCCATAGTTGTCCGCCGGAAGAGGTGCTTTAGTAACGCGCGCTTCAATACCGTCAAAATCGATCTTTTCAGCCGTTTCAGGCGGTTTCGCTCCACCGCCCGGTGCGTCGGGCTTCTTTTCCTCCGTTACTGATACCTCGTCACTCTCGTACGGAAACGGATTTTTCGTATCTTTTCGCAAAGCCAATGCATAGATCTGCCCCATGCGATTGGTCGCGTAATTGAATTCAGAATTCGAGATCTGCGGAGCAAACTCTCTCGCACTTATGAAATACAGATAATTCCCGGATGGATCCCAGGCCACTGAGTTGGCGTCGAACATGCTTGGAGTTACGCGGTAAGTCTTATTGTCCTCCGAGCTCCAGATGTACACGTTCGACATACCATTATGCCCATCCATCGAATATGCAAGATAAGCACCCTTTGGAGACCAGTCATAATCCTGTATCAAACCATTCGGAGCGTCGGCGATCTGAACGACCTGCTTCGTCGCCATCGTAAGAACATAGAGCCGGCCGTCTTTGTCGCTAAAGGCGATCTTCTTTCCGTCGCCAGACCAGGTAGGACCATAACGCTGAGCGTGGCCGCCCGTACTGATTTGCTCGGGCGGGGTCGAGCCGTCTTGAGCAACAGTCCAGATCTCTTCTTCCCCGCTCTTGTCGGAAATGAACGCGATAGTCTTTCCATCCGGTGACCATGCCGGAGCGCGATCGTTGGCGTCTGAGGAATGGGTCAGGTTGCGAACTCCGCCTTTCTCGATTGGGACTGTGAAGATATCCCCTCTTGCAGAAAATAAAGCACGCTCCCCTTTCGGACTTAGTGAAAAGTTGCTGATCAACCCTGCGACGGAAACCTGCCGTTTACGCTTATTCAAGCCGTCGTCCGGCACGATGATCGAAAGCTTTGTCGCTTTTTTCGAAGCAGCATCCATAATCTCGAGCTCGCCGTCGCGTTCATAAACGATCCGGCCTTGATGGTCGGAGCTCGGCCAGCGAATATCCCAGTCGCGATTCCTCGTGACCTGCGTGGTCTTCGCGCTCGATACGTCATAGGCGTAGAGATTGAACTTGCCGTCCTTGTCTGAGTTGTAGTAGATCGTGTTTCCGATCCACATCGCATCCCGGGCCGCACGTGGGCCGTCTGATATCAATTGAGCATCGTTGGTTTTGAGATCGTAGATATAAAGCTTATTTGCTTGTCCTCCGCCGTATCTCTTCTCAGGACGGAAATCGCGGAATCGTGGAGAATAGACGATCTTTGTTCCGTCCGGAGAGAACGAGCCCGAACCAGCTTCCGGCATCGGCATGGGTTCCGCAGGACCGCCCTCCGGCGAAACTGTATAAAGTTTGGCTATCGGCAATGACCACGAATCCCTTTCGCTCCGGAAATAGATCTTCCCGTCTTTTGTCCATCCGACAACTTGATTATCCAGGCCCCAACGAGGAGCTAACGGCCCTTTCGAAGGATAAAAAGTCAGCTGCTTCGGTTCGCCGCCAGTCGCCGGCACGACGTAAACCTGCTCGTCTCCGTCATACTGGCCGGTAAATGCAATCCATTTGCCGTCTGGCGAGAACTTCGCATATGTTTCGACGCCCGGATGGGCGGTCAGCCGAGTCGCGGTCCCTCCACTGGTGCTTGCGATCCAAAGGTCGCCGCCATAGGTAAAGACAACCTTGTCACCATAAATGTCCGGGAATCGAAGAAGTTTGGTTTGTGCCGAAATGGAGAAGGTTAGACAAAGCCCAACTGCGAAGGCAGAAAGGAGCCGATTGAACATGCAATTTCCTCCGAAAAGAGTGTGGTTAGCCGATGCAAGTTTATCGTAAATAAGCAGGTTAGCAAAGACCCGAAACCCAGATTTGACGGGCTCTTTCTAAAGCAACTATTTTCATCGCAATTTCCTCTAATGAGTGTTATTATTTTCTGACAAACTTCCAAGGAAGAAGCTTTACGCGAGGAGATGTCCAAGTAGTGAAAAAACCTTCGAGCCTTTATATCGCGATTCTCACAGTTGTCTTTTTTATTTCAAGCGCGTATGGGCAAAATCCTTCGATCACGGCGAAAACCGATCTTAAATCCACAAAAGACGCTCCCTCGGCGTCTAAAGCGGGCAAAACCGTCACAGGTGAGACAGTAGAGCAGGATGTCGCAGAAGCTCTCTCGGTTATTGAGGGCAACTACATCAACGGCAAACATCTTGATTACAACGAGGTTTTTAAGTCCTCGATCGACTCTATGCTTCACACGCTCGATCCGCATTCGAACTACTTCGATGCCAAAGAATTCGAGCAATTTCGCACAGACCAAAGTTCGCGTTACTACGGTATCGGAGCGACAATCGGCGACCTGAGCGCTCCGAATGGAAATGTCATCGCCACATACATTAAAGCAACCTTTGCGGGAGCTCCTGCTAATCGGGCCGGCCTAAAATACGGTGACAAGATCGTTGAGGTTAATGGCGTGAATGTCCTCGGCAAACCATTTACCGACGTCCGTAATATGCTTCGCGGACCGCGCGGCACAATGGCGAAGCTCGTTGTTGAACGCCTCGCAACCGGTAAGCGCGAGACCGTCGAGATCATACGCGATGCAGTGCCACAACCTTCTATCTCCGAGGCTTACTTGATCCGTCCTGGTGTCGGCTATATCAATATGAGCGGTGGTTTTAATCAAACCACGTATGCCGAGTTTGCCATGAGCGGTGGTTTTAATCAAACCACGTATGCCGAGTTTGCCGAAGCGATGAAAACGCTTAAGTCGCAGGGCATGCAGCAGCTCATCCTGGACCTTAGAAACAACGGAGGAGGATTGGTTGGCCAAGCCTACCGCGTCGCCAATACGTTCCTCTCGAGCGGGCAAACGGTCTTCACTCAAAAAGGACGTCTTGACGGAACCGCCGACGCTTACCGTGCGGAGAACGGCAATCCGGACCAGACTCCGATCGTCATGTTGGTAAATCGCAACACTGCGTCCGCTTCGGAAATCCTTGCGGGAGCTTTACAGGATCACGATCGTGCCCTTATCGTTGGCGAGAACACATTTGGAAAAGGTTTGGTTCAAAACCCGTTTCTGCTTGACTACGGCTCGATGCTGCTGTTGACCATAGCGAAATATGAAACGCCCTCTGGCCGGTTGATCCAGCGGGATTACTCAGACGGAAACCTCTACAGTTATTACACCAAGGGCGGTGTTTCCGCGGATGATCAGGAGCCCGATCCACCCAAGGGAGCCGAGACGAAAACCGACTCTGGCCGCTCTGTATATGGCGGCGGTGGGATATCGCCGGATGTAGCTATCAAACCGCAGACCATCCCTATCGAGACAGCCCGTTTTGAGCAGAAGCTCGCGAATCCGATCTTTGCATTTGCCCTTGACCTTAGTCTTGGTAACGTAAAGGGTTTCGAAACCTACAAGATCACTAAACCGATCTCGTACGATTATGATATTAAATCGACTGACTTCCCCATGACGCCGGAGCTTTTCCAGACATTCAAGGAATACGCTTCTCAAAAATATAAATTTACCCCGGCGCAGATCGACAAGGAGAAAGAGTTTGTTGAGCGTGTGCTTAGATCCGAAATGGTGACGGCTGCATATGGATCCACGACGTCCTTCCAGGTATTCAATGAATTTGATGACCAGCTTCAGCGTGCGATCGAACTGCTGCCGCAGGCAAAGCAGCTTGCGTTAGAGGGAGCAAGATCGAGGGCCAACGCTGCGAAGCGTGACGCACTCAACAAATAGGTTTTGATTCGATCGGAAAAATAAAAAAGGCGTCTCGTTTGGGACGCCTTTAAATTGATGGGACTGAGAAAACTAAAAGAGCCAGCGGATCAAATAATAAACGCCGATTCCCGCTCCGACGAGCAGGACCAATAAAAAGGCGATCCCCGCGGCTACCATCATCTTAAATCTTCGATAACGATTCTCATCCGGCGGTGAAAGCTGGTTCTGCGGAAAATAGGGCGGCGGTCTGTTCATAAGTACAGTGTAGAGTTAAAAACGAAAAGTGAAAAGTCTTCAGAGTCAGATCCAAATTCTCCGCCGGCACAAATCCGTCTACCATTCACCATTCACCATTCACTATTCACAGTTGGCTATCGCGGCAGCGGCTGCTCCAAATTGGCCAACCCATACGCCAGTACGGCAACAACCGACGCATTCTCCGCTAGTTCCTTCGGCACGATTTTGTCGAAAGTATCCGCCGCCGTATGGTGATAGAGGAAGTACGTTCGCTGATCAAAATAGGGAGCAAACGACGGCACTCCCTGCTGTGTCATCGGTCCTACATCCGAGCCAACGTTGGCTTGCACTTGCGCTATACCCGCTCCTTGTGACCAGAGCACATTCAGTATCGGCGTGAAAAACGGAAGAGCTTCCTGTTTCCCCGCAAATACGAATCCGACCGGATGCGAGGCACCAAGGTCGGCTTCGATCGCTCCAAAGTGATTCGCCATTTTGTTCTTTTGCTCTTCGGCGTAGCCCGCCGAACCACGGCCGCCGTTCTCTTCATTCATCCATGCGATAAAACGGATCGTTCTTTTCGGCTGAAGTCCGAGCTGCTTTAGAATAAATGGGGTTTCCATCGAAACAGCAACACCCGCTCCGTCGTCTATCGCCCCGCGGCCAAGGTCCCAGGAATCAAGATGTCCTGAAACGATGACGACTTCATCCGGCCTTTCACTGCCTTTCAAGTCTGCGATCACATTATAACTGGGAGCATCAGGCAGCGTCTGCGGCGTCAACAGCAGATGTAATCGAACCGGGCCCTGTGAAACAAGATCAGCTATCGTGTCAGCATCTTCAAATGAAACTGCCGCCGTCGGTATCTTTTCAACTCCATCCTGGTAGCCCATTGCGCCGGTGTGCGCCAGCCGATTCTGCGAGGCTCCTGCAGATCGAACCAACGCAGCAACTGCACCAAACCTCGCGGCGGCGACGGCCCCGCCAAATCGGTAGGCGACCGCTTGGCCATACGCTGCTCCGCCAAAGCCACTCGCCGCCATCTCGCGATCGTATTTATTATTGAATAGAATGATCTTGCCCTGTATCTTGTCGCGTCCAAGCGTCGCCAGATCCTCAAAACTATTGACGACCACCACATCGGCTGTCAGTCCGTCAGCCGGTGTTGCTATACTGCCGCCCAAAGCTGCCAATACGATCTTTTGTGTGGTTGCGGGTGCCATACCCGGCCATTCAACCAATTCAGCTTTCTCTTCGCCGCGAACCCAGTGCGGCACCATCACTTTCTGCAAACGAACGTCGAGACCAAGTTTTCGCATCTCGGCCGCCACGTACTGTACGGCTTGTTCGGCCTGCGCCGAGCCTGAAAGCCTCGGACCGATATTATTCGAGATGTGCCTTACCTGATTCAGCCCATAGTCGCTGGCAAGAGCCGCCTTTTGGATCTTTTTCATCTCCTGAATTGTCTTGTCCGAATACAAAACCGGAGTTGGAGAACCCGCGGGCTGCTGCGCGATCGCGGACACCGTAATAATAAAAACTGATAAAAGGAAAAAGTAGGTTTTCATTCGGTTATCTTAGCGAATGCGATGCGGACTTGGAAAGTTCTGTGAGATAATGAATTAGCAATTTACACCTCTCTCCGGACCTAATACTTTATGAAGCGAATCTTTCTTTTGTTCTTTGTCCTTTCTCTGCTCTCCTTCGGCTCATTTGCTCAAACACCTTTTGGTATCAACGACCTCTTAAACGTAAAGCGCGTTGGCGACCCTCAGCTTTCGCCCGACGCCCGTTCCGTCCTGTACACTGTCGGCGTAGTCGATAAAGATGGCAATCGTGTCGTTACTCAGATCTACAGTGTTTCGGTTGACGGTGGTCAGCCGAAACAAATCACATCGGGCGATAGGTCCAACAGCAGCCCACGTTGGTCCCCTGACGGAAGGCTCGTCGCCTACACGACCGGCGGCCAGATCTGGACCATGAGGCCCGATGGTGATGGAAAGAAAAAAGTAACGGACATTTCAACCGGTGCCGGCAATCCAGTCTGGTCTCCGGACAGCAGATGGATCGCGTTTAGTTCCGATGTGTATCCGGAATGTACAAGTGATGCTTGTAACAAGGCTGAAGACGACAAGGCAGATAAGAGTAAAGTAAAAGCGCATGTTTCCGATCGTTTGCTATACCGACACTGGGTCGAGTGGCGCGATCGCAAGCGTTCGCACGTTTTTCTTGTCGCGTCCGGCGGAGGCGTTGCGACCGACCTGACTCCGGGCGATTTTGATTCGCCGCCTTATGCAGCATCGACCGGTGTTGACTATGCGTTTTCTCCCGATTCAAAAGAGATCGCCTTTTTAAGAAATCCGGACAAGATCGAAGCCATTTCGACAAATAGCGATGTTTACATTCGGTCGCTGACAGGTTCGTCCTCCCCGGCAAAGAACATCACAATTGGAAACCGCGGTTACGACGTCGCCCCTACCTATACGCCAGACGGTAAATACATGATATATCGTTCACAGGCGACTGCCGGATTTGAATCGGACCGCTGGCGTATCATGCGCTATAACCGCGCAACAGGCGAGGTGCTCGAGCTGACTCGCGGGTTTGACGAGCAAGCCGGCGAAATGGTGATCTCGTCCGACAGCAAGACGATCTACTTCACGGCAGAGCTACATGGCCATTCACCGATCTTCTCGCTCCCGGTTGAACCGGATATGCGGTTGCGGATCGCGACGTTTGTTAAGCCCGTCGTCGACGGCGTCTATGCGGGTGGACTAAATGTTTCGGGTGACGGACGAACGCTGGTTTTTGCATCGAGTTCGGCCGACAAACCTGGCGAGATCATGAAAGCCGGTACCGATGGCAGCGGCTTGGCAGCATTGACTCGTACGAACGAATCTTTCCTGGCTTCCTATCGTCTACAAAAGGTCGAAGAAGTGAAGTGGAGGGGTGCAGTCAACATTCCGATCAGCGGCTTTTTGCTAAAGCCGGCAAACTTTGACTCATCTAAAAAGTATCCGCTTCTTGTCATTATTCACGGTGGTCCCCAAGGTTCGCTAAGCGACAATTGGGGCTATCGCTGGAACTACCAAGTCTTTGCGAACGCGGGTTATGTTGTATTTCTTTTTCTTCCAAACCCCCGCGGTTCGACAGGTTGGGGACAGCAGCTTACCAACGAGGTATCCAAGGACTGGGGTGGCAAAGCATATACCGACATCATGAATGGTGTCGCCGAGGTGATAAAGAGGCCGTTTGTCGACAAATCGCGCATTGGCGCCGCAGGAGCCAGTTACGGAGGTTATATGGTCGATTGGATACTTGGCCACAATAACGATCCGCGGTTCAAATTCAAGACCTTGGTGTCGCATGCAGGTGTTTACAACCTTGAAAGCATGGCAGGTGCGACCGAAGAGTTGTGGTTTGTAAACTGGGAATTTAACGGAATGCCCTGGCAGAACCGCGTGAACTACGATAAGTGGTCGCCAAACAAGTTCGTCAATAACTTTTCTACGCCAACGCTCGTAACATGTGGTGAACTTGATTTTCGCGTTCCGATGGACCAGAGCTTTCAGCTCTTTACTGCGTTGCAGCTGAAAGGTATCGATTCAAAGCTGATCGTCATTCCCGATGAAGGCCATTGGATATTGAAGCCGCAGAATTCGGAATTCTGGTACACCAACGTACTCGATTGGCTTCGCAAGCATCTGAATCCATAGACGTTCTTTAGACGTATGAAGATTAACAACAGCCGCGGCCTCGCGTTCACCGCCGCGGCCATTCTATTCCTAAACCTCGTCGGCTTCGCGCAATCCGCACGCCCAAATTTCGATCGGCCACGCACCTATGATGTCCAGAACTACGTCATTCGCGTCTCATTCGATCCGGCCGCGAAAAAAGTATTTGGCGATACGACGGTTGAGCTTAAGCCTCTGGCCGCGGCATTTCGCGAGGTCGCTCTCGACGCAGTGGGAATGGAATTCCAGTCCGTTAAACTCGATCCCCAGTCCGTTAAACTCGATCCCGCCGGAACCGAACTCAAATATCGAAGCACGAGCGATAAGGTCCTTGTCACGCTCGACAAGGCATACGCCCCGAACGACACGATCGCAATTCGGTTCAAATACACGACCACACAACCACAGAAAGGTGTTTATTTCGTCCAGGAATTAAAGGAACAGGGTGCTAATTTTGATGCGCAGATCTGGTCGCAGGGTGAGGCGGAAGAAAATCGCTACTGGTTCCCATCATTCGATTTTCCAAGCGACAAAGCGACGAGCGAGGAATTCTTCACCGTCCCCAAAGGTCAGACCGTGATCGGAAATGGTGAGC
>Ga0207711_10004539_pt1 | contig 11818 bp, 9 predicted proteins | sample KBSS34metaG_FD_184401 | JGI IMG/M metagenome (GOLD analysis project Ga0207711, IMG submission 184401) | Switchgrass rhizosphere microbial communities from Kellogg Biological Station, Michigan, USA - KBS S3-4 metaG (SPAdes) (version 2) | ecosystem: Host-associated > Plants > Roots > Rhizosphere >...
TGTGCCATGGACTTAGAACCTGTGGTCTATTTAGGGGGCGCTGATCGAGGTGATCCGCACCTGGGTGTATTTCTGCCGATGATTCTTCATCCGCAGGTAGTGCTTGCGGCGCCGGAACTTCACGATCGAAACCTTATCGCCCTGACCGTGCAATTCCACTTTCGCCGTGACCTTGCCGCCCTTGAGCAGGGGCTTGCCCACGGTAACCGTGTCCCCATCGGCAATGAGCAGCACGTCGTTGAATTCAACCGTGGCGCCAGGCTCGGCGACGAGCTTCTCCACTTTAAGCACGCCGTCTTTCTCAACCCGATACTGTTTGCCGCCTGTGGCGATGACCGCGTACATTGATCGAAAGCTCCGTATGATTCGCTATGCCTTGCCTAAGGCCGAGCGGGTCGCGAAAGGACGCGCATTCTACTCAGGCACCGCCCGGGCGGTCAAACCCGATTTTGCTTGGAGAAACAGCGAGTTGAATAGCGTACCCCGCCCCCTGGATGCCGCCGGCGTGCCCGGTGAAAGCACCGATGCCGGATCGGCCGCCGCGCTCGAGGCCATCCGGGCACTGGTCCGGGCTGACCTGCTGGCGGTGGATGATGCCATTCGCCAGGGTCTCAAGAGCATCGTGCCGCTCGTTGACCAGGTGGCCGAACACATTATTGCCGGCGGTGGCAAGCGATTGCGACCGCTGCTGGTGGTGCTGTCGGGCCGGGCCTGCGGCAGCGCCGCGAAGGCGCACATTCAGGCCGCGGCGTTCATCGAGTTCATTCATACCGCCACGCTGCTGCACGATGACGTGGTCGACATGTCGGCGCTGCGCCGCGGGCGCGATACCGCCAATGAAGTATTCGGCAACCAGGCCAGCGTGCTGGTGGGGGATTTCGTCTACTCGCGGGCGTTCCAGATGATGGCCGCGGTACATTCGGACCGGGTGATAGAAATCATGGCCGAGGCGACCAATGTGATCGCCGAGGGTGAAGTCCTGCAGCTCATGAATGCTCGCGATCCGGACACCACCGAGCAGCGCTATCTCGAGGTAATCTATCGCAAGACGGCCAAGCTCTTTCAGGCCGGAGCTGAAGTCGCCGCCGTGGTTAGCGGGGCTGAACGAACCGTGCAGCAAGCGCTGGCACGGTTCGGCAAGCACCTGGGCACGGCTTACCAGCTCATCGACGACGTGCTCGACTACCAGTCGGATCCCGAGACTCTAGGCAAGAACCTGGGCGATGATCTGGCCGAAGGCAAACCGACCCTACCATTGATCCACGCCCTGCGGGTTGGAGATGCCGGTGCCGTGACGATGATCAGGGCTGCCATCAAAGACGGCGGACGCGAGCAACTGAGCGCCATCCTGCGTTCAATTGAATCGACGGGGGGCCTTCAGTACACTGCGCGCCTCGCGCAAGCCGAGGCGGATCAGGCCTTGGCTGCACTCTCGGTGCTGCCGGACACGCCCTTCCGTTCCGGGCTTGCGGCGCTGACGCGATTTGCGATCAATCGCAAGCATTGAATTTCGTGTTTTCGGGGTGTAGCTCAGCCTGGTAGAGCGCTACGTTCGGGACGTATAGGTCGCAGGTTCAAATCCTGTCACCCCGACCAGAGGTCCCTGCACCCTTTACGAGGGCTGCAGGTTGGCGATCAAGAGCAGTTGAGAGTATCCACGCCTGGCTGCACTCTGCGCCGCCATTGGACTCTCGGAGGTGGCGGAGGCTCTTGCGGAAGCGGGTCGGGATCTCAACGGACCGTTGACGCTAGCGCAACGACGCCACCGCCTTAGGGCACTGGAGGAACAGCTGCTCGGGCTGCCTGTGCGTCGCGGTTGATGTCGTCTGCCCTGTCGGGGACTGAAATCTGGCTTTTGCTCGGGTCCCGTTTCAGGGACCTTACGATTTGTATCCGTCCCGTGACCAGCCCGTCCGCTAATGTTCAGCAAGCTCACAACGCCGCATGCTTTACGTTACCGCGAGCGGATCAAAGCACAAGAACATCCCAGCGTTACAAATGGCGGAACAACTATTTGGCGACGTAGGGCAGCAGCCGGTCGTATTCGGTCTTGACCACCTGATAACACTCGCACGTTCTTGCCTCCAGACCGCCGCGATTCAACACTGCGATCCGACCCCTGCTATATTGAATCAACCCGGCCTCCTGTAGCTTTCCCGCAGCCTCGGTCACACCCTCACGGCGCACGCCCAGCATGTTGGCGATCAATTCCTGTGTCATAGAGAGGTCATTGGTCTGTAAACGGTCCAGGCTCAAGAGGAGCCATCGACATAATTGTTTGTCGAGCGAATGGTGCCGATTGCAAACCGCGGTCTGGGACATCTGCGTGATTAGGGCTTGGGTGTAGCGGAGCAAGAGATGCATGGCGGGCCCGAAACGAGCGAACTCGGCCTTGAGAAGATCGGCCTTCAACCGGAAAGCATGCCCAGCACTTTGGACTACCGCTCGGCTGGGAGTGGAGTCGCCCCCCATGAACAGCGAAATCCCGAGCATCCCTTCGTTACCCACGATGGCGATCTCGGCTGACGCACCGTCCTGCATGACGTAAAGCAGCGAAATGATGGAGGTAGTGGGGAAATAGACATAATTCATGTGACCACCTGATTCGTACAGGACGTCACCTAGCTTCAGCGGTAGCAGTTCCAAATGTGATGCGACCCGCTCGTAATCATCGCTCGGTAAGGCGTCGAGGAGATGATTCTGGTGAGGGTTAGATGGGCCAGGTGCGCTGATTGGTGACCTATACTCCATAGGTGGCACGGGCTCCCTTGCGACCTAAGGATTCCTTATGCCGGTCAACAGGGTGATATCATAATCCTACCAGCGGCAGAAACGTACTACCGGCCCCCGTTTGGCATCGCATCCGTGGTTTTTGGCGTCGATGGGAAGAAATGCGTAGCCAACAGGATGGCACTATTTACCAACGCTGATCTCTTCATCGGGACATCCCCTCGCGGAGCGAATCAACTGTCGAGCTGTAACCGCACGGTGAATTTACTGCCCTGGCCGATGCCCGCACTCGACGCCGATACCGTGCCACAGTGTGAATTCACTATCGATCGCACCACCGCGAGACCAATCCCCAGACCGGCTCGGGTCCGGACCGCAATTGTGTCACCTCGCACGAAAAGATCGAAAATGTGCGGCAATAAATCGGCAGCGATGCCGATTCCGGAATCGCAGACTTCAATCACGGCATGCCCATCGCTGACATATACCGACATCGAGACCCTGTCGCCTACGTCGGAATATTTTGATGCATTGGTAAGTAAATTTACGAACACTTCCTCGAGCCGGCGCGCATCCCCAAGGATCCAGATACTCGATCCCGGCAAGCCCAGTGAAATCTGATGACGCCGCTGAGTGATTTCCGGAGTGACGGTTTCAGTCGCCCTGCTGAGCACGGTGCACAAATCGATTCGCTCGCGTTCAATCCGCGGGTTCTCCAAACGGGAACCTCGCGACTGGCAGAGACTTGTAGTCAACAGCGCTATTTGGCGCACCTGTCGTTCGACGAGGTCGTGCATCTGTTGCTGAAAGGACTCATCTTTACTGCCTATACGCAATGCAGCTATCGCATTCTGGATTGACGCAAGGGGGCTTCGCAACTCGTGCAATAGGATGGCCAAAGACTCATCTTTTTGGCGGTCCGCAGCGACCAGTTCCCGGATCCGCGCATTGAGCCACTGCAGGCTATGCCACATGTGCGGCTCCGACAAAGGAAGCTCGGAGGGCGCGGTCATGGCCCGAGAGTCACTCCAAGCGAATTGCGACCCCATGCGCCGCGTACCCCAGTAGGTCGCGGGTTGCGCCGAGTTAGTTAATGCCATGGGCTGCTCCAATGCCTGTACCCGTCGGCGCAAGACTACAAAAAAACTGGACCGCGCTCCGTGCGATAGCAGACATATGACATTACGTGAAGCCTCTTGTCGCCAATTGGCAACATATCCTTGGCCACTCACTCGCGCAGGAGGACTTGCCAGATGCAAGCCTGGACCGTTTCCTGAGTGCAGATAAGGAATCGGACCATCACCTCAGGCGGCGACTGATTCGCGACTTAGCAGCATCTCCCGTGCTGAAATTTGATCAAACAAATGTGTCACCGCAGAATCACGTTCACGGGCACTGCAGGGACAACACAAATCCCTTCACCCCGACCAGTGATTTCAGTGTGTTACTAACCATAACTAAGTTGCACGCTCGCCACCTAGTCGCCAGGAAGCACACGGGAAGCACAATTCGCGGTCGTTTCCAGATCCGTCCAATAACATGAGCGAGCCCAAGTTTCAGGCCCGCGAATCCCCTGACGCCCCAGTGCGCAAATACGACGTCGCCCACGGTGTTAACGGGAACGGTGGTGGCGAGGCGCGGACTTCCATTGATCCAGTCTGCGGCATAACGGTCCCCGCGAATTCCGACAAGGCGGTCAAATTCCAGGGCCACACCTATTTCTTCTGCAGCGACAAATGTATGGCCCGATTCAACGCCAGCCCTTCGCAATTCCTGAAGTCCGGGACGGCGCCTCTGGCCGGAACGGTTTACACCTGCCCCATGCACCCGGAGATTCGGCAGATCGGACCCGGCACGTGCCCGAAGTGCGGGATGACGCTAGAACCTCTGGTGGCTTCGGACGTAGAAGACACCTCTGAAATCGAGGATATGAGTCGCCGCTTCTGGGTCAGTGTGGTTCTCACGGCCCCGCTGCTCTTCGTGACGATGAGCGAATTCGTGCCGGGCCTGAACCTGCATCACTGGTTTGGACGGGATTTCTTCAATTGGGTTCAAGGTGCGCTCGGGACACCGGTGGTGCTATGGGCGGGGTGGCCGTTCTTTACGCGCGCATGGGCGTCATTTAGGACGTGGCACCTCAACATGTTCAGTCTGATTGGGTTGGGCACCGGCGCGGCCTGGCTATTTAGCGTCATCGCGCTGTTCTGGCCGGAACTCCTGCCGGTGGCCTTCAAGATGAATGGCGTGGCGCCGCTGTATTTTGAAGCGGCCGCGGTCATCACAACCTTAGTGCTCCTCGGGCAGGTGCTCGAGCTGCGCGCCCGCTCCCGTACCAACGCCGCCGTCAAATCCCTGTTGGCGATTTCTCCGAATGCCGCCTGGCGCGTCAAACCAGACGGATCGGATGAGGAAATTCAACTGGATCAGGTGCAGGTCGGGGACGTGCTGCGCGTTAAGCCCGGGGAAAAAATCCCCGTCGACGGCCACGTCACCGACGGTCACTCGAACATTGACGAGTCGATGATCACCGGTGAGCCAATGCCGGTGGAAAAAACCACCGACAACCCGGTGACGGCCGGAACCTTGAATCAGACCGGTTCCTTCCTAATGCGTGCCGACAAGATCGGCGCGGATACCTTGCTCTCTCAGATCGTGCGCATGGTGAGCGACGCGAGCCGCACCCGCGCGCCCATTCAGAAACTCGCCGATCAGGTCTCGGGCTGGTTCGTGCCGGCGGTCATCGGGATTGCCGTCCTAGCCTTCGTCGTCTGGGCGGTGGTCGGACCGGCGCCAGCTTTGGCCTATGGCCTCGTGGTTGCGGTGTCTGTGCTCATCATTGCCTGCCCTTGCGCGCTGGGACTGGCCACGCCGATTTCCATCATGGTCGGGGTGGGTCGCGGGGCGCAGGAAGGTGTGCTCATCAAGGACGCTGAAGCCCTGGAACTCATGGAGAAGGTCGATACGATCGTCGTCGACAAGACCGGGACCTTGACCGAGGGGAAACCGCGCGTGCAGCGCGTGGTGGCCGCCCCAGAATTTTCGGAGGCCGAGGTGCTGAGACTGTGCGCTGCGCTGGAGACTTTGAGCGAGCACCCACTGGCGCAGGCTATCACCTCCTATGCCCAGGAACAGAAGGCTCAGCCGGTCGCGGTCCGGGATTTCGAGTCCGTTACCGGCAAAGGCGTTCGCGGGCAGATCGAGGGCAAGGTGGTCTCCCTGGGCAACACAGCCCTGACGCAGCTCGTCGGAGCCGACACGGCGACGATGGCAAGGGATGTCGCTGCTTTTCGCGCCACCGGCGAGACGGTGATGTTTCTGGCGGTGGACGGTCGCTTGGCAGGCTACATCGGTGTCGCCGACCCCATCAAGCCCACCACGCGCCAGGCAATCGCCGAGCTGAAGGCCTTGGGTCTCCACGTCGTGGTGGTCACCGGCGATAACGCAGCCACTGCTATGGCTGTAGCTCGGCAGGTCGACATCGAGGACGTGAAGGCAGAGGTGCTGCCGGAAGACAAGTACCGCCAGGTGCAAGCCTTGCAACGTTCCGGACGCACCGTCGCCATGGCCGGAGACGGGGTCAACGACGCCCCCGCCCTGGCGCAGGCCAACGTGGGGATCGCGATGGGTACGGGCACGGATATTGCGATGAACAGCGCCCGGATTGTGCTTGTGAAAGGAGAATTGACGGGCATCGCGCGGGCCCGACTCCTAAGCCAACAGACCATGCGTAATATCCGCCAGAATCTCTTTTTCGCCTTTTTCTACAACATTATCGGCGTCCCCGTGGCCGCCGGCGTCCTCTATCCCGCGTTCGGCATCGTCTTGAGTCCCATGATCGCGAGTGCGGCCATGGCTCTCAGTTCAGTCTCCGTGATTGCCAACGCGCTCCGGCTCCGTGCGCCCGCGCGCGTGTCAAGCACATAGCTTCTTAGGTCGCGAACAACACATAGTACAACGCGATTACGATCATTACGGTCGGGTAGAAGGCACGATCACGATCGAGCCTTACCCACATCGCAAATAACCCTGCGATCAGTGCCAGCACAACTCCAATGACATATGGCACGATCTGGCTCCTCTAGGCCGCGAGGCGGCCGACGATGGCGGAATCCCTGGCTACTGACCGGACTTGGCGAGCCATGGAGACTACACCGCGCACGGCCGCAACCGGCAATCCGAACCAGCGCTCCACCTGGCTGCTGCGGCTTACCCCGAAACGCGACCATTCCGAGAAGTGCTCGCAATTGTTCGTAAGGAGCCGATAGCGGCTCTCGCCCAGGCGCGAGCGGGCCCGCGCCACGATCTCCTGCTCGTTTAATGCCGGGTCACTGCGACATTCGACATGGACGGACTGGCCGTTGGCAAACTCCGAAAGAGTGACCTCTGTTACAGGGCCACTGCGCACGGATCTCGACAGACCAGAGTAGTGGATCACCGTCCCACCACCCACATAGATGCCGTGATGGGTATAGCCGCGCCGGGGCGTCACGAGATGTGCGCCAAGGGGAGGCTCTTGCACGGCGGGCCTGCCTTGACAGATCTTAGCTGGACGGGCCGCTCGGCCACCACACCGGCACACTTTGCACTTGCACAGATGAGACATCGCAGCCGCCCTCGATCAGATAACCCCCTAATCGGGGTGGGCGCAATTTAGTGCACGGGGGGCCGAGTGTCTTGAACGAAGCGGCTAATTGATGCGCAGCTCCGCCGCCGCGACGCCAAAGGTGCGCCGGAAGGTCCGGCTGAGGTGCGCAGAGTCGGCAAATCCCGCCATATGGGCTGCTTCGGTAAGCGATTCACCCTGGGCAAACGCCTCCAGGGCCTTGAGCAGGCGCAGCCACAGTACATAGGTGCGAAACGGCAGCCCTGTGTGCCTGACAAATACGTGGCGCAGTCGATCCGGCGACAAACCGGCCACCTTGGCCGCATCAGCTAGGCGAACGGATGTCGCTAGCTGTGCGTTGGCCCAGGACAGTACCTTACTGACGCGCTCATCCGGCGTAGAAATCTCGATTTCCCCTGCCAGCGCGGAGACAATCGCTCGGCCAATGTCGATGAGCCTGGCTTCAGTGACGGCGGGATCTCGGAATTCCGCCAGCAGCCGTGCGGGAAGCTTTCCAAATAGGGCAGTTTCAACGGCGGTCAGAGGCCGCTCAGCAAACAATCGGCGCACCACGGCGCGCCCGGCGGTGCTTTCGGGCTCTATGTACACGAACGCGACGGTGCCGTTCGCCGTGATCGCATGGCGCGCGTCCGGCGCCACAGCCGCCACGGGCGTATCCACCAGCAGATCACCCGATTCCAACCGGTACCAGCCGTCGAGTCTAAAGGTGACCTGCACCGCGTGATGCGAGTGGAGCGTGCCCTTGACGCCCTCCTTACCGACGGATGGGTCGGCGGACAACACCCACATACTCGCGCCTTCCCAGAAGACTATGCGGCCGCGTGCAAAGCTCAGCATGGTCGTGTGCTCAGCGGGCCGCCAAGTCGTCGAGGATCGGACAGTCCGGTCGCTGGTCCCCGTGGCAATTGCGAGCCAGGGCTTCCAGCGTGCGCTGCATGGCCTGCATTTCGAGTACTTTCTTCTCCAGGTCGTTGGCGTGCTCCTGTGCGAGACGCTTCACCTCGCGACTCGCCCGGTTCTTGTCGTTCCATAGGTTGAGCAGCACACCGATCTGCTTCATGGAAAAGCCGAGGCCACGGCAGCGCTTGATGAATTGCAGCCGATGCAGGTCTGCGTCAGCGTACAGCCGGTAACCCGCGAAGGTGCGGTTGGCCTTCGGTACCAGCCCGATGCTCTCGTAATGTCGAATCATCTTGGCACTGACACCCGTTGCCGCGGATGTCTCGCCGATATTGTGCAGTCCCTTGCGCCGCGCCTCCGCCAGCTCCGGTCGCGGTGTCCATTTCCCCCGCATCGTCCGCCCCCCCACTGCACACCAGGTTCCCAGTTGACCCTGACATGGTGGGAAGCCTGATCCTCTCCCATACGGCACATCGCCGCAACCAGTTAGGAGATTCTCATGAACATTTCCGATGACTCGATCCAGAACGCTACCGTCCCGACCGGCCACGTGGAAAAGGTGGATCCACCAGACCAGTCGGCCGCCTGCAGCTGTTGCTCTTGTGGCACCTGCCAGTGCGTCGCCTGCCAGTGCTGCGCTTGCAGCAATTGCGGAAGCGGAGCCTGAATCGGCGGGAGCGTTGGGCACATGCCCCAGCTGGCCCGATGTGCCGGGCTGCCGCTTCGTCAAGGGCCGGCAGCCCGGCGACCTTCCAGCTCCAGGAGCTAGAATGCAGCTACCACCCTGCTTTGGTGGATTTCACTTGCACCCTGACAGGCACCACAGGGACAGCACAAATCGCTTCACCCCGACCAAGAATTTCTCAATAATTAATCTGGGGCAATGGCTGTCATCACCGCAGCCTTGCCTGCGAACTGTTGCACAGGGCATTCTCTCGGGGCCCGTCTAAGATCATTCGGGGGGAGAATGACGGGGGAGTCGAGCACGCCGGCCGGAGCTGTGTTTCTGAGCTACGCCTCGGAGGACGCCGAGGCCGCGCAGCGCATTTGCGAGGCCCTGCGGTCGGCCGGTGTCGAGGTGTGGTTCGACAGGAACGAATTGCGCGGCGGAGATGCCTGGGACCAGTCGATCCGCAAGCAGATCAAGACCTGCGCGCTTTTTGTACCAGTGATTTCCCACCACACGCATGACCGCAAAGAGGGTTATTTCCGGCTCGAATGGAATCTGGCCCTCGACCGCTCAAGGCTGATCAGCACTACCCAAGCCTTTTTCGTCCCAGTCGTTATCGACGATACGCGTGAGGATGACGAGGAGGTTCCTGAAAGGATCCGCGACATCCACTGGACGCGCCTGCCGGGCGGAGTCACACCCTCGGTCTTCGTCGAGCGCGTGCAACGCCTGCTGTCGGGCGGGACGCTGACGCCGGGCGGAGCGTACCCTGCACGAGAAGCTATAGCGGCCACAGCACGGTCGAAACGCGTGCTGCCAGTCGTGGCTGTGCTAGTTATCCTGGGCGTGGTGGCCTATCTCAGCATCGAAAAGCCCTGGGCCTCGAAGCCTCTGGCGGCTACCGCGGCGGCCTTCGCCCCTCCCCCACACTCGGTAGCGGTGCTGCCGTTCGTGAACATGAGCTCCGAGAGAGAGCAGGAGTACTTTTCCGATGGGCTTTCGGAGGAACTCATCGATATGCTCACGAAGATTCCGGACCTACGCGTGCCGGCCCGGACCTCCTCGTTCTACTTCAAGGGTAAGTCGGAGACGATCGCCAACATTGCCCGCACGCTTGGCGTGGCGAACGTGCTCGAAGGGAGTGTGCGCAAGGCTGGCAATCAACTGCGCGTCACCGCGCAGCTGATCCGCGCCGACAACGGGTATCACGTGTGGTCAGAAACCTACAATCGGGAGCTCAAGGACGTTTTTAAAGTGCAGGACGACATCGCGGGTGCCGTCGTGAGTGCACTGAAAGTCAAGCTCTCACCCGAGCGACGAAATAGCGCACGGGGCACGACCAACACGGAAGCCTATACGCAGTACCTGCTCGGCCGGCAGCTCTATCATCGAGCTAACAACACCGACGGTTACCAACAGTCCATTGACGCGTATCAGAAGGCGACCGCGCTCGATCCCAATTACGCTGCGGCGTATGCGGGCCTTGCGGTGGCAAAGGCCGTAATGGCAGATTTTGTCGGTGATGCGGTGAAGGGGATCGAGGCGGCCCGAGCCGACGCCGAGACGGCCGTGGCGTTGAGTCCAGAGCAGCCCGAAGGCTATTCGGCGCGTGGTTTCCTGCGAATGAATTGGGATTGGGACTGGACTGGCGCCCAAGGCGATTTCGAGAAGGCTCTCTCGCTCGACCCCAGCTCAGCAGAAGCACAGACATGGAATACCGATCTCTTGGCGACTCTGGGTCGGCTTCCGGCCGCGATTGCCGCAGAAAAGCGCGGGATCGAGCTCGACCCGCTCCGCAGTGACGCGTGGCGCAGACTCGCGGCCCTGCTTGGTGCTACCGGGCAGCGTGCAGCAGCTGTGCAGGCGATCCACCGCGCTCTTGAGATCCAACCGGAAGACATGTACGCCATATCGCATCTCGCCCAACTGCAGTTGACTGAGGGGAAAGCCGCCGAAGCAGTGGAGACCTACCGCAAGGTGGCCTATGCGGGCTTTCGTCTCCCTGGGATCGCCATGGCCGAGTGTAGGCTGGGTCATGTGAACGAATCAGAGCGTGCGTTAGCTGAAGCAGCGGTCAAGGCCGCTAATGAGGCGGCGTACCAGATCGCCCAGGGCTATGCCTGGTGTGGGGACATGGATCGATCATTTCAGTGGCTCGGTCGAGCCTATCGGCAGCGCGACTCCGCCCTCGCCCTCATCAAGTGGGATCCGTTGGTGGCTTCGCTGCGCGGTGATCCCCGGTACGTAGCGCTCCTGCGCAAGATGAACCTGCCGCAGGACTGATGGTCATCTTGGCGATCCTTGCGCCAGGAGCCACGCTTTCAGGCGGTGATGCGCAGCGTTGAAGTTTCCCAACTGAGCAGCCTTGAGTCCATAAGGCTTGGTGCGTCGGGAAGGCGCCGGCCAAATGAGCCTAATGGCCCGATTGAGCTGGCTTTATCTGAAGGGTTACAGGTACCGCATGGACAGCACAAATCGCTTCACCCCGACCGAATCAAATCGGTCTTGTACCGGTCACACGAGTGGCAGTCTTAGGATCGAAGGTGTTGGCGGCGCACGCGAGGCGCCCATCCACAGAATCCTGCAACATTCATAATATCGATAAGTAGGCTGTCGATGCGCAACGACTGACTTGAGGAATCGTCATGGATGCACTCTCCGACGTGCTTAGTGCAGTACGTCTTACCGGCGCGGTATTTCTCGAAATGCAAATGCGCGAGAACTGGTCGTACCTGACCGCTCCGGCACGCGCCATTGCAGAAGTGATCATGCCTGAGGCGGATCACGTTATCTCCTACCACCTGCTGCTGTCAGGTCAGTGTTACGCCAGGCTTCCTGAGGGTGAACCTGTAAAATTGCGGGCGGGCGAAGTGGTAATGTTTCCAGGCGGGGAT
>Ga0207711_10004541_pt1 | contig 11815 bp, 9 predicted proteins | sample KBSS34metaG_FD_184401 | JGI IMG/M metagenome (GOLD analysis project Ga0207711, IMG submission 184401) | Switchgrass rhizosphere microbial communities from Kellogg Biological Station, Michigan, USA - KBS S3-4 metaG (SPAdes) (version 2) | ecosystem: Host-associated > Plants > Roots > Rhizosphere >...
TCGAATACGAGCGCGTGGTGAACCAGCACCTCGCCGAGGCGGTCGTCAGTTCACGCCGGCCTTGTGGGGACGTCAGGCCGGTGGTGGAAGGCGTGTATCTTTGTCCTCCATAGGGGCTGGGGGCTAGGGGCTAGGGGCTAGGTACTAGTTGCTAGGTGCTGGTGGCTAGAAAATGGTGGCTAGTGGCACCCGATGGTGTGTATCAGCTAGCCCCGAGCCCCGAGCCCCTACTGCTTTCCTTTGGCGATGGGGAGATCGTCGCGATTGCCCCACTCTTCCCACGCGCCGTAGTAATTTCGAAGCTTGTCGTAGCCGATCAGGTGCAGCGCGAAGAGGTCGACCGATGCGCGCATGCCGACCTGGCAATAGGCGATGACCTCGTGTGACGCCAGGATGCCGCGACCTTCGTAGATCTGCTTCAAGTCGTCAGCCGGCTTGAACGTTCGTGTCTGCGCATCGAGAAGGTCTTCCCAGTACACCGGCACCGAGGACGCGACGAAGCCGCCGCGCTTGATACCGCGCAAATCCTTGCCCTCGATCTCCGCGGCCGTTCGCGCGTCCACAATCTTCACGCCCGGCTTGTCGATGGCGCTCACGACGTCGGCCGCCGTCGCAACCCATCGCGGCTGAGGCCGCGCGGTGAAGCGCGCGGCCGCCGGCACCGGCGTGTCCTGCTCCGCCGCTCGCTGCTCCGCCGTCCATTTCACCCAGCCGCCGTTCATCAGCGCGACGTTCGGATGACCGAAGTAATTCAGAATCCACCAGAGGCGCGCGGCATAGATGCCGCCGCGTTCGTCGTAGACGACGACGCGCGTCGCGTCGCCGATGCCCAGCTTCGCCATCAGCGCCTCGAACTCCTGCGGCGTCGGCAGGAACGTCGGCGGCCGATCGGCGACACGGATCGCCACCGGCGATAGATAGACCGCGCCGGGAACGTGGCCGGCGGGATACGCGGTCGCGGCGTTTCGCATGTCGACGACCCGGACGTTCGCGTCGCCGGCGTGCGCCGCGACCCAGTCGGTCTCCACCAGTTGTTCAGGGTGCGCGTAACCGACCGCCAGCGCCAGAAGGAGAGGAATCATCCGCAAAGTTTACCGCGCTCTCGCCGACAGCCGATAGCTGACAGCTGAGAGCCACTCCATATGGATGGCGTTGGGGTACAGTGAGTGCGTGAGTGCGACAACCCTGGGCGGCGCATCGGTCGTCGTCGCGGGCGCCGGTCTGGCCGGGCTTTCAGCGGCACACGATCTCCTCGCGCTGGGCGCCGACGTGACGATCATCGACGCGCGCGACCGCGTCGGCGGCCGCGTCTGGACCATCCGCGACGGCTTCACCGAACGGCAGCACGCCGAGGCCGGCGGCGACATGATCGACGAGGCGCAGCACGAGATCCGCGAGCTCGCAGGCGAGCTGGGCTTGAAATTGACCCGCATCCTTCGCGGCGGCTTCTCGTACGTCCGCGCCGATCGATCCGGCAAGGCGAAGATTGTGCAGCGCGATGCGTCGCGCGGATGGGCGCGGCTGGCGGAAGCCCTGGACGACTGGGCTCGTCCGTACCGTCTCGCCGAGCAGCGGTGGGATTCGCCGATCGCTACGCGGCTCGCACGCCAATCGGTCGCTTCCTGGCTCGACAGCGTCCACGCCGACGACGAGCTGCGCGCCACTGCCACCGGCCTCCGCGGCTTCTTTCTGGCCGATCCCGAGGAACTCTCACTCATGGCGCTCGTCGATCAGTTCGCGGCCGACGACGGGCCCGCGATCCAGTCGATGTACCGCATCGACGGCGGCAACGATCGCCTCGCCGCCGCGCTGGCGGCGCCGCTGGGCAGTCGCCTCCACCTGAACACGGAGGTGGTCGCCGTCTCGCACCGTGGCCAGAACGTCCGGGTCAGCGTGAAGAACGGCCGCGCCGTGTCGCAGATCGGCTGCGACTACGCCGTGTTCGCCGTGCCGGCCACCACGCTCCGGCGCATTCCGTTCATGCCCTCGCTGCCCGCGCAGCAGCACGACGCCATCGCCAACCTGAAATACGGCCGCGCCACGAAAACGCTGCTGCAGTTCTCGAAGCGCTTCTGGCGGATCCCGGGGCGCGCGCGCGCCTTTGGATCGGCGCTCCCGTTCGGCGCGGTCTGGGACGGCAACGAGGAGCAACGCGGCGCGCCGGGCATCCTGTCGCTGCTCGCCGGCGGCGGCGCCAGCGATGCCACGCAGGCGATTGTCGCGAAGGAAGGGCCGCAGGGGCTGGCGCGCGCGCTCGACTGGCTCGGGGCGGACGGCGCGGAGCTCGGCGCGTGGCGTCAGATCGTGTGGGAGCAGGAACCGTTGTCGCGTGGCGGGTACGCGTATTTCGCCCCGTCGTTCGACCCGTCGCTGCGCGCGTGGCTCGCGCGCCCGTGCGGACGGTTGTTCTTCGCTGGCGAGCACACCAGCATCAAATGGCAGGGCTACATGAACGGCGCGGTCGAAAGCGGCCGCCGGGCGGCCGCCGAGATCGCCGCCGTTCACGCTACCTGATCTTGTCGCGGGGCGGAGGCGTGTCGGCGTCTTCGCCAGGGACCGGCGGTGGCTCCGCGGCCCGCGCCACCACATGCTCGCGGTCCGGCACGAACTCGTTGGCGAAGCTGCGCGCGTCCGGACTGAGACGCTCCGCCTTCTGCGGCGGCACCGTCACCCAGACACCCGTCATCAGCCATTCCGGGGGCGCCGCGTCCGCGCCGCCCTGGCCGGGTTCGACCGGCGTCCGCGGGAAGAACTCCAGCAGCCGCATCTCGTATCCGCGGCGATCGCGCTCGGTCATCGCCTGGAACTCGTCGCGGTCGAACTCCGGATAACGGCTGGCGAGCGTTTCGTCGAGGTCGACGCGCAGCACGCGGGCCGACTCGTCGTAGCGAATCATCGTCACCGGCAACAGATAGCGGCGGCGCGAGAACAGGCCGCCGCCATCGACGACTGCGTACCTGGCAATGCCGGACTCGGCGTCGGCGACCAGGCCATCGAGGCGTCCGAGCTCGGCGTCGACCACGTTGCGGATCGCAAGGTCGCGCAGGTCGCGGCTTCGTTCGAGATTCTCGAGCGGCAGGTATTTCAGACGCCCAGTCGCCTCCGGCTCGCGCATGTCCCATTCCGATCGCGCGTCGTCGTTGATGTGCGCTTCGGCCATCTCGGTCAGGCGGCGATCGGCGCGTCCTTCCTCGTCGAGGGTTTCCTGCAATAGCCGCGCTTCATCAGCCCTGTTGAGCCGGCGTGCGTACGCCCGGGCGCAGCCGTACGCGGCAATTTCGTAGTGCTCGATGCGCTGCGCCACGCCGATGATGCCGGCATCGCGGGCGTCGTCTGTCGCTTCCTGATTCAGGCGGTCGTCGGCTTCTTGAACAATCCCGGCGACGCCTGCACACGTTTTGGCGCGGCGGCGCTCGCCCCAATGCGTGAAGATCAGTTCCAGGCGCTCGAGGTGGAGCCGCGACTCGTCGCAGTGCTGGCGCAGCGCTTCTCGCAGTTCGGGCGCATGCGCCGCCTCGGCCAGTATTGGCAGCGTACGGATCATCTGCGTTTCGGCGTCGTACAGATCGCTCAATTCGTCGAAGTAGAGATCCTTCAGCGACGCGATCGCCATGGAATGCTCCCTTGAAAGGTCTGACGATCGAGCGTACGCAAGCGTCGTTCCGTAACGAATTCGGCGCCGGGCGCTGAAATGCGCCGGCGGATAAAGATGAGGTACAGTCCGCATTCGCTCGGAAGATCGCGGCAAGCGTCGGCAGGACCGGCCCGCCTTCGCGAAACACAGACGATGCAGACACGATCTGAAGGGGCGCTGGTAAAAGCGCTAGGTGTCCGCCCGCTGACGGCGAGCATAGTCAACACGACGATCGGCGCCGGCATCTTCGTGCTGCCGGCGGTAGTCGCCGCGGGCCTTGGCGCCGCGGCGCCGCTCGCCTATGTCCTCTGTGCCGCGCTGATGGCCTTGATCGTCTCGTGCTTCGCCGCGGCCGGCAGCCGCGTGTCGTTGACCGGCGGGTTGTATGCGTACGTGGGAGTCGCCTTCGGTCCGTTCATTGGATTCCTCGCCGGTGTGTTGTATCAGCTGATGGCGGCGTTCGCGGTGGCCTCGGTTGCCAGCGCCTTCGCGGGTTCGGTGGCGGCTATCTGGGCGCCCGCGGCGACGCCCGCCGGGCGCGGCGTGCTGCTGGTGGCGCTGATGGGGGTCGTCGCTGCGGTGAACATCCGCGGCGTCAGATTCGGTGCGTTTCTCGTCGAGACAGCCACGGTCGCGAAGCTGCTGCCACTGATCGTCCTCGTCGCTGTCGGACTCTGGTCGGTCAACCCCGAGTATGTGAGGTTTCCGGGTGTTCCTGCGCCCGCCGCACTCGGCCGGACCGCCATCGTGCTGATCTTCGCCTTTCTCGGCGTCGAGATCGCTCTGGTGCCGAGCGGCGAAGTGCGCGATCCCGCGCGCACGGTGCCGCGTGCGCTGTTTCTCGCGCTCGCGACCACGACGACGCTCTATCTGCTGATCCAGCGGGTCGCGCAGGGTTTGCTCGGGCCGGCGATCGCTGACTTCGCGTCCGCACCGCTCGCTGAGGCGGCGTCGCGCGTTCTGGGATCCGGAGGGCGGCTGCTGGTCATCGGCGGCGCCATCGTCTCGATGTTCGGCTATGTCGCCGGTGACATGCTTGGCAGTCCGCGCTCGCTCTACGCGCTCGGTCGAGACGGCGTCCTGCCCGCAGCGCTCGCGCGCGTGCATCCTCGCTTCCACACGCCACACGTGGCGATCGCGGTCTATGCCGTGCTGATCGCGGTGCTGGCCGTGAGCAGCAGCTTCACCCAGCTCGCGATCCTCGCCAACGTCGCGGCGCTGACGTTGTACCTGACCTGTGTCGCCGCATCGTACGAGCTGCAGCGGCGGGACGTGCGGACGGACGGCGCGCCCTTCCAACTGCCGGGCGGACCAGCGATTCCGCTGCTGGCGGCGACGGTCATCGTGTGGCTCTTGTCGAACGCCACGCTGCGGGAGTTCGCGATCGAGGGCCTGGTGATCGCCGTCGCGTCGATGTTCTATTACATTCGGAGCACACAGACGGCGTACTGAGGAATCAGGTATGGGCGGCGCTACGCGCCGATGCCGCCGGCCATGACCAGGCGGCGCGCCTCGAGCGGCGCGCACGGCGCGGCGAGATAGCGCCCCTGGGCCGCGTCGCAGGCGAGCTCGCGCAGGTGGTCGCGCTCCACTTTGGATTCAACACCTTCGGCCACGAAAGACCCGTCGTGAAACCTGACGGTTTGCTGGGGTGACGACCCAAAAGTGCAAGCCGCTTGCCACGCGGCAGAGTTATTTGAGTCGCAGAAGCGGCGGCCAGATCGGAGGCTCCGTGCATCGCCAACCGGGTCGCGAACTGAGCGTTGAGATCGCGAGCGGCGGCTCAGTGCGCGAGAGGTTCAGAGGATCGAAGACGAAGATCGGCGGGGCCGCAAGCGTCGCCAGCGGCGTCCAGTCGAGCGCGCCGAGCCGGCTGCGGCCGCTGAAACGGGCACGAAAGATCGGCACTTCGTCTCCATCGAGCACGATGTACGGCCGCCGGCGGGTCGACTCGAGGAACGCGATCGCGCGGTCGAGCGCTGCCCGGTCCAGTAAGTCGAAACGGAGCGTCAGCCTGCCGGCATAGTGACGGACGGAGCCGCTGTGCTGCATCGCGATGATGACGGCGTCGGGTTCGGTGTGTTCGGCCACGAATCGCGCGACGTTCACGTATCGCCGATCGCCCCACCCGAGATCGAACGCGCTGCGATCGACGGCCAACCGAACACCGTGCCAGCCGACCGCCGCCACGATCGCCCACACGACAGCCGCTGCCCACTGCCCGGTCCATCGCCGCGCGATCGTGTCCAGCGCCACCGCGCTCAGCAGCATGATGACCGGCCACATCGGCAACAGGAAGCGGAGGAACCACCAGGCGTCGAACGGCGTGTAGAACAGGTAGGACACGAACACGACGCCGATGAAGCCGCCCAGCAGCGTCCGGAGATGTCCGACGCGCGGGCGTGGGAACAGGACCGGCACTACGAAAAAGCAGGCAGCGAACAGCACGAGCGGCGTTTGGGTGTCAACGAGCCAGAGTGGATAGCGGCGAAGATTGGCCAGGCCAAATGCCCACGCGTAGTAGTGGCCGATCTCCCCGTAGCCGCTCGTCAGGGGCGATCCATACATGCGCCAGTTCACCAACAGGACCGCGCACAGACCAAGGGCGCTGCCGGCGGCAAGACGGAACAGCGATCGCCAGTGGGTGAGCGCCACCCAGGCGACGAACACGCCGGCAAGCGGCGCCAGGTTCGGCCTGATCATGATCGCGGCGCCGATGGCAAGGCCGGACAGCCACGGCCGGTCCGACACCACGAGCACCAACGCGAGCGTCCACGCCGCTGTGACCGGCACGTCGCTCATGGCGTTCATGATCTGATAGAGAAACACTGGACTGACGGCAACCAGGGCCGCCGCAACGAGTCCGGTCCGCGGCGCGTCGAACAGTCGCCGCCCGAGCAGATACGTCAGCCAGACCGTCAGCGCGCTGGCCAGCGGCACGACCAGAAACGCACCGCAGTAGCCGGCTACGGCTTGAAAGAGCGCCATCAGCAGCGGGAGCCCGGGCGGGTACACGGACGCGATCGCGCCGGGGTCGCCGGGAATCGTTCGAAAGCCGAGGGGCGTCCACGTCTCGGGCGCGCCTGGCCACGGCGAGTCGCGCACGATGTCCTGGTGAATCTGCAGCGTTCCCGTGCGCCAGAGGCCCGCCTGCGTCACGTAGCTGTACTGATCTGCACCGCCGGCAACCGTCGACCCGAAGGTAATCGACAGGTAGAGGATCGTCAACGCCAGGAGTACTGCGGCCGTCGTGGCCGGCGCCGGGTGCCGCATCAGGGCCTGCGCTGATGAACGACCTTGCCGCCCGCGATGGTCGTCAGCACCTGGACATCTTTCAGACGCGCCGCCGGAATCGAGAACACGTCGTCGCTCAAAACGACGAGATCCGCGACCTTCCCGCGAACAATCGTGCCCTTCACGGTGTCTTGAAACTCCGCGAACGCCGATCCGCTCGTATACGCCCTCACCGCCTCCACGATCGAGATCTTCTGTTCCGGCACCCACCCCTCTGGATGTTTGCCATCCAGCGTCGCGCGCGTCGTCGCGGCGTACAGCGTCAGCATCGGGTTGAGCGGTGCGACGGTCCAGTCGGTCCCGAGCGCCAGCCGGACACCCTTGTCGATCAAGGTCCGGAAGGCGTAGGTCGTCTTGATCCGTTCCGGGCCGATCCGCCGTTCCGCCCATCGGCCATCGTCAATAGCGTGATAGGGCTGCACCGAGGCAATCACGTTCATCGCCGCAAACCGCTCGAAGTCCTTTGGCGCGATGTGTTGCGCATGCTCGATGCGAAGGCGGCGATCGCGCCCGCCGTTGGCGCGAATGACGTCGCCGTAGAGGTCCAGAGTCGCGGAGATGCCCGCGTCCCCGATCGCGTGCATGCAGAGCTGCAGTCCGGCGTGGTCCGCGGCCATGAGCCTGACGCGCATGTCGTCGATCGGCTGCATTTCGTCGGAGAGCAGCCCGCGAGTCTGGGGAGCGTCGGTGTACGGCTGAAAGAAATAGGCCGTCGTGGACCCGAGCGAGCCGTCCGCATAGCCCTTGACCGCGCCAATCCGAAGCCACGACGACCCGAACGACCGGTGCACGCCAAGCTTCGCCTGATCGTACCAACCGAGCTCGAGCGGGGCGGCGTAGATCCGCGCGGTCAGCTCGTTGCGGTTCGCGAGCTCCGCGTACACCCCAATGTCGTCGTACGACGGGTTCATGTCCTGCAGGCTCGTTACCCCCACGGAGGCGGCGTATCGCAGGGCGCGCTTCACGACTGCCAGTCGCTGCTCCGGGGTCATCTTCGGGATCACGCGCGCGACGGCCTCCATCGCGGCGTCCTTCAGCACGCCCGTCGGATACCCGTTCGCGTCGCGGACGATAACGCCGCCGGGAGGATCCGGCGTGCTCTCGGTGATGCCGGCTCGGCCCAGCGCGGTCGCATTCGCCAGCGCCATGTGTCCGTCGTACCGGGTGACGAAGACGGGCGTCGCGTTCGTGACGTCGTCGATGAGCTGCCTGGTCGGGAGCTCGGCCGGCGTCCACCGCTGGTCGTCCCATTCACCACCGAGAATCCATTCTCCGGGCTTGGTCTTCGCGCGCTCGGCGATTCGCCGGGCGAATTCGGCCGGCGTTGCGGCGTCCTTGAGGTTCACGTTGTCGAGCGCCGTGCCGCCGTCGATCAGGTGGACGTGGGCGTCGTTGAAGCCCGGCAGCACCCGCCGCCCTTCGGCGTCGATGACGGTTGTCGCGGCGCCGCGCCAGCGGTCGATTTCGCGTGAACTGCCGACATCGACAATGCGATCGCCGATGACCGCAACGGCATTCGCGTCGGGCTGAAGCGCGTCGCCGGTCCAGATACTGGCGTTCGTGATGACGAGATCCGCCGCGAGGCGCGCGGGACGCACACAGCCCACCGCCAGGGCCGGGATGAGCGCGATTGATAGAATGAGCGGATGCCGCACTCGAATCCGTCTGATCAGGAGCTGAAAGAGCTTCTCACTAACGCCACGACCATCGCAATTGTCGGGGCATCGTCGAACCCGGACAAAGAGTCGTATGGCATCATGCAGAAGCTCCTCCACGCCGGCTACCACGTCGTTCCCGTCAACCCGAAAGAGACCGAGATCCTCGGGCAGCGATCGTATCCGTCCCTGATCGACGTCCCCGAGCCGATCGATATCGTCGACGTGTTTCGCCGCGCCGAAGACACACCGGCCATCGCAGACGACGCCGTCACCATTGGCGCGAAGGCGCTCTGGCTGCAGACCGGCATCGCCAGCGAAGACGCTGCCGCCCGTGCGAAGGCGGGCGGGCTGATGGTGGTGATGGATACCTGTATCGGAGCGACGCATAGCCTGCTGCGCATCGCTCCGAAGCCTCGGAACGTCTGAAGGCGGATTCAGACTTCAGACTTCAGACTTCAGACTTCGGGCTTCAGACTTCCGATAGCCTTCTCGAGCTTCGTGACGAGGTCGTCGAGCTGATCGACGACCGCGCGAACCGTTTCCGGCTGGCTGAGATCGACTCCGGCCCGCAGCAGGAGCGCCATCGGGTGGTCGCTGCCGCCGGACTTGAGCAGCGTGAGGTAGCGGTTGATTGCCGCCGCCCGCGCGGCTTCGGAACCGGTCGTGAGTTGTTTCATCAACTGCGCGCTGGAGGCGAAGCAGGTCGCGTACTGATACACGTAGTACGGGGTGCTGAAGAAGTGCGGGATCCGCGCCCACGTCAGCCGTGACTGCTCGTCGTAGTCGAGCGCGTCGCCATAGTAACTCTTGAGCAGGTTGAAATAGATTTCGCCGAGCCCCTCGGCGGTGACGGGGCGTCCTTCCTCGACGAGCCGGTGCGCCTGCAACTCGTAGTCGGCGAACAGCACCTGGGTATAGAACGTGCCGACGATTCCGTCGATCGCGTGCTGGAGCAGGACGATGCGCTCGCGATCGTCGGTCGCGCGCTCGAGCATGTAATCGAGGAACAGCATCTCGCTCAGGGTGGAGGGCACCTCCGCGACGAAGATCGTGTACGCGGAGTAGACGAACGGCTGATGCGCGTGCGAGAGGAGCGTGTGCATCGAGTGCCCCATCTCGTGCGCCAGCGTGAACACCGCGTCCAGCGTGTCGTTGTAGTTCAGGAGCATGTACGGGTGCACGCCGTAGACGGGCGCCGAATACGCCCCACTGCGCTTACCCGGGTTCTCGTAGACGTCGATCCACTCGCTCGCCAGGCCTCGCCGCATCTGGCGCTCGTACTCCTGACCCAATGGCTTGACCGAGGCAGGCAGCCACTCCAGGACGTCCTCGTACGGATACTTGCGATCGAAGTCGACGAGCGGAATCGCCGTGTCGTAATTGTGATAGGTGTCGAGTCCCAGGACCCGTTTGCGGAGGCGATGATAGCGCCGCAGCGGCTCGGCCCCCGCCTTCGTCGTATCGATCAGGTTCTCCACCACCGCCGTCGGGATGTTGTTGCCGTGCAGCGCCGCGTCCAGCGTCGTCCGATAGCCTCGGGCCTGCGAAAAGAACAAGTCGCGCTGCAGGACGCTGTGGTAGAGCGACGCGTAGGTGTTGACGCTCGACTCGAACAGCCCGTGGAATTCCTCGAAGGCAGCCCGGCGATCGCTCTGCAGTCGATTCGTCGCCAGGATCGCCCGGTACTGTCCGTACGTCAGAGTGACCTCTCCGGTCGAGAGCGTGACGACCGGGTGCTTCACGTCGGCGGTCGACAGCGCGGAATAGGCGTCGTTCGGCGTCGACGCGAACCGGCTGGCCAGCGACAGCAGATGTTCGCCTTTTTCGTCGAGCACGTGCTCCTGCTGGCGGTAGAGATCCTCGATGGCAAAGCGGTAGACCGCGAGCTCGGCGTTGGCATCCAGCCACTGCTGCACGGTCGGCAGGGGGATCTGCAGGAGCTCGGGGTTGAACCACGCGCACGCCTGGTTCGCCTTGGCGAACAGAATCTGCACCTGCTGACGGCGGGCGTTGATCTGGTTGTCCCGTTGATCCTCGTCGTGCTTGAGCGAGGCGAAGTACCAGACCTTATACGTGAGCTGGCCGATGTCGTCGGACAGCTTCATCGCCGCCAGCAATCGGTCGGCGCCTTTGGCCAGCGTGCCTTGCAGAGCGGCGTAGGCGCCAATCTTCCGCTCGAGGTCGTCGTAGGCCCCCTGCCACTCGGACCACGCCGGGAAGATGTGCGAGAGGTTCCACTTGAATCGGTCGGGAATGTCCTGACGCTCGCGAAGCTGCAAACCGGCGGTTGCCTCGGCGGGCGCGAACAGATCCATGCGGGAATCATAGCTGATCGTCAGCTCATCGCTTAAGCGGCGTGTCGGGCCGGGCGTGTTTCTTGCTCCAGTCGCAGTCAGGAGGCGTAGCTATGGATCATCCCAGACCAGGGTTGCGGTACGTCGACGCCAGCGACCTCGACAATTCGGAATTCCATTTCGACGGCATGGAAGTGAAGGGCCTTGATACCCAGAAGCTGGGAAAAGTCGACGGCTTCATCATCGACAAATCGTCGGGGCAGCCGTATTACGTGGCGGTCAATGCCGGCGGCTGGTTCAAGTCGAAGTACTTTCTGCTGCCGATCGGCCACGTCGGCATGGCGCCGACGGAGAACGGCCTGGTGGCGGACCTGACGCAAGACCGGGTGAAAGAGTTTCCGGGATTCGATCGCGGCGAGTTCAAGAAGCTGACGGAAGACGAGCTGAAGATGATGGACGATCAGATGTTCGGCGTGTGCTGTATCGACGCGACGATCGACATCGCCTCGCCGTCCCGCTACGAGCACGTCCACTACCGGTATCCCGGCTGGTGGGATGCGAGCTTCGAGCGTCCCGATCGGGCGGACACGCTGGGCCGAGAAACGGTCGGCACGAAGCGCTGACGCACGTCGCGAAGTATTGCTTCGCCGCCCGAGGCAGATGTGTCATCGTCTTTCGATGCAGCTTCCCGGGCGGCTCCTTCCGCTGGTCTGCGCCTGCGCCTGCGCCGGTTGTTTTCAGATGACCACCGTCCTGAAGGTCAAGGGCGACGGCAGCGGCGCGATCGATCACCGCATGGTGTATTCACCGCGGGCGCTGTCGCAGATGCGGCGATGGCAGCGTCGATCTTCCATCACGTGCGCGAGCGTGTCTCCCCGTTCAAGCGCATCCGCAGGCTCGAGTTCGCGCCTCTGCCGAAGACGATCTCCGGAAAA
>Ga0207711_10004549_pt1 | contig 11799 bp, 11 predicted proteins | sample KBSS34metaG_FD_184401 | JGI IMG/M metagenome (GOLD analysis project Ga0207711, IMG submission 184401) | Switchgrass rhizosphere microbial communities from Kellogg Biological Station, Michigan, USA - KBS S3-4 metaG (SPAdes) (version 2) | ecosystem: Host-associated > Plants > Roots > Rhizosphere...
CGCCGCCGACCAGCTTCGCATCGTGATGCAGGCGGACTTCAAGCCGCAGCCGTTGCTCAACAACAAACCCGGCGGGCAGACGGCCAATCAGTAGTATTCGCAGTCAACTTCGAAACGCTACTTCGCCGCAACCAGCCCTAGCTCATCGTCCTCAACATTCCTCGACTTCGCTCGGGACGCCCGCGCCGGACGCTTCGGCTTCGTCTCAACCACTTCCGGCTTGACGCTCGCCCGCTCCAGCAGCGGTTTCAGATAAGCCCCGGTGAAGCTCTCCGCCGTCGCCGCCACCTTCTCCGGCGTTCCCTCGACCACCACGCGGCCACCGTTGACGCCTCCGCCCGGCCCCAGATCAATCACCCAATCGGCGGTCTTGATCACATCCAGGTTGTGCTCGATCACGACCACGGTGTTGCCTTGGTCGGCAAGGCGGTGGAGGACTTCGAGGAGTTTGCGGACGTCCTCGAAATGGAGGCCGGTGGTGGGCTCGTCGAGGATGTAGAGTGTCTTGCCGGTGGCGCGCCGGCTGAGCTCCTTCGACAGCTTGACGCGCTGCGCCTCGCCGCCGCTGAGCGTCGTCGCCGGCTGGCCGACCTTGACGTAGCCGAGGCCGACTTCCTTCAGCATCTCCATCTTGTCGCGGATTCCGGGGACCGCCTTGACAAAGTCGGCCGCGTCCTCGACCGTCATGTCGAGCACGTCGGCGATCGACCTGCCCTTGAACTTCACCTCCAGAGTCTCGCGGTTGTAGCGGGCGCCGTGGCAGACGTCGCAGGTGACGTAGACGTCGGGGAGGAAGTGCATCTCGATCTTGAGGAGGCCGTCGCCCTGGCACGCCTCGCAGCGGCCGCCCTTGACGTTGAAGCTAAAGCGCCCGGGCTTGTAGCCGCGCGCCTTGGCCTCCGGCAGGCCGGCGAACCAGTCGCGGATCTGGGTGAAGGCGCCGGTGTAGGTCGCGGGGTTGGAGCGCGGGGTGCGGCCGATCGGCGACTGGTCGATGTCGATGACCTTGTCGAGCTGCTCGAGCCCCTTGATGCCGCTGCACGGGCCGCACGGGATGCGGGCGCCGTTCAGCGCGCGGGCGGTGCCGGCGTAGAGCGTGTCGATGGTGAGCGAGGACTTGCCGCTGCCGCTGACCCCGGTGACGCAGGTGAAGGTGCCGAGCGGGAACTTGACCGTCACGTCCGCCAAGTTGTTGGCGGTCGCGTTCTGGACGGTGACGAACTTGCCGCTGCCCTTGCGGCGGGTCTTGTGGAGCGGGATTTCGCGCCGGCCGCTGAGGTAATCGGCGGTGATGCTGGTCTCGCAGGCGAGGAGCTCTTCGAGCGTGCCCTGGCAGACGACCTCGCCGCCGTGGACGCCGGCGCCGGGGCCCATGTCGATGACATGGTCGGCGTGGCGGATCGCGTCCTCGTCATGCTCGACGACGAGCACGGTGTTGCCGAGGCCCTTGAGGCGTTTGAGGGTCTCTAGGAGGCGGTCGTTGTCCTTCTGGTGGAGGCCGATACTCGGTTCATCCAGAACGTAGAGGACGCCGGAAAGGCCGGACCCGATCTGCGAGGCGAGGCGGATGCGCTGGCTCTCGCCGCCCGACAGCGTGCCGCTGGTTCGGTCGAGGTGAAGATAGTCGAGCCCGACATTGTGGAGGAAGCCGAGGCGCTCGTTGATCTCCTTGAGGATGGCCTTGGCGATCTCGTTCTGGGTGGTGGTGAGCTTTTCGTGGAGGCGCGCGAACCAGGCGAAAGCGTCGGCGACGCTGCGGCGGCTGGACATGGAGATGTCCTCGCCGGCGATCTTCACGCTTAGCGCTTCGGGCTTGAGGCGGGCGCCGTGGCAGACCTCGCACGGGCGGCTGCCCTGGTAGCGGCTGAGCTCCTCGCGCATCCAGGCGGACTCGGTCTGCGCCATGCGGCGGTTGAGGTTGCCGATGACTCCTTCGAACGGCTTCTTGACCTCGTAGCTGCGCTTGCCGTCGATGAAGCGGAGGGTGACGGCGCGGCCGCCGGTGCCGTGGAGGATGACGCGCTGCGCTTCCTCGGGGAGGTCCTTCCAGGGGACGTGGAGGTCGAAGTCGTAGGCACGGGCGAGGCTCGACAGCACCTGCATGTAATAGGGCGAGGGCGGGTTGGACTTGGCCCAGGGGACTACCGCGCCCTTCGCGATCGAGAGCGCGTGGTTGGGGACGACGAGGTCCTCGTCGAACACCAGTTTCTCGCCGAGGCCGTCGCAGGCGGGACAGGCGCCCTGCGGCGCGTTGAAGGAGAAGAGGCGGGGCTCGATCTCGGCAATGGTGAAGCCGGAGACGGGGCAGGCGAACTTTTCGCTGAAGACGATGCGGCCAGGCGCGCCGAAGTCGAGCTTCATGCCCTTGGCCGCAGGTTCCTCCGCGGGCGGGTCGGCGGGGTCGAGATAGGCGAGCCCTTCGGCGAGCTTGAGCGCGGTCTCGAAGCTATCGGCGAGGCGCGGCTCGATGCCTTCGCGGACGACGATGCGGTCGACCACGACCTCGATGTCGTGCTTGTACTTCTTGTCGAGCGCGGGGGCGTCCTCGATCGCGTAGAATTCGCCGTCGATGCGGACCCGCTGGAAGCCCGCCTTTTGCCACTCGGCGAGCTCCTTGCGGTATTCGCCCTTGCGGCCGCGAACGACGGGGGCGAGGAGATAGTGGCGGCTGCCCTCGGAAAGCGCCATCACCCGGTCGACCATCTGGCTGACCTGCTGCGCCTCGATCGGAAGGCCGGTGGCGGGCGAGTAGGGGATGCCGACGCGCGCCCAGAGGAGGCGCATGTAATCGTAGATCTCGGTGACGGTGGCGACCGTCGAGCGCGGGTTGCGGCTGGTCGTCTTCTGCTCGATCGAGATGGCGGGCGAGAGGCCGTCGATATGCTCGACATCCGGCTTCTGCATCATCTCAAGGAACTGGCGTGCGTAGGCACTCAGGGACTCGACGTACCGGCGCTGGCCCTCGGCGTAGATGGTGTCGAACGCGAGGCTCGACTTGCCCGAGCCGCTGAGGCCCGTGATGACCGTCAGGCTCTCGCGCGGGATGTCCACGTTGACTGCCTTGAGATTATGTTCCCGGGCACCCCGGACTGAAATATGGGTCAGCATCGGATGGGCTTCGTTCCGTTTATGTTCTAATCTAGCGTGAGGTGCCGCAGCCGGTCAACGCGGCTCCAGCAATATGGGTTCGGCTCGTTGGATTGCGAGTCAGTTCCCCACTTGGTCGATTGAGTCCTCACGCTCGTCGAAGCGGTATCTGGACTCTTGCGCGCGAGTTCCCCAATTAGGCCACCTCATTACATTGGCGGGGATTTCATGAGCAATATCAATAAGAAGGCGTTTGTGCGCGCCGCCGCGGCACTGCTTGCCGCTTCGACGGCGATGGTGGTGACGAACGCGGCCGCGCAGACGACGCAGGCCGCTGCGGCGAGCAGCGTGAGCGCGCCGAACAAGACGCTCCTCGGCACCTGGGGCGTCGACCTGACGGCGCGCGACATGTCGGTGAAGCCGGGCGACGACTTCCAGAAGTACGCGTCGGGCAACTGGCTGGCGAAGACGCAGATCCCCGCCGACAAGCCGGAGGTCGGCTCGTTCTACGATGTGTTCGACCTCAGCCAGGAACAGCTCAAGACGATCGTTACGAGCGCTCCGGCGACGAACAAATATGGCGCGCTGTACCATAGCTTCATGGACGAGAACCGCGTCGAGCAGCTTGGTATCGAGCCGCTCAAGCCTGACCTTGCCAAGGTCGCCGCGATCAAGACCAAGGCCGACTTCGCGCGCCACATGGGCACGACCTCGGGCGCGTTCGGAAGCTCACTTTTTGCGTTCGACCTCGAGGCCGACACGGCCGATGCGTCGATGAACTCGCTGTACCTCTACCAGGCCGGTCTCGGCCTGCCGAACCGCGACTATTACCTGCTGCCCTCGTTCAAGCCGCAGCGTGACGCTTACCGCGCCTATCTCGAGCGGACGTTCAAGGCGATTGGCAACCCGACGCCGGCAGCGGCCGCCGACCGGGTGATGGCGTTCGAAACCGCGATCGCCAAGGTCAGCTGGGCGAGCGCGGACCGCCGCGACATCGAAAAGACCAACAATCCGATGAGCACGGCGGCGCTCGCGAACTACGCGCCGGGCATGGACTGGAACGCGTTCTTCGTCGGCGCCAAGGTGCCGGCGCAGAAGCGGATGATCGTCAACGAGAATACGGCGATCAAGCAGATCGCCGCGCTGTACGCGAAGACCCCGCTGACGACGCTAAAGGAGTGGGAGGCCTTCCACACCGCCGACCAGGCCGCGCCCTATCTCAACAAGGCGATGGTCGACAGTCGCTTCGACTTCGTGAAGACGCTGAGCGGCGTCAGCGAGCAGCGCCCGCGCTGGAAGCGTTCGCTGAGCCTCGTCGACGGTTCGCTCGGCGAGCTGATCGGCCAGGACTATGTCGCCAAATACTTCCCGGCTTCGTCCAAGGCGAAGATGGTCGAGCTGGTCGCCAACCTGAAGACGGCGATGGCTGCGCGAATCCAGGGCAACAGCTGGATGAGCGATGCGACGAAGAAGGCCGCGATCGACAAGCTGTCGAAGATGGACGTGATGGTCGGCTATCCCGACAAGTTCCGCGACTATGGCGCGCTCGAGATCAAGGCTGACGACCTCTACGGCAACGTCGAGCGGGCGAGCGCCTTCAACTACGCCTACGACATGGAAGACCTCGGCAAGCCGGTGAACCACAAGAAGTGGGTGATGAACCCGCAGACGGTGAACGCCTATAACGGCGGCGGCGAGAACAAGATCGTGTTCCCGGCCGGCATCCTTCAGCCGCCCTTCTTCGATCCGAACGCTGACGACGCGGTCAATTACGGCGGCATCGGCGCCGTGATCGGCCATGAGATCAGCCACGGCTTCGACGACCAGGGCCGCAAGTTCGACGCAAGCGGAAGCGTGCGCGACTGGTGGACCGCCGAGGACGGCAAGCGCTTCGACGCCGAGGCAAAGGTGTTCGGCGACGAATATGCAAAGTTCGAGGCGGCGCCGGGCGCATTCGTGAACCCGAAGCTGACGATGGGCGAAAATATCGCCGACTTCGCCGGCGTTCAGGTTGCGCTCGACGCCTATCACCACTCGCTCGGCGGCAAGCCGGCGCCGGTGATCGACGGCCTGACCGGCGACCAGCGCTTCTTCCTCGCCTATGCGCAGGTGTGGCGCGAGAAGCAGCGTGAGGATGCGATCCGCAGCCAGGTGACGACCGACCCGCATAGCCCGGGCCGGTTCCGCATCTGGGGCCCGCTGCGCAACGTGCAAGCCTGGTACGACGCGTTCGGCATCACGCCCGACAACGCGATGTACATCCCGCCGGAAAAGCGCGCGAAGATCTGGTAAGCGCGCCGGAGACGGAAAAGGAGGGGAGTCGCCTTCGGGCGGCTCCCCTTTTGTTGGGGTGCGGCTGTCTGCAATGGGTGGAAAGCCGGCCCTCGGTGGATCCTCCGGCAGGCGCACGCCTTACTTCCCCGTCCAATCGGGCCTATGTTGCGCCCGCTACTATCGCAAAATGACGGTCTACGGATGCTTTGCGGCTCCTTTTTCCATCTCTGCCTCTCCTAGCGCGAAGCGGGCCGGCATCTTCGGCCGGCACTAGAAGGACAAAGCTATGACAACCGGAACGGTGAAATTCTTCAACGACAGCAAGGGCTATGGATTCATCGCGCCCGACGGAGGCGGCACCGACGCCTTCGTTCACATCAGTGCGGTCGAGAATTCGGGTATGCAGACGCTCCGCGAGAACCAGCGCGTCAGCTACGAGCTGCAAGAGGATCGCCGCGGAAAGATGGCCGCAGTGAATCTGAAGCCGGCCGACGACGCGGCCGCGGATGAATCCTCCAGCACGCAGGGCGAGTAACTTGTCCGGGCCGGTGGCCCGCAGCACGAACCTCGGTTTCTTCCTCGCCCGGGCCGAGCAGGCACGGGTCGAGGGGGAAGCGGCGACGCTCGAGCATGTGCGCGAGCGTTGCCTTCGTTCCGAAGCTGCGTGGACGGCACTCGCCGACAAGGCGCGGCGCAGCGAGCGGCTGCGCGACGAGGAGCTCGAACGGAAAGCACAAGCAGCTGCCGCGGATATTGCGAAGTAAGACGGTCCGCCGACCGTAGGAATAACGCGCCAGTGCATGCTATTCGAGGCAGAAGGTCGCGACCTCTTCGTAATGCGCGCCATGCTTCGAGAGATGGCTTTCGAAGAGCGCGAAGCGGTCCACGGGGAATGGTTCGGACGAGAGGCCGCGATGGCGTTCGAGATAGTCCTGCACTTCGCGCGAGCGGCGGCCTTTCCAGCGGGCGAGGGTGATGTGTGGGTGGAAGGCGCGGCGCTCGGGTTCGAGGCCGACCTGCTGACAGACCCGTTCGGCCTTGGCGGCGAGCGCGGCGACGGGCTCCTTGGGCTCGACGGCAGCCCACAGGGCGCCGGCGTGGCGTTGCTCGAAACGGCCCGCGCCGACGATCCGAAGTTTGAACGCTGCGGAGCGGATCCGGGCGAGCGCGTCGGCGAGATCGTTCGCCACTGGCCGCTCGATCTCGCCGATGAAGCGCAGGGTGAGGTGCAGCTGCTCGTCGTCCTGCCAGCGGAAGTCGGGGCTGTCGTCCATCGCGTCGATGAGGAGGTCGCGGATCGGTTCGGGCGGGCGGATGGCGACGAACAGGCGGTGCATCAGCCCTCAATCCTGTCCCGCAAGGTTGCGATCCAGCGTCTTGTCGGCGCCGAAGTTTCGGGCGGCAGATCGTCCATCGCGAATTCGCGCACGGCTTCGACCTCCAGCGACCAGCGGGGAGGGCGGTAGTTTACGTCCTCTACGATGACGAGCGCGGCGAGGTCGCGCTTAAATTCGACCTCTTCCTCGAGCTCGCAACCCAGGCGGACGCGCCCGTGGCCGGTCATGCCGATTTCCTCGCGGGTCTCGCGGAGCGCCGCTTCCTCGGCTGACTCGTCGGCCCGGCGGCCGCCGCCCGGAAGACGCCAGCCGGGCGCGTAGCGAAGCTTCACGAGGATGATCTTGTGCTCGCTGGTGAGCGCGACGGCGTGAGCGCCGAAGGTCCGCGGGCGTCGGATGAACCAGCCGAGCTTCATCAGCTTGTGCGCCGCCGTCATGGAAATGCGCAGCGGACGGTCGAACCAGCTCATGGCACTGTCAGTAGCGGCTGTGCGAGGCTGGTTCCAATCGCGCGCCGAGCGTGCGAGAACAGATGCAAGGGGGCACCTGATGAGCGGAAAGAGCGAGCTCGGCAGGAAAGAATATGAAGAGCTGCTCGAGCCGATGGCGCTCGAGCTGAGCGGAATGGCGCGCTGGGTCGCCGAGACGAAGCAGCGCCTCGTCGTCGTCTTCGAGGGCCGCGACACGGCGGGCAAGGGCGGCTCGATCGACATGTTCGCCCGGCTGTTGAACCCGCGCCAGTGCCGGGTCGCCGCGCTCCCCGCGCCGAGCGAGCGCGAGAAGACCGAATGGTATTTCCAGCGCTACATCGAGCATCTGCCGGCAGCCGGCGAAATCGTGTTGTTCGACCGCAGCTGGTACAACCGCGCGGGCGTCGAGAAGGTGATGGGCTTCTGCACGCCGGAGCAGACGCAGGCCTTCCTGAACGCCGCGCCGGAGTTCGAGCGGCATCTGGTCGACGACGGCATCCTGCTCTTCAAATATTGGCTGTGCTGCGACCAGGAGGTTCAGGAGAAGAGGTTCGAGAACCGGCTCGACAATCCAATGAAGCGCTGGAAGTTGTCGCCGATCGACCTCAAGGCGCGCGAGCATTACGAGGATTACACCGAGGCGCGGGAGCTGATGCTTTCGGCGACGCACACCGACTTTGCGCCGTGGACGCTGGTGGACTTCAACGACCAGCCGCTGGGCCGGCTGACGCTCCTCCGGGACCTGCTCGACCGGGTGCCGGACACCGACCTGCCGCTTGCGAACATTCCGTGGCCGGCGCTCGGCCATCCGCCGCTCAAGGAACGTTTCGGCGTGCTCCAGCCGCTGCCGCCCTATCCGGTGCCGGCGGAAGCCGAGCATAAACATCATCATCATCACCACGACGACGACGACGGGGGCAAGTGATGCGAGCGTCGAAGCTGCTGCTGCGAATCACGGTCTTTTATCTGGCGATCGGCCTGATGGTCTTCCTCGCGCTGAAGATCTGGCCGCAGCTTCGCGGCTACCTGCCCATCGGAGGGGTGGAGCAGCTGATCACGCAGCCTTCGAAGAACCCGCTGGAGGCGAGCGAGGCCATCCGTGCCGCACACGTCGAGAATTTCGGACAGAGCGTCTTCTGGCTGGTGGCCGCGATCACTGCGGCGATCCTCGTCTCGCTGCCGGTCAGCTGGACCTATATGACGGTGCGCGGAGGCGAGGAGTACGACCAGAGCCTCGTCAACACGATCATCGTCCTGCCGATGGTCGTCACCGGAATTGTCATCATCGTCCAGAACAGCCTGGCGCTCGCCTTCTCGCTGGCGGGGATCGCGGGCGCGGTGCGGTTCAGGAACTCGCTTAAGAGCTCGGGCGATGCGCTCTTCATTCTGCTCGCGGTGGCCATCGGGCTCAGCGCCGGGATCGGCGCGATCGAGCTCGCCGCGGTGATCAGCATCTTCTTCAACTATTGCTTCGTCATCCTGTGGATCACCGAATTCGGCGAGCGCGAAGGCATGAAGCGCTTCCTCGTCGATTATGACGGGATCGACCGCGCGGCGCCGCCCGCGCCGGCGAAGGTCAAAACTCCCGACGACGACTAGAAGCAGTGCTTCAGCACGCGCTCGCTGACTGCGACATCGGACGAAATGTCGGCGAAGAAGGGTTCCAGGAAGGCGATCGCCCGGCTTGCCCGTGAGGGGTCGAGGCCGGGCGTCGACGTGATCGCTGCCATCATCTGCGGGCGCACCTCACGCATCTGGCGAGCGGCGGCGAGCACCTGCCCATTGTGGGCGCAATAGCCGCGATAGAAGCGCTGGCGGACGTTGGGGATGGCGATCGCGTCCGGCGGGGTCGCGTAGGGCGCGTTGACGAAGCCCGAGAAATCGAAGTCGTAAGGGATCACGACGATGCTGCCCGCGGCCATCGGACCGATCAGCTCGGCATTGTGGCAGCAATCCTTGCCAGCTGGGCCGGCGCGCATCGACCAGTCGTGATTGGCGATCATGTGCTGGAACAAGGCGTAGCGCGCGGCATCGGCGGGCTTGAGGTAAGCCATCGAGAATTGGGCCGGCGCATGGGTTGGCTTCATGCCGTTGCGCTTGGCGACATCGCCCAAGTCCTCGATGAAATAGCCGACCCTGGAGACGATCGGGCTTCCGTTCGCGTCTCGATAGTCGACGTTCGCAAGCCGCACCTGGAAGCTGTGCGGCGTGAGCAGATTGTACATCCGGTAGGCAGAATATTCGAGCAGCACATATTGCTGGAACGCGGGGTCGTTGCGGCAGTGGGTGACGAGCTTCAGCTTCTTCTGCCCGGCGAAAAGCGAGGCAGGCGGCGGGGCGGCGGCGAACCGCACCCGGAGCGGCGGGAATTTGCACACGTCCGCCGCCCGGCGCGTGATTCCGCGAACGCTCAGGGCGACGGGAAGCGGCTGGCCGGCCTGGTCGGTCAGCGTTCCCTGGATCACGACATTGGGAGAGCGATTGCGGACGAGCGTGGAAAGCGGCGCCTGAATGACGATGTGGATCGGGTCGGAGGCCGCGAACAGCGGTTCGACCGGTTGCCCGACCGCAGGCGTGGCGACGGCAAAGGCGAGAAGGGCAATGATGACTCTCAAGGCGTCAGCCTTGCGACCGGATGGGGTGTCATCGTGCCGCCCACGATCTCGAGCCAGGTGAGCGGCCCGCCGTAAAAGCGCGAGATGCCCGTATCGATCCGGGCGAGCCTGCCGCCGTAGAGGATCTCGATTCCCTTGAGGTCGGGCGTGTGGCCGACTACCAGCCGCTGCGCTCCATAGGCCGAAAGGATCGCGGTCAGCTCCTGCTCGGCGGTGAGGCGCGGCGCTTTCGGTTCGAGCCTCGTGCGCACGTCGTCCGCGTCGGGATCGCGCGTGACGAGGCCGCGGTACCACAGCGGTCCGAGCGGGTCCTCGAGGATCGTCGGCTGGCCCGTGTCGCCGGCGGCCATTGCGGCGGCGACGCGGCGGTTGATGTCCTCGATCGTCAGCTTCGAATATTCGGCGCCGAGGCCGCCGTGCATGAACAGGGTTCCGTCGATCTTGACGATGGCCGGGTTGCGCGCCGCCCAGCGCCCGAGCTCTCCAGCCGGGCTCCACGCAGCCTTGTGCTCGACCCAGCCGAGCGGGTGCTGCGCCAGCCAGGCGTCGTGCACCTGCGTCGGCTGCGCCTGCGGGTTGACCGCTTTCGCCTGCGCTTCGAGTTGCTTGCTGATCTGCGCGTAATATTGCTCGCGCCGCGCCGCTGAGCGGCCGTCGACGAAGGCGGCATATTCGCCCGGCGTCGTGTAGCGGAAGTCGCCGAGCAGGTTCATCGCCTCGTGGTTGCCGAGGACGACGACGACCCGGCCGCCGGCGCGAGGCGCTTCGGCCTGGAGCTGCTGCAGGCTGCGCACGATCCTGAGCGAGTCCGGCTGGCGGTCGAGGATGTCGCCGATCTGGACCAGCGTCGTCCTGCCGCCCGCCCAGTGTCCGCCGGCGTCGACTAGGCCGGCTGCGCGGGCGATTGCCTGCCACGCCTGGTAATCCCCGTGGAGATCGCCGACGGCGACGATGCGGCTTGGCGGAGCCGCGGAGGCTGGAGTGCAGTCGAGCAAGGCCGCAAGCGCGAGCAGCGCGATGCGGATCAACCGCTCAAGCGGGGATCGTACCGCGACTGCCCCCATCGCCCACAATGTCGCACCGCCGCGCCGCGCGGGCAATGATGTTCGTTAGCGGCGGCGGAGGCGCGTTTTCTACCGAGCCTTGTGCGGTGCTACAGCCACGGCCCCGATTTCCACCAGTTGGCCTTCATCTACCAGGCCGGCGACCTGGACCGTAGCACGCGCGGGGCGGCCGGGCTGGCTGGAGGGCCAAAGACCTAACTGTAGCCTTCCTTCAGCTCATTCAGCATTATGCGTCCGACCGCGAGCGCTTTCTGGAAGACATCCGCCTGCATTACGACGTGCAACAGGAGCTGATTGCCGCCGGGCGCGCCGAATTGCTTCGGATCCATCGGGCGGGGATGATCCAGGACGAGGAGCACGAATTCGAGCACGATCTCGACGTCGAAGAGCTCGCGATCATCCTGCGGCGCGGCGATTGATCGCCGGCCGGGAGCCTTAGGCGGCGACGGCCTTTCGTGGCCGGCTCTGCGCCTTGCTCGCCTTGCGCTCCGGCTTCGGAAGCGGCTCGAACTTGCGGGTGACGGCGCTTCCGATTTCGCCGACGAGGCCGACGCCGTAGAAGCCGAGGATGATCGCCATGGCGGCGGGGCGCTGCCAGACCGGCAACTCGACATTCTTGCCGCGGGTCCAGATGCGCCACCAGCTCTTGCCGACCTTGCCGCCGAAGAATTTGAAGGCGAAGCCGAGGCGGCCGATCCGCGAGCGGGTCGCGGTCTGGAAAGCCTGGTAATCGCGGTCCATTCCCATCGTCCACGCGCGCCAGGCGAGGAACTTGTAGCCGGGGTGGGGGGCGTGGACCGTCATCGCGTCGGCGGTGCGGGTGTAGTCGTATCCCTTGGCGCTGAGGTCGCGGAGCCAGAAGCCGCACTGCTTCTTGAACGCGGGCAGGTCGGGGAACGGGTTCGCCTGGAAGAAGTCGGTTCGGACCGCGCAATTGTTGGCGTGGATCTTC
>Ga0207711_10004551_pt1 | contig 11798 bp, 10 predicted proteins | sample KBSS34metaG_FD_184401 | JGI IMG/M metagenome (GOLD analysis project Ga0207711, IMG submission 184401) | Switchgrass rhizosphere microbial communities from Kellogg Biological Station, Michigan, USA - KBS S3-4 metaG (SPAdes) (version 2) | ecosystem: Host-associated > Plants > Roots > Rhizosphere...
CGACGTGATGCAGTTCTGACCTCCAAGTCTTGAATGTTCGCGACGGAGCACCCGGGATTGCGCGGATCACGAACTATGCGGCGGAGACGGCCTTGGGTCCGACGACCGCCATCCATATCCCGGGAACTTAAGGCAGAAGTCAGCGGGTCCGCGCTCATCTCCAGCGAGATCCGAGGCGCCGGGCCCCGCCGTGGGATATCAGCTAAATGATAAGTCCGCCGGACGCAGAGTGGGCGCGGCTTGGCGGGTGGCGCCTAGGTCCAGCGGCTCGCAGGCGTCCGCATCCCCCAGCCGCGCCTCTATCGTGCAGCATACCCCCTCCGGCTCGAATTCCAGGCGCACTTCCCCATGCAGTTCCCGCGGCAGGGCGCGTTCCAGCAACCGACGTCCGAATCCCCGGCCCGCGACGGCGGTAACCGCGGGTCCGCCGCTTTCCTGCCACCGGAGCTTCAGGCCGACGCCCTCTACCGCCCAGGTGATCGCCACCCGTCCCTCCGCCCATGAGAGCGCGCCGTGCTTGACCGCATTACTCCCCAACTCATGCAGCGCCAAGGAGAGGGCCACCGCCTGTTTTGGCGGGATGATGCAGGAGGGACCGACGATCGCGAAGCGCTCAGAGCTGCCAAATGGGGCCGTGGCGGTCTCGAGCAGCTGGAAAAGGCTCGAGCCGCGCCAGGAAGACCGCGTGAGCAAGTCATGAGCTTTCGAAAGCGCGATGAGGCGGCCCTCGAACGTCGCCGCGCTCTCCAGGCCCAGATCAGCTCGGCCGAAGGTCTGGGCGGCGATCCCCTGGATCGTTGCAAGCGTATTCTTCACCCTGTGATTCAGCTCGTCGATCAGCAACGTCTGCCGGTCGAGCGAATCCTGCAGTTTAGAAATGTCCTGGATCGTCGCGACTACGATATGAGCGTCGTCCATCTTTAACGGCGAGGCGTTTGCGGAAAGAGATATTGGGACCCCGTCGGGACGACCATAACGCATCTGAACGTCCAACACCTCCTCGCCCCGCAGCGCACGGTTGAGCGGGTATTCTTCGGGCCTGTAGCGGCGGCCGTCGGGATGCAGGGCCCCGTAGCCGGCGTGGTCCGCTTTACCGCCGTAGGCGGCGTGGTATTCAGCGCCGCTCGCCGTCGGCCCATGCCCGAGAAGGACCTCCGCGCGCCGGTTGTACACGACGGAGCCGCTCTTACCGTCGAGCACCAACACACCGACCGGCAACTGATCCAAGATCAGGCTCAGTCGTCGGCGTTCGGCGTCTATTTTTTTTTCGCTCGTCACGCGCTCGGTCACGTCGATGGCTTGGATGAAGACCCCTGCGGTGTCCCCCGGTTGCAGCTCGATCGGTTGGTGGACGAAGTCGAAGTAGCGCAGCTCCGGCGTAGTGCCTGGCCCGGCGCAGATCCGCGCCGCAACGCCACGTCCGGAGACCGTCTCGCCGGCCATCACCTTATTCATCATCTCAAGGAATTGCGGCGGGGTGAATTCCGGAACGGCTTCCGCATAAGGACGACCTTCGATCTCACGCCCTCCGAGCGCTCGGCGCACAGCGTCGCTCGCGAATTCGATAATGTAGTCTGGGCCCCGGAGCACCGTGACGAAGCCGGGCGCGCGCCTCAGCTGATCGATGATCGCCTGACCGGAAAAGACCTCGCGTTCGCCGCGGGCGAACCCACGTCGGGTCCGCTTGAGGCCCGCGAACAGGAGCTGAGCACCGACAACGAGGGCCCCAACGACGCCAATGGCGACCTGCCCCAGCGCGTCCGGCTGCGCAGGCGCGGCGGTTCTGAAACGGTCTGAAGCTGAGCGGCGTCCGAACACGGAACCTCTCCTAGCCTGGGAGACAGCCCTCTACCGCGTCAATACCACGGCGGACCCGTGTTAGGCGTAACAGAAAGATCCTGCCAATCAATCCAATCACATATGTAACGCGCCCAGGTTCGCGAGCCAGACTGAGCGAAACCCAACTCCGCTCGAGCTTTTGACCGCGCAGCGTGGATCTCGGCGGTGACGTCGAATCGGACATGCGTTCGTAAACGCGGGGGCGGCGACCACGAGAGCGCCTTGATGAGCGGTTCATCCACGGCCGCACGATCACCGGCTTCGTCGCGCAGCCGTGTCGCCGTAGCCGCACACCGCCTTGAAAAGGGTCCCCATCTGGAGGTCGACCCGAGCCTCCGGGAAGCGCTTCTCCGTACCAGAGTCGTGGCCGAACACCCCCAGCCCATGGGCGTCGTCGGCCAGCAGCCAGCCGTCGTGGCGGCGGCGGAGCGGCCGATCGCATCGAGCGGCGCGATGTCTCCGTCCATAGAGAACACCGCGTCGGTGGCGACCCGGGCGCGCGATCCCCGTCCTCGGGCGTTCGCCCGCGCTATCGTGCAGACGCTCTGCGAGCGCCTCGCGGACGCTGCAGAACCGCTCCGGCCAATGCGACAGTCAGCGCTCGCCTGTCGTTCGGGGGCGCCTGCAGATAACAGAACCGGCCTTGGGCTATACATTGAGCACTTGGCCAGATGTGGGTGGTCACCGCCCGCCGGTCGCGCGAAGCGTGTCCCGGCAGGCCCGAGCGGATTGCGGTGCTGCGGGACAGCGCCAGGTCAGTTGGGGATCTCGAACAGCGCCGCGGCCCCCATGCCCCCCGCAATGCACATGCTCACGACCGCGAGCTTCGCGTGCCGGCGTCGCCCCTCGATCAGAGCGTGGCCAGTCAGCCGTGACCCGGTCATCCCAAATGGATGGCCGACCGCGATTGCGCCGCCGTTGACGTTCAGCCGCTCCGAGGGAATTCCCAGGCGCTCAGCGCAATACACGGCCTGCGACGCGAAGGCCTCGTTCAATTCCCACAGATCGATGTCGTCGACGGTCAGACCGTGCCGGGCAAGCAGCTTCGGGATGGCGAACACCGGGCCTATTCCCATTTCGTCCGGTTCGCAGCCGGCGACCGCGAGGCCGCGAAACACTCCGAGCGGCGCCAACCGGCGCCGCGACGCCTCGGCGTCGGACATGACGACGCAGACGCTCGCACCATCCGACAACTGGCTGGCGTTGCCAGCCGTGATCCACATCCCTTCGCCCCTCACCGGTTTCAGCGCGGCCAAGCTCTCGAGGGTTGTGTCGGCCCGGTTCCCCTCGTCGCAGGCGAGCGTGACGGTCTCGTCTCCGACGATCTCTCCAGCTGCGTCGCGTAGCTTACGCACCGCCGTGATCGGGACGATCTCGTCGTCAAACCGGCGCGCAGCCTGCGCGGCGGCCGTTCTTTGCTGGCTAGCAAGCGCGAAGCGATCCTGCGCCTCGCGTGAGACCTGATAGCGGGCCGCGACGATGTCGGCGGTTTCGATCATCGAGAGGTACAATCCCGGCCGGTGCTCTTCGAGCCACGCCGAACGGACAGGCGGCCCCCGGTTCACCATGGTCAAGGACACCGAATCCGCGCCCCCGGCGACGTAGACTCCGTCGTCGCCGCCGAGAACGCGCTGCGCCGCAAGCGCGATCGCCTGCAGCCCGGAGGCGCACTTTCGGTCCAGAGTGAAACCTGGCACGGTCGGGGGCAACTCGGCCTCCAGTGCAGCGGCGCGGCCGAGGTTCCCCGCCGTCGCGCCCTCTTGCACGGCGGCGCCCATTATGACGTCGGAAATCTCACCCGGCTCCAGACCCGCCCGTGTGACAGCCGCCTTGATCACATGGGCGCTCAGGCTGGCGGTATGGACATCCCGCAGCGCGCCCTTGAAGGCGCGTCCGATCGGCGTACGCGCCGTGGCGACGATCACCGCCTCAACCATAAGTCCTAGCTCCTGTCCGAACGACGCGTCATCTCTTCCCAGAATCCGACCGGCCCAGCGCGCGCAACGGTGCGCCCCAGCACATCCGCCCAATACCGATCGCCGCCGAATTCCGACCGCCAAGCGTACAACCGGCGTGTGAGCAGCTGGAGCGGATACTCTTCGGTGAAGCCGATGGCCCCATGCACCTGATGCAAGATGCCTGACGCCAAGCCGATGGCCATGTTGGTGCGCAGTTTGGCGGCGGCCATCTCGAACGCGCCGTCGCCAAGGTCGAGCGCCGCCGCGGCCGCCTGGCCGGCGGTGTTCACGGCGGCCGCTTCCACCGCTGCCACGGCGAGGTTCTGCTGCACGGCTTGAAACTGCGAAAGCGCCCGACCGAACTGCCGGCGCCCGTTGACGTGTTCGATGGCGATGGCCAGCGCCGCGTCGAGCGCGCCGGCGGCCTGGCCCACGCGGACGAAGGCGCCGGCGACCCGAGGATCGTCGCAGGCGAGCTCCTGCGCCGGGGCGTGGTCAAACCGCAAGGTGTCGCGCGGCTCGCCGGCCGTGTTCGCGGCCAGTTCGGCCACGCCGTCCCTGCAACTCAGCAGCACGACTCGACCGCCAACGGCGGCGATTACGCGGTCCAGTTCGCGACCCCAGGGCGCCCGGGGCAGCACGCCCGTGAAGCGACCGTCGGCAAGCTCCCCCTGCGCCGTGTCGGCGACACCCACGATGTCCTGCCCCACAGAAGTGTTGGACGCCGCCAAGGCTGCGCTGGCGACGATGGCCTCGCCAAGCGGCAAGGCGAGGTGATGCTGGCCCGCGATCCGCAGCACCGCGAACAGGTCGCCCCAGTCGCCGCCGAAGCCGCCAGCCGCCTCCGGGACAAGCAGGCCGAGGAAGCCCGCCTCTGTGAGCCGCGACCATCCGGCTTGAAAATCCGGCGCAGCGGCGAGGTCCGCGAACAGATTCTCCGCCGTATCGCAGAGGAGATTGCGCATTTCGCTCATCGCAGCCCCAGCGCCCGAGCAATAATGCCTCTCAGGATTTCGCGCGTTCCACCGCGCAAGGAAAACGAAGGGGCCATCTGCAGGAGGTACTCCAGAGTGTCGGTCAGCGGCGAAGACGCAGCGAGGGTGTCGTCGTCCAAGAGCGACTGCACAACCAACGGCAGCGCCTGTTCGAAGCTGTTGCCGAGATCCTTCACGATGCTCGCCTCGACGACCGGATTCTCGCCAGACGCCAGCTTCGCGGCCGTAGACATGGACATCTGGCGCAGCGTCCAGAGCTCCGCGGCGAGACGGCCGAGCGCGCTGCGGATCGGTTCAGCCGGATCCTCGCCGGCGGCTTCCACCAGCCGGTTGAAGAGGGCGTGGCTCGACAGGTAGCGCTCGGGCCCGGACCGCTCTAGCGCGAGCTCGGCCGTCACCTGTTTCCACCCCTCCCCTTCCACTCCGACCAGGGCCTCGTCTGGGACCGCGACGTCATCGAAGAACACCTCGTTGAACTCATGTTCGCCGGCCATGTTGGTGATCGGGCGCACCGTGATTCCCGGCGACCTCATATCGATCAGGAATTGGCTCAGTCCTTCCTGTCGCTCTGAGCCCTCTTGCGTGCGAACAAGCGCCAGCATGTACGCCGCGACATGGGCGTTGGTGGTCCAGACCTTTTGCCCCGAGATCCACCAACCGCGCCCATGTCCGCGACGAGCTGCGGTCCGCACCGAGGCCAGATCAGAGCCGGAGCCCGGCTCGCTCAGACCGATGCAGGCGGTAATTTCACCGCGCGCTGCGGCGGGCAGGAACGCCTCCTTCATCGCCGAGGAGCCGTAGCGGAGGATCAATGGTCCTGTCTGGCGATCAGCCACCCAGTGGCCGCCGACGGGCGCGCCTGCCGCCAGCAGCTCTTCCAGAACGATATAGCGATCCAGCGCTGACCGCTCATGTCCACCGTACTGCTTCGGCCAGACCATGCCGATAAACCCCGCCGCCCCGAGCGCGCGCGAGAAGGTTCGGTCGACAACGTTCCAGCTGTTGGCCAGCTTCGCCGGCCGGATTTCCGGCATGTGCTCGCGCAGGAAAGCCCGCACTTCGGCGCGAAGCTCGGCTGCCCCCGCGGGCGGAACGAACTGGTGATAGACAAACGTCTGCATGGCCGGACCACTATTGCGACATCCCACGCGCGGCACGCCAGCCCTCAAATCGCGCCGAGGCTTTGAATCACATGTGTGATTCACGCGGGGTCGCAGACGAGCTTGCGCAAGCGCCGCCGGCGCGCGCCAGCAAGGCCGCACCACTGGCCGTCTGCAGACGGCCAGGAGGCGCCTGCTGGGGCGGCCAAGCGGCCGCACTGGCTAGACCGCGGTGGCGAAGCCGCTTCTCTGTGCTGTCGCCGCCACGCGCTACAGCGCGCCGCAGCCGATCTCGCCGCCTCCAACTGCGGCCGTTCAACTGGACTCCCTGCAGCTGTTGTTTGAGCCGCCCGGACTGAATGGGTGGCCAACGCCCCTTCCAGGTGATGGGGGAGCGCGTCTGGCGGAGGACCACGCCGCCGCGGATCAGACCGTCGCCCTTCACCTTGGCTCGGTAAGGGTGGCGCAGCTGCTCGGTGCAGCCGTTCGGCTGCTCGACCCCTTCGAAGAGCAGGGCGCCGGGCGGCCTGGTAGGCGAGGCTTTCGTTCCGCCGTGTCGCCATCGGCCGATAGGCCGGATCGTTCTGCTGGGCGACCCTCGCGGCCATCCGCTCCAGCGCGGCCTCGACCTCCATGCGCGTGGCCAGGCCGTGGAGCGGTCCGCTCGCCTTTCCAAATTGCGATGTAAGGCCGGAATCGATGCGACGTCCTCGCGCGCCAAGGCGATGAGGTTCCCGCCGGGATCGAGGACCGCCAGCGTCAGGGGCTTAAGTCCCAGCCCTGCCCCGCTCGAGTGCGGCGCGATAGGGTCATGTTCGAGGTTTATGCGTGGGGTCGGTGTCCTGCGTCTCGTGTTGAGGTCAAACCAGCAGGCGCCGGTCCCCCCGTCGCCCAATCCAGCAGCTCGACGGTGTGCACGACCGGGACGCCGACCCGCGTCGCGATCTGCATGGCGCAGCCGATGTTGCCCGTAGCGACGACGTCGGCGTCCAACCGTTCGAGATGCGCCGCCTTGCGGTCGCCAAGTCGGCCCGCGATCTCTGGCTGAAGGATATTGTAGACTCCGGCCGATCCACAGCACAGGTGCGCCTCGGACGGTGTGCGGACCTCATATCCGGCCGCAGCTAGAAGTCTGGCGGGCGCCTCGCCGATCCCCTGTCCGTGTTGCAGCGAACAGGCCGGATGATAGGCGACGGTCACGCCGCGAGGCTCCACGGCCGGCAGATCGCACGCCGTGAGGAATTCGCATATATCCCGCGCCAGGGCGGAAACGCGCGCGGCCCGTTCGGCATAGGCCGGATCGCCGCGCAGGATGAACCCGTAGTCCTTGATCATAGAGCCGCAACCCGAGGCGGTGACCAGGATGGCGGAAAGCCCGTCCCCATCGATCAGCCGCATCCAGGCGTCGACATTACGGCGGGCCGATTGCTGGGCCTCGTGCTCCCGACCCAGGTGATGCGTGAGCGCGCCGCAGCACCCCTCGTCAGGCGCCTGCACGACCTCATAGCCCATTCGGCCCAGGAGTCGCTTGGCGGCCGCCTGAAACTGTGGGCGCAGCGTCGGCTCGACGCAGCCGCGCAAGAGGGCCACGCGCTCCCCCCGCCCGCCAGCGATGTGATGGGCTTGGGCGCACGGACGCGGCGCCAGCCGGGCCGGCGCAAGCGCCAGCATCGCGCCAAGCGGCCGCAGCCCTGGCACACGGTCGAGCAAACCTCGCACAGGCCGCGCCAGGCCACCTAGTCGAGCAGCCATGCGGAACCGCTCGCGATGCGGCAGAACGGCCGCCAGCAGCTTTCGGAAGGCCTCGTCGAGCCAAGGCCGCCGGTAATGCGTCGCGATATAGACCCGCGCATGGTCGACTAGGCGCATGTAATCCACGCCGGACGGGCAGGTTGTCTTGCATGACAGGCACGAGAGGCACCTGTCGACATGCTTGACCACCTCCGCCGTGGGCGTCCGTTCGCCCTCCAGCATCTCCTTCATGAGATAGATGCGTCCACGCGGGGAATCGAGCTCGTCGCCGAGCAGGACGTAGGTCGGGCAGGTCGCCATGCAGAACCCGCAGTGCACACATTTGCGGATGATCGCCTCCGAGGCGGCCATCGCGGGGTCGGCGAGCTGAGTGGGCTTGAACTGCGTACGCACTTAAAAGCGGCCTGTTTCAAAAACGCCGGCCGGGTCGAAGGCGCGGCGCACCCGCGCCTCCAGCTCAGCCACGACCAGCTCCGGTGGCTGATGGTATGGGACCTGCGCCCGCATCTCTGAGGGCGCGCGGAGCAGTTGGGCGTGGCCCCCCGCGCTGCGGGCGACAGACCTCACCATCTCGGGGTCGGCGTCAACGGCCGCCCAGACCAGACCGCCGGCCCAGTCGAGCAGCCACTGGGCCCCATAGCGCTCGAGAGCGCCGACGACAGAAGCGCCGGCCCCGGGTCGAACATTGACACGCCACAGCGGCAGGTTCTGCGGCAACGGGGTCAAGGTGCGCAGCGCATGCCATATCGCCGTCGCGCTGTCGTCGGCGTCGTGCAGCCGTCCCCAGGGCGCAACACGTCTCGCCAGCAACTCGCATCGGGCCTTTACCGACCCGGCGAAGCCCTGAATCCGAAACGCGGTGACCGAAACCTCGCCGGGCAGGTGGCCAGCCGCGGCGACTTCCGCCGACGAGCCCATCGCGGCGGCCATAGCTTCGACGGCGGCCTCCGCGCTCAGGCCCTGAAGCACGCGGGTTGCGCTGACGCGGGGGGCGGGCAACACCTTCAACGTCAACTCGGTGATCGCGGCGAGCCGTCCCCAGCTGCCCGCGAGCAGTTTGGGAAGATCATACCCGGTGACGTTCTTCACGACCTTGGCGCCGCTGACGAACAGCTCGCCGCGGCCGGAGACGGCGCGTAGACCGAGCAGGTGATCGCGCGCGCCGCCATAGGCCAAGCGCTGTGATCCGCCGACCCCAGCGGCCACGACACCGCCGATCGTGGCCGCCCCCGGTGGCCGGCCGTAGATCGGGCCATGATCGAAAGGCTCGAACGCCAGCATTTGTCCCTCCGCCGCGACCAGCGCCTGGACGTCAGCTAGCGACGTGGCGGCGCGGACGGTCAGGACCAGCTCGGGCGGATCGTAGTCGACCACCCCCGTGAACGCGCGCATGTCCAAGCTGCGGACGCCCGCGTCAGGGCGGCCCACATCCCGCTTGCTGGCGCCCCCCCGGATCGCCAGGCGCGCGCCGTCGCCAGCCGCCTCGGCGATCGCCTCGGAAAGCTCGGCTTCGGTCGCGGGTCGCAGCGGTGCGTCGGTCGACATCAGAACCTTGGAAGCTCAGGGAAGGCGGTCTTGCCGCCGTGCACATGCATGCGACCAAGCTCTGCGCAGCGATGCAGCGTGGGAAAGACCTTCCCTGGATTGAGCAGGAGGTCCGGATCGAAGGCGCACTTGACGCGCTGCTGGTGCGCGAGATCGATCTCGGAAAACATAACCGGCATAAGATCTCGCTTTTCGACGCCGACGCCGTGCTCGCCTGTCAGAACCCCGCCGACCTCGACGCACAGCCGCAGGATATCCGCGCCAAACGCTTCGGCTCGCTCGAGCTCGCCGGGCCTGTTGGCGTCGTAGAGGATCAGGGGGTGAAGGTTTCCGTCGCCGGCATGGAATACATTCGCCACCGCCAGGCCATAGGTGGCGGACAGCGTTCGCATCCGCTCGAGCACGTCCGGCAACCGGCGGCGCGGGATCGTGCCGTCCATGCAGTAATAGTCGGGCGCAAGGCGCCCGACGGCGGGAAAGGCAGCCTTGCGCCCAGCCCAGAAGGCCAGCCTCTCGGTTTCATCGCGAGATATGCGCGTGGACACCGCACCGTTGGCCGCCGCGATGGGTTGGATCTCACCGAGCAGCTCCGTGCACTCGGCTTCCGCGCCGTCCAGTTCAATGATCAGTAGAGCTTCCACGTCGAGTGGATAGCCGGCGTGCACGAACGCCTCCGCGGCATGGATCGCGGCTCGGTCCATCATCTCCATGCCTGCAGGGATGATGCCGGCGGCGATCACATCGGCGACGCACTGGCCAGCGCCCTCGACAGTGGGAAAGCCGAGCAGAAGTGCGCGGGCCGCCTCAGGACGTGGGAGAATGCGAACCGTCACCTCCGTGACCACGCCGAGCAGACCTTCAGATCCGACCACGACCCCCAGCAGGTCCAGGCCGGCCGGATCGAGATGGCGGCCGCCGACGCGGACGACGTCGCCGCTGATCAGCACAATCTCCGCGCCGAGCACATTGTGAGTGGTGAGGCCGTACTTCAGACAATGCACCCCGCCCGAGTTCTCCGCGACGTTGCCGCCGATCGAACAGGCGATCTGGCTCGACGGATCCGGCGCGTAGTAGAAGCCGCGATCTTCCACCGCCCGCGTCACGGCCAGGTTGGTCACCCCAGGCTGAACCACCGCAAGCCGGTCGGCGTAATCGACTTCGAGCACCTGGTTGAACTTGGACATGCCGAGCAGAACGGCGTCGGCCAGCGGCAGCGCGCCCCCCGAGAGCGAGGTGCCGGATCCGCGCGGCACCACCTTGACTCGGTTCTCATGGCACCACGCCAAGATGGCGGCGACCTGGGCCGTGTTCTCGGGGAGAACCACCACCATCGGCGGCTGGCGATAGGCGGTCAGTCCGTCCGACTCATAAGCACGCAACGCGTCGGGATGGTCGATCACCCCTTCGCCGGGGACGATCGCGCGCATCGCCGCGATGATCGCGCCGCGGCGCGCGAGCACCGCCTTATCTGGCTCCGGCATGCTTAGGGTCATCGGGCCTGTCTAAACCCTGCGGCGGGTCGCGCGCTAGGCGCATTAAAGGCAGGACAGTCATGCATATCATGCACGACTGATCGACCCCGACATCACCCTTTTCGCCGAATTTGTCGCGAGCGGCAGCATCGCGGGCGCGGCGCCTGGGTATTTCCGCGCCGATGGCGTCGCGGCGGCTCGCCCGGTTGGAGGCCCGCCTCGGCGTGGCTCTGGCGCATCGCACGACGCGACGGCTGGGGCTGGCGGCGCGCGGGCAGAGCTTCTACGGCGATGTCTTGAGGCTCCTCGCCGTCGCGCAAGCCACGCAAGCCCGGCTCACCGGCGGGCCCGGCGGGCCAGCCGGGCCATTGCGGGTTACCGCGGCGCCCGCCTTCGGCAGACTTCATATCGCGCCGGACCCAAAAACCTTTTTGGACGGTGCCCGCGTGTCGCGCTCACGCTCGACCTCAGCGACGACTATGTCGATCTCCTCGCCGGTCGATACGATCTGGCGGTCCGGATCACGGCGGAGCGCGCGTTCCGCCCCCGGCGCAGGGCTCCCTGCAGGTCGGCATCTATGTGGTGCGGCTGCGCGCGGCCTTCGTTTCCCCTGGCGCCGAAGCCTTCACCGCCCACCTCAGGCGCCTGCTGCAATCCCGCCCACAATGAGAGGACGCGCGCGCCGACGCCGACCAAGCCGCTTGACCATGTCGTCGAGGATCGGCGGACCTTGGGTCTCGGCTCACCCCAAACGATCGGCCGATCGGCCGTTCGGCCTGTCGGTCGAACCGCCGGGTGCTTCTCGACGAGCCTCAGGTCCGGTATGCCTTTGCCGGCTGGCGAGCGACGAAACTGCGTCGCAAACCTGCTAGCACCGGCCAGATCAGGCCGTCGGCCATTGCCGGCGCGAGCCATCACAGGAGCGCCATTTGTCCCCTCCCACGCCGTTCTCGATCCAGCTCCCGGAGGCGCGTCTCCAAGATATTCGCGACCGCGTGGCCCGTTTCGACTGGGACGATTTTCCCGATGCGGGCGGCTGGTCCGCCGGGATCGGAAAAGCGACGCTCCAGCAGATCGCGGCCTATTGGCTGGAACAGTTTGACTGGCGCGCCGAAGAAGCGCGACTAAACGCCCTTC
>Ga0207711_10004560_pt1 | contig 11782 bp, 10 predicted proteins | sample KBSS34metaG_FD_184401 | JGI IMG/M metagenome (GOLD analysis project Ga0207711, IMG submission 184401) | Switchgrass rhizosphere microbial communities from Kellogg Biological Station, Michigan, USA - KBS S3-4 metaG (SPAdes) (version 2) | ecosystem: Host-associated > Plants > Roots > Rhizosphere...
ACGTCTACGGCCGCGTCGCCCGCACCCTGCTCGACATGTCCGAGATGGACGGCGAGATCAAGGTCATCCGCAACAAGGTCTCGCGCCAGGACCTGGCCAAGGTCGTCGGCGCGTCGCGCGAGATGGTGAGCCGGGTCATGAAGGATCTCGAAGGGCGCGGCATGGTGCAGACGCAGGAGAACGGCTGGGTGGTGATCAAAGAGCAGTTGACCGGCTGAAGGCCGGTCAACTGCTCTGCGCTCGACGGGCGGAGCCCGTCGAGCGCAGAGCTGACAGGCTTGCACCCTCCCTGCTGCGCTTCCCTCCCGTCGGGCGGGAGGGACCGGGCCCGTTGGGCCCGCTTTTCTGAGCCGACATCACCAACGACAATGCGCGGATGACTTTTCCGTTGGGCTCACTGCGCGGCGATGGCGCCGATTCGACACCTTCGCGAGACCTCGTCGCCCATCCCGCGCCGCACTGGCGCGAGCAGGCGGCGCTTCTGATCGGCGCGGTCGTCTGGCTGATCGCGCTCATCGCGCTCGCCACGCACAGCGCTGCCGATCCCGGCTTTTCGACGTCGGGCAGCGGCGGCCCGATCCATAACCGCGCCGGTCTCCTCGGCGCCTGGTTCTCCGACGTCGCTTTCTTCGTCGCCGGCTACTCGGTGTGGTGGGTCATCCTTGTCGGCGCGCGCGCCTGGCTCGGCGCGCTGGCGCGAACGCTGCGCGCGCACGGCGGCGCGGCCGCGGACGCGCCCGCGCCGACGCTGCCGACGTGGACGATGGCGCTCGGCCTGGCTCTCCTCGTCGTCGCCAGCGCGTCGCTCGAATGGACCCGGCTCTACCAATGGGAAGGCGGCGTCGCGGGCGGCAATGCGGGCGGCGTCATCGGCCTCGTCTTCGGACGCGCCAGCCAGAGCCTGCTCGGCTTCGCCGGGTCGGGGGTTCTGTGGATCGCCGCGCTCGTCGCCGGCGCGTCGCTCGCGCTCCGCTTCTCGTGGCTTCGCGTCGCCGATTCGATCGGCTCGGGGATCGAGTCGCTGCGCACGCGCCGCGTCGAGCGGATCGAGCGGGCCGAAGACGCGCGCCTCGGCGCCGCCGCGATCCGCGAGCGCGACGAGGTGCTCGAGGCCGAGCAGGAGCTGCACGAGCAGCACCTGCCGATCGTCATCGAGCCGACGCTGGTCGACGTTCCGAAGAGCACGCGCGTCGTCAAGGAGCGCCAGAAGCCCTTGTTCTCCGAGCTGGTCGACACCAAGCTGCCGCAGGTCGACCTTCTCGACTCCGCGCCGCAGCGCGTCGAGAGCGTCAGCGCCGAGTCGCTCGAGATGACGTCGCGACTGATCGAGAAACGCCTCAAGGACTTCGGCGTCGAGGTGCGTGTCGTCGCCGCGTCGCCGGGGCCGGTGATCACGCGCTACGAGATCGAGCCGGCGGTCGGCGTCAAGGGCGCGCAGGTGGTGAGCCTCGCCAAGGACCTGGCCCGATCGCTCGGCCTGGTCTCGATCCGCGTCGTCGAGACGATCCCGGGCAAGACGACGATGGCGCTCGAGCTGCCCAACGCCAAGCGCCAGATGATTCGCCTCTCGGAGGTGCTCGGCTCGCAGGCGTACGCCGATTCCGGCTCGCAGCTGACGATCGGTCTCGGCAAGGACATCATCGGCAACCCCATCGTCGCCGACCTGCAGAAGATGCCACACTGCCTGGTGGCCGGCACGACGGGAGCGGGCAAGTCGGTCGGCATCAACGCGATGATCCTGTCGCTTCTCTACAAGGCCGAGGCGCGCGACGTCCGCCTGCTGCTGATCGACCCGAAGATGCTCGAGATGAGCGTCTACGAAGGCATCCCGCACCTCCTCTGCCCCGTCGTCACCGACATGAAGCAGGCCGCCAACGCGCTCAACTGGGGCGTCGGCGAGATGGAGCGGCGCTACAAGCTGATGAGCAAGCTCGGCGTTCGCAACGTCGCGAGCTATAACAAGAAGCTCGCCGAGGCGGCGGAGAAGGGCGAGCCCATCGCCAACCCGTTCAGCCTCACGCCGGAGAACCCGGAGCCGCTCGAGCGGCTGCCGTTCATCGTCGTCGTCATCGACGAGCTCGCCGACCTGATGATGGTCGTCGGCAAGAAGATCGAGGAGCTGATCGCGCGCCTGGCGCAGAAGGCGCGCGCCTCGGGCGTGCACCTGATCCTGGCCACGCAGCGGCCGAGCGTCGACGTCATCACGGGCCTGATCAAGGCGAACATCCCGACCCGGCTCTCGTTCCAGGTCTCGAGCAAGATCGATTCGCGAACGATCCTCGACCAGATGGGCGCCGAGGCGCTGCTCGGCATGGGCGACATGCTTTACCTGCCGTCGGGAACCGGATCGCCGATCCGCGTCCACGGCGCGTTCGTCAGCGACGAGGAGGTCCATCGCGTCGTCGCGTACCTGAAGAGCCAGGGCGAGCCGAACTACATCGAAGGCATCCTCGAGGGCGGCGTCCTCGACGAGGGCGGCGACGCTGCCGGCGACCTCGGCCCGGGCAACGGCGAGAACGACCCGATGTACGACCAGGCCGTCGGCATCGTCCTGCAGCACCGGAGGGCGTCGATCTCGCTCGTCCAGCGCCACCTGCGAATCGGCTACAACCGCGCCGCGCGATTGCTGGAACAAATGGAGAAATCCGGACTCGTCACCAGCATGGCCACCAACGGCAACCGCGACATCCTCGTCCCGGCGCGCGCGGAATGAAGCGCTTCGCCGGCTTCACCCTTGCGCTGGCAGCGGCGCTGGCTTCGCCGCTCGCGTCGGCGGCGGATCCGGCGGCGACGCTGCGCAGCTTCGTCCGCGAGGTCAAGAGCGGCCGCGGCGACTTCACGCAGACCGTCACTGCACCCGACGGCGTCAAGAAGAAGACGTCGTCGGGAACGTTCGAGTTCCTGCGGCCGAACCGGTTTCGCTTCGCCTACACGAAGCCGTTCGAGCAGACGATCGTCGGCGACGGCGAGAAGGTCTGGATCCACGACGCCGACCTCAACCAGGTGAGCTCGCGCAAGATCGGCCAGGCGCTCGGCGCGACGCCGGCGGCGCTCCTCGCGGGCGGCTCGATCGAGCGCGACTTCGACCTCGCCAACCTGCCGCCGAAGGACGGCCTCGAGTGGGCCGAGGCGAGGCCGAAAGCCAAGGACGGCGCGTTCGAGTCGGTGCGCGTCGGCTTTCGCGGCGGCGACCTCGCCGCGCTCGAGATCGTCGACAGCTTCGGCCAGAAGTCGCTGCTCCAGTTCAACGGCTTCGCCGCCAACGTGCCCGTGGCGGCCGAGTCGTTCCGCTTCAAGGTGCCGCCGGGCGCCGACCTGATCGAGCAGTAACGGGTACGCCTCTAGCCGTCGAGCCGCGACGCGATCAGCACGGCGTTGGTGCCGCCGAAGGCGAACGAGCTCGACATCACGTGGCGAAGGCCGGCGGCCGGACGTGCTTCGTTCGTCACCAGGTCGATCGCGAACGAGGGATCGAGCGCGATCGTGTGGGCCGTCGGCGGCAGCCGTCCGGCGCCGAGGGCGCGCGCCGCCGCGAGCAGCTCGACCGCGCCGCCGGCACCGAGAAGGTGGCCGTGGATCGCCTTGGTCGAGCTCACCGGAACGCCATGGGCGCCGAAGACGCGTGCGATCGAGTCGGCCTCGGCCGCGTCGCCGTTGGTCGTCGCCGTGCCATGGGCGCTGAGATAGCCGATCGCGCTCGCGGCCAGACCGGCGTCGGCGAGCGCCGCCGCCATCGCGCGCGACTGGCCGGCCGCATCGGGGTTGGTGATGTGGACGCCGTCGCAATTGGTCGCGTAGCCGGCCAGCTGGAACTGCGGCGTCGCGCTCCGCGCTCGTGCGTGCGCCGCCGACTCGAGGACGAACGCCGCGGCCGCCTCGCCGATCGCGAAGCCGATGCGATCGGCGGCGAACGGACGGCACGCGCTCCGTGCCGCGGCGTCGCCCTCGGCGCCGAGCGCGACCGTCGCGAGCACGCGCATCGCCTGCCAGCTCGCGAGCACGCCCGGCGTCAGCAGCGACTCGCTGCCGCCGGCGATGGCGACGTCGATCCAGCCGGCGCGGATTGCCCGCATCGCCTCGCCGATCGCGACCGCCGATGACGCGCACGCGCACGCGTAGGCGAGGGCGGCGCCGCGCGCGCCGAAGCGGAGCGCGAGCTCGGCGACGGGCGCGTTCGGCATCGTCGTGACGACGCTCGTCGGCCGCATCCGGCGGCGGTCGGCATAGACGGTGCGGCAGGTCGCCTCGAAGGTCGCGGCGCCCGCCATGCCGCTGCCCCAGAAGATGCCGAGGCGCTCGGGGTCGAAGCTGCCGGCGGCGAGGCCGGCGTCGCGGGCGGCGTCGTCGGCGGCGGCGAGCGCCATCGCGGTGCCGCGGTCGAGCGGAACGCGCGACGGCGCGATTACCCTCGCGGCATCGAAGTCGGCTGCCGCGACCGGCACCGCCGGCAGATCGATCCCGGGCAGATCGATCGCCTGCGCGCGGACCGCCGACCGGCCGGCGAAGATCGCGTCGTCGAAGGCGGCCCGGTCGTTGCCGAGCGGACTGACGACGCCCGTGCCGCTGACCGCGACCGGCGCGCCCGCGGCTCTAGCTGCTGACGACATCAGGCTTCGCCTTGGCCGCGATCGCCTCGTCGAGCAGGTCGGCGAGACGCTCGAGCGTGACGCCCGCCTGGCGCGGATCGAGTCGCTCCTCCGGGATGCGGACGTCGAAGCGGTCCTCGGCGGCGAAGACGAACTCCATCAGGGCGAGAGAGTCGAGCCCGAGCTGGTCGAGGACGGCGCCCGGATGCACCGACGCGGCGTCGACGTGGAACTGCTCGACGAGCACGGAAGAGAGGGCAGCGAACGTCGAGGGGGTCATCGGGATCGGCGGCAAGGCGAGGCGGCGACGAGTGCATCTTATGTCCCGCTCCGCGGCGGCGTGGCCGACCCGGCAGAATCGGGCGACCCGCACCCCGCCGGGACCGACCGTGCCTCAGACCTCGCTCGAACTCGGCTTCGCCGACGCTGCCGCCGCGCCGCTCGCCGAGCGGCTGCGGCCGAAGACGATCGACGAGGTGATCGGCCAGCGCCACCTGCTCGGGCCCGGCAAGCCGCTGCGGGTCGCCTTCGAATCGGGCCGGCTGCATTCGATGATCCTGTGGGGGCCGCCCGGCGTCGGCAAGACGACGCTGGCGCGCCTGATGGCCGACGCGTTCGATGCCCAGTTCATCTCGATGTCGGCGGTGCTCGGCGGCGTCAAGGACATCCGCGAGGCGGTCGAGCGGGCGCAGGCGGCGCGGACGTCGGGGCGCGCGACAGTCGTCTTCGTCGACGAGGTGCACCGCTTCAACAAGAGCCAGCAGGACGCCTTCCTGCCGCACGTCGAGTCGGGCCTCTTCACCTTCATCGGCGCGACCACCGAGAACCCGTCGTTCGAGGTCAACTCGGCGCTGCTCTCGCGCGCCACGGTCCACGTCCTGAAGCCGCTCGACGACGACGATCTGAAGACGCTCCTGGCGCGCGCGGAGGCCCTGCTCGAGGCGCCCCCGCTCGACGAAGCCGCGACGACTCGCCTCATCGGCTACGCCGACGGCGACGCGCGCCGGCTGCTCAACGCCTACGAGAACCTGGTCGCCACCGTCCGCGCGCCGGCGGGCGATCTCGTCGCCGCGGCGTCGCCGGCGCCCCAGGTCATCGACGAGCGCATGCTCGAGCACGCGCTCGGCGAGCAGCTGCGCCGCTACGACAAGGGCGGCGAGCAGTTCTACGACACGATCTCGGCGCTGCACAAGGCGGTGCGCGGCAGCGACCCCGATGCGTCGCTCTACTGGTTCGTCCGCATGATCGACGGCGGCGTCGACCCGCGCTACGCGGCGCGCCGGCTGGTGCGCATGGCGAGCGAGGACATCGGCCTCGCCGATCCGCGCGCGCTCCGCCTCGCCCTCGATGCCGCCGAGACCTACGAGCGACTCGGCTCGCCCGAGGGCGAGCTCGCGCTCGCGGAGGCGGTCGTCTATCTCGCGATGGCGCCGAAGAGCAACGCCGTCTATACCGCCTACAACGCGGCGCGGGCGTTCATCAAGGGCGATCGAACCCGGCCGGTGCCGCTGCGCCTGCGCAATGCGCCGACGGCGCTGATGAAGGGACTCGACTACGGCAAGGGCTATCGCTACGCCCACGACGAGGCGGGAGCGTTCGCCGCCGGCGAGCGCTACTGGCCCGACGACATGGAGGCGCAGACGTTCTACCGGCCGGTCGAGCGGGGGCTCGAGATCTCGATCGGCGAGCGGTTGGCGGAGCTGCGCCGGCTGAACGAAGAGGCGAAGGACTGACGGACCGTCGTGGTCATGCGCGGCGGTTGTCGGGTGAGCGCGCTTCGGCGCGACGCTCCTGGCCGCGGCCGAGCGCCGTCGACAGCGCCAGCCACGCCGCCGCCACGGGAAGCGCGCAGAGGGCGATGACGCCCAGCTTGAGTCCGATCGCCTGCAGGGCGTCGAACACCCAGCCGTAGAGCGCGTCGGAGCCGCGGTAGACGACGACGTCGATGAAGTTCTTCGCCTTGTATTTCTCGCCGCGCGCGACGACGGTGAAGAACACCTGTCGCGCCGGATTGGCGATCGCGAAGTTCGCCCACCGCTGCGCCACCTGGAAGACGAGAACGACGGCGAGCGTCGGGCTGAAGCCGAGCACGGCGAAGCCGACCAGATAGACCGCCGGCAGCGCGCCGGCCGCGACGCCGGAGCCGAAGCGCTGGAGGAAGCGCCCGGTGGCGAACAGCTGGGTGACGAGACTCAGCACGCCGACGGCGAGATCGACGCTGGCGAAGACGCGCGTCTGCGCCGCCGCGCCGTGGACCTCGGCGGCGACGATGTGCGCCTGCGCGAAATAGAGCACCGTCGCCCCGAAGGAGAGCAGGCTCACCCACGCCGCGATGCCGAGCAGGTAGGGCGAGCGGACGACTTCGGCGAACGCAGAGAACGCGCCGCCGCCGACCGGACGCTCGTCGCGTCGCGGACCGCCATCGATGGTGGTCGTGTGTTCGAGCTTGTGGACGCAGAGGACCGCAGCTTCGAGCAACGCGAGCGCCACCAGCAGCAGGTTCGCCGGACCGATCGGCTCCGAGAGCGCGATCGTGAGCACCGGCCCGAGCAGCGCGCCCGCGGTGCCGCCGGCGCCGATGAACCCGAACAGGCGCTTGCCCTGGGCGCTGTCGAAGAGGTCGGCCATGAACGACCAGAACACCGCGACCGCGAACAGGTTGAACACGCTCACCCACACGAAGAAGACCCGCGCCACCGCGACCGGCTCGATGTCGAGCACCAGCAGCAGCCAGAAGAGGGCGAGGTTGGCGGCGAAGAAGTGGTACACGACGACGATGAAGCGCAGCCGCCGCAACCGCGCCACCAGCTCGCCGTAGATCGGCTGGGCCACGAGCAGGGTCACGAAGGTCGCGGTGAAGAGCCACGGCAGCGCCTTGACGCCGCCGGCGATCGCGCTCTGGTCGCGCAGCGGACGCAGCACGTAGTACGAGGCGAGGAGCGCGAAGAAGTACGCGAACGACCAGAGAGCCGCGCGCCGCTCGCCGGGCGTGGCCGGCAACAGGCCGCGCAGGCCGGCCGGCGGCGCCGTCACGGAGCCGCGCGCAGCTTCCGGCGCAGCTCCTCGGCGTTCGCGCTCGGGCCGTAGCCGGGCGCGCCGCGCTGGAAGCGACGCGCCTCGGCAAGACCGCCAGCGACGACCGGCTCGAAGCCGGCCTCCTGCACGAGACCGGCCGCGACCTTGACCGCCTCGGCATCGTCGCCGGCGATCGGGATCGGCAGCTTCGGGTCGGGGCGGCCGGCTTCGCTGGCGATGATCGTGTAGCCGATGGTGTTGAAGGCGCGCACGAGGCGCGCGCCCGGCAGGAGCTTCTGCGACGTAAGGCCGATGCCTTCGCGCTCGGCGACGTCGGCGATCGCGCCGTCGCGCGCCGAGACTGCGTTGCCGCAATCGAGGACGATCTTGCCCTTGAGCAGCATGCCGTAGTCGCGGCCGATCGCTTCCATCGCGCCGTAGGGAACGGCGAGGAAGACCACGTCGCCGAAGGCGATCGCGTCTTCCACCTTGCCGGCGCGTGCCGGCGGCCCAAGCTTCGTCGCGACCTCCGTGGCCTCGTCGACGTTCTTCGCCGAGAACATCACGGGATGGCCGGCCTTGACCCAAAGGCCGCCGACCGTGCCGCCGATGCGGCCGGCACCGATGGTGCCGATGCGCAGCTTGCCGTCCACCGCTTGCGCCCGCGCGCGCTGCGGCCGCAGGGCCGCGGCGAGGCCCAGCATGGTGCCGACGATCAGCAGCGTGCGGCGTTCGACGTCGATGAGGTGACGCATCGCGATCTCCAGGGTGCGAGGACAGGGGACATGGCGATCATCGTGCCGTCGCCCGGGCCCTGCAACCGGTGGCCGCGCCGAGCCTACCATCGCAAGCGTCGCTGCCGGAGCCATCGATGAGCATGAAGCGTCGCGATTTTCTCCATGTCGCCGCCGCCCTCGGCGCGCCCGCGCTCGGCGCGAGTCCCGGCCTGGCCTCGGCCGCCAATGCCGCGCCGAACGACAAGCTTCGCATCCTCATCCTCGGCGGCACCGGCTTCACCGGGCCGCACCAGGTGCGCTATGCGCTCGAGCGCGGCCACCACGTGACGCTCTTCAACCGCGGCCGCCGGCCACAGCCCTGGCCCGGCAACGTCGTCGAGCTCACCGGCGATCGCAACACCGGCGACCTGAAGTCGCTGGAGGGTGGCGAGTGGGACGTGTGCATCGACAACCCGACGACGCTGCCGTTCTGGGTGCGCGACGCGGGCCGCGTGCTGAAGGGCCGCGTGCGCCAGTTCGTGTTCATCTCGACGGTCTCGGTCTACGCCGCCAACGACAAGCCCGACGAGGACGAATCCGCCGCGACGGCGGCGTATGCCGGCGTCGACCGGATGGCCGAGACGCAGGACACGCTCAGGGCCAACATGGCGCTCTACGGTCCGCTGAAGGCGGCGAGCGAAGAGGAGTCGCGGCGCCATTTCGGCGACCGCACGACGATCATCCGTCCCGGCCTCATCGCCGGCCCCGGCGACGAGACCGACCGCTTCACCTACTGGCCGGTTCGCCTCGCGCGCGGCGGCGAGGTGCTGGCGCCGGGAGACGGTTCGGACGCGGTGCAGTTCATCGACGCGCGCGATCTCGCCGAGTGGACGATCCGGATGTGCGAGTCGCGCACGACCGGCGCCTTCAACGCCACCGGACCGGCGCGCACGCTCACCACCCGCGAGATGCTGGCCGTCATCGGCGCGGCGGTGCGCTCGGACGCGCGGCTCACCTGGGTGCCGACCGCGTTCCTGGACGCGCAGGATGTGTCGGCATGGACCGATCTGCCCGTGTGGGTGCCGGGCCAGGGCGACAGCGCCGGCTTCTCGCGCCGCAGCATCGACCGTGCCCTGAAGGCGGGCCTCACGTTCCGTCCGCTCGCGACGACCGCGGTCGACACGCTGGCGTGGTTCCGGACGCAGCCGGCCGAGCGCCAGGCCAGGCCGAAGACGGGTCTCACGCCGGAGCGGGAGGCCGACGTGCTCGCACGCTGGAAGGCGAGCACGACCGGAAAGCGCTGACGCGGACCTCGCTCCCGCCGGGCGCCGACCTGCCCGTTGCGACGGCTCGCTCGCTCCCCCGAAGTCCGCTGACTAATCTTCCGACCGTCAATACCCGCGCTTGACCCGCGTCGGCGAACGATCGAACACCGCATCGGGAACGAAGAAGTCACCCTGCAGCGGCGTGTCGCCTGCGTCGGGGGCGTACTTCGAGAAGTCGCTGACGCCTTCGCGCGAAGCACTTCCTCGTCGATGAAGAAGTTGCCGCTGCATTCCGAGGCGGGACGCGAGAGCACCGCATGGGCGGCGTCGGCCATGATCTCCGGGGTGCGGCTGACGGCCGCCATCGCGTCGCCGCCGAGGGCGAAGCGGACCGCGGCGGTGTCGATCGACGTGATCGGCCAGAGCGAATTGACTCCCACCTTGCCGCGGAACTCGGCCGCCATGCCGAGCGTGCACAGGCTCATCCCGTACTTCGCCGTCGTGTAGGCGACGTGGTTCGCGAACCACTTCGGATCGAGGTCGAGCGGTGGCGAGAGGTTGAGGATGTGCGGATTGGCCGCCTTCAGAAGATGCGGCAGGGTCAGCTTCGAGCACAGGAAGGTCCCGCGCGCATTGACCTGCATCATCAGGTCGTAGCGCTTCATCTCGGTCGCCAGCGTGCCCGTGAGCGCAATGGCGCTGGCGTTGTTGATGCAGACGTCGATTCCGCCGAATGCGGCGACGCCTTGCGCCACCGCAGCGGTGGCCTGCTCCTCGTCGCGGATGTCGCAGACCAGCGGCAACGCCTTGCCGCCGAGGGCGACGATCTCCTTGGCGGCGCTGAAGACCGTCCCGGGCAGCTTGGGGTGCGGCTCGGCCGTCTTCGCCGCGAGGATGATGTTGGCGCCGTCGCGCGCCAGCCGGCGCGCGATCGCCAGGCCGATGCCGCGGCTGGCGCCGGAAATGAAGATCGTCTTGTCGCGGAACGTCATGGTCGTCTCCCGGTCTCGTGCGCGAGCGTTGTCGACATCGTCGTCGCTGTCAATCGCCCCCCGCGTCGGGGCCATCGGGCCACTCCCTAGGCAGTGGCAGGGGAATTGCTAATAGAGTCGGCGCGAATGACCACGCCGCCACGCTCTCTTCGATCGCTCCCCCCCGAGGCGGCGCGTCAGCGCCCTGGCGCGGCCCGGCGACCCTGACGTGGAGACCTTCGTCCAGCAGATCATCAACGGGCTGGTGCTCGGCAGCGTCTATGCGCTCGTCGCCCTCGGCTACACGATGGTCTACGGGATCATCAACCTGATCAACTTCGCGCACGGCGAGGTGCTGATGGTCGGCGCGCTGACGAGCTGGACCGTGGTCACCGTGCTCGCCGGCCTCGGCCTGCCGGGCTGGGTGCTGCTGCTGATCGGCCTGGCGGCCGCGATCGTGGTCTGCTCGACGCTCAACTTCGCGATCGAGAAGATCGCCTACCGGCCGCTCCGCAACGCGCCGCGCCTGGCGCCGCTGATTACGGCGATGGGAATGAGCCTGCTCCTGCAGACGCTCGCGATGATCATCTGGAAGCCGAACTACAAGTCGTTCCCGATCCTCCTGCCGGGCGATCCTCACGTTGTCTTCGGCGCCGTGATCAACAACGTCCAGATCATGATCCTGGTCGCGACCGTCGTCACGCTCTCGGGCCTGATGTACCTCGTCAACCGGACCCGCCTCGGCCGGGCGATGCGCGCCACCGCCGAGAACCCGCGCGTCGCCGCGCTCATGGGCGTCAAGCCCGACACCGTGATCTCGGCGACGTTCGTCATCGGCGCCGCGCTGGCCGCGCTCGCCGGCGTGATGTACGCGGCCAATTACGGCTCGGTCCAGCACACGATGGGCTTCCTGCCCGGCCTGAAGGCGTTCACGGCGGCGGTCTTCGGCGGCATCGGCAACCTCGCTGGCGCGATGGTGGGCGGCGTCCTGCTCGGCCTGATCGAGTCGCTCGGCGCCGGCTACATCGGCGACCTCACCGGCGGCGTCCTCGGCAGCCACTACCAGGACATCTTCGCCTTCGTCGTCCTCATCCTCGTGCTCACGCTCAGGCCGCAAGGCCTGCTCGGCGAGCGCGTCGCCGATCGGGCATGACCCGCTTTTCCGACGCGACCCGCGCGCAGAGGCTCGCCGTCCTGATCGGCGCCGCGGTGCTGCTCTGCATCCTCCC
>Ga0207711_10004562_pt1 | contig 11782 bp, 7 predicted proteins | sample KBSS34metaG_FD_184401 | JGI IMG/M metagenome (GOLD analysis project Ga0207711, IMG submission 184401) | Switchgrass rhizosphere microbial communities from Kellogg Biological Station, Michigan, USA - KBS S3-4 metaG (SPAdes) (version 2) | ecosystem: Host-associated > Plants > Roots > Rhizosphere >...
CACCAGAGGACTACGGCGGCGCCGGATCCACGATCTTCAATGCGATCCTTGCCATCGAGGAGCTCGCTCGCGTCGATGCATCCGTTTCTGTCTTTGTGGACGTGCACAACACCCTTGTAACCAACGCCTTTATGCGATGGGCAAACGATGAACAAAAGAAAAAATATTTGCCGCAGCTCGCAAGCAGTAAGGTCGGGGCATATGCATTGAGCGAGGCCGCTTCGGGCTCTGACGCCTTTGCCCTTAAGACACGGGCTGTCGATAAAGGCGATTATTTCGAGTTAACCGGACAAAAGCTCTGGATCACAAATGGCAATGAAGCGGAAATATTTTTGCTTTTTGCCACTGTCGATCCCGACGCAGGCTACAAAGGCATTACCGCCTTTATAGTCGAAAAAACCTTTGAAGGATTTTCTGTCGGCAAGAAAGAGGACAAGCTTGGCATCCGCGCTTCTTCGACTACGGAGCTGGTTCTCGATAACTGCAAAGTTCCGAAAGAAAACGTTCTCGGTGAGGTCGGCAAGGGATACAAGGTCTCGATCGAAACATTGAATGAAGGACGCATCGGCATCGCGGCGCAAATGCTTGGCATCGCACAGGGCGCCTACGAATGCGCTCTCAAATACACGCAGGAGCGGGAGCAGTTCGGTCAGTCGATCGCCGGCTTTCAGGCCGTCCAGTTCCAGCTCGCCGAAATGGCGGTTGAGATCGAAGCGACCCGATTGCTTGTATACAACGCGGCGCGTTTGAAAGATGCAGGAAAATCGTTTCTTAAGGAAGCCGCGATTGCCAAGCTCTTTTCCTCTCGCTGCGCCGAGCGCGTCTCATCCAAAGCGATCGAGCTGTACGGCGGCTATGGCTACGTCAAGGATTACCCAGTCGAAAAATACTGGCGTGACTCAAAAATCGGCTCCATCTACGAAGGCACGTCAAACATGCAGCTCCAGACGATCGCAAAGCTGATCACGAGCGGTAAATAACCAAAATTTATGGTAACGGGGTTAACTAGCTTAAGGGCGGAGCAATTCTGTCCATCTTGTTTCATTTGGCTAGGCCGGTCGAATTGTTATTGTCGGTGATTTTGTCCTCGTTTATAATAGACGTTGCTTTCATCGAGTATATGAGCGACACGGATCGAGGAGTCATCTACGAATTCGGCTCTTTTCGCGTTGATCCCGCAAAACGCCAGTTGCTGTGCGATAACGGGCCTGTCCACCTTACTGCAAAAGCGTTTGAGACGCTTCTGATTCTCATTAAAAACGCTGGGGAAACCGTTTCAAAGACGGATTTGATCGATTCCGTCTGGTTGGACGTTGTCGTCGAGGAAAACAATCTCACCCAGCAGATCTCCGCGATCAGAAGGGCCCTTGGTGAACGCCCGTCGGAACATAAGTTCATAGTGACGATCCCTGGCCACGGGTACACTTTCATCGCTCCGCTAAAGGAGGTTGATGACTCCAAAGTGTCCCAGGAAGCAGTGTCCCTAAGATCGGGCACAGACATCCCTAATCAGCTCAATCATTTACAAACTTTCATAAATTGGGCGGGACAGCGGTACAAGGGACAGGGACGTCAGCTGGCGGTCGCCTTTGTCACCATAATTGTCCTCCTCGCGGCCAGCATCTTCTGGGGCTTCCTTCGAAAAGCAGTTTCTCCTCGATCACCTCAAACGATAGCCGTTCTTCCGTTCAGATCTCTTGACACCGATGACGACTTTTTGGAGGCCGGCATTCGCGATACGCTGACCGCAAAACTTGGCAATTTGCAGGAGCTAAACGTCCGGCCGACCGGTCCAGCCGCGAGTTACCTCGTCCAAGATCCGCTCGCAGCTGGCCGTGAATTGCATGTAGACGCAGTTTTGAACGGGACCATACAGCACGATGGCGAGCAGATCAGGGTAACGGTTCAAATGCTCGATGTTGCCGGCGGTAAGATAATGTGGGGCAAGAGTTTTGACAGCCGGGTCTCGGCGGCGTTTGCTGTGCAGGATTCGATATCGGCGGAGATCGTAAAGGGCGTCGAAGAATACTATGCCGCAAATTGATATTCGACGCGCTACCAGCGATGACGCCAAGTCTCTCACTGATCTTTCCTACACTACTTTTTGGGACGCATTCGCACACCACCCCAAAAACGCTCCAGATGATCTTGCACATTACATGCGTCAGGCCTTTAGCGTCGAGCGGATCGCTGACGAATTAAATGATCCAAGGGCCGTTTTCCTGATGGCTGAGATAGAAGGTGAGCTCGCGGGCTATGCAAAGCTCGTTTGCGATCACATCGAACCCGGCATTTCTGCGGAAAAGCCTATAGAGCTCAACCGCCTTTATTCCCAACAAAAGTTTCTCGGTCAGGGCGTCGGCCAAACTTTGATGGACGCATGTTTCGATCTTGCACGAGAGAATGGCTTCGACACGATCTGGCTTGGCGTTTGGGAATACAATCCAAGGGCCCAGCGTTTTTACGAAAAGAACGGCTTCAAAGAGGTCGGCAGTCACACGTTTGTCCTCGGTTCCGATCCACAGACCGACCTTCTTATGCAGAAAGAGATATGAATTCTCGGAAGTGCGTGTTTGGTCGAACCCGTAACACCCATCATCCGTATTTACGAAATAATTTGATATGTTTGTCTTAATCTATTTATTCCGGAAATGACTGAGACTGCCGCCGCACTAGACACCGCTGACATCGTAGACAACATCGTCTCCGCCGCCGAGACACCGCAGCCTGCGAAACCCAAATTCGATCGCTCGATCACCGAAGGGCCGCTTGGCCGTGCTGTTTGGAAAATAGCTTGGCCGACGATGTTAACCAACGTGATTGCCGGCATGCAGAATCTGGTGGATCAGATAATGGTCGGAAATCTTATTGGCTACAAAGCCAATGCGGCGATCGGCGTCAGTAACCAAATTTTTATCCTCGTGATCGTTTTCATATCATCCGTCTTCATCGGCATGAGCGTGATGGTGGCACGCTTTACCGGTGCCCGCAATCACGAAAAGGTCAACCGAACCGTCTATCAGGCCTTTCTTGTAGCGGTGTTTATTGCCATATGCATAATGGCACCACTCGGCTATTTTGCATCGCCCTATTTGCTTGACCTGATAAGCGGTGATGCCGGCGTTAAAACAGAGGCTCTGCCCTTTTTGCGAATATCTTTCACGTTCAGTATCGGCCTACTCATCTACTTTATGACAAGCGGTGCTCTTCGCGCGGCCGGAGACGCACGAACGCCGATGGTAATGGGTATCACCATGACCCTACTAAATCTTGTTCTGAACGTTGTGCTGATCCGTGGGCTTGGCGCAATTCCCGCGTTTGGTACCGCAGGTTCGGCTATGGGAACGGCCATTGCGACCGGCTCAGTCGGAATCTATGCCATTTACAGCCTCTGGAGCGGGCGATGGGTCGTCGGATTTCCGCGTGGATACGGTTGGGGCCCGGATTGGTCGGTGATACGGTCGTTGTTCAAGTTCGGATTGCCAAGCGGTATTCAGGGAGTAATGGGTAATGTGGGCGGCTTTTTAATGTTTTGGTTTATGGGCTCGCTCTTGAATGGCGGAGCCGCTCAAGCCGCTTATGCCGTATGTTACGGACAACTGTTTTCGCTTATTGTCTGGGGCTCGAACGGCCTGATGGGGGCGACTTCCGCGGTTGTCGGCCAGAACCTTGGGGCCGGCCATCAGGATCGAGCATTTAAGGCGGTTAGGACCGCGGCGAGTTTTGGCCTGACGGGCTCAGTCATTCTAGGATCGATCTTTTTCTTTTTTCCCCACCAATTGCTGGCGATCTTCGGCATGAACGATCCGTCTGCAGTCGAAATAGGCACACAACTGCTAACGGTCTTGGCGTTCTCAGGCCTTTTCATCTCCGTCGCCCTGACTTACACCGGCGGTCTGCAGGGCAGCGGGGATACAAAAAGCCCGCTTTATATTTCCATACTCTCGCAGGTGATCGTGCCACTCGGGATCTGTTTTGTGATCAAGTCGACCGGAACCCTCGAACCTATCCACATCTGGCTGGCCGTCCTGGCAGGACATATAACCCGATGCACCCTTAGCGTTGCCCGATTTCTACAAGGCAAATGGCGCAATATTTCGGTGGATATTGAACAGACAGCTGGGTGAAGTTTATCGTTAACTTCCTTCCCGAACACATATCAGCTCTTTTCTCTTTCTTACCGGATTCACGTCGAAGATAAGGGTCTGCGTTTTGAAGGATTGGTCCGTGACGTCAATAAAGGCCACAACAATTCCGAACCGGTCACCCTTCGGCCCGGCCGTCATCTTCGTGACCTTCTCCTGACATACAACGGTAACCGGCAATAGCCACAGACACAAGCAGCTCTAAGATCCAGCGCATGATTTTTACTCTAGATGCGAATTAAGACCCGGTCGCTAATGCTCGGGTTCTTACGATTGCATCGCCAATAATGTCTACTTTTGCTGGGTTTGCAATTGGTCGAGGATTTGTTTGAGTTCCTCGAGTTTTTGGCCGGCTTCGCCGAGTTTACCTTCGGCCGTCAGGCGTTGATAATCGGCGAAAGTTTGGGCGGCCCGTTTTATTAGCTCGCTCGGGCCTTGCGGCGGCGTATTTGAGGCCGGAGCCTTTTTATCGTCGATTTCCTTGGCAGCAGTCTTTTGGGGCTGGCCCATCAATTGACTCAAAGCAGTCTCGAAATTTGGTCCGTAAACGAGCCGCTCCTGGGTGGCGAGAACAACAAGGCGAAGCTCGGGCATCGGGCTTCGGACTGCCTGAAGGTAGATCGGTTCGACGAAGAGAAGGCCGGTACCTATCGGCATAATGATCAGATTGCCGCGTTTGACCTTTGACCCCTGTTGGTTCCAGAGAGTTATCTGTCCCGCGATCTGGGCGTCCTGATCTATGCGGGCCTCGATCTGAAGAGGCCCGTCTATCACACGTGACGAGGGGAAGTGATAAACAAGCAGCTGGCCGTACGCGTCGCCATCGGAGCGGCCGGCCATCCAAGCGATCATATTGTTGCGGTTACCGGGCGTGAAGGGTAATACCCGCGCATATTCCGGCTCTGAGCCTTCGCCGGGCAGCGGCATCAATACCTGGTAGGGATCGAACGGCTGCGCCTCGGTCTGCGGCTGGCCTGCCGCCCCGTTGCCCTGCGTGGCAGGTTTTGCGTCCCGAGCGATGCTCCAAACGTCTTCGCGACCGAAAAACACTTTCGAGTCTGTCGTGTGATAAAGCCCGAAAACATCGCCCTGCGTCTTCATAAGCGTCTCGGGATAGCGGATATGGGAACGAAGGCCGTCGGGCATCTCCGAGGCTGGTTTGAAGAGGTCGGGAAACGCACCACGATACGCGGCGATGATCGGGTCCGCTTCGTCAAAGACATAGTAGTTTACGGCGCCAGTATAAGCGTCTATCGTCACCTTAACGCTATTGCGGATGTAATTGACGCTTTGGTTGCCGACTTTGAAATGACGCGAATACGGATAGCGGCCAGCGCTCGCGTAGGCATCTACCATCCAAAACAGCCGACCGTCGGTGTTGATAACCATGAAAGGATCGTCATCAAAGGTAAGAAACGGCGCGACGCGTCCGATACGATCGATAATGTTGCGATGCATCATCACGCGGCTATCGGGCGTAATATCGTCGGAGAACGGTAATTTAGAGAGGTCGCCCGTCGCCCAGGCGATGGCCAAACGTCGAAGGCCGCTGCCGACCGCAAATCCTCCGTCGCCTTCGTAATTCGTATAGTTATTATTCTCGCCCTGCGGGTAGTCGAATTCCCGCTGTTTAGTTTTTACGTATACGTCGGTTTCGGTGCGTTCGCCAAAGTAAATCTCGGGCCGCGTGACGGTCACATCACCGGTCGTCTCGAGCGGCATATTTGAGATAAGAAATCGCGGCTTGCCTTCGGTAGTAAATTCGTTGACCGGATTCATGGTTACACCGTAGCCGTGCGTATAAACGAGGCGTTCGTTGATCCAATTGCGCGATTGCTCGGGCAGTTTGTTGACGTCAAGCTCGCGTGTGGCGATCATCACCTGACGCATCTCGCCGCCTACACGATAACGGTCGACGTCGACGTCCGGGAAATCGTAGTAGGTCCGGATCTCCTGTATCTGTCGTAAAGTGTCCTGCAGAGCCTGCCAATCCCAGAGACGAATATTCGACAACGTGCTGCGGTTAGCAGCCAGATTGAGGGCATCGGGAGTCGTATCGGCGGGGTATTCGTGGGACCTGACGTTCTCGATATTAAAGCCGGCTCGGGTGCCAGCAATATTGTGATCGATATATGGAGTTTCCCGATCGAGTTCGTTCGGTTTGACGATGAAACTCTGAACGTAGGTTGGAACGAGAACCGCACCGACTATATAGACCAGTATTGGAATGGCAATAGCAACGAGAATCAATCGGCCGCCTTTTTTTGTAAAGGCGTTTATGAAAAGAATAAGGGCAGCAATGACGAGTGAAATGGCGACAACGGCGAGGGCCGGAAGCAGATAGTGGGCTTCGGTGTATGTAACGCCGCTAAATGAAGAATGATCGGTCCATAAATACTCATACCGCGACAACGCGGTGCGCCAGGCAATAACTATTAATAGCAAGCCGAGAGCAACCGAAACTGCAGTATAGGCACGCGAGCTAAATCCGCTAAAGGCCTTTTCCTTTTCAACTAGCGTCGGTGACGGTTGACTGGGTACCGCCGACAAAGCGGCATAAACAACAGTTCCGACCAGCAAGATAAGCAAAAGAGCGGTCAGCCACGAAGCAAGATAGCCATATATTGGAAACGTAAAAAGATAGAATCCGAGCGAATTGCCGAAAATAGGGTCGGTCGCCGCAATTGCGGGTTGGTGCAGATAGAGCACCCATGCGTTCCAGTCGCTGCTGAGATCTGCCCCGTACCCAAGGCCGAGTATTATTGCGAGAATCCAGCTGACGGGGCGCAAAAAGCGTGCGATGTTGACGTCGACCGGCTGTTTATTGATGATTATTTGGCGGGGTTTAAATGCGTCCGGTCCAAAAACGCGCTCAAGGATGTAGAAACCGCCGCGGACAATAGCGAAGGTCAAGGCCCCAAAGAGGGCAAAAAGAGACCAACCAACAGCAAATACGTACCAAAAACGGGAAGCAAAGCCGAGCGAACCGAACCACAACGCTTCGGTATAGATGCTCACGCTGCTCAGCAGCACGATCAGGAGCAGAACCGCAACAAGAACAAACCATTTGATCCGACCGCCTTTACGCGTTCGTTTCGGGCTAATGTCAATAATATCGGCATCGAGGTCGGAATAATCCAACTTGTCCATAAAGCCAAAGCATACACCCGATACACCCACCGTCAAGGTAGAGTTTTCCGGATACTGCTGCTGCTATACAGACGGAAAAAAGGAATCATATCCTCAGCGGCATAACGATGTAGCGGTAGTCATAGGACGTATCGCCGGCGATGCGCATCTGGGTTTGAGCATTCGGTTCTTTGAATTCGAATGAGATGCGGATCGGAGCAGCGGTCTCACGAACTCGAACTTTGTCGCCGTCGGTTTCTTTTGTTGGCTTGTCTGACTCGACATCCGAAACAGCCTGTACCGACTCGGGGGCCACGATCTCGGCCCCTCCAACGTTACTCAGGAATTCAAGCAGATATTGCCAGTTGAAGCCGAGCGTCATTTCCTCGCCTTTATAATCCGCCGGGACGACCTCAACACCTTCGCCCTCTTCGGAGGATTGGGCAGTTATCTCAACCTGGCCCTCGCTAACCGTTAGACGAATCGAGCGGTTTCTTTCGTCGGCCATCAGGGAGACGCGGCGAACAGCCGATCGCATTTCATCGAGATCAAAGGTTGCCAGGTGATCGCTATCTTTCGGCATGACCATTTCATAATTTGGGAAGTTGCCGGAAAGTTTGCGCGTAATAAGTAAGCGGCCTTCACCCTCGAAAAAGATATGGTTCTGGTCTTCGCCAAATGCGATCTCTTCTTCCCCGCCACGGGCAAGTTTGACGAGTTCAAGCAAAGCCTTTTTAGGGACCAGCGTGTCCATTGTCCCGTCGATCTCAAATTCTTTCTCAACAAAGGCAAGACGGTGGCCATCAGTCGTGATCATCCGTGCCTTGCCCGGAGCAACGATAAATTTGGCTCCGGAAAGCGTAAAGCGAGACTGTTCATTGGTGATCGCGAACGCAGTGTTCTGAATGAAGTAGGCCAGGGTTTCCGCCGGTATACGCATCGGTGTCGATTTGAACGACGGTATCTCAGGAAACTGTTCGCGATTAACACCCGCCAGGCGAAATCGCGCGTTCCCGCATTTGAGCGATACCCATTCATTATCTTCCTTCTTGAAATGAGCATCCGCGCCGGCAGGCAGGGCACGAACAATGTCAAATAGCTTACGGGCCTGTATGCACATTGAGCCGGGCGTCTTGATCTCTGCCTCGGCATCGCACCGGATGGTAACGTCAAGGTCAGTTCCTACAATGCGTATCTCTTTCTCGCCGATCGATTCGATCAACAAGTTTGAAAGAACGGGAATCGTCGTTTTACGCTCAACGACTCCTTGAATAAAACTCAGCTCTTCTTTAAGAACACTCTGCTTGACGGTGAATTCCATTTCTAAACTACTCCTCGCTATTTGATGTTGGCTGCGGTGCCTCGCGATTGAACACACGGGAAGAGGAAATTATCTTTGCCGGTTGATTCAAAATAATTATATCGAATGTGATCTCTTTTGGTCTCTTTTTGACCGGCAAAGATTGCCGACGTCCAAGAGGGCATGATCCCTTTACTAAATCTAATACTCTTCAAAATCTTATTTATATCTAGTAGTAGTAATAGGGCCTGCGGATATGTGTAAAAGCCGCTAAATTGCCCGTAACCACTGGCTTTTTCCGTCCACAAGTCAATGTGGAAAACCTGTGGAAAATCCACTCATTTTGAGGAAAACTGCCACCTTTCGGTTTTATCCACCGATGTCCACAGGCAGCTTCACTTCGTTGCCGTGGAAAAGTGGATAAATAATTGTCAAATACTCTAAATAAAAGGGTTGCGTCTTTCTCCGATAGACACCAGCTGTGAAAATCCCGACGTATCGAAGCAATGCACAATAGCGTTTAACTAGCTGCAAAGACTGTCGATTAGCTCGCTTACCACCTTGTGGAAATTCCGATCTTCACGCGTAAGGCGGTCTATCTTTTCAAAGGAGTGCATGACAGTCGTGTGATGCTTACCTCCGAACTCGCGGCCGATCTCAGGATAGCTCGCGGACGTGAGTCGCTTGCAAAGATACATCGCTACTTGACGAGGAACGGCGATCGCTCGGGAGTTGTTCTTCGATTTGATCTCCTCAACGGTCATCTTGTAATGGGAAGCAACCATTCGGGCAATACGTTCGATCGTTAGCCCCTCGGGGTGCTCGCTGTCGATGATATTTTTTAACGCATCCTGGGCGAGCATCTTCGAGATCGGAGCCCCTCGCAGCGATGCAATAGCGACGAGGCGAACGAGCGACCCTTCGAGTTCGCGAACATTGCTCTTGATCTTGCTGGCAATGAAAATCGCGATGTCGTCCGGAAGAAAAATGCCGTCAAGATCCGCCTTGCGCTTCAGGATAGCGACCTTGGTCTCGAGGTCCGGAGGTTCAATATCGGCGATCAGTCCCCATTCAAATCGTGAATGCAGCCTTTCTTCAAGTGTTGGTATTTCGCGCGGCGGGCAATCGCTCGAGATGACGATCTGTTTTTGATCGTTGTGGAGCGCGTTGAACGTATGGAAAAACTCTTCCTGCGTTCGCTCTTTGCCGGCCATGAACTGGACATCGTCCATCAGCAGCACGTCGATCGATCGATATTTATCGCGAAATGCCGGCGTCTTGTCATAGCGGATCGCGTTGATAAGTTCATTCATGAACTTTTCACTTGTTATATAAGCGACGCGTAGATGTCTGTTGCGTTCCTTGATGTTGTGGCCGATCGCGTGCATCAAGTGAGTTTTGCCAAGGCCGACACCGCCGTACAGGAACAATGGGTTATACGTTTTCCCAGGCATCTCAGCGGCCCCTTTTGCCGCCGCGTGGGCGAATTGATTACATGTACCAACGACAAACTTTTCAAATGTGTATTTCGGATTGAGCGAGTTTTCTATGGGCTCAATATCGACAAAGTGTGTGGTTGAAGTATTTTTCATCGGCGTCGCCGCCGGTGCGGCCTGAGCGGCCGGCATACCCGAAAAGTAATCAGGCTCAGCCTCGAGAACGATCTCTGTTTCCTGCTCTTCGTGTATATTCCATGTAACCACGTAATCAGTAAACTTCAATTCGGTGAGAACCTGTTCGATCAATCCTGCATAGTAAAGGCAGATCCAGTCCTTAGTGACTTTTCGTGCAGAGAGCGTGATGGTCCTGGTATCCTCATCCAGTCCGTCAAACCGGACCGGCAAGAACCAGGAGTCAAAGATCTGTCTGTTTAGGCGCTTTTCTATGCGCTCCAGGACACCATCCCAGACATTAGTTTTCTGCAAAATTGCATTCATTCGGCGAAGCTCCGAGAGATAATATTTCGGTCAAAATTGTTTCTTCGAAATGGTCGAGCCGAACGTCATTTCTTGAGGGCTAAATCCGGGCGAAAAGCCTTTTAATTTAGGACGATTCGCGATGAGCTCAAGACCATAAAAGCGAAGTTTTCCACAAAGTTTTCCACAGGCTTGTGGAAACACTATCAACACTTAAAGTGTTACTTTAAGCGATTTATTATCAACACTTTACAAGGGTAGTTGTTTTGAAAACGGGTAACAGGCTAACATGAAAAATCAGGGAATGCAAACTAAAATCCACAGCTTTGTTTTGAGTGAGATTAACATCAAATTAACCCTTTTTTAACAAGAGTTTGGCAATTGTTTTATGCGCGCCAGCGTTAACTTTTAGGGATGTTTTTTTATTAATATTGGCGAAATAATGGCGAAAAAAATAAAAAAATTTTCTCTGGGAAATTCTGTCCGAAAAAGGCAACTGACGCGCACCATCGAGAACCTTACGAAAGGCCTTGTATATGTGAGTGAAACGGACGCTCCCTTCGAGGTCTTTATCGTGGCTGGGACTGAAGAATTTTATGGTGGTTTAGAAAAAGAGGACCGTCCGGTCGAGGAAATATCAGTCGATAAATTCTTTGCACGGCTCGTAAAGAATCAGGACTGGCATGGAGATAAAGAAAAGGAGATGGCTCGAAAGTTTTTAAAGCTAAAAGATTTTTTGGATTCAAATTTGAATAACCTGAGAGTCTTCCGTATCGGAAGAGTACAGATCGAGATCTATGTTGTCGGGCTGGATGAAGACAGTAGGCTGGTCGGAATAAAAACAAAAGCGACCGAGACATGAATTAAGAGCTGCACGTTTTACGCGAGTGAAATTCTCGATCGTCAACGAGCAGCTCTTGATCATAGTTGAGAGCTATTTTTGAATTACGCGGCTTGCCCCAGAAGTACTCTTGTTAACATTTGCATTTCCCGTGTAATAGATCTTGCTGGCTCCCGATGCATCGGCATTAAGCTGCTTTGATACATTTACAGTGACGGAACTGGCTCCGCTCGCGTCGATGGTGGCTGTCTCTACCGCCAACGAACCTGCATCCACGTCACTCGCGCCGCTTATATCTATGTCCAAATCTATGGCCGAACCGTCGACGGTGACGTGAGATTTGCCGCTGGTGTCCACGCCAAACTTTTCACCCTTAAGGTCCTTAACAGAAACGTTTGTAACACCAGAGGCTTCGACGTTGTCAAAGCCAGGAGCAGAAACCCGCACAATG
>Ga0207711_10004563_pt1 | contig 11781 bp, 10 predicted proteins | sample KBSS34metaG_FD_184401 | JGI IMG/M metagenome (GOLD analysis project Ga0207711, IMG submission 184401) | Switchgrass rhizosphere microbial communities from Kellogg Biological Station, Michigan, USA - KBS S3-4 metaG (SPAdes) (version 2) | ecosystem: Host-associated > Plants > Roots > Rhizosphere...
AGACACCAACCGTGACGACCTCCGCACCCACCGTCCTCGTGGAACGCCGAGGCCACGTCATGGTGGTCACCCTCAACCGGCCCGAAGCCCGCAACGCGGTCAACGCGGCCCTCGCCCTGGGCGTCGGGAACGCCCTGGAGGAGGCGGACCGCGACCCGGAGATCCGGGCCGTCGTCATCACCGGCGCCGGAGATAAGGCGTTCTGTGCCGGCGCCGACCTGAAGGCGGTGGCCCGAGGCGAGAACATCATGCCGCCCGAGGCTGAGGCGTGGGGGTTCGCCGGCTACGTCCGCCATCACATCGGCAAGCCCACCATCGCCGCCGTGCGCGGCTTCGCCCTCGGCGGCGGCACCGAGATCGCCCTCGCCAGCGACCTCGTGGTCGCGGCCGAGGACGCCTCCTTCGGGCTGCCGGAGGTCAAGCGGGGCATCATCGCCGCCGCCGGCGGCGCCTTCCGGCTCGCCGCCCAGCTGCCGCCCAAGGTCGCCATGGAGCTGCTGCTGACCGGCGACCCGCTCGACGCGGCCACCGCCCGCGACCTGGGCCTGGTCAACCGGGTCGTGCCCGCCGAGAAGGTGCTCGACGAAGCACTGGCGCTGGCCGAGCGCATCGCCGCCAACGCCCCGCTCGCCGTGCAGGCCAGCAAGCGCATCGCCCGCGGCATCACCGCCGGGCGCGTCGACGCGGAGCAGGCCGCCTGGGACCTCTCCCATCAGGAGGCGCGGACGCTGATGACCTCCCAGGACGCGCAGGAAGGCCCCCGGGCCTTCGCCGAGAGGCGCACCCCGGTCTGGCAGGCGCGCTGAACCCGTCATCAGCAGCAGCACAACGAAAGGCACGTGACGTGACCACCCCCTCACACCCCGCTCCCCGAGGCCCCGTCATCGCGGGACTCGGCATGACGGACATGGGCAAGATCTACGGCCGCAGCTCCGCCGACTTCGCGGCCGACGCCGTACGCCGCGCAGCCGACGACGCGGGCCTCGCCCTGTCCGACCTCGACGGCCTGCTCACCAGCAGCGGCGTCCTCGGCGGGGTCGGTCTCGACCTCCAGAAGGACCTGGGCCTGAAGGACCTGCGGCTGCTGTCGGAAGTACAGGCGTACGGCTCCACCGCCGGCGCGATGGTGCAGTACGCGGCGATGGCCGTCCGCTCCGGCATGGCCGAGGCTGTGGCCTGTGTCTTCGCCGACGCACCGCTGAAGGAGAAGTCCTCATCGGGCGCGGCCTACGCGAGGTCCGTCGGCGCGTCCGGCTGGCGGGGCCTCATGGGAGCGGCCGGGATCATGGGCGCCAACCCCTTGTACGCGCTGGCGGCCCGCCGTCACATGGACACCTACGGCACCACCAGCGAACAACTCGCCCATATCGCCGTTGGCCAGCGGGCCTGGGCGGCGACCAACCCCCGCGCCCAGTTGCGGGACCCCATCACCGTAGAAGACCACCAGGCGTCCAGGGTGATCGCCGAGCCGTTCCATCTGCTGGACTGCTGTCTGGTCACCAACGGCGGCATCGCCGTCATCGTCACCACCGCCGAGCGCGCCGCCCATCTGCGTCGGCCGCCCGTCCACGTACTCGGCTGGGCCCAGTCCCACCCGGGCTACCCGATGCACCAGAGCAGCGACTTCGGCCTGGTCAGCGGGGCGGCCCAGGCGGGGCCCGCGGCCCTGAAGATGGCGGGCGTCTCCCTCGGTGACGTAGACGTCGCCGAGCTGTACGACTGCTATACCTTCACCGTGCTCCTCACCCTGGAGGACTACGGCTTCTGCGCCAAGGGCGAGGGCGGCGCCTTCGCGGCGAGCGGCGCGCTCGCGCCCGGCGGATCGCTGCCGGTCAACACCGGCGGCGGGCAGCTCTCCTCCTACTACATGTGGGGCATGACCCCGCTGTCCGAAGCCGTTCTCCAGGCCCGCGGTGAGGCGGGCGAACGGCAGGTACCGCGCCACGACGTCGTCCTGGTCAGTGGCAACGGCGGAATCCTCGACCACCACTCGACGCTGGTCCTCAGCCCTCACCCGCACGCCTGACCAACACCGATCCGTGGAGCCACCATGACCACCCTCGACGTACGACGCGACGCCGCGAGCGAGAAGTTCTTCGACGGGACGGCGCGCGGTGAACTGCTCATCCGCCACTGCACCGCCTGCGGCGCGCACGCCGCGCCCCAGTTCGATGCCTGCCCCGCGTGCAAGGAGCCCACGGCGGCCTGGGTACCGGCCGACGGCACCGGAACCGTCATCTCGTGGACCGTCGTACACGGCCGCCCTCGCGATGACGCTCCCGCCCCGCAGCAGGTCGTGGCGTTCATCGAACTCACCGAGGGGCCCTGGCTGTATGCGGCGCTGAACGGGCTGCGGGCCGGCGAGCGTCCGTGGCCCGGGATGTCCGTCACCGTCGCCTTCGAGCACCCGGAAGGCGGCGAGGCGATCCCCGTTTTCCTGCCCACTGCCTGAGCCGCCCACACACACGAGAACACACCGAGGGAACCTTCCATGAGCACCCTGCACACAGCCCCCGACCTCGCCGGCCCGCAACCGCTCGATCCGCCGGCGGAGGTTCAGCGGCGGCTGCTGGACGCCCAGCGCGCGGCCTTCCTGGCCGAGGGCCCGCCCGCCCTCGACGTACGGCTCGACCGCATCGACCGCCTGCTGGCCTGTGTCCTGGAACACGCCGACGAGCTGTGCGCCGCTCTCGACGCCGACTTCGGCTCCCGCCCCCCGCTGATGAGCCTGGCCAGCGACATCGTCAGCGCCCTCCCGGACGCCCAGCTGATCCGGGAGAACCTGGCGGGATGGATGGCGGACGAGGAGGTCCCCGGTTCCGCCGAGGCCGGGCGACCGGCCTTCGTGCAGACCCGCCCGAAAGGCGTCGTCGGCGTCGTCGGCCCCTGGAACTTCCCCGTGACCCTCGTCGTCCAACCAGCCATCGAGGCGCTGGCCGCGGGCAACCGTGTGATGATCAAGTTCTCGGAGGTGGCCGAGCGGACGGCCGAGGTCTTCGTCCGGGCCGTCGCCTCCCGCATGTCCGTGGAGGAGGTGGTGGTCGTACGTGGCGGCATCGCCACCGCGTCGGCGTTCTCGTCGCTCCCGTTCGACCACCTCATCTTCACCGGCTCTCCCGGGGTGGGGGCCCGGGTGGCGGCGGCCGCCGGGGAGAACCTGGTGCCGGTGACGCTGGAACTGGGCGGCAAGAACCCCGTCGTCCTCGGATCGGACGCGGACGTCGCCCTGGCGGCCGAACGCGTGGCCGGCATGCGGCTGATGAACGGCGGTCAGATCTGCCTATGCCCGGACTACGTCTTCGTCCCGCGCGACCGCGTCGAGGAGTTCCTGGCGGTGTACGAGGAGTCGGTGCGGGCCCACTTCCCGACCTACGTCGACAACCCGGACGTGGTCTCGATCGTCGACGACCGCAACTTCCACCGGGTGACCGGACTGGTGGCCGACGCCGAGTCCAAGGGGGCGCGGGTGCTGACCATCGCACCGCCCCAGGAGGTCGACGCCCTGCCCCGGCGCGCGGGCCGCCGTATCGCGCCCACCGTGCTGCTGGACGTGACCGAGGACATGGCCGTCGCGTCGGAGGAGATCTTCGGCCCGGTTCTGGCCGTGTACCCGTACGACGATCTCAACGATGTCATCACCTATGTCAACACCCGCCCCAGCCCCCTGGCCGCCTACTTCTTCGGCTCCGACGGACCGGAGTTCCGGGAGTTCATCAGGCGGACCACCTCGGGCGGCGTCAGCCGCAATGACCTCGCCGTGCACTGGGGCATCGAGGGTGCGCCGTCGGGTGGCATCGGACGCAGCGGCATGGGCGCCTACCACGGAAAGGTCGGTTTCCTGACATTCAGCCACCGCCGGACCATCGCCGCCAGTACGGCTCCGACGGGATTGGCCCAGAACTTCCTGCCCCCGGCGGGACAGGCCGAGGCGGATGCCCTGCGGGGCTTCGTCGCCCACACCCTGGCCGACATCCGGCAGCGGATCGGCGACGGCACGTCCTCCCGGCAGCCCTGAGTCATCCCCGCTCCCGCATCCCACCCGGAGAACCCCATGCGCACCCAAGCGGCTGTTTCGTACGGACCCGACACCGGCTTCACCATCGAGGACGTCGAGATCTCGGACCCCCGCCCCGACGAGATCCTCGTCCGCCTCACCGCGGCGGGCATCTGCCACACCGACCTGGCCACGAAGGCCCTGATGCCCGCGGGTGTTCCCGCGGTGTACGGCCATGAGGCGCCGGCGTCGTGGAGGCGACCGGCGCCGATGTCACCGGTGTGAGCGCCGGAGACCGCGTCGTCCTGAGCTACAACAGCTGCGGCGGCTGCGCCCGGTGCGCGGCCGGGCGGCGCGCGTACTGCGAGCGGTTCGCCGCCCTGAACAACGCGGGGCGCCGCCCGGACGGCAGCTCGACGCTCAGCCGTCAGGGCGGCGACGTCTGGTCCTCGTTCTTCGGCCAGTCGAGCTTCGCCCGGAACGCGCTCGCCACGCGCGAGAACATCGTCGTCGTCCCGCAGGACACCGACCTCGTGACCGCGGCGCCCATGGCGTGCGGCTTCCAGACCGGCGCGGGATCGGTCGTCAGCCTCCTGCGGCCCACTCCTGACTCCAGCCTGGTCGTGTTCGGCGCCGGCGGGGTGGGACTCGCGGCGGTCATGGCCGCCGCGGCCCTCGGCACCGGCACCGTCATCGCCGTCGACCTCTGCAAGGAGCGGCGTGCCCTGGCGACGGAACTCGGCGCCACTCACGCCCTCGACGGCGCGAGCGCGGACCTCGTCGAGCAGATCAGGGAACTCACCGCAGGAGGCGCGACCCATGGCTTCGACACCACCGGGGTCCCCGGTGTGATCCGCAACGCCGCCCTGGCGCTGGCCCCCCTGGGGTCCCTGGTCGTCGTCGGCCTCGGCGCGGTGGACATCGGCTTCGACGTCATGGACCTCATCGGAGGAGGCAAGACGATCCGAGGCAGCATCGAGGGCGACGCGAATCCGCGTGAGCTCGTGCCACTCCTACTCGACTGGCACGCGCAGGGCCGTTTCCCCGCGGACCGCGTCATCTCCACGTTCGCCTTCGAGAACATCGACGAGGCGGTCGCACGCATGCGGGCAGATGTCGTCAAGCCCGTCCTCACTTTCTGAGCCCGGGCCGAGTCCAGAGACACAGGTCTGGCACGGTAACGGTAGACGACCAACAGCGCGTGGTCGATGCCGCCCGCGATACCGATCATCGAGGCGAACGTCGGAGTGGTGCCGGAGGGATCGAGGACCTCGGTGAGCGACATGATGGAGGTGACACCGACACCGACGCCTACGACGGCCGTCAGGAGGGGCAGCCCGTCGGCGGCAGTGAGCCGAAGGTGATGCCAAGGATTAGCGCGGCAAGGGCGACACCGACCAGCTCGGTGGACCCGGTCTCCAGCAGTCCGGCCATGGCGGTGCCGCCCGCGTCGACCGTGAGTGGCGCCCGCCTTGCCGGCCCGACGACGAGAGCGGCGCGCGTCAGAGCACACCCCGCCCTCGATCAGGTCGTGGAAGAGCTGACCTTCGGGTTCAACGCAGGCTGAAGCCGGCGTATCCCGTCTCCGCTACCTCGTCGACCTCGGTCTGGTAGTAGGCGTTCCCGCCGATGTAGGGCATGAAGACGCGCGGCTTTCCGGGGACGTTGGCTCCCAGGTACCAGGAGTCGGCCTGCGGGTAGAGCGACTCGCTGGCCATATCGGTGACGTGCTGGCCCCAGCGGCACTGCGCGTCCAGGTCCGCCTCGATGCGCTCGGTGCCGTGCGCCCTGAGGTGGCTGAGCAGTTGAGTCAGCCAGTTGACGTGCTGCTCGGCGGAGTTGATCACGTTGCTGAGGACCGAAGGGCTGCCCGGGCCGGTCAGGAAGAAAAAGTTGGGGAACCCGTGCGAGGCGATGCCGAGGTACGTCTGCGGGCCGGCCTCCCACGCGTCACGCAGCCGCGTGCCGCCGGTGCCTTCGATGTTGAGTCCGAAGAGCGGCCCCGTCATCGCGTCGAAGCCGGTGGCGAAGACGATCATGTCGGCCTCCACGAGCTTGCCGCTGGCAAGCAGGACCCCCTCCGGCGTGATGCGCTCGATGGGGTCGGTGCGGATGTCTTCCAGTGTCACGTTCGGCCGGTTGTACATCTCATAGTACCCGGTGTCGCTGATCTGCCGCTTGGCGCCGATCGGGTAGGAGGGAATCAGCTTCTCGGCGGTGACGGGGTCCTTCACGATCTCCCGGATCTTGCGCTGGACGAATCTCGCGGCTTCGTCGTTGGCGGCCTGGTCGGTCATCGTGTCCAGGTAGGCGAAGGGGAAAGCGGGACCGCCCAGCTGCCAGAGCCGCTCGAAGTAGGCCTCGCGCTCCTGCGGGGTGTCGTCGAAGGTGTTCTTGGTGCCGAGCATGCGCCACAGCCGGCGACGGTCCACCGAGGGATCTGACAGCGTCTGCGCCATCTTCATGTAGCGCGCCATCGACTCATCCACGAACCCGGGCGTCAGCTCCACGTTCTGTGCCGGAATCGTGTACTGGGGCGTGCGCTGCAGCACCGTGAGGTGCCCTGCGGTTTCCGCGATCACGGGTGCGGCCTGCGTCCCTGAAGAGCCCGTCCCTATCTGGACCACCCGCTTGCCGGTGAAATCCACCTGACGGTGCGGCCAGCGGCCGGTGTGATACCACTCCCCCAGGAAGCCGTCCAGCCCGGGGATGTCAGGCACCTGTGATTCGGACAGGCAGCCGACGGCGGAGATCAGGAAGCGGCAGCGGACGTGGTCGCCCTGGCTGGTCTCGACCAGCCAGCGCCGGTCCTCCTCGTGCCAGGCTGCCCTAGTGACCTGGGTATTGAAGCGGATGTCGCGTCGCAGGTCGTAGCGGTCGGCCACATGCCGGATGTACTCATGGATGGCCGGCTGGGCGGAGTACCGCTCGGGCCATTTGCTCTGGTACTCCTGCCTCAGCTCGGGGTCGAACGAGTAGTTGTACAGCAGGCTTTCCGCGTCGCAGCGAGCACCCGGGTAGGCGTTCCAGTACCACGTCCCGCCAACGTCGGGTGCCTTCTCTAAGGCCACTGCCGACAGGCCAAGTCCCCGCAACCGGTGCAGCATGTACAGGCCGGCGAACCCGGCGCCCACCACCACCGTGTCGTAGACGCCGGGGAGGGCGCCCACATCTTCGCTTTCAGTTGCCCCGGCCGTTTCCAGCGTGCTCATCGTCGGCCCCTTTCCTTACTGCGCGGTGTGCTTGCGGATGAACTCCCCGATGCGGTCGACCGCGTCGTGGGCCTCCGGGTAGAGGGGGAACAGCTGGTAGCAGTGGAACAGCCCGTCCTCCGGCTGGTACTCCACCGTGCCGCCGGCCGTCCGCACCTTCTCGACCAGTCGCTCGGCATCGCTGAGCAGGACCTCCGCCGTGCCGACTTGGACAAGCAGCGGCGGCAGACCGGACAGGTCCGCGTTCACCGGGCTGATCATCGGATCGGCCAGGTCGGCGTCACCGGCATACAGGCCGGCCCACAGGCGAAGGTTCTCCAGGGTGAGCACCGGCTCTTCTACGGCCTTGGTAGTGATCGACTCCCCCGAGTGCGTGAGGTCCGCCCACGGCGACAGGACCACGGCCGCGCCGGGTAGCGGCAGTCCCCGTTCCCTGAGGGCCAACAAGGTCGCCACCGTGAGGCCTCCCCCGGCCGAGTCCCCGGCGATGGTGAGCCGGGACGGCTCCAAGCCGGCATCGAGGAGGAACTGGTATGCGCCCGCCGCGTCCGATAACGCGGCCGGGTAGGGGCTCTCCGGTGCCAGCCGGTAATCGAGCACCAGCACCCGCGCCTTCGCCGCTCGGGCAATACGGGCGGCGAGTTCCTGGTGCGACAGAATGTTCCCCACCACGTACCCGCCCCCGTGCAGGTACAGCACAGCCCGGTCCAGCTCGGAGTCCGGTACCTCGACCCACAGCGCCGACACTCCCGCCACGGTCAGCCGCTCGGTCTTCGCTTCCGCCGGCATTGGGGCCATCGACGAGATCATCAGCCCCCCTTGCTCACGCTGCTCGGCGTAGCTCAGGTCGGCCGCGCCGGGGTTCGCCTGCCGCGAGCGGAACATCGCAATCGCAGCAACGGCTTCTGGACTGGGCATATCGCCTCCGTTGGTGAGATGCTGTCGATACCACTGGCGGTGTGTCATACAACTGACACCATGTCAGCGAGTATCGGCTGAGGCTAAAGTGACGTGCGACACATGTCAAGGTGCGGCGAAGGAGAACCTCATGAGTACGTCCAGTGACAGCGGGTCCTCAGACATGCCGTCGCTGCGCGAGGCCAAACGCCAGCTCGCTCGTAGCCGGTTCGCCGGCGCCGCGACCGCGGCGTTCGCCGCCAAGCCCTACAGCGATGTCACCGTTGACGACATCAGCCGCCGGGCCGGCACCAGCCGGGCGACCTTCTACCTCTATTACCCGGACAAGCTGCACGCTCTGCTCGACTGCCTCGGGGAATACGAAACGGGCAACAGTGAGCTCTGGGAGAAATTCGCGCGGATCGAAAAGAAGACGGTGGCGAGCCTTGAGGACTGGCTGGAGTCCTATATAGAGCTCTACGAGAAACACAAGGTGCTACTCGGCGCTCTCCACCAGGCGGAGGCCGTCGAGCCGGCATTGCTTGACGACGTGGTTGCCCGCGCGAAGAACACTGTCGCCCGGTGGCAGCAACTCGGGGTGGTCAGTCCGGAAGTGGAGCCGGAGGACGACCTAGAGCTCCGGGTGCTGCTCTTCGCGGCGCAGCTACAGCGCTTCCTTTACCTGTGGATCAACCAGGGAATCTCGGTCAACCGGGAGAAGGCGATCAGAACTCTCGCCGAGCAGTGGTACGACATCATTGCCGGCGCCCGGTCGCCGGCGCGCCATCACGAATAGCTGCCACCTCTCGGCCAGCGGCAACTTCCGGGACCAGGTGGAGGGCGCGGATGCTCATTCCGGCAGGCTGACGGTGACGATCCCCGGGCCGACGGTGACGCCTGTCGAGTTGCTGCTATCCTTGTCTCCGACTTGGGTCCGCAAGTAGCGCGGTGACCGCGTCCAGACGAAGTCGACAGAGACGTCGCCGGGTCAGCGTCCTACGGCGCCGCCGGGTCGGTCTAACTGTCGAGCGCGGTGTGGGTGTCGGCGCGCAGTCGGCTGACCAGGTCGCGGGCGGTGCCGGTGCCGACCGGCCTCCCGCATGAGCCGTGCGACCCGTTTGTGGTTGACCGGCACCCCCAGGCCGAGCGCGAGCTCGGCGTGGACACGTGGCCAGCCGTAGGTTCCCCGCGACTCGATGTGAACACGCTCGACCTGTTTCACCAGAGACTCGTTCTCCTGGTCCCCTAAGGAAGGCGGCCGGCCGAGCCAGGCGTAGTAGCCCGACCGGGAGACGCCCAGAACCCGGCAGGCCACCGCGACACCCGCGTCCAGTTCCGGGCCGTCGGCGAGTTCACGGACCAGCCGGTAGATCAGTTTGGGAGGACGTTCTCCCGGGCGAAATACGCGGCCGCCCGCTTGAGGATCTCGTTCTCCATCTCCAGGCGTTTCTTGTCGCGGCGCAGCTGGGCCAGCTCACGTTTCTCCGCGCTTGTCAGCCGGGCCTCGCTGCCGTTCTCCTCGACCTCGGCCTGAGCGATCCAGTTCCGCAGGCACGAGTCGCTGATCGACAGCTGCTTCGCGATCACGGCGATCGGCGAGTCGCCGCGGCGGGCAAGCTCGACGGCGCGCCGGCGGAACTCAGACGGGTGTGGAGCGGGCATGGTCGACATCCTCCCTGGCGGCCAGGGGCCGCCTCAGGTGAGGTGTCCGCGCTCAGGGGCCAAGCTCAGTCCGCGTTGGGGCAAGGTTCCGCGCGCCGTGATCGTGGGAAGGCTGGGGGGAGTTGCGCGTGACACGGTGTGGGGTTGGCGGATGGGATTCCAGCGAAGGGCACCCGGCCGGGATCCGCCGTGGGCGGCGGGGGTGGAGGTGCTGCACGAGTCGGAGCGGACCCGGGTTAGTCGGCTGGTGTCCGACGTTGGGAGTGTGATCCGGAAGGAGCCGTTGGGGCCTGGTGCGCGGCGACGGCTGCGGCATGAGGTGGAGATCCTCGAGCGGCTGTCCGGGGTCGAGGGGGTCGTGCAGGTGGCGGCTGGCGTGCCGCCGTCGGCTGGGTCGGTCCTGCTGGTCGATGTCGGTGGCATTGATCTGTCCGAGCGGGCCACGCCGATGGATCCGGCCGAGCTGGTCGACCTGGCCGGATCGCTGGCGCGCGCCGTGGCGGGGATGCACCGGCAGGGTGTGGTGCACCGGGACATCAATCCGGCGAACATCGTGGTGGGGGCCCGCGGAGCGCCCTGCCTGATCGACTTCGCGGTGGCCACGACGTTCGCGAGCGTCGAGCCGGGGTTCGCGCCCAACAGCGAGATCGTCGGGACGTTGCTGTATCTGGCGCCGGAGCAGACCGGCCGGACCGCCCGCCAGGTCGATGCGCGGGCTGATCTGTACGCGGTCGGGACGACCTTGTACGAGCTGGCGACCGGCGCGCCGCCGTTCGGCCCGGGTGATCCGCTGCGGATCACCCACGACCATCTCGCGCGGGTACCGGTACCTCCGTCGGCGGTGAACCCGGCGGTGCCAGCCGACCTGTCGGCGATCATCATGCATCTGCTGGAGAAGGAACCGGACGATCGCTACCAGAGCGCCGAGGGGCTGGTACACGATCTGAGCCTGCTGGGCCGGGGCAGTGTGGTGGTGCGTCCCGGTGAACGTGATCTTTCGGCGCGGGCGCTGGCGCCGTCCCGGCTGTCCGGGCGGGAGCAGGAGATCGGCGAGCTGGGCGCGGTGTTCGCCGCAGCGATGGCGGGTCGCTGCCGGGGGCTCCTCGTCAGCGGGGCGCCGGGGGTGGGCAAGACGTCGCTGGTCAACGAGCTGCGGCCGGTCGTGGCTGGTAGCGACGGCTGGTTCGTGGCGGGCAAGTTCGATCAGTATCGCCGGGATCAGGAGTATGACGCGGTCCGGCAGGCTTTTCGGGCGCTGTGCCGGCTGTTGTTGGCCGAGCCGGACGACCGGCTGGTCGAGCTACGAGACCGGATGTTGCGGGGGTTGGGTCCGAACGCCGGGCTGGCGACGGCTGCCCTGCCGGAGCTGGCGGCATTGTTGAAGGTCTCGCCGGAGCCGGGGGATCCGATGACGGCGCTGGGGCGTGCACAGCGTGTCGGGGTGGAGATTTTGCGGGCCGTCGCGTCACGGAAGCGGCCGGTGGTGCTCTTCGTCGACGATCTGCAGTGGTCCGGGCGGGTACCGCTGAGTTTCGTCGACCTGCTCTTCAGCGGTGAAGAGGAGGTCGAGGGGTTGCTGCTGGTATGCGCGTACCGGGAGAACGAGGTGGACGCCGCTCATCCGCTGACACCGATGCTGGCCCGCTGGCATCCTCAGCCGGCCGGCCCGCGCCATCTGCGGCTGGGCAACCTCACGCCGGACGGCCAGGCAGACCTGGTGGCCGACCTGTTGCGCCTCGCCCCCGAGGTCGCCACGGAGCTGGCGGGGATGATCGCACCATCTACCAGAGGTAATCCGTACGACACCGTCGAGCTGCTGAACTCCCTGCGCCACGAGAACGCGCTCGCGCCTGGTGACGGCGGTTGGCGATGGGACCGGGCCGAACTGGGCCGCCGGCTGGCGCGGGTGGACGTGACCGAGCTGCTGGCTGCCCGCGTCGCGGCGTTGCCACCGGCTACCAGAGACCTGCTGACGATGATGGCGTGCCTGGCCGGCCAGATGGAGCTGGATCTGCT
>Ga0207711_10004564_pt1 | contig 11780 bp, 9 predicted proteins | sample KBSS34metaG_FD_184401 | JGI IMG/M metagenome (GOLD analysis project Ga0207711, IMG submission 184401) | Switchgrass rhizosphere microbial communities from Kellogg Biological Station, Michigan, USA - KBS S3-4 metaG (SPAdes) (version 2) | ecosystem: Host-associated > Plants > Roots > Rhizosphere >...
GACGATAACTGGATGCCGTCGCCGAGCTGGGAGAATCCTGGAATGCTCACGGGCGTGTGCCCCGTGATCGGGATTTCTCCAAACAGTGCCTTCACCGCCGCGGTTTCCGAGGGCAACGACGAGCTGAACGTCGTGAGAAATGCGGTGGCGTTCGGCACGGTAGTCAGGAGATAAGGATTCTCAAAGGGCAGCAGCACTAGTGGCGCAGAGCTCGTCGCGAGCAAGGTGAGAAATGGCTTCACGTCCTTAAGGTCGGCGGAGACGGAGGCAAAGGACGCCGCCACGATTGCAGAACATGTGGTCATATCGCCAGCCGTAGCTTGGAGAGCCGCGAGCGGCAGGCCGGTATCGACCGCCACCGTTCGGCCGTTAGGCGCGCGACGCCGAAACTCCTGCATGGTGCGTTGGCCGAGTTGCGAGATGCGCAGTTCGGTGATCACGATCAGGCAGGGGCGGCTGGACGCGGCGTTATTTCCAGAAGGCAGCGGCAGCACATTGTGATCGTTGCGAAGGAGCGTTACGGCGTGATCGGCGACGGCCTGGGCTTTCTCGGCGGCTTCAGGCGAGTCCAAGACGTCGGAAATCGTATCGAGATTCACCAGCTTCTTCTTATTGCTCAGCCCCAGGGCAAGTTTCGCGGCCAGCACGCGCGCGACGCTCTGCTCCAGACGCTGGCGGGAAATGCGGCCATCCTCCACGGCGCCCACTACCGCGCGGATAGCTTTATCCGGATCGGGCGGCATCAGCAGCACGTCCGCTCCGGCGACGATTGATCGCACAGAACCTTCGCCGCTACCGAACAGCATCGTCAGGCCCTGCATCGCCATCGAATCGGTGACGATCAGGCCCTTGAACTTGAGTTCGTCGCGCAAGAGCGACGTGAGTACGTTGTGCGACACGGTGGCGGGCATGCCGGATGGGTCCAGTGCGGGCACGGCCATGTGCGCCGTCATGATGGAGTCCACGCCGCGCGCGATGGCGGCCTGGAACGGTTTCAGCTCCATCGCATCGAGGCGCTCGCGTGATACTTCCAAACGCGGGAGGCCTAGGTGGCTATCGACATCGGTATCGCCATGCCCCGGAAAATGCTTGGCGGTGACCAGCACGCGGCTGTCGGGATCAGAATGCGCGCCGTCGATGAACGCGGCGACGTGGCGGGATACCTGGGCTGGATCCTCGCCGTAGGAGCGTAGGTTGATGATCGGATTCTGGGGATTGTTGTTGACGTCGGCCACCGGCGCGAAGATCCAGTGGATCCCCAGCGCGCGAGCTTCGCGAGCCGCGGTCAGACCTTCAAACTTTGTAGCAGCCAGATCGTTCGCCGCGCCGAACGCCATGCTGTGCGGGAATCGAGTGCCCCCGCTCACGCGCATGGAAGCCGCGCGCTCGAAATCCGATGCGACCAGGAGAGGAGTCCTCGACAGCTTCTGCATCTGGTTCAGGAACACGGCGAGAGCGTGCGGCTCGGCGTTGCGCACCAGGCCGTTCTGCGAGGCGTTGTTAATAATGATGCCGCCGACGTGCAGGTCGGCGACCCAGTGGCGATATTTTTCGTAATCCGGCGACTTCGTGCTGTAGACGTCGCCGTTGGCGTTGACGATCACCAGTTGCGCGACTTTATCGCGCAGGCTCATGGCCTTCATCTGGCCTTGCGTCGCGCGTTGTTCGGGAGTGAGCGGCGGAGCTTTGGGTTTGACTGTTTTAGGCGTAGCCGCGATGATGGGCAGCGCGATCAGGAGTGCGATGAACATCCGTTGGGCGCGCATGTTCATAGCATCTCACTCTTGGGCTGGCAGCGATGCGGCCACGATTTGGGCAATGTCTAACAGCTTCGGTGGAGACGAGGAGACTGCGGACAGGGCATCGCGAAACATGGTGTTGCAGAACGGGCAGGCCGCCGCGACCGTTCCTGCTCCGGTCGCTGCAAGTTCGCGCGCGCGATTGTGACTGACGCGCTCGCCCTTCTCTTCGCCCAGGAATGCCAGTCCACCGCCTGCGCCGCAACAGAAACTGCGTTCACGGGCGCGCGGAGGGTCGATGACTTGCCCGGACAGCGAAAGCACGGTCCGAGGCTCGTCGTAGACGTTGCGATAGCGTCCCAGGTAGCAGGGATCGTGATACACGATGTCCTCGCCTTGGGATTTCGGAAGCTGGTCAATGTGCCGAGCCATAAATTCGCTGTGATGCTCGATGGGTGGGGCCTGTCCGTGTTCCTGATAGTCAGTCGAGATGGTGCGGACGCAATGCGGGCAGATGGAGACGATCTTCTTGGCTTTGCTCTGCTTCAGAGTCTCGAGATTCGATTCGGCGAGCTGCTGGAACACCAGATCGTTGCCCAGGCGCCGGGCCGGATCGCCGGTGCACTTCTCTTTTTGCAGAACACCGAAGGTGGTCCCCAGGTGCCTCATCACTCGGGCGAAAGCGGCGATGATCTCGCGGCCCTGCGGATCGTACGCGCCCATGCAGCCGAGCCACAGGCAATACTCCTGAGATCCGTCGAATATGGGCAGCTGTTCCTTGGCGATGAACTTGTCGCGCTCCGTGGAGCTGAAACCGAGCGCGTTACCGTTGCGTTCGAGCGCGAGAAACAGCTTCGTGCCGTAGGTGTCTTCCCACTTGCCGGTGTTCACTGCGCCGCGGCGAAGTCCCACGATGATCGGCACGTGTTCCACGCCCACGGGGCACTGATATTCGCAGGCGCCGCAGGTGGTGCATTGGAACGCGGCTTCCTGCGAAAGATGTTTGCCGAAGAGCGGTTCCTCAGAGGCGGGTCCGAACTCGTTCAGGTAGCCGCGCACGCCTAGCGCGATCTGTTTGGGATCGAGAATCTTGCCGGTGTTGTTGGCAGGGCAATGTTCGGTGCAGCGACCGCACTCGACACAGGAATACCCCTGCAAGGCGGCGATCTGCGTCAGGTCCTCGCCGGTGTCGAGACCGAAGTCGTCATCGTTTGCGAGCGGCGGGATTTTTGCGAAGCTGCCCCGCGACAGAAATATCGAAAACGGGCTGAGGACCAGATGCAGATGCTTGGTATGCGGGATCAGGGGAAGAAAGACCAGCAGCGCCGCGGTGTGCGTCCACCAGATCGACTTAGAATCGCCGGACCAGAACGCGACGAGGTACGTCGCCATCAGCACGAAGATGAGCATCGCGATGACGCCCGATTGGTAGGAGATCTCGCCCAGCCACTTGGGGCGGAGGAAGAACCTGCGCACGAAGAGTCCCGCGATCGAGATCGCCACCAAGACCGCGAACGCTGCCGCCAACTGGAAGTAGAACCCGCCAGGAGGCAGAAACGGCGTCCCGAATCCAATGGCGATGTGATTCAGCGTGACCAGGGCGAAGGCGCAGAATCCCCAGAATACGAAGGCGTGAGCCAAGCCGGGCAGGGGACGCTCGCGGATGACTTTAGCCTGGAGCATTACCTCCCAGACCAGCTCGCGAATCCGCGGTCCCAAGGGGAACAGAGAGAAATTGGCATCCGGCTTGGCCGCGCGGATTTTTCGGAGTACTGCTCCGAAGCGCCACCAGAATCCCGCTAGGGAGGCCACCAGCAATAGCGCGAGCAGCAGCTTCTCAAACATCCTTACCCAAAAATGTAACATGCGGGGCCGACCGGATAGAATGTTAGGGATGCGTCATCTTGTTTCCGGGGCCGCTGGATTCATCGGCTCCCATTTATGCGAGCGGCTGCTGGCGGACGGCGGCGAAGTGGTGGCTCTGGACAATCTGATCACGGGTGCGCGCCGAAATATCGAGCACTTGTTGGGCAAGCCAAACTTCACCTTTCGGGAATTCGACGTCACCAAGCCGGTGGAAGCAGCCGGCAGGTTCGATCACGTGTGGCACCTGGCTTCGCTGGCGAGCCCTAAGTTTTATCTGGCGTATCCCATTGAAACGCTCGAATCGGGGTCGACCGGCACGCGCAATATGCTGGAGATCGCACGCCGCGACAACGCCCGTTTTCTGATCACCTCGACCTCGGAATGCTATGGCGATCCGCTGGAGCATCCGCAGGTGGAAACCTACTGGGGCAACGTGAATCCCGTGGGACTCCGCTCGTGTTACGACGAGAGCAAGCGCTACGCGGAAGCCCTCACCATGGCCTACCACCGGACTTTCGGAGTGCGGACGAATATCGCACGGATCTTCAATACCTACGGTCCCCGGATGGCGCTGAACGATGGCCGAGTGGTGCCCGCATTCATGGATCAGGCGTTGCGCAAGCAGCCGCTGACGGTGTTTGGCGAGGGCAAGCAGACGCGAAGTTTCTGTTACGTCAGCGACATGGTGGAGGGCCTGGTACGGCTGGGGAATTCCGAGGAGCGTTTTCCCGTAAACCTGGGCAACCCCGTGGAGCTTACGATTCTTGAATTCGCCCAACGCATCGGCCGGCTGATGGGAATCGAGGCTCCCATCGTCCATGAGCCACTGCCTTCCGACGATCCCAAACAGCGTCAGCCGAACATCGCCAAGGCGAAAAAAGTGCTTGGCTGGGAGCCGAAGGTGAACCTGGAAGACGGACTGCGCCAGACCGTCGAATACTTTAGATCCAGACTAGCCGAGGCGTGACCGTAGCGCACAGACCGCCAGCACCACCCACGCGGCGATAAACGAAACGCCTCCGAAGGGCGTGATTGCGCCTAGGGTTCGCATCCCGGTGATGGCCAGCACGTACAGGCTTCCGGAGAACAGCACGATGCCGACCAGAAGCAGCCAACCGGTCCAATTACCCGCCGATTCCGAGATCAAGCGCGCTCGGACGAGCAAAGGCACTGCCAGCAGTCCCAGCGCGTGAAAAAAATGATACATCACGGCCTTTTCATACACACCGGTAGAGTAAGGATCGAGCCGCCCCTGTAGTCCGTGCGCTCCAAACGCGCCGATGGAGGCTGCCAAGGCGAGCATGATGGCGGCGGTGGCGGTCCAGTTCATTAACTTAAGCCTAGCTCGCCGCCACCCACACCTTCGCGGCCGCGGCCCCGCCGAGCTGCACCGGTTTGCGATCCACACGCAGCGTCATGGTCTGGTCGTAATTCTTCCCGACCACTTTCAACTGTGCGCCCGGCCTAATGCCGAGCCCATTCAGGTACTCAAGGAGCTTGCGATCGCGCTCGAACACGCTCATGACGCGGACGCCGGCGCCTCCAGCAGCTTCATCCAGAGGGATCCAGCCGCGCTCGCGGCGGTCACGAGGACGATCCCGGCCGACGCGATTGCCGTGGGGACAAGCTTCATCGTTGCCCAGCTTGTCCAGAAGCTTACTTTCGAAATCGGCGGAGACGGCGTGCTCGAGCTGCTCGGCCTCATCGTGCACCTTGTACCACTCCATGCCGAATATCTCGGTAAGCATGCGCTCGATCAGATGATGCCGGTTCAGCACGCGGTTGGCGATCTCGCGGCCCTCCCGCGTCAGGCTCAATTCGCCGGATGCGGCTACGCGAATCAGCCCGTCGCGCTTTAACCGGCGGATCGCCATGGTGACGGCCGGAGCCGAAACCTCCAGCCAGCGTGCCAGGGTCGCGGCGATGACGGTTTCGCCCTCGCTTTCCGCCTCGGCAATGGCTTTGAGGTAGTTCTCCTTGGATATGGTGATCTGCACGCTATCCGAAATTGTAATATGGACTCCAAGAGGAATTAATGCCGAATACACGCTGCCTCCAAATCCTAGCCTCCTTGGTTGCTTTCGCGGTGATTCCAATCGCCGGGGAAGAACGTGTCGACCTGACCGCGATCCACAAGATCCGGGAAGAGGCTTTACAAAATTCCAAGGTGATGGACCACGTCTTCCAGCTCACCGACGTTTATGGCCCGCGCCTGACCAATTCGCCCGGCTTCTTCGCCGCGGCCGATTGGGTCGTGAGACAGCTCAAGGAATGGGGCATCGAAGGGCACGAGGAGAAATGGGGTCCGTTCGGCCGGGGCTGGACCTTCACGCACTTCTCGGCGAACCTGATCGAGCCGCAATACGCGCCCCTGATCGGTTTTCCACTGGCGTGGTCGCCGGGGACCAATGGTGTGGTGACCGGCGAAGCGATGGTCGCCAACATCGCCGCCGAGACCGATTTCGACCGCTACAGGGGCAAGCTGAAGGACAAGATCGTGTTCATGGGCGTGGGCCGCGAGCTGACCATGATTACGACGTCGCTGGGCCAGCGCTATACCGATGACGAACTGTCTAAGCTCAGCGCTGCAGCCGACGGCGGTGGCCGGGGCGGTGCGCCCGGAACAACCGCGCTTGGGGATGGCCGGGGAGGTCGCGGCGGTCGCGGGGGTCCGGATGGGCAGCCCGGCGGTCAAAACGCCCAGCAACAGCTCCGCAACAAGATCAATCAATTTCTCAAGGATGAGGACGTGGCCGTCGTGGTGCGTCTCGGAGGCGGCCAGAGCAGCGGAGGCACTGTGTTCGGGCAGGACGCCGGATCGCGCGACGTAAAAGATCCCGTTCCGCCCCCGACGGTCGCGTTGACGCCGGAGCATTACAACCGCGTGATGCGACTCCTCGACAACAAAATTCCCGTCAAGCTGGAATTCGACATTCAAGCGAAGTTTTTGGACGACCGCACAGACTCCGTCAACGTCATCGGCGAGATCCCGGGCGGGCGCAAGCGCGATGAGGTCGTGATGATCGGTGCGCACCTGGATAGCTGGCAGGGTGGGACCGGAGCGACTGACAACGCGGCCGGCTGCGCCGTAATGATCGAAGCCTTGCGGATCCTCAAAACTCTCAATTTACCCATGGATCGCACGGTTCGGATTGCTCTCTGGAGCGGGGAAGAGGAGGGCCTTCTCGGCTCACGCGCCTACGTGACCGAGCACTTCGCGAATCGCGAGGACATGAAGCTGAAACCTGAGCATGCCAAGCTGGCCGGCTATTTCAATGTCGACAATGGCAGCGGGAAAATTCGCGGCGTGTATCTGCAAGGCAATGACGCGATGCGTCCCGTGTTTGAGGAGTGGTTCAAGCCCTTCCAGGACCTGGGCGCAGGCACCATCAGCATCCGCAACACCGGGGGGACGGATCATCAAAGCTTCGACGCCGTCGGCTTGCCGGGATTCCAGTTCATTCAGGACGGCCTGGAGTACAATTCGCGCACGCACCATTCGAACATGGACGTATACGACCGCGTTCAGCGCGCCGATATGGCGCAGATGGCTGCGATTGTGGCGTCGTTCGTTTACGAGGCGGCGAATCGCGTGGAAATGCTGCCGCGCAAGCCGCTGCCTAAACCGCAGCCTCCGCAGAATGGCCGGGGAGGCGGCGCACCGACCTCGGCGAATTAAGCCCAACTACTTCTGTTTCTTCTGGGGAAGTCCCGCCCTGAGGGCGGCGCGGAAGTTTTTATTGGCGGTTCTCAAACAGCTCTGAATTTCTTCACTGTCCAGAAGTTTGGTTTCATCGATCTGGTTTAAGGAAGCTTGGATAGACTGAATCTTCAACATGCTATCCGTGATAACTTCGCGTTCGAGTTTGCTTAAGAGCATCAAAGTCCGAGCAGCCGTGCGTTTCCACATGCCGAAGATAGGCATACTTCGCCGCCTGCTTCTTTTCGTTCGCCATGTGTATCAGGACATCGAAACGGCAACTATCCTCGTCGCCGTCAATGATCGCCAACCACTGCTGTTCGTGAAGTTCTAAGAGCTCCCGAACCGCGGCACCGAAGTCCTCTAGGCATCGGGCGTGTTGCTCACACCCTGAGCCGAGTCCCACCGGTGCCGCGCTGCATTGGTGGGGCGATCTATCCATCTCCATCACTCAGGCTTTCTCGCCTCCGCTAGCTCTGAAGCAATTCGCTCGCCAGAGCTGCTCAGGTCGAAAACATTCGTGGAATCAGTAGATTGCCGCACTTTCCTGGTGGTCCAACTCGCGAGTAAAAAAAACTGACCCGTGCACTCCGTGCTCTCAGGAATGGAAAGACATACCGGCGAAACTTACCACGCTTTGGGGATCGATGTTCCACTGCTGATAATGCAGCAGGCTGCCCTGGACGTTCGGCATAGCGCTCAGGAACGTATAGATCGGCGACGAGCCGCACCACTTGAGGTCGTCTCGATTTTCCTGAACTTGTTCCCAGAAACCGGACGCATCGCCTTGTTCCATGCGCTCGATGCGGGCCCGGTCGCGCCGGGCGACAGCTTCCATTTCTCCATGATTCGCGGATGCCTCGAAGCGGTCTCCATAGCGGCGTCCCATGTGCGCCATATCGACACCCAACACCCACAGAAGCCGATCGCCTTCACGCGCGGCGATGTCTCCCAGGGCGCCGATGGTCCTTCGGACTGCTTCGTCGTCATCGGGTTTCTTGCCCGCCTGCATGCCGCGTGAAAACGCTCCGCATAGAATCGGCACCACCCGTACACGCGGACCAAAAAGGTGTTGCAAAAACACTACTTGGAACTCAATGGAATGCTCGATGGCGTGGCAGTAATCTTCCATCAAGGCGCCATCTCCGGCATCGCGCGCCAGCTCATCCACCAGGTCCAGGTTGGTGCTGGTTTCTCCGAACGGAGTCACGAAGGCTTTGCGGGTGAGACCGAAGCGATCGGGCTGTCCGTAATGCGAGGTGCCTAAAATCACGAAGGTCTTGTCAGCGTCGGCGGGCGTGAGCGAAGCATACGCGGCGCGGTAGGAATCGATGCCGCCAAAGGGACTAACGTGGGGGGCGGCAATCGCTCGCGCGCGGGCTGCTGGCGCCGCCGCGGTTGCGCCATTCCCATTCAGATATCCCCGCAGCGTGGCGGTTAGCTCGGCGGGAGTCTCCGGATAACCTGTTCCGGCGTGTACGGATTCCCGCGTAGGGGCGCCGGCGAATGTCCGCTCGGCTTCCTCTTTGAGGCGGAAAAACTTCTCATCTTCGAGAAATCCCGCCTCACTCAAGGTGTCGATCAGGTGTTGCTCCAGCCCGCCGACATCCACATCGCCGGTCAGGCGCACCAGGTGCTCGCGCAGATCGAGCGAGCTGTGCACGCCATCGAAATAGGTGAGGCTTTCTACCAGCACCGGCGGAATGATCAGGGTCGCGTCGGAAAAGTAGAACGGATCGCGGATCAACAGACCGGGTTTATCCGGAACCGGCGACGGCATGAAATCGAGGGTCGGGCGCAGGCGTGCCAGCATCAAGAATTACCAGTTTCCAAGCATACCGTGCTATCAGGCACTGGTAATCTTAGGACTTGGATCCTCTTCACGAATACCAGCAGAGGTTAGACCGCTGGCAGGTCGAACACGCCCGCAACGAATTATTGAATCGGCGGCTGGGAAATGCCCGCCTGATCAGCGGCGTACTATTGGTCGCGGTCGCGGCGATCTCGCTGGGAGCCGGACGAATCTCGCCCTGGTGGCTTCTGGTGCCAGTGGTCGCGCTCATCGTGCTGGTCGTGATTCACGACCGCGTGGATCGCGATCTGCGCCGGGCGGCGCGCGGAATGAGCTTCTACCAGCGCGCGTTGGCGCGTCTCGACAACAGATGGATCGGCGCGGGCAATCAAGGCGAGCGCTTCCGCGATCCCAACCACGTTTTCGCCGACGATCTGGACCTGTTTGGCCGTGGATCGCTTTTTGAGCTGCTCTCGACCGCCCGTACCCGCATGGGCGAACGTGTGCTCGCGAGCTGGCTGCTGACGCCGGGAGAGCCGTCGGAGGTCGCCGCGCGTCAGGAGTCGGTTAAGGAGCTACGCCCGCGCCTCGACCTGCGCGAGGAAATCGCACTGATGGGCGAGGATCTCCGTGCCGCGTTGGACGATCGAAGCCTGGGCGCGTGGGGAACCGAGCCCGCCGTGACCTTCTTCCCCGGAGCGCGCTGGGTGGCGCTGCTCTTGGCGATCGCGGCCGTCGTGAGTGCGGCGACTACGCTGTTTGAGCTGACCAACCTCGTCCCTTTTCTGTTCGTGGTGTTGGCCGAGCTCCTATTCATGATGGCGACGAATCGAGCCACGAGCCAGGTTGCCGGAAATGTCGGCACCCCCGCGCATGAATTGAGGTTGATCGCGCTGCTGCTGGAGCGCCTGGAGCGCGAACCATTTTCCTCCCCCGGGCTGGCAGGATTGCGGGACAAGTTACTGGTGGATGGAACTCCCGCCACTCGGCAAATCCGTCGCCTGGTGACTTTAGTTGATCGGCTCGACTGGGCTCGCAATCTTTTCTTCCGCCTGCCTGCTGCAGCACTGGTCTGGATGCCACAGTTCGCCATCGCTATCGAAAAATGGCGCATCCGCTATGGGCCGCAGGTGGCCGGATGGGTTGCCGCGATCGGCGAATTCGAAGCCATGAGCTCGCTGGCGTGTTTCGCTTACGAGCATCCCGATGCGGTGTTTCCCGAATTGGCGGATTCAACCGAGCGCTTTTACGACACGCAAGGGCTCACGCATCCGCTGATTCCCGCGGCGGAAGCGATCGCGAATGACGTGAAGCTCGGGGGCGACATCCGGTTGTGGATCATTAGCGGATCGAACATGTCGGGCAAAAGCACCCTCCTGCGCGCCGTGGGTCTGAGCGTAGTGCTGGCGTGGGCCGGTGCGCCCGTTACCGCGACTCGGCTCAGACTTTCGCGGCTGCGCCTGGGCGCGTCGATGCGCACCAGCGATTCGGTAACCGACCATCGCTCGCGTTTTTACGCCGAAATCAGCCGCTTGAAGGACGTCGTCGATCTGGCGCGTTCCGGGCAGCCCTTGCTTTTCTTGCTGGACGAGCTGCTCAGCGGCACCAATTCGCACGACCGCCGGCTCGGGGCGCAAGCTTTGTTGTTGGGCTTAGTCCAGCGCGACGCCATCGGCCTGGCCACCACGCATGATCTGGCCCTGGCCGAGATCGCCGAACAACTCCACGGCCGCGCGATCAATGTCCATTTTGAAGATCACCTGGAAGGCGGCGAGATCCGTTTCGATTACCACCTGCGCCCCGGCGTGGTTGCGCGGGGGAACGCCCTGGAGCTGATGCGCGCAGTGGGTTTGGATGTTTGATAAAGTCGGATCAAGTGGCAAAACTCACAGACACCCAGATATCCGAGGGCTTAGCTAAGCTGCCGGGCTGGAAGGTCGAGCACGGCAAGCTCCATCGCGAGTACAAATTCGCCGACTTCGCCCACGCCTTCGGCTTCATGGCCACCGCCGCTCCGACCATCGAGAAGAACGACCACCATCCCGAATGGGCCAACGTCTATAACAAGGTGATCGTCGACCTGACGACTCACAGCGCCGGCGGCATCACGCAAAAGGACCTCGACCTGGCCACGCTGCTCGAGGGTATCGCCAAACAACTTTCATGAAGCTACTGCTGGCGGCGACATTGTTTGCAACGTCGTATGCGTCAGCTCAAACGTTTGCCGGCTCGGCCGCACTCGATGCCGCTACTGAACAGGCCATTCGCGACGGCTTGATCCCCGGCGCGGTCATCATCATCGGCCACGACGGGAAAATCGTCCATCGCAAAGCCTACGGCGCGCGCGCCCTGGTTCCAGCACGCGAGACTGCGACGCTGGACACGATCTACGACATCGCCTCTCTGACTAAAGTCGTGGCGACTACGCCTTCGATCATGAAGCTCTACGAGCAGGGCAAGATCAAGCTTGACGATCCGGTCACCGCTTACCTGCCGGAGTTTCAGGGCGGCAAAAGTACAATCACGATTCGCAACCTGATGACCCACTACTCAGGACTGCGCCCCGATCTCGACATCGACCCGGCCTGGACAGGATATGACACCGGTATCCGCAAGGCACTCATCGACAAGCCTGCCGGCCCGCCGGGTGTCGCGTTCGTCTACAGCGACATTAATTTCGAGC
>Ga0207711_10004565_pt1 | contig 11779 bp, 9 predicted proteins | sample KBSS34metaG_FD_184401 | JGI IMG/M metagenome (GOLD analysis project Ga0207711, IMG submission 184401) | Switchgrass rhizosphere microbial communities from Kellogg Biological Station, Michigan, USA - KBS S3-4 metaG (SPAdes) (version 2) | ecosystem: Host-associated > Plants > Roots > Rhizosphere >...
CACGATTACTTGGCCGGCACCGGCATGGCGCGCTTCCAGGTATTTCCGTCGTAAAAATCAAGGGTGTAGCGGCGAATATATGTAGCTACGGGTGACCCTACCTTTAGTACCACTTCTTCGAGATTAGCCGGCGCGCTTCTCAGCTCGACTGTTTCTTTTTCGTAGTTCTCGTAGAGTTTTCTTTCTTTGGCCAGGGTGGCTATCATTTTAGTATCGCCGGGATCCATACCTGGATCGTTTTTCTTGCCGTTGTAGCCCGGCATTGCAGCGCTGGAATTTTTGTTTGTTGTTTTACTGTCAATCGGGCCGGATTGACCACGACCAGCGCCTCCGGGGGCATTACCCTTGCCGTCGCCTTCCGGTGGGCCGCCACTGCTGGCGGTGCCCTTTCCCTCGCCGCCTTTGGCGGTATAACTGGCTCCGCCTTCAGGTTTGGTCGTCGGTGCGCCACCCTTTACCGATTGGCTGCGGCCGCCGCGACTGAGGTAGCCACCCAGAGTAGCGGACATTGGGAATTGCGAGCGGAAATTGTCGATGAACATTTCGAGCATGGACTCGGTTTTAGGCAAGACCAGACAGGTAAAAGCAGACAATATTGGAATGACAAAAATCGGCAACATCGCCGTTATCGAGGCAACGCGCAGGCGTCTGATCATGGGCTGACCTTCCACCTGACCGTCCGCTACAGCCCTGGATGGACCTATCTCGTGCGAACGCGAGGAAGAATCGTAAAAAAGCAGCATGCCACCAAGGATGGTGTAAATCATGACATAGACGCCAAAGAGTAAGTCTCTGGCGACACCGGTGAGGAAAGTAAGCAGACCGAGACCAATCAAGGCATTGATTGAAAAGTCTGTGCGCGTGCGCAGGTCAAAACAGTGCAGTGCCAGTAAGCCTGCCAGCATGTGGACAAAGGCGGTCACGGCCGTGGCTGCTCCGGCGGCCAGGGCAAAGCTGAGCTCAAAGAGGAAATTGGCAAATAGCAGAAAAGCCCCCACCGTCGGCAGAATCGGAAGCCAGCGCGGGCGGTCGTTGCGATAGATGTAGGCCAGGTAACTGCCGGACATGGCGACAAGAGCATATATAAAGATCAGGGCCGGTACGGTCGGCACATAACTGGAAGCGGCCAAAACCAGAAGGAGGACGAGGCAGAGGGCGCAAACACGAATGCCCAGGGCCTGCTCGGCTACCTGCTGTATGGGCGCAGCCTTAGCCGGCCTGCCGGCATTGGCCTGGGCCTGGCGAGCTAGATTGGCTCCTTTCTTTGGTTTGGGAAGAGTTTGCATTACAGGTGCGGCAGCTCCTCAAATTCGGTTAGTGAAGAAAGGACACGGCCGGGAGGGGCTTTACCCTGTTTGGCGTCATAAGTTGATTGTCTTCTGTCGCCTGAACCCATGGCGTGCAGTGGGATCGGTGCCTTGATAGAGCGTGCTTCTTCGGTCGCCTTTTCGGTCATGCGGTCAGAGTCGGCTTCCAGAAGGGCTCGAGACATAACCCAGAGGTCAACCATTTTGGGGTCTAACTCCAGGAGTTGCGTCTCTTCATTGTCGCCGGATCTTTCCAGATCGGCGGCGCTCGGTACCCCTGGTCTGGGGCAGAGGAGGGCCAGGGTATCGGTCTCGCCTACATGCGGCACTTTCACTTTGTATTCACCAAAGTTGGGATCGATTACCAATGCTTCCACTCTAGCAAGCATTTGCGCAGCCCACCCGATACCGGGGGCAATCGCAGGCAAGTCTGTAAGTATTGTTGGTAGTCGGTCTATGTCTTCGTCCACCGAAGGCGTGATAAACAGCTCCGGCGAGCCACCCAGGCGGAATCCCAGTTGCAGCAGTGAAAGAGAAATTGAGACGGCCAGCTCAAACTGTTCTTCGGTCTGCCAGTCGGAAGTGAGGTCGAGCAGCACGTCAAAGCCGGGTAAACCTTCCGATTCGAATTCACGAATCATCAGCTTACCGACCTTAGCACTGGTGGGCCAGTGAATAAGACGCGGGCTGTCTCCGGTGTGAAACTCTCTCAAGGATCGCACGGAGGAAGATGACAGCGCGGCAATCGGTCTGGCTGAGGAGAAAAAGAGGGCTGAATCCCCGGCGGCACGCAGACGGTAGAGAAAGCTGCCTTCTATATTGTTCGAGCGCGGGAAGACAACCATTTGCAGCGCGCGCTTGCCGCCCTTATCGGCGGCTCCAATCTTCTGGTCGTATGCGGCGTTGGCGCTCAGTGAGTAGTCGGTGAAGTCTTCGGTCAGGGGGTAGTTTTTCACCCACCAGGCCAGTCCGAAGGGATAGCAGGAAAAAATTTCAATTGATTCCAGATTGTAGACACCGCGTCGCAGCTTGGGTGTCTGGGCTACGACCCAGGCTTCGTTAAGCAAGTGCTCGACCATGACTGGTCGCAGCATGTTCTCTTTTTCGCCCAGTCGTACCAGCTGGATTTTGACAAGGAGCCATTTGACGGGAAAGTAGCGTACAAGGAACCCCAGGCCCAGTCTGGAAAGAAACGATTTGCGTTTGACTTGAACGCGCAAATTGAGTCGTTCTTTTGAAACCGCTTCCCTGGGTAAGTGGAAGTGGATATCAGACTCCAGTATCTGAATAAGAGGTATCAGCACCCCCAGGATCAGGGTGGAAAGGGAAGCCGAGGTGAGCAAGTAGACCCATTCGTTATTGGTCATCGTGCCGAAACAGTACAAGCAAAAGGTGACGAAGGCTGCTACAAAGAAGCGCTTCTCCAGTACCAGGCTCATATTCTGCCCCGGTATAAATGGGCAGGGGATACTGACGCCGTTGAGTTTGCTCTCTTCCTGCGCCGCTCTAGCTCTGGGGTCCTCCAGCTGGGTCTGAAACCTAGACTGGAACGGGGACTTCTTCGAGTACTCTTTCAATAAGTTGAGCATGGCTGACCCGGTTATCCCTGACTTTTGGAATGATTCTGTGGCCCAGTACGTATGGAGCTAGAAGCTTCACGTCGTCCGGTTTTACATAGTGACGACCATCGACGAGGGCGGCTGCTTGCGCGGCGCGCATAAGCAATTGGCTGCCGCGGGGGCTGACCCCGAGTACGATCGAAGGGTGTTTGCGCGTCGCGCCTACTACCGATACGATGTAATTTTTGATTGATTGGTCGACGACGATCATTTTCACTACCTGCCGCGCGTCGAGCACATCTTGCTCTGTCAGTACAGCGTCGACAGTGAATGACTCTTCTTCTAAAGTCTTGTCGAGGATTTCCACTTCTTCCGAAGGTTTGGGATAGCCCAGCGAAAGTGAGATCATGAAACGGTCTAACTGGGCTTCGGGAAGCGGGAATGTACCGTGATATTCAATCGGGTTTTCTGTGGCTATCACAAAAAACAGATCCGGCAGTCTTCTTGTGGCACCGTCGGTGGTGACCTGGTTTTCTTCCATAGCTTCCAGCAAACTTGACTGGGTCCTTGGTGTGGCGCGGTTGATTTCGTCCGCCAGCAGGATGTTTGTGAAAATGGGACCGGGCATAAACTTGAAGGTGCCTTCCCGAGCCTCGAAAATGCTTACCCCGCTTATGTCTGAGGGCAAAAGGTCGGGCGTACACTGAATACGCTTAAATTTCGCGTGTACCGACATGGCCAGTGATTTGGCCAGCAATGTCTTTCCTACGCCGGGTACATCTTCCACCAGACAGTGGCCGCCGGCGAGGAAGGCTATTACCGCCAGTCTTGTGGCGTGGCTCTGACCGACCAGTACGCCGTTGATATTGTCCAAAAGTCTTTGCACTTTGGGTGCCAGGGCCTGCACTCTAAGGGCTGGTGTACTGGCCCCGCTCATTGTTGTGGCCCCGCCCATGTCCCGGCGCATGCCATCCGGTGGCTCCCCATATCCGCGCTGTTGACTGTCCACTCTGGCTCCTTTGCAACCGACAACTACTCCTAAGCGGAGCACTTACTGTCAAAGTTTATTCCACTTATGCATAAGACTTAGTCATTTTAATCTTTACGAGTTTTTTTGCCGAGTGGCCCCGAGTCCAGATTCACCCCCCTTGACGTGTTAAGCTAGACCTTTGGCTTCGCTTCTACTGATGGAGTTTCACCGGTGGCGCTCACTTTTCAACAGGTTCTTCACACCCTGAATAGTTTCTGGGACAAGCAAGGTTGCGTTGTAATGCAGCCCTTTGATCTGGAGAAAGGCGCCTCGACAATGTCTCCCGGGACCTTTCTCAGAGTTATCGGACCCGAGCCCTGGTCTATGGCCTGCGCTGATCCTTGTAGGCGGCCTACGGACGGACGTTATGGTGAGAACCCCAACCGTCTGCAACATTATTTTCAGTACCAGGTGATCCTCAAGCCATCCCCGGCCAATGTGCAGGAGATGTACCTGGAGAGTTTGAAAGAACTGGGCATCAATCCCCTCGATCATGACATTCGCTTTGTTGAGGACAACTGGGCCTCTCCCACTCTCGGCGCCTGGGGCGTAGGTTGGGAAGTTTGGCTGGACGGGCTGGAAATCACCCAATTTACTTACTTCCAGCAGGCCGGTGGTCTGGAAGTGCGCCCGGTGGCAGCTGAAATAACGTACGGCTTAGAGCGGCTTTCCATGTACTTGCAAAACGTCGACAACGTTTATGACCTCAAGTGGAACGACAAAGTCAGCTACCGCGAGATTTATCATCTCAATGAAGTACAGCAGTCTACATACAACTTTGAGAAAAGCGATCCCGAAGTTTTGCATACTTTGTTTCGTCTGGCCGAAGAAGAAGCGCGCAAATTGCTGGATGCAAAGCTTGTTTTGCCCGCTTACGAACAGATTCTCAAGTGTTCGCACTCATTCAATCTGTTGGACGCGCGCGGAGTATTGGGGCGCGACGAGCGCATGGACAACATTTTAAAAATCAGCCGACTTTCCGAACGTGTCGCCAAGTCCTACCTTGAGCAGCGCATACTGCTTGGTTTCCCGCTTCTGCCCGAAGATGAGCGCGAAGCGGCGGTGAAGTCATACAGTGAAAGATTTTTGCAGGCAAAAGAAGGCGGCAAAAAAAGTTCGCGCTGATATTGCTTGAATAAGCATGATGTGCGCTTCCCGTATATAAGGTCGGGGGTCTATCGGCCCTCGACTTTGTTTCCTAAACGGTTTTTGTGAGCAATGTGTGAAAGTGGCGACAAGGCTTGCCTCGGAGATTTGCGCGAGCTTGTAATCTAATTTGCGCGACCGCCTAAAAGGTAGTAGAAATGGGTATATTAATAGCGTGATAAATTGCTTTTTTCGGAGCCTTGGCAAACTTGCGGTTTCCCACTTACTATCAAAAATCCATTTCAGTCGGTTTGCTCAGCGTCTTTGCCTGGGCTTCGGCACAGATGTTTTGTCCGCCAGTAGAGGCGCAAAAGCTGGCTATGGGTGTGGTTGGAGGCCATTCTCCCCTGAGTGGTCCTGCGGTTCGCTCCAGCGTACATTTCGTACATATGCGCTCCGGCGGCAAGGTACATAGTAAAAAATGGATTCGCGGAGCGTTTCACAAGCTGCCGCCGCGCGGCAAGCATAAACCAGTGAGCGCCAAAGTCGCCCCTAAAAAAAGCGCCGGTAAGCCTGAGCACAAGCCGGTTGTCGGACACATTCCTGTAGGCCCCATGCAACCGCCTACGGTGAAAGACCTGGCTCCAGGAGTTACTTACAAAGTTTACTCGGGGCATCCGCGTATCAACGCCGTTGATGTCGACATGTCCAAATCACAGATCAAGATGCGCCCGGTAACTGCTTCTTATTCCTTTAATCAGCTCAAGGATGTGCGCGATCACGCCCGCGATTCCGGTGCCATCGCCGCCATCAATGCCAATTATTTCAAGACCGGTGGCGTGCCGCTCGGTACACTGATGGTTGATGGAGAATGGGTCTCCGGGCCACTTTACGACCGTGTCGCCCTGGGCTTCACCGATGGTGGATATGCTCGTATAGCCAGGGTCGGTTTGCACGGCACCCTCTACACTTCCAATCCTGATCATCCAGAACTCTGGATCAACAATGTCAATCAGCCACATCGCACCGGATCTCGTTGCATCCTTTATACGAGACGTTGGGGTGAGCGCGTCACCTTCCCTTATGCCGGTTGCATGGTAGCTGTCGATGCCAGCGGTCAGGTGCTGGATAAAGCCGAAAAAGTGATGGCCATCCCCTACGGTGGTTTTGTCCTGGCTGATTCAAAAAAGAGTCCCATAGCCAATCTCAAACCTGGCGACCTTGTGCATGTGAAATGGCAGACCAATCCCATCGGTTGGGAAAATGTCAAACAAGCTGTCAGTGGTGGCCCATTGCTTTTGCAGGACGGCAAGTTTGCCTTCGACTTGAAGAGTGAAAAATTCCCCGCCAATTGGACCGGTGGTCATATCGTGGCCCGCACGGCCTGCGGTATTACAGCCGACGATCATTTGATTATGGCTACTTTTGAAGGGCCCCACACTTTGTTTGATGTGGCCAAATTTTTCCTCAAGATGGGTTGTACCGAGGCCATGAATTTGGACGGTGGCGGGTCGACCACGATGGTGGTCAACGGCGCTACCGTGACACGCAATTCCAGCGCCTCACAGCGTCACGTAGCGGTCGCCCTGGGCGTATTTAGCGAAGACAAGGCAAAGAATCTGGCCGCTTGCAACGGCTGTGGCTACAAGCCCAAGACTGATCTGGCCTCCTTCACATCCCGCTTGGAACTGGCCCGCATCGGCGCCCAGGCTGGGGTGGCAGCAGCTGCCGCCAGCGTATCCGAACCCGAGCGCGTCACCACGCTCAACTCCGGTATTTCGTCTAATGTCAACGAATCTGAGCTATCGGCATTAAACTCCAATGAGACGACTGAATTAGCCGGCAAGCCACAGGCTAGACCATAGGTTACTTTGCTATAGTAGCCAGGTCCAAGTTTTATAGATCTATATAAAAAGAGAGTGCAGTCGTGGCTGAAAAGTTTGCAGTTGGTGTTGACCTGGGCGGCACCAAAATTCTTGCCGGCGTCGTCAATATGTCTACAGGTCAGCTGATAAGTGCGGCCAAGAAAAAGACCAGGGTGATTGAGGAAGGCGGCGAGCTGATTAAGCGCATCGCCTCCTGCATTTCCGAATCAATGGAAATCGCCGGCGTGGAGCCCAAGAAGATCGTCGGCATTGGAGTTGGCGCAGCCGGAATGGTTGACCGCGAGCGCGGCATCTTATTGGCGGCCGCCAACATCGGCACAAATGATCTGCCCATCGCCGAGCCGCTCAGTAGTCAGTTTGGCCTGCCCGTGCGCCTGGGCAATGATGTGGAAGTAGCCACGCTGGGTGAATTGCATTATGGTGCCGGCCGCGATTGCGACAATTTTGTCTGCATGTTTATCGGCACTGGTATTGGTTCCGGTATCGTCAACAATGGCAAAATCTATCGCGGTGGATATGGTACCGCCGGTGAGGTCGGCCACATAGTCGTCATGCCCGACGGCCTGCCCTGTGGCTGCGGCGGCTACGGCTGTCTTGAGACTTACGCCTCGCGCACGGCCATAGCCAAAACCGTGCTTTACGATATCAACCACGGCATGGATACGGTTTTGCGTGACAAAATCGATCCGACCAAAGGCATCTTACGCTCCAAGGCCATAGCCCAGGCTCTGGAAATGGGCGATGCCTCGACCTTACGCGCCATTACCCAGGCAGCGCAGTTTTTAGGTATCGGTCTGGCCACGGTAATCAATTTTTACAACCCCAAGCGCATCATCCTTGGTGGCGGTCTTGTCGAGGCCGTACCGCATTTCTTTGACCTGGCCGAGCTGGAAGCTAGGCGCCGTGCCCTGCGTATACCTTCACGCAAAACAGAGATTGTGCGCGCTGAGCTAGGTGACTACGCCGGTACTATCGGTGCGGCACTGCTGTGCAAGAGCTGAGGCTCTTCATAACGGCAGCCCTGCACAGATCCACGCCGTAGCATTTCAGCCTCGATTTTCCACATAACTTTTTCTTTGTCAAAGCACCATTCCGGTGCCACTATTTCGTCGCGTTTGCCTTCGGCTACAAGACGCATGACCACTGTCTCCTTGGGAATTAACTCCAGGGAGTCGCAGACCAGGCGCACATAATCAGCCTCTTCCAGAAGAGGTAATTCGCCGCGGTGGTAGTCCGCTTCCATCGGTGTGCCTTTATAGATACAGAGCTGATGGATTTTTATAGCGTCCAGTTTGAGCGGCCCAATTTTGCGCACGGTCTCCATCATGTCGGCTTCGCTTTCGCCGGGCAGACCAAAAATAAGATGGGTGGCGATACGCATACCGCGAGCTTGAACTCTCTCAACGCAGTCATAAAACTCTTCGACGGTGTGCCCTCGGTTAATCGCGTCTAAAGTACGGTTGTGGATCGTCTGCACGCCGACTTCCAGAAAGAGAAAAGTCTTTTTGTGATATTCATCCAATAGATCGAGGATGTTGTCATTAAGGCAATCGGGTCTTGTGCCGATGCAAAGCCCCACCACTTCAGGGTGATCGAGGCCGGCGTCATAGAGCTCTTTTAGGACCCCTTCGGGGGCGTAGGTATTGGTGAAGGCCTGGAAATAGGCAATAAATTTGGTTGCTTTGAAGCGCTTTCTCACCCGGTCAATGCCGGTTTGCAACTGATTCTTTATATTGAGGGCCTGTTCGATGGTAGGTGCACCCGAACCTCGATCGTCGCAAAAGGTACAGCCGCCGAAGGTTTTGACGCCGTCGCGGTTGGGGCAGGTGAAGCCGGCGTCGAGGGGGACGCGGTAGACCCTTTCGCCAAAGGTATCGCGCAGATAATTGTTGAAGGTTCGGTAATAAGTAGACATGTTACGTATCTTATGACCCAAAGTTTGCTCGATCACTCGACGCCTGGGCAGCGTCAAGCGACGCTCACGGGGCGCCTGGGGCCGACTGGCAGCCCCGGGATATCAATAGTACAACGGCGCATCAGGTTATTGCTCACCGTCCAAGCTTGTTGACACTATTGTTCGCGTTTTGTTATCCTCCTCTTTAGTCGCTGTGGCTTACGCCACGCCTTAGATGCCCCCATCGTCTAGAGGCCTAGGACACCTCCCTTTCACGGAGGCGACGGGGATTCGAATTCCCCTGGGGGTAATTTTTCTTTTCTAAAATTCATATTTGCTTTAAACTGTCTGTGTTGAAAGCTTTTATAGCTGCACGGGCTCAAAAGACATGTTTTAGAGAGGACATTTGTGAAAGCCGGTACCAAGTTATCGCAGCGTCTGGGTGAACTGTTGGTTGAGGCCAAAATCCTCAATACCGATGGTCTCAACCACGCTATCGAATTGTCTTCAGAGACAGGCTTGCCTCTCGGGCGCGTACTGGTTATGTGCGGATACATCGCCGACCGCGAGCTGGAAGCCGCGGTTAAAGCGCAGGCCCTGGTCAAGGATGGGGCACTGACTTTGCAAAAAGCGCAGGAAGCGCTGACCTTGCTTGGCAAAGAAGGCCTGGATTTTGATGTCTGTCTTAAGCAGGTAGGCTGGGTTAATCCAGACAGGCCGCCGGTTGCGCGCCTGGGCGAACTGCTTCAGGACGCCGACATCATCGCCCAACCGCAGTTGGAAGATTCACTGAAAACCAGCCAGGAGACAGGCTTGCCCTTAGGGCGAGTGCTTGTTTTGACCAATGCAGTTTCGGAAGAAATGCTCTCGGCCGCGCTAACGGCGCAGGTTCTAGTGCGTGACAATAAGATTTCGCGGGAGCAAGCGGTGCAGGCGCTTAAGTCCAGCCGCTTTCGTCGGGTCAATATTGAGGTTTCGCTAATTGATCTGGGCTTCTATAAGCCGCCGCCCCGGCAGCGTGTCAAGCTGGGAGAGCTTCTTGTGCTCTCCGGTCTGGTCAATGAAGCCGACTTGATGACCGCTCTGGAAATGGGTCTGATCCGTGAGACGCCTATTGGTCAGATGCTTGTCGAAGGCGGATTTATTTCCAAGCGTATACTGGACACGGCTCTCAAACTGCAAGAGATTGTTTCCGGTCACTCGCTTTCGGCTCTCAAAGCCGCTGAAGCATTGCGCGAAGTAGCTACAAGACATGTTTCTCTGGCGCGCGCCATTTCCGAACTCGATCTCAGCGCCTCCGAATCGCGAGAGCGTGTGCGTCTGGGTGAGATGCTCAAAGCCGCCGGTATTGTCAGTGATACCGAAATCAAAAAAGCCCTGCGCGATGCTCGTCGCAACTCGGCTCTTCTGGGCAAGATATTGCTTGTCACCGGTGCCATCGACGATCAAACTTTGCATGCCACCTTGCGATCTTTAGTGCTTTTGCGCGATGAAAAAATCAATATGGAGCAGGCTATTTTTGCCCTCAACCACGCCCGCAAAAACCAGATTACCTTCGATGAGGCCCTGACCGAACTGAAATGGAGTTCGCAGGCTGAGCAGGACGAAGTGGACGATGATGAGACAGAGGATGAGGAAGAGCCTTGATCTGGAAGTCGGCTTAGAGGCTTAGCCCGTGATTTTGTGTAAATCCTGAAGAGAAAAGGAAAATCGACGCTTGCCAAGCGGCGTTTTGCTATGCTCGTGAAATCAGGAATTCATTAGTTCTCTACTTTAGTAAAACTGGGTTTGGCACATGCCCTCTGATTATTCTTTTGGTGGCTCCAACCGGGGCCCGGCCGCCGAACGGCGCAAAATACGTCCCAAGCGCTCCAATGTTTTTGTCGATCTGGCTACACTGGGATTGCTTCTCGGTTGTGGCGGGGCGATAGCCTTTCAATACTGGCCCTTGTTTAGCACCACCGGTTACAACGTAGCGTCTGGCCAACTGAACAATGCCGGGCTTCTTTACTACGGCTATTCTTCTTATGGGGTTTACCATCGTCCCTACGGCCGGTCGCGTGGTGGCTGGTTCAATATGATGAAGGCCGACTACACTTTTACGGCCAACGGCAAGCAGTATCACTCGACCGTTGTGTCCTTGCCTGTTATTGAAATGTTGGCCCTGGACACGATGTCTATGACCAGCGAAAGCCGAGCAAATGGACTGCCCGTGCGTTATGACCCGGCCAACCCTGAAAAGAATGTTTCTATCCTGGTGATAAATCATTTTGGTAAAGCGGTAGCGATAACTTACATATGTTTATTTTTTGCCGGGCTGGTGGCGGTCATTTTAGCCGGGATGTCCAACATCAGCGGTGAAATCTGGCGTCCCGGCCGGAACGACGACGCCTATTGAGTATTCTCGAACGTGTAAAATAGCCTTTTACTATTTCTCGCGCTCGTCAAATACTTGGGTGGTGCCTGTGTCAGAAAATAAAACTTCTTCCGCTTCCGGCAAATGGATCATGGTGGTCATTCTTTTAGGCGTTGGTTATGTTTCTTACAGCATGACGGCGCAGACGCCGTCTGACACTACTCCAATGCCCAAGTCGCCCGTGCTCAGTCCGCAGGCTAAAGAAATGCTCGACGCCAAGGCAAACCCCTACGTCGGTCAATTGCTTGCTCCCCGCACTGCCGGAGTTTCAAGTACGGCTTCAGGCACGGCCACATCTTCAGCCCTTTCATCTAGTTCAAACAGCCCCTACACTTCGGTCAATCCGCAGACCGCCGTCGCGATATCTTCCAGGATCGGTATAGTCGATCCCGCTGTCAAAGCCGTTATGGATAGTGCTCTGACCAACGCCGAAAAATGCTACAGCAGTGGTGATACCAGTGGCGGTGTCAGCGAAGTGAACATGGGTCTGATTTATTTTTCCGGTCATCCGGGACTGCCTATTACCGAGCGTATCGATTTGCTCATCTGCGGCACCAAGCTCTGTCACAAGGCCAACAATTTTGACCGGGCGCGTGAGTAT
>Ga0207711_10004566_pt1 | contig 11774 bp, 11 predicted proteins | sample KBSS34metaG_FD_184401 | JGI IMG/M metagenome (GOLD analysis project Ga0207711, IMG submission 184401) | Switchgrass rhizosphere microbial communities from Kellogg Biological Station, Michigan, USA - KBS S3-4 metaG (SPAdes) (version 2) | ecosystem: Host-associated > Plants > Roots > Rhizosphere...
CCGCGTTGCTGATACCTATTGTTCGATGACCGGTACGCGGCCCTTCAGGCCCGCCCTTATTGATGACGAAGCTCGTAAGTACGTTCGCGAATGGGCCGGTATCGAGTTTGATCCGGCGGTCGTCAACATGTTGTTGTCGATCGAACCGCTGCCGGAAATGGCGTCGTTCGCGCGAACGGAAGCCGAGGAGCTCGCCGACGGGCTCAGGGCCGAGCCGGAAAGCGCGGCAGACGATCACTGGAACATGTTCTCGTCGTTTTCAAAGTAAACATCATGCTGCAATTTCCCAACGGCTGGCTGGCGTTTGAACTCGGCGTGCTGCGCCGTTTGAAGTTCACCTCCGTCGCCTTGCCGTTCACCGGCGAAGCGGAACTCGCTGTGCAGCTCAAGCACTGGAAAGTTCGCATCGCGGCGAACGATCCGATGCTCTGGTCGCACACCAAAGCGCTCGCCGTCATCGAAAACAATACCGACACGCTCGACGAACGCGATCTCGAAGCACTGCTCGACGACGCTTACGTTCCGGGCGAGAAACTCAATAATCCATCGTTGCTCAAGTGGTTCAACGAAACCGACGCGTGGTGGTTCGATAACCTTTACTCCAACGCGCAACGACTCGAGCCTTTCAAACGCGCCGTCGCGTTGACTGCCGGAATGCTCACGGGCGACTACGTGCTCTCGTTCAACGATGAGACTCGCGCGCTGCGCCGGCCGTTTGCGTTGTCTGACACGTTTCGCCGGTTGCTCGATTGCCTGCCCGAGCCGCACGACAACGGCATGCGCAACCAGAGCACGAGCCAGGACGTGCGCAGCTTCGTCGCCGAACGGCATCACACGGATCTGCTGTTCCTGCGGCTGCCGGTTCCGGTCACACAAACGCCGATCGTGCGGGATTCGCTCGTGACCTGGCGTGAGGAATGGCTGCGCGGCAACGACGATTTCTGGGTTGAGTTCGAGCGCGCGCGGCAAGCGCGACTCGGTTCGCCGGTGCAGAGCAAAGCGCAGTATCTCGGTTTTGTAGAAGACCTTTTGCGAACGGCGTCGCACATTCCCGCGTGGGCGGTGGCGCACACGGAGAACGGTTTTATTTCAAACGACGAGCTGGTCGAGAGGATTAGTCGCGTGCGGAAGGTGGCGTCGATCTACTCGAAAGACTTCTCTGACATGCTCGGAGTGCGCGCGTCGGTGATCGTTGCGAACGCCTGATCGTCGTTAGGCCGGTCTCAGAAACACCGACCTTGTCGGTGGTACTTTCATACCCTCTCTACCGTCCCCCGGAACCCACCCGCGAATCCCACCGACGCAGTCGGGGGTTTGTTCAACCCTACTGCGAAACAAACCGGTAGCCCACACCTCGCACAGTCAATAGATGACGCGGACGCGAAGGCTCGTCTTCGAGATACTTGCGGAGACGAACGATGAAGTTGTCGATTGCGCGAGTGTCGGTGTCTTCGCGCAGGCCCCAGACTTCTTCGAGTATCGCGCTGCGCGAAACGATCTTGCCCTCGTGGTCGATCAGGTAACGCAGCAGCTCGGCCTCCATGAGCGTGAGCTGCACCGTTTGGTCGCCTGAACGCAGTTCGAGGGCTTCGAAATCGATTCGCTTGTTGCCGACCTCGACGACGGTACCGGTGTTTCGGGTGAGATCCTTGCGAAACCAGTCGCGCCGCCGGAGGAGCGCGTTGATTCGCGCGAGCAGGACTGACAGATCAAACGGTTTCGGGAGATAGTCGTCAGCGCCTGACTCGAACCCGCGCAGCACGTCTTCCGCCTGGCCACGCGCAGTGAGCATCAGTATCGGAACGAAGTATCCCTGCGAACGCAGACGCGAAGCGAGCGAGAAGCCGTCCATGCCCGGCAACATCACGTCGAGCACGATCACGTCGTAGCCCGGCTGACGCTCGACCAGTAAGGAATACGCCTGCTCAGCGCTCGCGGCCACATCCACCTCGAAACCTTCCGCGTTGAGGTTGTAGCGCAATCCATCCGCGAGGTGCTTCTCGTCTTCAACTATAAGAACCGCACTCATTTTCTGTTTCGATGGAAAATTCGACTCAGGTGAACGCCGAAGGCGTTTGCTAATTTCAGCCCAGGGTTTCCTACCCTGGGTTACTTGCAAAGATGCTTAATGAACTCTGAAAGAGTTCGCCAACTCCTTCGGAGTTGTGAATTTCAAGACTACTTTTACCCAGGGTATGAACCCTGGGCTGAAATTAGTAAACGCCTTCGGCGTTCGAAAACTCACACGCGTGGGAGTTGCACGATGAACGTGCTGCCCTGGCCCACGCCCGCGCTCTCGGCGTAAACGCGCCCGCCATGTTTCTGCACCACTGACTTCACGATGAACAATCCCAATCCCGTTCCCTTGACACGCGCCATGAACTGCCCCGGCACGCGATAGAACCGTTTGAAAATCCGCTTGAGCTGCGCCTGCGGAATCCCGATGCCCTGATCCGCCACCCGAACCGTCACCCGCTTCTCGTCCGGCGCCGAAACCGAAACCACCACGCGCACCTCTTCATCCGAATACTTCACCGCATTATCCAACAGGTTCACAAACGCCGCACGCAGCTCGTCCATGTCGCCCGAAACCCGCGCATTACTCGCTTCCGGTGATTCCGTGTACATCAAATGCGTCTCGTTCAAATCGTAACGAACCCGCGCCAGCTCCAGACACTCCCGCACGATCTCGCTGAGATTGATCACCGACTTCGCTATCCGCCGGCCGCGATGCCGTGTTCGTCCCGCACGCAACACCTGCTCGACCGTCTTCAGCAAACGATCGCTGTCGGCGAGCATGATGTTGTAAAACTCCTGCCGCTGCTGTTCGTCGACTTCGCGCGTCTTCAACGTCTCGAGGTAGAGACGAATCGACGCGACCGGAGTTTTGAGCTCGTGCGTAACGGCGTTGATAAACGCATCGTGCTGCTCGTTGCGGCGAATCTCGCGAATCAGAAACGTCGTGTTAACCACCAGCCCAAAGATGAGCAGGTTGAAAAAGACGATCCCCAGCACGAGCATCGCCACTTCCGTCCAGTTGAGAATGATCCAACCGACGTTCAGCGCTATCGCAAGCGCGACCAGACACGCGCCGAGCGTGATAAAGAACGCAACTGATTTTCGGCGACGTGGTTTGACGCGCATGCGATGCGATTGTAGCAATATCAGTCTAGTCTGTGGACCAAACGGCGCGGCAGCCGTACTGCCTGCGTGCTGAACAACACGAGCCACACCAATCCTGACAGACCCGACAGAAACCCGGAGATCACGGTCAACGTTCGCACGGTGAACGTGTGCGACGACAGCGACCAGCCCGCGAGTCCCGTCGAAAACGTCCAGATCAACATTTCCGCCGCACGATCCGTCGTCGAGACGCGGCCGCGCAAGTAATCGGGCACGAGTCGCATCAAGAGCGTTTCCTGCACGGCAAACTCCGAGCCCAGCAACACACGCGACATCATCAGGAACAAGCACGAGGCCCACAGCGTCGGCATCACGCCCGACAGACCGAAGAGGATCCCCTGGACGAACAGACTCCACCCGATGAAGCCGATCGTCTGTTGCCTCATGTGAAAGTAGGCGCCCGCGCGACGCGCGATCATCATCCCGAGAAACAGTCCGATGCCCGCGGCGAAGTACAACGCCGCGACCGCCGAGTCCGGTTTGATCCCATTCTTTTCCGCGAACACCAGCGCGCCCAAACGGTCGGCGATCAGATTGCTCGCGCCGCCACCAACGGCCCACACGATGTTGGTACCGAGAATCGCGGCGACCGGCGCATGACTCACGATGTACGACCAGCCCTCGCGCATGTCAGACCAGTAGCCCCTGTAACGGCTCTTCGCCTGCACCGCCGAACCATCGCCGACCGGCTGTTGTTGCCGCGTCGCCGCCTCCGGCACGAGCCAGACGGAATATGCCGACGCGAGAAACGACGTCGCGTTGATGACGAACGCCGCCGCGTACCCGACGTGCGCCGCGGTCCAACCGCCCAGCGCAGCGCCGACGGACATGAGCAGGAAGCGCGACGAAAACATCAGCGCATTACCGGCGAGCAGATCTCTTTCGCCCGTGATGTTCGGCACGGCAGCGTTCTTGGCGGCTTCGAAAAACGTCCCGAAGAACGAGAGCAAAGCCGTGCAGACGTACGCGATCCACAGATCCTGCGGGCGTCGCACCAGCAATGGCCCGAGTGCGACCACGACGCGCAGCAAGTCAGTCACGATCATCACCGTGCGACGCGACCAGCGATCCACAAACGCGCCCGCGAGCGGCGCAAACACGGTGAACGGCACGAGCCGCACGATCAAAACGATGGTCGTAACTTCCGGCGCCGCGTTGGACACGACGCGGACCAGTCCGAGCACGGCGATGAAGTTGAACCAGTTGCCGAGCTCGGAGATGACCTGTCCGACCCACAATCGTCGAAAAGAGTGATTGCGGCGTAGCAGTTGTAAGTAAGTCAGGGAGTCCATTTCTTTTTACCCCATTAAAAAAGCCGCCCAACTATCAGGCGGCTCGCGATCTGCTTCGTTCTCGAGGAACGTCAACTACCAACAAATCGCGGCGGCCTTTTTTCTAAAAATGCTGAAACACCTTCTGTGAAATCCTTTGTTTTACCTGCTTCAATTTGCGCCCGGCGCTCGAGATCGAGTTGACTGCCGTAATCGTTAATCGCGCTCGCATCGAGTAGCTGCTTGATCTGCCCGATCGCGGCGGTGGGCGACTTGGCGAGTTTTTCGGCCATAGCCATCACCTGGCTCATCAATTCACCATCGGCAGCGACTGAGTTGATCATTCCCATTTCAGCGGCGCGCTGCGCGGTGATCAGGTCGCCCGTGAACATCAATTCGGCAGCGCGTTTCGAACCTACGAGTCGCGGCAACATGAAAGTTCCACCGCAGTCAGGCACCAGTCCGATCTTGATGAACGCCTGGTTAAACCTCGCGCTCTCCGCGGCGATGACCACGTCGCACGCGAGCGCGAGGTTACAACCGCCGCCCGAGGCCACGCCGTTGACGGCGGCGATGAACGGCACGGGCGTGCGGCGAATCAAAAGAATCGATTCGTTCAGTATTCTTAAAGGCTCGTCGAAGAAAGCTTCCACTCGTCCTTCCCGGCTCGCAATCTCCTGCATCTCGCGCAGATCGCCCCCGGCGCAAAAAGCGCGGCCCGCGCCCGTGAGCACGATCACGCGCGCGCCCTTTTCGAGTGCTTCGCGAACGGCCTCGTTGAAGTCGTGGGCGACTTCGACCGTCAGCGCGTTCAGGCGATCCGGACGATTCAACGTCAAAAGACAGATCGACCCGTGCATCTCAAATTGGATCGTTTGATAAGTCATTCTAATTTCTAACGCGCAATTCAGGCGCGAGGCTGTGCACGACTCGCACTAAAACAATCGCTGCACAAGACCGGACGGCCTGAAGACGGCTTGAACGGTACTGAATCGTTCTTGCCGCATTGATCGCAAGTGATCTCAAAACGCTGACGCTCACCGCCGCCACCTTGCGCCCTTGAGCTACCGAAGTTGGCTCGGCGTGCGTCTCGACATGGCTTACAACGCTTCGGGTGAGTCAGGTTACGTTCCCGGTAGTACTCCTGTTCCCGTTCAGTAAACGTGAACGGAGAGTTGCACTCCGAACACGTGATTTCTAGATCTGGCATCGCGGTTTCTCCACGAGAATAGACGGAGGACCTTCCATTCTCAGGGTCTCTCGGAGCGCTGGCGTGGCGTTTCTTTCAACCACAGAATGTGGGGCGAAAGCGCTTTTTCTCAAACACTACGCCGAATTGCTGGCGTCCCCGACTGGTTAGTTGGTCTGAGTGTACTCCAGCAAATGACTTGTATTCAAATTTTTGTTGCAAAAAGTTACTTAAACAGTGTGGCGCGGAATCTTCAGCAGCCCCGACGTTTGTTGCGTGAACGCCACACGGCACGGCCGATCGTCGTGTGTTTCAACCGGCATGAGTGTTGCTCCCTATTTTGCGCGTACGAGTTCCAGTGCTAACTGATTGGGCCCGACAGATTGATCAAACAAACCACCCTCGCTTCCGCAGTCGAAACGCATGGTATCGGACTGCACACCGCCGTTCCCGTCCACGTGCGGCTGGTTCCTGCTCCGCCCGACACCGGCTACGTCTTTCGTCGCACCGATCTTGGTGGCTTTGAAATTCCCGCGACCGTTGAATCCGTAGCGAACTGCGGTTACGCCACGACGCTGATGCGTACCGGCGTGATGTTGTCCACGGTCGAACATCTGCTAGCCGCGCTGCGTGGTCTGAACGTCGATAACGTCTTCATCGAAGTAGACAATCTCGAAATCCCGATCATGGATGGCTCGGCGGAGGACTTTGCCGAGATCATCGAACGCGCGCGTGTAGTCGAGCAGCCCCTCGCGCGGCGCGCGCTGCTCGTGCGCGAGAAGGTGTCGTTTGAACAAGGCAATCGGCGCATCAGCGTCGAACCCGCAGACACTTACCAGATCGATTGTCTGATCGACTTTTCACATCCTTTGATCGGCGTGCAGAGCTTGTTTGTCGAGCTGAGCAACGGCGCTTTCAGCCGCGACATTGCGGCGGCGCGAACGTTTGGATTTACTGACGAGATCGAAGCCCTGCGACGTGCGAACCTGATTCGCGGCGGCTCGCTCGATAACGCGATCGTGCTCACGCCCGAGGGAATGCTGAATCAAAACGGACTACGCTTTCGCGACGAGTTTGTGAGGCACAAGATTCTCGACATCATCGGCGACCTGGCTTTGTTGGGAATGCCGATCCTCGGGAAAGTCGTCGCGGAACGCAGCGGTCACATCATGCACGCGGGATTGATGTCGAAACTGCTGCGCGTGAGATCTGCGTGGGACATCGTGGACATGTCTGCTTAAGTTACGTGGAAACTCGTCTCACCTGAATATGTCATGCCAAGTTCTGCAGTCTAAATTTCGTGGTGGCGTCCACAACAGCGACACCGCCGTGGAAACCCGCGCTGATTAACAGATCTTAGCTCGATGCTCGACACAGTTCTTATCCTGCCCCAGCTAGTATAAAATCGATATCCGAGATTAGCAGCAAAGGTAAGTGCTATCACCCAATAACTGATAGTAACGTATGCTAAGATCCCACCTTCTGAATGGAGCAGCAATATTGTGTTTGTTCCAACTAGGAATGCCATCAAGCCGCCGAACGTTCTGTTTGTAGGCAACAACTGTGTTCCGTCCAGTGTAATAAGTCTCATGCCGATCATAAGCATGTCTCGCGTCGCAATGATCGCAAGAGGGAGAGGTTCAATCCCTCGCTCAACTGCATAAAATAAAGAAACTAGAGTTAAAGACTTATCGGCGACTAAGTCTAGTACACGACCAAAGTTACTCGCGACCTGGAGGGCTCTTGCGAAGTAACCATCCATTAAATCACTCAGCATCGCGGACAGATATAAGATTGTTAGCAGCAGTCGGGAGTCTGACGCCGTCACTAAGCTGACAAACACCAACATAGCGACGATTCGAAAGATGCTGACCGACTGAACAAACCACACTCTCAGATGAGATTGTCTCAGATAACAAGCTGTCCTATACCCAATACCGAGAAACGCTCGGACTGCCTCGCAAGTCCTCTGTAGGCACGTGGAACAAGGGACAGATACTGAAGAGAAAAAGGTTATTAGCCTTGAATAGAGATCGGGGAAGAAAATCCTGTCAGCACTGTTCATAACATCACCAGTATTCGTGACGGCTCGTTGTTATCGTGAGGTGGTAACGAAATGTTGCGGCTCGACGATAGACATCGTACCTACAAATAAAACCCAAGAAAGCACACAAACGGCAACATAGGCCCACCAAAGCAAATGACGTTTAAGCGTGGGAGGAACCTCCAGTTTATTAACTGTGATCGGTTTAGGCTGCTTTCCATTATTTAACTGCGACTTCTCACCGCCATCGGCCACAACAAAGTTCAACGCTGATTCATCATCTCCATCGGACACGACAAATTCTTGACGCGGCAATACTGTCAGCGCAAACTCTCTGCTTCGTTCCTTCGGTTCTTCTTTTTCAGGAAACCACCGCTTGAGCCAGGCATACCCTCGAGGAAACAAGTCGACATCGGTTATTCGCAGCAACACCTCACTCCATGAATCAACCACCAGTAGTCTTTTTTCACGCGTTAGATTGTTAGTTTCAACCAGACCCGTGGATAGCACTGTTTTATAATGATGCTTGGTTATCCATCGATGTCCATTCATAACACGTTTCTGGGCGAAAACGAGTAAGCCGCCTATAGATACACAGAACACCATGGTTCCCCACCCGTCGAACATTCGGCGTTCCTTGATCATTCCCGAGGTCACTTCAGCGAGTCTTATAAATTGTCCGGCAAATGCAAAAAAGGTAAAGCTAAGGAAAAAAGGTTCAGGGTTTGATTCGATGAGCGTACGTATGTACCAACAGATGAGCGCAATCATAAAGACACCCGCAATAAAGCCAATCGAATTCGCTGACAAGTTCATCGTATGAGGTCTCCTTCGCGCCTTGAGATAGGTTTGATCGAGGTAAAGCCATAATAAAGACTGGATCGCAGCGATTGGGAACAGCTTCTTCCGAGAATGGTGACGTGAGCGAATATGCGCGCCAAGCGCTTCCTGATAACTTATAACCACGCAAAAGTCAACTTTCTCTTAACAGTTAAATAAGACACGCAAAGTGGCGAACTAACGACCCGCTCCCGCCGACAGCTGATCGGTAAATCAACTCGTATTCTTACCCTGGTTATCGCTGGAGGTACCTGTGGAGAGGTATATCCTCCGCAAAACTGCCGCAAATACTGTAGCCCCAATGACAATGCCAGCTATATAGGTGAGCATGCCACTCGTGCTATCAAAATTCAGACGAGCAAAAACGATGTATTGCACAAAGAAAGGTATTAGCGTGAGCACGGCGGTATAAGCAAAGTATTTCTTAAAATCAATCAATGTGAGTCCGACAGCGTAGCTCACAAGATCGAAGAACGAGTACCCGAGTATTCGGAAAGCGATCAATAATGCTTCTTCTCGTAGCCCTGACAATTCATCAATGGTTTTCAGACTCCTGTCTCCCACTAACTTGACCAATAGCGTCCTGCCATACACCCTTGCTATCCAGAAATTTACTATTGAACTCAGGAGACAGGTGCCATAAAGAATTGCCATCGCCGTTGGATAGCCATAGAGTTTTATACTAATGATCATCACTGGAGTGCCAGATAGCGGCGCAAAGACCTGTGTCAGAAAAAGGAACATCGCTATTAACAAAGGACCACCTTTACCGATCCCTCTAGTAAAAGATTCCACTTGGGTGGGAAGCATCATATTTGACATAGTGATGGCGGCAAGGAAGAACGCTAGTAGAATAAATAATGTGGCTTTTACGTGGGTTGACGCCATCGCTGTGAACGGATCTTTCCTGTGGGCTCCGCCGCGCTTGGAGTGTATGCGTTCACCCCCCATTGTTAAAAAACTGCAAGGAACGTGTTTGGACTTAGGGCTAGAGATCTCCTAAAGTCCGCTCCTCACGATGTCGTGCACCCTGATTAACCCAACGCACCGCTCATCCTGGTCGACAACCGGCAACACCGAGATCTGTGACGGTCGATCTTCCATTAGCTGCAACGCATCGTAGGCAAGTAACTCCCGCGTGGCGACGACGGGTTTGCACGTCATGAACTCATCGCACGTCAGCTTCGCGAGCGATTCGTGACTGGTCTGCTCGATCGCTCTTCTGAGATCGCCGTCCGTGATGATTCCGGCGAGCCGGCCCGCATCGTCGATCACGCAGACCGCTCCGAGTCCGCCCTTGCTGATCGCACGCACTACCTCGACCCACGACGAACCCGTCGCGATAGTCGGATTTTCACCGTCGCGATGCATGAGATCTCCGACACGTAGCGTGAGTCGCTTGCCGAGACGTCCGGCCGGGTGATTTACCGCGAAGTCGTCGGACGTTAGTCCTTTGACTTTCATCACGGTCATCGCGAGTGCGTCGCCGATCGCGAGAGCGACGGTCGTGCTCGTGGTCGGAGCAAGATTCAACGGACAGGCTTCTTTGTCGACCGAAGCGTCGAGCACGACGTCGGCGCGCCGCGCGAGGGTGGAGTTGAGGTTTCCGACGATCGCCACGATCGCAACTTCACGATTCTTCAGATACGGCAGCATCGCGAGGATCTCGTCAGTCTCACCGCTGTTGCTCAACATGATCACCACGTCGTTTGATTGCACGATGCCGAGTCCGCCATGCAGCGCGTCCGACGGATGCAGGTACAACGCGGCCGTGCCCGCGCTCGTCATCGTGGCGGCAATCTTCTGGCCGATGATCCCCGACTTCCCTACTCCGACGATCACGACTTTGCCTTTGCACTCGGCGAGCAGATCGACAACGCGCTCGACCGCTGCCGGATCGAGTCTCGTCGCTGTTTGGGCAATTGCATCCGATTCGATTCGCAGCAGATTCTGGACTTCTGACAGGTGGGTTTTCGTCATCTGCGCCTTTGATATACGACTGGGCTCACATTTGGCAAGTCGAGTGCGCGTCGGTTATAGTCCGGGCTTCGTTCAGACGAAATTCAGAAACGCCGGTGACGCGATGGGCTTAATCAATCTGCTTCCCAGGGAAGACCAGTATTTTGATCTGTTTACGCAGATGACGCTCTACATCTCTGCCGCCGCGCGCGAGCTGAAGGAGATGCTGGCCGACAAGAACCAGGCGTACGGCGAGTATGCGAAGCGCATCAAGGGGCTCGAACATGCCTGCGACGAGCTGACTCACAACATCTCGACGCGTCTTAACAAGTCTTTCATCACGCCGTTTGATCGCGAAGACATTTACATGATGTCGACGGCGCTGGATGACATCGTCGACCTGATCGACGACGCCGCGCGCGCGATGATCATTTTTGACGTGAAAGAAATACCTGACTACGCGCGCGACTTTGCGGACGTGCTCGAGCGCATGGCCGAGCAGTTGAAAGAGATCGTTTCGACGTTGCAGCGGCCGAAGAATGTGACGCAGCGTTTGGTGGAGATCCATCGGCTGGAAAACGAAGGCGACGATCTTTATCACGCCGCCATCGCCGATCTGTTTCACGATCCGCCCGATGCGTTGACGGTAATGAAGTGGAAAGAGGTTTACGAGAAACTGGAAGCGGCGGTCGATCGGTGCGAGAACGTCGCGAACATTATCGAGAGTGTGATCATCAAGCACACCTAACGATCGCGTACGTCAGTTTTAATTAAAAAATTCACGTCCGTTTCCCATGACCGCAACACTGGCCTTCGTCATCATCCTTGTCCTGCTCGCACTCGTTTTTGATTACATCAACGGTTTTCACGACGCGGCCAACTCGATCGCCACCGTCGTCTCGACGCGTGTGCTGTCGCCGGGCATGGCCGTGATCTGGGCGGCGTTCTTCAACTTCATCGCGTTTGCGGTGTTTGGCACGCGCGTGGCGAAGGCGATCGGCGACGGTGTGCGCATGGACGTCATCCCGCAGGAGCTCCGCTTGTACGTGCTGTTGGCGGCGTTACTCGGAGCGATCGTCTGGAACCTGATAACGTGGTATCTCGGTTTGCCGACGTCGAGTTCGCACGCGCTGCTCGGTGGTTACGCGGGCGCGGGTATCGCAGCGCATGGCGGTATTCAGGGATTGCTGAAAACCGACGTCTGGTTGCGGACGTTGAAGTTCATCGTGCTGTCGCCACTGATCGGCATGTTCCTCGGGTTTACGTTGATGGTGCTGGTGTTTTGGAT
>Ga0207711_10004570_pt1 | contig 11769 bp, 8 predicted proteins | sample KBSS34metaG_FD_184401 | JGI IMG/M metagenome (GOLD analysis project Ga0207711, IMG submission 184401) | Switchgrass rhizosphere microbial communities from Kellogg Biological Station, Michigan, USA - KBS S3-4 metaG (SPAdes) (version 2) | ecosystem: Host-associated > Plants > Roots > Rhizosphere >...
CACCTACGGGCAGTTGATCGCTCACATCGCGCAAGCGCAGTTCGGCCAGTGCGCCGGCCTGACCGGCGCGCCGAACCCGATGGCCGGCAAGAACCTCGAGCAGGAGCTGAAGACGAAAGCCGAGATCACCAAGGCGCTCGCCGACTCATTCGCACTGTGCGACAAGGCGTTCGCGGACGTGACCGACGCCAACGCCACGGAAATGGTGAAGGCGGGACCGAACGAACAGACGCGGGCGGCGTCGCTCTACGGCGTGATCGTGCACGGCAACGAGATCGCCGGCACCGCGTATGCCTACCTGCGCACGAAAGGTATGGTGCCGCCGTCGACCGAGCGCGCCATGGCTGGGCGCGGACGGGGTAATAACTAAGAGCTCAGAACTTAGAACTTAGAACTGGTTTTCCGTCCGCGTCGTACGTTTCCACTTCACCAAGCTTCCGCAGCGTGTCGGCGACCCGGGCCGGGTCGCCGACCGCGACGATCTGCATCCGGTTCGCCGCGAGATACGTGCGGGCCGCCGCCTGAATCTGCCCGGCCGTCACGGCCGATACCCGGTCCGGATATTTGTCCCAGTAGTCGGCCGCCAACTGATACCGCCAGCGCGTGACGTAATAGTTGAGCAACTGCGCGGGCGATTCCAGCGACAGCGCGAACGACGCGATCATCGATCGCTTCGCGTCGATCAGCTCCGTGTCCGACACCGGCTGATCGCGAAGCGCCGCGACCTCCGCCAGCAGATCGCGCAGCGCCGGCTCGGTCACTTCCGAGCGGACGCTGGTCGATGCCGACCAGTCGCCGCGGTACATCGGCGCGCTCAGCGCGCTGCTCGCGCCGTACGTGTACCCTTTCTCCTCCCGCAGATGAATGAACAGCCGCCCGGTCGGTCCGCCGCCGATCACCTTGTTCATCACTTGCAGCACGTCGTAGTCCGGGTGCGTGCGCGCGATGGCCTGGGTGCCGACGATCAGGTTCGTCTGGACCGAGTTCGGACGCGCGATGAAGAAGATCTTCGACCCCGTCAGCGCTGCCGGCTCCGATGCCGTCACGGCGGCCACGCCGGTCCTGGTCCAGCCGGCCAGCTTCGCGTCGATCAGCTTGCGGACTTGGGCCATCGAGATGTCGCCGGCCACGGCGATCCCCGCGTGATCGGGCGCGTAGTGCGCCTTGTGAAAGGCGGTCAACTGATCGCGCGTCGTCTTGTCGAGCGCAGCAACCGTCGGGGACAGGCGGGCCGCCGGATGGGCGCCATAGATGCCGCGGTTGAACATTTCGGCCGCGAGGAACCCCGGATTCGCCCGCTGCTGCGTGAGTCCTGCCCGCGTGCGCTGTTTGTAGCGCTCGAGCTCCTCCTGCGGGAAGGTGGGGTGGAGCAGGACGTCGGCCGTCATGTCGATCAGACGATCGAACTGATCGCTCAGGCACGATCCGGCGATCGTCGCCTCCAGGCTGGACGCGCCGGCGATGACGTTCAGCGACGCCGCCATCACCTCGAGCTGCTGCGAGATTTGCTCCGAGCTCTGCGACGCCGTGCCCTCACGCATCAGCGCGGCGACGAATGACGCAAGCCCCGGCGCATCAGCCGGGTCGTCGTAGCCGCCCGCGCCGGGAACGAAGATCTGAAATGACACCTGCGGCAGCCGGTGATCCTCGAGGACCATCAGGTGCACTCCGTTCGGCAAGTCCGCCTCTGCCGCCTTCGGCAGCTTCACCTTCAGGATCTCGCTCGAGACCGGCACCTTGCCCTTCTTCACCACGCCCTGGGTCGGCGACGGTTGATCCTGCGCGATCAGGCCAGCGGTCGCGGCCAGCGCGAGCGATGCCGCGGTGCACCACATGATGATCCGGCGGGCGCTCATCACAGGCCTCCCTTCGACGCCGGCGGCGCAGGGTGGGTGACGACGACCGTCCGGTTCTCGCGCGCGAGGTACTGCTTCGCCACCCGTTGCAGGTCGGCGGCCGTCACCTTCGCCAGCCGCTCGTAGGCCGTGTTGATCCGCCCCGGGTCGTTGAACATCAGCGCGTTCTCCGCCAGCTGGACGGCGCGCGACAGTGAGCTGCCGAGATTCGCCACCATCTGACGACGCAGAGTATTTCGCGCCTTGTCGATCTCCCAGGCTGCGATCGGACTGCTCTTGATCCGCTCGACCTCGACGTCGAGGGCCGCCTCGAGATCCTCCACCGGCTTGCCGGGCGTGGGCGTCGCGATGATGCGCAGCAGGCGCGGTCCCCGGCTATCCGGCGCGAACCCGCCGACGTTGACCGCGAGCTGCTTCTGCCGTACGAGGCTTTCGTAGAAGCGCGAGCTGCGGCCGTTCGAGAGCACCAGGGTCAGCATGTCGACGGCGTCGCCGTCGGGTGAGAGGTCCGAGGGAATCCGGTAGCTGACGTCAAGCCGCGGCAGCCGCGCCAGCGCGTCGGGCAGCGAGAGGCGGCGCTCGCTCTCCTGAGGTGGCTGGGTGATGTCCACCGCGGGCGGCGCCGGCTGCGCCGGAATCGACTCGAAGTATTTGCGCGCCAGTGCCCGGACGCCGGCCGTCGTCACGTCGCCTGTCACGGCGATGATGGCGTTGTTCGGCGCGTAGTAGGTCTGGAAAAACGACGCCACGTCCTGTGTCGACGCGGCCGTCAGATCGTCCATCGAGCCGATCACCGAGTGCTTGTAGGCGGGATTGTCGAAGGCAAGCTCGTCGATCGCCTCGTTCGTGCGGCCGTACGGCTGATTGTCGAGCCCCTGCCGCCGCTCTTCCTGCACGGCATTGCGCTGGTTGTCGAGGTTGTCTTTGACGATGGCCAGCGACCGCATCCTGTCGGCTTCGAGGAACATTCCCGCCTCGAGCTGATTGGCCGGCATCGTCTCGAAGTAGAGCGTGCGCTCCTTGTTCGTCGTGCCGTTCATCGTGCCGCCGTTGCTGAAGATTGTGTAGAAGTGCTCGCCGGGTCCGACGTTCTCGGAGCCCTTGAACATCATGTGCTCGAACAGGTGGGCGAATCCGGTCCGGCCTTTCCGCTCATCGCGCGATCCGACGTTGTAGACGACCGCGATGGAGAACACCGGCGCGATGTGATCCTCGGCCACGATCAGCCTGAGGCCGTTCGACAGTCTGGTGTCGGTGAACGAGATCTTCGGCGGCGTGATCGCCGCCGGCGACACTGCCAGCGCCAGCACCACCAGAACTGCTGTGATCGTGAGCCGGCCGGAGTGTCTGCCTGTCATCGAAATCCTCCTCGGTGGCGCATGTTACGCCTGTTTTGACTTCGGATTGCCTACTATGTCAGCATTTGAACCTGATGGCCGCCACCGACGTCACATCCCTCGGAGAGTTCGAGCACATGGTCCTTCTCGCCATCATGCGACTGGGCGACGACGCGTACGCCGTGCCGGTCCGGGACGAGATCGCGCGCTGCACCGGCCGCGACGTGTCGCGCGGATCGATCTACATCACGCTCGATCGTCTCGAGACGAAGGGTTATCTGAAATCGCGTCTTGCCGATCCGACGCCGGAACGCGGTGGACGCGCGAAGCGTTACTACGAGTTGCGGCCGCGCGCCGTCGACGCCCTGAAGGACAGCCGCCGGGCGCTCGTCGCGCTGTGGCGCGGGTTGGAAACAGCGCTGAGCTAGAAATGCACGATCAGTTTCCGCTTGTGCTGCGGCTGTTCGCCCGGTTCATCCCGGGCGATCTCCGGGAGCCGATCGCGGGCGACCTGCACGAGGAATACCTGGCGATGCGCCAGCGCCTTGGCGCCGCGCGCGCTGACCGATGGCTCTGGTGGCAGTCGCTGAGGCTGGCGCTCACATTCAGATGGGAGCGCGCTGCGCACGGCCGGCCGCTTCCGCCAATCGGCGACGAATTGAGGGGGTTCGGCAGTATGTGGGACGGACTTCGGCAGGACATCGCGTTCGGCGTGCGCATGCTTCGGCGGCAGCCGGGATTCACCGCGGTGGCGATCTTCGCGCTGGCGCTCGGCATTGGCGCCACCACCGCCATCTTCAGCGTCGTCGACGCCGTCCTGTGGCGCCCGCTGCCGTATCCGCGCGCGGATCGGGTGATGTCGCTGGGCGAGCAGCGGCCGCGCGAGAGCCGCTGGTTCGGCCCGATCGCGCCCGCCGACTTCTTCGACTGGCGGCGCGACAGCCACTCGTTCTCGGCAGTGGCGGCGTACACGATCATGTCGCCGTCGGGTGCCTACAACCTGACCGGCGACGGCGAACCCGAACGCGTCCGCCCGCTCGAAGTGACGCCGCCGTTCCTCGGCGTGATCGGAGTGACACCGGCGCTTGGCCGTGACTTCCGCGCCGAGGACGAGACGGTCGGTCGCCACCGCGTCGTCCTGCTCAGCGATGCGCTGTGGCGGCGCCGCTTCGGCGCCGACCGGTCGGTGGTCGGGCGGACGGTGGCGTTCGACGGCCGGACGTTCGAGATCGTCGGCGTGCTGCCGGCGCGGTTCTGGTGGCCGACCCGCCCCGACGTCGTCGTGCCGCTCGCCCTGGACGACCACGATCGCACGCTGCGAGCGGCCCATTTCCTCGAGGCGGTCGGCCGGCTGCGCGACGGCGTGTCGCCGCGGAACGCGCGAGAGGATCTGCGGATCATCGGCGCGCGGCTCTCGAAGGATTTCCCGGCCGAGAACGCGAACCACGCGCCCAACCTGCGGCCGCTGCGCGACGCCTTTGTCGGCGACGTGCAGACGATGCTGCTGGTCGTGCTGGGTGCGGTCGCGTTCGTGCTGCTGATCGCGTGCGCCAACGTGGCGACGCTGCTGCTGGCGCGCGCGGCGGCGCGGCAGAAGGAAGTATCGATTCGCACCGCCGTCGGCGCGTCGAGGGCCAGGCTCGTGCAGCAGATGATGACCGAGAGCCTCGTCATCGCGGCGGCCGGAGGCGCCGCCGGCGTGCTGCTCGCATCGTGGAGCCTGTCGGCGCTGCGGACGGTGCTGCCGGCGCGGTTTGCCGGTCTGCCGGGTATCGATCACCTCGGCATCGACGTGCGCGTGCTGGCCGCCGCGGTGATCGTGTCGCTGGTCACCGGGCTGATCTTCGGCGTCCTTCCGGCGCTCGCCGCGTCGGATCAGCGCCTCGGCGTCTCGTTGAACGAGGAATCGCGCGGCGGCACCGGCAGCGTGCGCGCGCGGCGGCTGCGTTCCGGCCTGGTCGTCGCCGAGCTCTCGCTTTCGCTCGTGCTGCTCACCGGCGCCTCGCTCTTGGTCGTCAGCTTCAACAACCTCGTCAACGTCCCGCCCGGCTTCGAGCCGTCGCAACTGGTCATCGCCCGCGTCAACCTGCCGGGGGCGCGGTATGCGGAGCACGCCAGGACCGTCGCTTTCTTCGATGCGGTCGCCGAGCGGCTGGCCGGTGCGCCCGGGGTCCAGCGTGTCGGCGCGACGACCTCGCTGCCGTTCGACGGCCCGGACTCGCGGCTCAGCCTGACGATCGAGCGCCGCACGGCGCAGTCGCCGTTCCCGGTGCGCGTGCACCCTCGTCTCGTCTCGACCGGCTATTTTCAGACGATGAGGATCCCGCTGGTGCGCGGGCGCGGGTTCAACGACCACGACGCGGAGGGCTCGGTCAACGTCGCGATCATCAACGAAGCGGCGGCGCGCCGCTACTGGCCGAACGAGGATCCCATCGGCCAGCGGATCAGCATCGGCGCCGAAGACGACTGGCGCGAGATCGTCGGCATCGCCGGCGACACGCGCCACGAAGGGCTCGACGCGGACGCCGATCCGGCCGCGTACCTGCCGCAGCGTCAGCGATTCGTATCGCTCGGCAACGGATTCGAGCGGACCGCGACGCTCGTCATCCGCAGCAGCGGCGACGCCGCCGCCTCGGTCGCGCCGCTGATCCGGACGGCGGTCGCGAACGTCGATTCGCAGGTGCCGATCGGTCTCGTGCGCCAGATGGACGATCTGATCGGCGAGTCGATCGCGCCGCGCCGCCTCAATTTCGTGCTCGTTTCGGCGTTTGCCGCAGTCGCTCTCGTGCTGACCGCCGCGGGGCTCTATGGCGTGATGTCCTATCTGGTGACGCAGCGCACGCGCGAGATCGGCGTGCGGATGGCGCTCGGCGCGACGCGCCGTCAGGTGCTTGCGCTGGTCCTGCGGGAGGCCGGGTCGATGACGCTGCTCGGGGTCGGACTCGGCGTTGCCGGCGCGCTGGTGCTCACCCGATCGATGACGACGATGCTGTTCGGCGTGAGCGCGGCGAATCCGCTGGTCTACCTGTCGATGTCGGTGCTCCTGGCCGCGGTCGCGCTGCTCGCGATTGCCGTTCCTTCGTCGCGCGCGACGCGCGTCGATCCGCTGGCGGCGCTTCGCGAAAGTTAGAATCTCACTTCATGTCTCTGACAACTCGCGTCCTTATCGGCCTCGTGGCCGGCTTCGTCCTCGGTCTGGCGCTCGCCGGTTCGACGTCGCCGGCGGTGACGGCGCTCCTGGCCGTGATGGCGCCGGTCGGCACCATCTTCATCAATCTGATCCGGATGACGGTGATCCCGCTGGTCGCGTCGATGCTCGTCGCGAGCGTCGGATCGCTCGCCTCGTCGGGTGCGCTCGGACGCGCCGGCGTGCGTGCCGCGATCGTCGCCGTCGCCATGCTCACCGTCACGGCGGTCGCGACGGTGCTGATCGCGACGCCAGTACTCGCGCGGATCCAGATCGATCAGAGTGCGGCGATGGCGCTGCGCGGGCCAGTAACGGCTACCACGACGCTGGCGTATTCAGCGACGGCGCCGACGCCGGCGATCGCGCAATGGTTCCTCGATCTCGTGTCGCCGAACGTCGTGAAGGCGGCGGCGGACGGCGCGATGCTTCCGGTGATCGTCTTCGCGGTGCTGTTCGGCGTCGCATTGGCCGGCGTGAGCGCCGAGCGGCGGGATGCCGTGCTCCGGGTGACGCAGGGTGTTGCCGACGCGATGCAGCGGCTGGTGTCCGGCATCCTCGAACTCGCGCCGTTCGGCGTGTTCGCGCTCGCCGTGCCGCTGGCGTCGAAGCTCGGGCTGGCGGCGGCCGGCGCCGTCATCGCGTACATCGTGCTCGTCGTCCTCCTGACGATCGCCGTCGGCGCCGTGCTGCTCTATCCCGTGGGGATCATGGGCGGGTCGATGTCGCCGCAGGCCTTCGTGTCGTTCTGCACCCCGGCGCAGGCGGTCGCATTCGCCTCGCGCTCGTCGCTGGCGGCGCTGCCCGCGATGGTCGAGAGCGGAGAGCGCGCGCATCTGCCGCCGGTCGTGGCGCGGTTCATCCTGCCGCTGGCCGCGTCGGTCTTCCGCGTCGGCGCGGCGGTGGCGATGCCGGTCGGCGTCCTGTTCCTGGCGCGCCTGTACGGCGCGACGCTGTCGCCGGCACAGCTCGCCTCGGTCGTGTTCACCGTCATCCTCAGCTCGTTCGCCGTGCCGGGCGTGCCAGGCGGCAGCATCATCGCGATGGTGCCGGTGCTGGCGGCCGTCAACCTGCCGATCGACGGCATCGGCATCCTGCTCGCCGTCGACACGATCCCGGACATGTTCCGCACCACGGCCAACGTCACCGGCAGCCTGACCCTGGCAGCTGTTCTCCGAAAGCAGACCTAAACCGCCGAGCTCGCAAAGATCGCAGAGAAGGCGTTATTGCTCTGCGTATTTCTCGGCGTTCTCCGCGTACTCCGCGGTTTTGGTCGCGCTACGAAAACATTCGTATTGACAGCTACGAAGAGTGTCGTAGATAATCCCGCTCATGAAGGGGCTGCGCCGCAAACCGACCGACGCCGAGCTCGCCATCCTCACCGTGCTGTGGTCTCGAGGGCCCAGCACCGTCCGGCAGATTGCCGAGGACATGGGACGCGAGGCGGGATACACCACGATTCTGAAGCTGCTGCAGATCATGACCGAGAAGGGCCTGGTCATCCGCGACGAGGGCGCGCGAACGCACGTCTATGAAGCTGCGTATACACAGGATCAGACGCAGCGCCAGCTCGTCACCGACCTGCTGGACCGCGCGTTTGCCGGCTCGGCCGCCAAGCTGGTGCTGCAGGCGCTGGCCGCCTCGAAGACGTCGCCGGAAGAGCTCGCCGAAATCAAGAAGCTGCTCCGAGGCGCCACTGCGTCGGCGGCAGGCGATGACATCAAGCCCGGAGGATCAAAATGACTCCGCTGTTGCAGACGGCCGGCTGGACGCTCATTCACTTCGTGTGGCAGGGGACAGCGATTGCGGGGGCCGCGTCCGCGTTGCTGGGGCTCGCGCGACGCCGGTCGGCGACCGCGCGCTATGCGATCGCCTGCGTCAGCCTCGCCGTAATGCTCGCCGCGCCGGTGGTCACCGCTCGCATGATCTGGATCGAGACGGCGTTGGCGTCGACCGCGAACGAGATACAAGTCGATGGCTCGAGCGTGAAGAGCCGCGCCACTTCCACCACCACGTCCTCGCTCGTATCCGTATTCGGGGAACATGCTGTGGTGGCGGAGGGCTCTCATGTGGCGCAGAGATCTCCTGTGGCCCACGGCTTCAGCCCTGCGAGCCTCCTCGCTTCAATCGATCGGTTCCTGCCCGCCATCACCATCGCCTGGCTCGCCGGCGTCGTCCTGCTACTCGCGCGCATGGCGGGTGGGTGGTGGCACGTGCGGCGGCTGCATCGCCTTGCGCTGGCGACCGTCTCCTCGCGCTGGCAGACGTCCTGCCGCCGCCTGGCCTATCGTCTCGGCCTTCCGGCAGCCGCACACGTCGTCGAATCCGCGCTCGTCGACGTGCCGACCGTCGTCGGCTGGCTGCGGCCGGCGATTCTGCTGCCGATCGCCGCGATCGCCTCGCTCTCGCCGTCGCAGGTCGAAGCGATCCTCGCGCACGAGCTCGCGCACATCCGTCGCCACGACTACGCGGTGAATGTGCTGCAGACGATCGCGGAGACGCTGCTGTTCTATCACCCGGCCGTGTGGTGGGTATCGAGGCGGATCCGTGTCGAGCGCGAGCACTGCTGCGACGACATCGCCGTCGCGATCTGCGGCGATCCGGTCAGCTACGCTCAGGCCCTCGCGGAGCTCGAGAGCTGGCGCACGTCTTCACCGTCGATGGCGATGGCGGCGACCGGCGGATCGCTGCTCGATCGCGTGCGGCGCATCGTGCGGGCTCCGGTCACCGAGGAACCGCGGTCGCCGAGCTGGGCGGTCACGCTCGCGCTGACCGTCGTGTTCGTTGCCGGCGCCGGCGGCGCCCAGCATCTGCCGTGGATCAGGACGCAGGGGGACGCGCGCGCGGCCGCACAACCGATTGGTGCGATTCCCGGAGGCATCTCCGGTGGTGTGCGCGGTGGCGTTGCCGGCGGCATCTCCGACGCCGTGGTCAGCACTCCGCCCGCGATCACGTCAATCACCGACGAGGACCGGGCACGCCCGCGCCAGGGCGAGGTCCAGGCACAGGAGGCTGATGTACGCGCCCGCGAACGCGAGACGCGTGAACGAGAAGACGAGATGCGTGCGCGTGAAGACGATCTGCGACGGATGGAGAGCGGCAAGCGGGCGTTCGCACGCCTGATGCAATGGTTCGATGCCGGCGGCGAACCGCCGACGCCCCCGGCTCCGCCCACGCCTCCGGAACCGCCGACGCCACCAGCTCCGCCCACGCCTCCGGAACCGCCGACGCCGCCGGCTCCGCCCGCACCTCCGGAACCGCCGACGCCGCCGGCTCCGCCCGCGCCACCCGCCGCGCCGGCACCGCCGGTTCCGCCTTCGCCGCCCGCACCACCAGCGCCGCCCGCCCCACCGGCACCGCCGGCCGCCGACGGTTTCTCACTGTCGTCGAGGTCGACGTCGTCGAAGAACGAATGGCACATGCAGTGGAGCGACGACAACCATCGCTTCGACGTCCGGCTGCGTGGAACGGTGACGTTCACCGACGATCTGACCGACGTGCAAACCCTGTCGGACGGCGGCACGCTGACGCTCCGGGACTGGAGCACCGTTGTCCCGCACACCGTGGAAATCGCGGCGTCCAATGGCGCGTTGACTCACACGTACTACGTCGCCGGTATGAAACGGCCGTGGGATGACGAGGCGAAGCGGTTTCTCGCGACGCAGTTGCCGCTCATCGTCCGCCGGTCGGGCCTGGGCGCCGAAGCGCGGGTGAAATCAATTTTCGGCCGGAAGGGCGTCAACGGCGTATACGACGAGATCGATCTCCTCGGCGGCGACTACGCGCGCCGCCTCTATCTCGTCGCGCTCATCGACGTCGCGCGCTTCGACTCGGCGACGGTGCAGCCGCTCCTTCAGCGCGCCGGACGGCTGATGACGTCGGATTACGACCGGCGCCAGGTACTCGAGCATGTGGCGGCGACCGTGCCGCTGGATCAGAAAGGCGCTACGGCGTACGTGCAGTCGATGGCCACGATGAAGTCGGACTACGACCAGCGGATGGCGCTCGCGGCGTTGACCAGGCACAGCGCCACTGCCGTCGACGGCGATACGTTGGCGCCGGCGCTCACGCACATGAAGTCGAGTTACGACAAGCGCATGGTGCTCGAGGAAATGCTGAAGCAGGGGACGCTGAGCGCCGACGCGAAGCGGACGGTCCTGCTGGCGGTGCCAGGCATGCCATCCGACTATGACCGCCGTGAGGTGCTGACCGCATACCTCGCGCGCTTCGGCGTCGAGCCCGCGCTGCGCGAGCCGTTCTTCACCGCGGTGCGTGCGATCAAGTCGAACTACGACCGCCGCGAAGTGCTGACCGGCCTGGCGAAGAAGGGATCGTCGCCGCGCGAGGTGCAGGACGCCGTCTATGATGTCGTCGGTCTGATGACGTCGGACTACGATCGCGCCGAGGTGTTGCTGGCCTTCGCGCCCGGCGTCGATGCGGGCAGCCGGCCCGCGTTCGTGTCCGCGGCCGAGCGCATCAGATCGTCGTACGATCAGAATCGCGTGCTCGCGGCGCTGGTGAAGGCCGAGCGTCGCTGAGCGCCATCGCGACGAGGACGATCGCGATCGACGCTCGCGCGAGTTGCGGCTCGATCCCGCCGCCGAGATGCGCGGCGGCGTGGACGGCGATGGCCTGAAGCCCAAGCATCGCGCCGATCGCGAACGCCAGCCCGCCTGGCAGACGCACGCGGACGAACGCCGCGGCCAGCGCCAGCAGCCCGCCGAACACGATCAGACCCAGCTCGGCCCATAGTTCGAGCCGCGCACCTCGCACAAGATCCACAACCGCCCAGCCGGCCGAATACATCCCGTACGAAAACATTCCCAGCGCCGCCGCAGTCAGCATTCGAACGTCTCCCTCGATCGCGCACGCAAGTTGCCAGCTTAGACACCGTGGTCCGCGCCGCAACGACTCAATCGCTGAAAACCAAAGAATTTATTGTCGAGTTGCGTCGGCGCTGTTTGTCACGGCGTGTAACGCCGGAGGAAGCTGTATGCAGCAACGACACGTAACCGCCTGGTCCAATGGCCTCCGCGGCGCAGCCGCATTCACGCTCGCCGCGGCGCTCGCCGTCGCAGGGTCGGTCCTCGCGCGAGCCGCAGCACCGTCCAGTGCGACCTTGAGCGGCACGAGCGGACCGGTCGCCTGGGACGGATTCGCTGCCGCGGCTGCCGCCTCGCCCGACGGCGAAGCGACGTGCGTCGAAGGCACGACGTGCGACACCTTCACGCTGAAGCTCGCGCCGGCCGACTACCGTGGCCGTCGTCTTCACTATAAGGCGAGCTGGACGATCGCGACCAACGACTACGACGTCTACGTCCATCAGGGCGGCGTGACCGGTCCCGTGCTGTCGCCGGCGGCAGGAAGCCCACCGGCCACCGTCGACGAGGGC
>Ga0207711_10004572_pt1 | contig 11767 bp, 9 predicted proteins | sample KBSS34metaG_FD_184401 | JGI IMG/M metagenome (GOLD analysis project Ga0207711, IMG submission 184401) | Switchgrass rhizosphere microbial communities from Kellogg Biological Station, Michigan, USA - KBS S3-4 metaG (SPAdes) (version 2) | ecosystem: Host-associated > Plants > Roots > Rhizosphere >...
CGTGGAGAAATGATAATTTGGGTCCTTTGGGATCTCGACGGGTGTCATACCGTCGTATAAGAAGGGTGCCCATTGATTCGTTTCACCGCCCATGAACCCGTAAAATTTGTCAAAACCCGCGCGGGTCGGCCAGCGGTCGGTCGGGCCGGAAGGGCTAACCTCCCACGCTGCGGTCTCGTGATTTTTTCCAAACTGAGCGGTGCTGTAACCATTCAGCCGGACCATCTCCGCCAGATAGGCAACGCTGTTGGGACGTTGACCCGTTTGTCCTGGGAAGGACGTGGCTGTCTCTGCGATCGACCCGAAGTTAGTCGTGTGATGGTTACGGCCGCTCATTAGCGCCGCTCGTGTTGGTGAGCAGAGCGCCGTGGTGTGAAACTGGTTGTAGCGAAGCCCGTCATTTGCGAGGCGCGTAGCCGTCGGCATGTGGATTGGCCCACCGAATGCTTCGGACATGCCAAAGCCCATGTCGTCGATCAGCACAATCAGAACATTGGGCGCTCCCTCCGGCGCCTTGACCTCGAACCGAGGTGGCGCCGTTGCATTGCGGGCATTGAATACGGTGCTATTGGGAACCTTGGGTTCAGGGATTGGTAGAATCGTCCGGTCCACGGGCGCAACTACGCTTGATTGCGCAACGACGCGCAACGTCGAAATTGGTCCCACCAACATCACGAGGGTGAGCATAGTGGCGACAATGACTGTAATTCTCTTCATGACTTTCTCGTCTCCTTAATTTGTGTGCAAACTACCCATTAGACCGGCACACCTGCGTTGTTTCAGATCGAAAGTTCTTGTTGTTTTCACGTTCACTGCTCCCGCTTCAGCGGCGGCGCAATCCACTTGCCATCCAGCGCTTCATCTTTCGGCCAGTAAAGGCGCATAGCCATGAAGAACGGCCCTTTCGGCGCAGGCAGCCAGTTGGCTTCTTTGTCCTTGCCCGGCGATTCGTTTTGAATCAAGAGGGTCAGCCCGCCGTCGGCATCGCGCCTCAAGTTCGGAAGCATCGGCGAGTTGAGCAGGTAACGATTGAGCGGATTAGCCACAAGGAGGCTCGCCGGCAGGTCATACATCGTCACCGACCAGAAGGCATTGACCGGGGGCAGTTGGCCCGGCGCGAAGCGCAACGTGTAGCGGTTTTTCGTGGCGTTGAGTTTCTCGCCCGCGGCGTCCACGGTGTAGAGGGGATACATTGCCTCCGCCTTGGAGTTGCCGTAGATGCCGAGGAGCGCGGCGGTCGTACGATAGAGGTAGTTGTTCTTTAGATACTCCCGCGTGCCGAACATGTCGCCGCTGGTGACCTTGCCGACATCCACCTGCGTGTTCTTGAATTCGTTGTATTCCTTCCACGCATCGGCGATGCCTTGGTCAATCGCCTGCTTCGTTTCGGGTGTTAGCTTCGTGATGTCGAAGGTCTTGCCGGCGCCGACGCCGATCTTCCCGAATCGCTCCATCAGCGCCGTTTCCGAGGGCACCGTGGGGGTGAATTTCAAGATGAAATTCAGGATGTTGAAGAACTCCATCGAAGTCTTTTGTTCGGCGGGCGTGAGCGGCTTGATGAAATTAATAGCTGGCGCGGCTTTTGGTGCAGGCTGGCCGAGAAACGCCGAGAGCGGCTGCGCCTGGTAGCCCGCCTGAACTTTCTTCACGTTGTCGAGGTCGCCGGGATTGATAAGCTGCGTGCGATAGATGGCGAACACGAACTCCGTCTCCGAGCGGATGACTTTCTTGACGCCCCTGGTCCTCTCGCCTTTCCAGTTCGGCCCGGATATAAGGAAACTGCCGCCGTCGTTGCCCGTAGCGCGGCTACCGATGTAGTCAAAGTTCTGCGTGTAAGCGTCGATCAACTGGATGCTGAAATAGCGCTCCTTATCGATCACCGGCACGGTGAGCACCATCGGTTCGGCGCGCAGATCCAGGCCGACCATCGAGTAAGGCGTGTCCGAATTGGGGGTCTGGATCGCCTTGTCTTCCGGCGTGTAGACGCGCGGGATGTTGCGGAGTTGGTTCCAGGGCGCTTTGTATTCGGGGCTCTGTTTGTCTACGAAATAGGCGTATTGGATACGGTAGTTATCCACCATCGGGAAGCCGTAGATGTAGGCTTCCCTGGCGATGGCGCGGGCTTCCTCGGGAGTGATGTCCGCCGCGCGAGTGGTCGTGAGCGCCAGCCCGGTCGTGAGTGCCAGCGTGGCGGTGAGGGCGACGGTGAGCAGATGTGATATGCCTGTTGCTTTCATGGTCGTACGTTTCGCTTTCATAAATCGGTTGGAATTAATTTTCATCAACTTCATCTCGGCTGCCAGCTCTCGTCGAACCACTCATAACGTCATTTCAGACCTTGATAATTTCCGGCGACTAAACCAGAGGTTCGAGACGCACCATACGCCGAGGCACAAATGCAAAACGATCGCCGGCCAGAGCAATGCACTGCGCAGGTCCAAACGAATAGCGGCGTACACGAGCACCATCGCGGCCGCAAAGTTATAAAACGACATGGCCTCGACGACGCCCGTCATCGGGCTTCCGCGTTCGCCGTTTCTTGCTTGCCAACATGCGATGGCCAGGGCAACAAGTGCCGCTCCGGCGATCCGCCCCGCAACTAAACCAGTAGGTGTGTCCAGTGGAATGCCAAGCAACGCCGAAACCGCCACGGTAGGTATGAGAAGCAAGGCCAGGCCGGCAACCGCTTCTATTACTGCCGCGAGGATGAGTAGAAGTTTCATGGAGTCTTACCTAATCGCTATCTGAGCTGGTCCTTCTCAGTTGTCTAGAGCGCACGGTGGCCGCTGTTCTCGACTACGACCTTGATCTGTTTGGACTTTGAGTCGAGGATCGTTTGGCTCGAATAATTCGTCCCGTCCGGCAATTGATTAAAGCTAACCGCGTCCGCATATTTACCTTTCCAAATCGATCTTGTCTTGCCGACCTCGCGCGCACTCTTACTCGTTGCGAGCCAGGATCCAGCTTGAATCCGGATTGTATTCAGTCATCGCGGCAGCGATCTGGGAAGTGCGTGGTCCAAGGTTCTTTTCGTAAACGCGCCCCTCCTGATTCACGACGAAGGTCATAACGCCGGAGTTATCCCAGTTTGCCGGATACGCAACCAAAGCGAAGCCGGCAATCATGTTGCCGTTGATGATGTAGTTGTATGCACCGCCCGGAGCACTCGTGCCTTGCCGCGTAAGAATCTTGAAGTAGTAGCCGTGAAAAGGAGCGGCAGTCTGCGTCCCAGTTCCCTTCTTGCGCGTGTAGCCCTCGTCCGCCGCAAATGTGACCAGTGGTCCCAGTGGACTAGGTTCTTCATCACCGACCACTTCCCAGTAGAGTCCATCTTTCTTGCCGGGAGAGCTGAGCAGCTTTATTGCGTATTCCGATACCTGGTCCTCGTCCCAATCTCCATTGTTGAAATAGTCGTACTGGGCCAACGCATAAGCCCTGCACGTGACCGTGGCATCGATTTCGTTTCCACCAATGCGCCGGGCGTGAACTTCCTCTACGCCGTTGTCGGTATCAAAGCGCCACTGATCGCCAATCCTGATAATGGAAACCGGAAACGGCCACTCGTCATTGCCCACCATCAGAGTAACTTTCTGATCACTTTCTTTTTGAAGCTTAGTGGCTTCAGAGATGAACGCGGACAAGTCTGATAGATCATTAGCGTCCGAGACCGTGTCACCGGAAAGCAGGTCTTTAATGCGTGGGCCGAAGATCCGCGCGAGAGAGCTCTGATCTTTAGCCTGGCTGGCTGTCACCAGTGCCCGGGTGGCTTCTTCGGGGCTAGCGAAGAGTTGTTGTTGAGTTTGGGCCAGCGCGACGTTTGCGCCGCCGAACGCGATGGCAATCAAGGCAACTAAGTTCATGCGGCGCGACGCGAATCGATGTTCAATGCTCCTGCGATTTTTCATGATGAAGTCTCCTATGAAACGATAATTAATGGCGTCGGCCGCCACCGCTCCTCGCGGCGCGGCCACTGGCGCCGACCGAACGGCTCTGTTGAGCACTGGCGCGACTGGCTTGGCCACGTTGACTCGCAGCCCTGGTCTCAAAGCTATTCCCACCTCGACTAAAGGCTGAGGATCGCTGCTGCGTTGCTTGCGCCGGTCTGGTCGCCGCTTCGCCCCCTCGCATAGAGTTGATGCGCGCGTCGTTGGTATTAATGTTCTTGTTGGCAACGTTGTTCGTCTTCACGTTATTCCGATTGACGTTGTTCGTGTTCACGTTATTCACGTTCACGTTGTTCCGATTGACGTTGTTCACATTCACATTATTCCGGTTGACGTTGTTCACGTTCACGTTGTTGTAATTAACGTTTCGATTGACGTTGTTGTAGTGATTGATGTTGTTGTAGTTCACATTGCGATTCACTACCGCGGAGTTGACGTGAACAGTGCTGTAGCTGTGATTTACGTACACGCTGTTGACATGAACGTAATGGGAGCTGGTCGTTACCCACCCTGAGCCATGCCAACCGTGGTAGTAGACAGTGTGCGAATACCAGTTGCAGTCGTTGTTAAGCCACGCACCGATCGCCAGTCCAACACCAAACGAGATCGCGGCAGCGGCAACTACTGTCCCAGTGGAAGGACCCGACGGCTGAACATAGACGACTTGTGGGTTGTAGGTAGGGACGTAAATCACCTGTGGTTGTGCAGGCACAACCTTGATCACTTCTTTCTCCACAATCACAACTTGTTGCGGGGTGGTGACCAGATAGCCGGCCGCTTTGGCTCGCGCTCGCAACCGCTGCACGGACGTCAGCACATCGGTCGACTGGTTCACGTACGCCTGGCCCAGAGCCGTGGTCCAATCCAGCTTGTCACTCATCATGTAAACAACTTGCGGATAGTGGCCAACTGACTTGACGCTCACGTCCCAGTTTTGACTGTCAATCTTCGCCGGATTGTTGTTGTTACTCCGCAGCCAACGCGCGGCCTGATCGATTTGATCGACGAAGGTCGAAGCGGGAAATACCTGCGCCAGCAGCGGATCAGGGTAAAGCGCAATCGGCGCGAGCAAGTTGTCCATCTGTTCAGCGGAGAGCCCGCCCTCAGGGACCATTGCGTTAGGGATGTCTATCGTGTCGCCCCACCTTGTTGCAGCTCGTGCAGCCAGCGTCACATTGGCGATCAGGCATGAGAGCAGGCAAAGCGTAATAGTTCTTCTCATCTCACAGTTCTCCTTTGTCGTTTCCTAAAGCTTCTTAACGGTCCACTAACACACCGCACTCCTGGCTAATTTTTACGCACGCTTGCCAGGCGGATCGGCTCCATGCCGACATACTCGATGTCGAGCTTTCCATTCTCGATCTTCACCTTTGAGGCATAGATCAGCATTCCCTCACCAACCTCTTTGCCCTTCTTGTTTCGCTTTAAATCGATAACAAGGATTCCTACCTGGTAATCTTTTGACCTGCTCCCAGCGTAGGCTTCCAGAAAGCCTATCGGGCGATCCGAAACACCAATGATTTGTCGGCCCGTCGGGGTCTTTCGGGTGCGAATCAGTTTCAAATCAAAAGCGCCAACCCGGCTACTCAGTGAGACATGGCCTATGGTCTTAGCCTTCTCGAGCGTCTTGACCAGTTCGTCCTGGCCGCCCTCAACCAACGCATTGGCCATTTGTTGAGTCCTCGAATTGCTCGAGTAACGGGAAACCCGCACGTCTACCCACGCCGTGACTGTTCGTGCACGTGGCAGCGAAGCCACCGCGCTGAAGTGCTCAGGTTTTGGCGCGGGCACTGATTTAGGCTGCTCAGCCGTTTGTGAGAACGCTGTCACCGCGAGACAGCACATTCCGAATAACAGTGCGATTGCTTTCTTTGCCATATCGTTTCTCCGTTTCTAGAAGCTCTTGCCAAGACCCGGACTAAGGTGACACCCTGGGTGCGATTGCGGGCGCCGAATTCCGGCAGCAGTCGAACCATGAAGTTGAATTTTTTCGTGGGAAGAATCACTCCAAACTCCGGGCCTATCGGTAATTCATCTTTGGTTTGGTTCCTCTGTTTGAAGAGTCGTTTTGCTCACCGTACACAGCGAAACCCCACATGGTTCGTTCCCGTGTTCGGCTCGCCCTTTCCACGTCCGCCGGGCATGTAGCGAGCGCAATACTCGTCCGTACACAGAAAAGAACCGCCCTTCTGCACGCGCTTCGCTACGCCCGGCTCTGATGGATCAAAACTGTCAGATGGTCCTTGCGGATTGCGGGCAACCTTCTTTTGCGCCGCAAGGGTTTGGTAGTAATCCGGTCGGTACCAATCGTTCGTCCACTCCCAGACGTTCCCGGCCATATCAAATAGTCCAAAGCCGTTGGGTGCGAAGCTGGCCACCGGTGCGCTGCCGATGAAACCGTCTGCGCCTGTGTTCTTGTCAGGGAAGTGCCCCTGAAAGGAATTCGCCTGGAACTTATTCTCCGGCTTGAAGTCATCACCCCAGACGAATCGCTTGCGATCCAAACCACCACGAGCCGCGAATTCGAACTCAGCTTCTGTCGGCAGACGTTTCCCAGCCCACCTCGCGTAAGCATTCGCGTCTTCGTAGGCGATATGGACCACCGGATGTTTTTCTTTGCCCTTCAGGTCGCTCTTTGGTCCTTCGGGATGCCGCCAGTTGGCTCCCTGCACATAGCTCCACCAGACGTAATGGTCATTCAGTGGCACTGTCGTTGATGGAGGGGTAAAAACTACGGCGCCAGGCACAAGATTCTCAGGCGGTACTCCGGGGAAATCCTTCGGATCGGGTTGGCGCTCGGCCACGGTCACGTAGCCGGTGGCTTTGACGAACTGCGTAAACTCTTCATTCGTAACTTCCGTGCGATCCATCCAGAAGCCGTCCAATGCGACACGATGAAACGGGCGAGCGTCACTCATCTTTGGATCTTCACTGCCCATCGAAAACTCGCCGCCAGGGATCCAGACCATTCCGTCGGGGGCAGGTATGGGAGCGCTGCCGGCATTGATCACGGGAGGTTCACTTGCGGAAAGATCCGAATCTGCCTCGCTGATTGATTCGTTGATATGGGCTGGATGAGATGACGAAAGGCCTGAATCACAAAGTGCGGAGGCTGCGACGGTATTGACTGCTGTCACCTGCGATCGTGATCTGGTTATTGCGTAAAGCGAACCGGCGATTGCCAGGCTAACAAGAGCTGCGCCAAGGAGCTTTATGCGAAGATGGGTGCCCACTTGCCTGATTAGCCCGTTTGGAGTGACTGATTGTGGTGCAGTTTTCTTGCGCATCTTCCTCACCTCTTTATCAATCCTGCTGGGAGGCGGTTGCCCTCTGTGACTATGTTTGCGTTCTAAAACCATCGTCTTCTCGCTTCTCATCGTTGCAGGTTGTGGCTTAGCGCTAGTTCAATCGCGTCGAGCAGATTCTGATCGTTCACAGGTTTGCGCAGGTAGGCCACGGGCAACCAGTGCAAAGCGCGGTTGCGCGTCTCATCTGAGTCGTGGCCGGTTATGATTATGACGGGCACGGTCATGCCAGATTCGGCAAGTCGCGTCTGGACCTCGAAGCCGTTCACTACAGGCATGTGCAGATCCAGCACGATGCAGTCGGGACGTCGGGCCGAAAAGGATTCGAGCAACTCGGCGCCGGAGGGAAAGGTTTCCACGTCCATACCAGCCGAACGTATTAGCCGGCTCAAGGCTTTGCGGATCGGTTCCTCGTCATCCACAACAGCAATCAAAGATCGGGTCTTAGTCACGATGGCCCACTGTAAGTGGAGTCAGAGACGAAAGATATTGGACCTTTGGTTATTAGACTTTGGGTTATTAGACTTTGGTCTAATAGACGAGGAGAACTGGCAGGTAAAAGGTTGGAAAGGAAACAAGGGACCGTTGGAATACTTTATTCCACGATTCCATCATTCGATCATTCAGTCTTTTTTAAGCGCTCGGTTAGGCGGACAAGTTCGGCCACGGAATTCACCTTCATTTTTTCCATAACGCGGGCGCGATGGACCTTGACGGTTTGTTCCACGGTGCCGAGATCATTGGCGATCTGCTTGTTCAACTGTCCCGAGACAACATGGCTGAGAACTTCGCGCTCGCGCGGCGTCAGCGTTGCCAAACGTTTCTGGATGTCATCCAGCTCAGCGCGGCTCTGCCGTTCAATGCGATCCTTCTCGAGTGCTGCTTCAACAGCTTTAAGCAGATCTTCGTCGCGCACGGGCTTGGTGAGGAAATCCAAAGCACCGCCCTTCATCGCCTGCACACTCATGGGGATGTCTCCATGGCCGGTAAGGAAAATGATTGGAATCGCGCTGCCTTTGACCCTCAGAGCCTCTTGCAGCTCCAAGCCATTCAAGCCGGGCATCGCAACGTCGAGCACGAGACAGCCGGGTATGTGAGGATTGTGTTGTTCAAGAAATTCCTGGGGTGAACCGAAAGTCACCACGGTGAACCGAGTCGCACGCAGTAAGCGCGAGAGGCTTTTGAGTACAGCCGGATCGTCATCCACGATAAAAACCGTTGGCTCTACGTCGCTCATCAGTTTGCCTCGTTACTGACGGGCACGGTGAAATGGAAGGTCACCCCTCGGTCCGGATTGTTGGCAGCCCATAGCTTCCCCCCATGCGCCGAAATGATTGTGCGACAAACCGACAGTCCCAGTCCCAGACCATGGGGTTTGGTGGTGAAGAACGGTTCGAAAACCTGTTCGAGTTCGTCAGGGGCTATGCCTGCTCCACAGTCGGAAACCGAAAAGCGGACACCCTCGCCATCCGACAACTCCGTGCAGACAACCATCTGGCGCTCTGTAGATGAGTGGCTACTCATTGCGTCGGACGCATTCATCACCAGATTGAGCAGGACTTGTTGGAGTTGTACTCGGTCGCCTTTAACAGTCGGCAAAGCCGGGGCGAGTTTTGTGTGCATTGTTACGCCCTGATTCACGAGATCGCCGTCGATCAGTTTGAGAACCTCCTGCACCGTATTATTGACGTCAAGCGGTTGTTGGTCTACCTCGCCTTTTTTGAGGAGCAGGCGCAGACGGTGTATTACTTCGCCAGCGCGTATATCCTGGTCCACGATGTCCGTAAGGATGTCGCGCAGTTCGTCAAGGTCAACACTGTCATGTTCGAGAAAGCGCTGAGCGGCCTGGGCATTGCTGAGGATGGCGGTCAGTGGTTGATTCAATTCATGGGCGAGCGAACCGGAGAGTTCGCCGAGCATCGTCACACGGGAAAGATGGGCCAATTCCTCCCGATGCTGTAGTTCCTCGACTTCAGCCTTTTTGCGAGCGGTTATGTCCCGAGCAATAGTCGAAGCACCAATAATGATTCCGCGCTCATTCTTGATCGGGGAAATCGTCAAAGAGACATCGATGCGCATTCCTTCTTTGGACACACGCTGCGTTTCCAGATGATCCACGCGTTCGCCGCGACTCAGACGTTCAACAATTCCCTGCAATTCACCTTTCAGTTCAGGAGGAGCGAGAATCGAAACATGCTGTCCTACAATTTCGTTGGCGGAGTACCCATAGATCTTTTCTGCGCCGGCATTCCAGCTGATGATTATTCCTTCCAGAGTATTACTCAAAATCGCATCATCAGAAGTCTCGACGATCGTAGCCAGCTTATCCTTTGCTTCTTCGGCTTGCCTGCGTTTGGCGCGTGTAAACAGTAACCAGACGATACCCAACGCCTGGAGAACTATGATCGAGATAGCGACAATAATCCGCCACTTGTACAACTCCCAGACGGAAAACTCCTTGTACAGGACAATGCTTCCCGGCGGTAGTCTGGCTTCGTCGATGCCCCAGCGATGAAGCTCTCTCCAATCGAACATGGTGGTGTTCGGAATCGTTTGCGGACGAATATTCGCCGGGCTCTCCCCGGCCAGAATGCGCAAACCCATTTCCCCGGCGCGAGTACCTAGCGCTTCGAAATCAACCAAGCGTCCGCCAATCATCCCACTGCCCATGTAAGTTTGCGATGTTCCGTAAATGGGGGCGCTCGACGAGGGCGCCAACAGAGAAATCAACTCCGGGTTTGGAGAGATTTGGCGCGTACTGTCCGAGCTAACCCACAAATAAAAAACAATGCTCTTATCCGGCAGACTTGCCAGTCTTGTTCGTAATTCATCAATTGGCCACCCAATCAGATATACGAACTCGACTTTACCTTCATACGCGGTAAACTCCTGTCGCGCTTGGTCGACAAAGGCAGTATCAGCGGGCATCTTGCCTGCCACCACCACTACCCTTTTAGTCTGTGGCTGGAGAGCCAGCGCAATATCAAGAGTGGGACTTAGCTCCACCTTTCCTCCAACTCCGGTGACCTGCGCATCCAGACTAAGGTCCGCCACTCGCTTCATTTCATACGCAATGAAAACGACCGGAGTATTGGAGAAGAGTTCCCCCCGATGCTTCAAGAGAAACTTCAGAGCGGACCGGTTGAAGGCGTAAATCAGATCAATAGACTCTCCGCTGTACTTGCGTTGCAGCAGCCTGACCAACTCGTCCTCATATTTATCAGTGGGAATTCTAAAAGTATCGAGACCTTCATAGAAGACCTGGACGCCCTCAGGCAAGCCATTCCTGACAGTTGAGCTGACCGCTTTAGCCAAAAGCATATTGCCGGGAACAGAATGGTCGTCTGAAGAAAAGATGAGAACTCTCTTCGGCAACTCGTCAGCTGAAGCAGCTTGCGTAGAAAGAAAGTACAGCGCTGTGATCAGCGAACAAGCGAGCAGCACTTTCCCAAGCGGCAGCGCTAAACTCATATTATTTGATCGTCTGCGCATGTTTCCCGCGTTCCACCTAAAATAGAAACTTCAAAGCGAACTGCATCTGCCGCGACGAGCCGGAATCGCCAGTCGGAAATCTCGTGTTGCTAATCCTCCCGAAGTTTTGGCTGCCAACCACTCTTCCGGGCTGGCCGAAGCTGGCATGATTGAAGAGATCGAACACTTCCGCGCGCATTTGCAAGCGCATCCTCTCATTGAGCTTGATGTTCTTGAGTAAGGAGAAATCCACGTTACTAAAGCCGGGGCCGATAATCACATTGCGGCCGAGGTTGCCAAAGCGCGCGACCGGAGTAAAGGCAGAGGTATCGAACCAGCGATCCACACCACCGAAAATTCCAACCGGCCCCGCGACATCTGGCCGCAGCGTGTTTGCCACTCCATTGACCGTGCTGTTCGTGGTGATGATATTAACGGGATTGCCGCTTTGCGACTGAACTATGGCGGCAAATTGCCAGCCCTCTTTGATGCGGTTGCCCGTGAATGGCAACTCGTAAATCGCGCTCGTGACGAGACGGTGACGCGCGTCGAAGTCCGACAGTCCGCGATCACCTCGCAGGTCGTAGCTGTTCTGCACGGTGACGACGTTGGGCGGCGAACTGAGCGAATTATAATCTATGGACTTTGACCAGGTATATGAAGCGTTGAATTGCAATCCGTGCGAGAAGCGTTTCGTGGCTGAAGCCCAGAGCGCGTTGTAGCTGGAGTTCCCAGTGCCCTCAACCTGCGTGATGTTGCCGATGAGCGCGCCCGGCAACTCCGGGCTTGAATTGGACAGCTGGGGAAAGGGGCGTACACCGTTGATAGGCTGGTTGATGTTGCGCGAGATTCGCAGGTGCGTGCCCTTCGAGCCGAAGTAACCGACCATCACAGCGAGGTCCGGCAGTAGTTCACGCTGCACGTTCAGGTTCCAGGATTGGACATATGCATTCTGATAATTGTAATCAACAGTTATCAGAGAGTTCCCGGCAGCGCGTGCGAGGTTGATGGCGTTGTCGAGCCGGACCGCGCCGGTGAAGGAAAGCG
>Ga0207711_10004574_pt1 | contig 11763 bp, 4 predicted proteins | sample KBSS34metaG_FD_184401 | JGI IMG/M metagenome (GOLD analysis project Ga0207711, IMG submission 184401) | Switchgrass rhizosphere microbial communities from Kellogg Biological Station, Michigan, USA - KBS S3-4 metaG (SPAdes) (version 2) | ecosystem: Host-associated > Plants > Roots > Rhizosphere >...
CGTCACAGAGTCTGAATACAGGAAGGCGGAACCCTCTTTCGTGTCGGCGGCCGGGCTGGCGTGCCTTCGCGCGCCTGATGACGAGGCCGAGCTCGCGGCGGCCCTGCGCGAGACGCCCGCCGCGTCGGTGATCGTCGGCCCGCGACCGTATACCGGACCGTTGTACGACGCGCTGCCGCAGGGTGGAGTCATCGCACGATTCGGTGTCGGGCACGACAACATCGACAAGCGCAGAGCCACGGCGGCCGGTCTCCTTTGCACCAACACGCCGGGCGTGCTCAATCAGTCGGTCGCCGAACACACGATGCTGCTCGTCGCCGCCGCGGCGCGGCCGCTGCTCTCCACGTCGGCGAACATGACTCGACACGTGTGGGATCCGCTGCCGGGTGTGGAGCTCCATGGGAAGACCCTCGCGATCGTCGGGTGCGGCGGCATCGGGCGCGCGGTTGCGCGAATCGCGGCGCTTGGCTACGGCATGCGCGTGGTGTGTTGTTCGAGGCCTGGCCTGGTGGCGCCCGTGGCGCCGGAACACGCGGATGGCATCACCAATGACTTTGCGATCGCCGCGCGACAGGCGGATTTCGTCAGCCTCCACATGACCGCAAGCCCCGAGAACGTCCACTTCATCAACCGGGAGCGGCTGACGCATCTCGACGAGCGAAGCTGGCTGATCAACACCGCGCGCGGATCGATCGTCGACGAAGTCGCGCTGTTCGAGGCGCTGAGCAACCGTCGTCTTGCCGGCGCCGCACTCGACGTCTTCGAGCGCGAGCCTTACGTGCCGGCCGCCGGAGGCGGCGACCTGCGCTCGCTTTCGAACGTCATCCTGACGCCGCACGTCGGCAGCAATACCGCCGCGGCCAATCGACGGATGGCCGAGCGCGCGCTCCAGAACGTCGCGTGGGCCGAAGCGCGCGCGTTCGCACAAATGGATCTACTCAATCCGGAAGTTCTCCGTGGTACGCCTTCCGAACCGGAGCCCGACTCACTACAATGAATGCCTCTCGCAAACGGCGAAGGTAGGCGTGGCCCTTACCGCGGGAACTCGGCTCGGCCCATACGAGATCAGGGCTGCCATCGGCGCCGGCGGCATGGGCGAAGTGTATCGCGCCCGCGACACGAAGCTGAATCGCGACGTCGCGATCAAAGTCCTGCCAGACTCGGTCGCGGGCGATCCGGATCGGCTCGCTCGCTTCAAGCGCGAAGCACAGGTGCTCGCGTCGCTGAATCACCCGAACATCGGTCACATCTACGGCTTCGAGGATTCGGGCGTGACGCACGGGCTCGTCCTGGAACTCGTCGACGGCCCGACGCTCGCCGACCTGATTGCCCAGGGGCCGCTTCCCCTGCGCCAGGCGCTGCAGGTTGCCAGGCAGATCGCGGAGGCGCTGGATGCGGCGCACGAGCAGGGCATCGTGCATCGCGATCTGAAGCCGGCCAACGTCAAGGTCACGCCCGGCGGCCGCGTCAAGCTGCTGGATTTCGGGTTGGCGAAGCCGATGGGCGGCGTCATGAATCCGGACCTGTCACACTCGCCGACTCAGACCTTCGAGGGCACGCTGACCGGCGTCTTGCTCGGAACCGCCCCGTACATGAGTCCGGAGCAGGTGCGCGGGACGCTGCTCGACAAGCGCACCGATATCTGGGCGTTCGGTTGCGTGCTGACCGAGATGCTGTCCGGGCGGCGGCTCTTCGCTGGCGACACGGTTCCCGACGTGATCACCGCGATCCTCGGACGCGAGCCCGACTGGAATCTGCTACCAGCCGGGACGCCGCTCGCCGTTCGTCGTGTGCTGCAGCGATGCCTCGAGAAAGACGTGAAGCAGCGGCTGCGTGACATCGGAGACGTGCCGGCCGACATCGATCATATGCTGGCCGATCTGCAGTCGGGGACCTCGGGTGTCGCATCCTTCGAGGCTCCGACGGCGCGCTCGCGACCTGGTCGCCGTCTTGTTGCAATCGCCACCGTGGCGCTGCTGGCGGTCACGGCCCTCGCAGCGGGCATCTGGAAAATCTCGTGGTCGCGCGGCAGCGAGCCGTTGTCGGCGTCCCGTTCGGACTGGACGCAGCTGACGAACTTCCCGGACTCAGTCGGCCAGCCGTCGCTCTCGCCGGATGGGCGCATGCTGACCTTCATTCGTGGGCCGAACTCGTTCACGACACCCGGTCAGGTGTACGTGAAGATGCTGCCCGATGGCGAGCCGAAGCCGTTGACCAACGACACCATGACGAAGATGAGTCCCGTGTTTTCACCGGATGGCTCGCGAATCGCTTACACCACGTCGAACGCGCACAACGAATGGGACACGTGGGTGGTCCCGGTTCTCGGCGGCGAGCCGAGGCAATGGCTGCCGAATGCATCGGGGCTGATCTGGACGGGCCGGCAGAAGCTGCTGTTCTCTGAGAAGATCCGCGGCAGCGAAGGCAACCATATGAAGGTCGTCGCGGCCGATGAGAGCCGCGCCGACGCACGCGATCTGTATGTGCCGATGCCGAAGGGCGCGATGGCGCATCGGTCGTTTCCCTCGCCCGATGGCCGGTGGGCCCTGGTGGCGGAAATGACGGACCGCGGCGCCTGGACGCCGTGCCGTCTGGTTCCGATGAACGCCAGTTCGCACGGCCGCCACGTCGGCCCGCCTGATGCGGCGTGCTGGTTTGCCGGCTGGTCTCCCGACGGCGTATGGATGTATTTCAGCTCGAGCGCCGGGAACGCGTTTCACGCGTGGCGCCAACGGTTCTCGGCCGGCGAGACGCTCGACCCGCCCGAACAAATTACTTCCGGACCGACCGAAGAGGAAGGCCTCGCCATCGCGCCGGACGGCCGATCGTTGATAACCGCCGTCGGCATGAAGCGACGGTCCGTCTGGGTGCACGACTCGAAGGGCGAGCGTGCTGTCTCGCTCGAAGGCTACGCACTGAGCCCGACGTTCACGCCCGACGGCAAGAAGCTCGTCTACTTCGTGTCCGAAAGCGCGTCATCGCATCGGGGCGAGTTGTGGATCGCCGATCTGGACACGGGTCTCAACGAGCGTCTGCTGCCCGGCTTTTCAGTCGGCACAGGCGGAACGGCCTCCGCGAGATCGCCGTTCGACCTTTCGCCGGACGGCCAGTCGGTGGTCTTCGACACCGTCGACGCCACCGGAAAGAATCGGCTCTGGCTGGCAACGCTCGACCGCCGCGCGCCGCCGCGCCAGATCCCGAACGTCGAAGGGGACGCACCGTTGTTCGATCCGAACGGCGACGTCCTGTTCCGCGCCCGCGATCGGGACTATGGCTTTGCGTACCGTGTCCACCCGGACGGTACCGGCCTGCAGAAAGTCCACGAGCACCCGGTCATCGAAAACATGGGCCTCACGCCGGACGGGCGGTGGCTCGCGGTCTACGCGCGCCCGACGAAAGAACGGGCGGGCGGGACGATCCTCCTGCCAGTTGGAGGCGGAACGCCTCTAACGGTGTACGGCACGAGTGCGCGCATCAGGTGGTCGCGGGATGGAAGGCTCCTGTTCATGACGGTGTCCGAACGGACGTACGTGGTGCCGGTTCCGAGCGGCCAGCCGCTGCCCAAAACGCCGGCCACCGGCTTCGCATCCGGTGCGGAGATCGCCGCGGTGCCCGGAGCCCGGGTGATCAACGCCACGGATCTCGCACCGGGTCCAACGCCCGACGTGTACGCGTTTTCCCGCGAGACGGTGCAGCGGAACCTGTACCGCATTCCGCTTCGGTAGCCACGAAATCACGAAAGCACGAAAACCGGTTCGTACATGATGATTTCGTGTTTTCGCGTGTTCGTGGCCGAATGGGCTACAGCGTTGTCGAACGCGCTCTAGGTTCCACTGACAAGCGGCTCAATAGGCTGTCCGGCGTGGCCGGCTAGAGGGGAGTCGAGCCACCGTGCCATCGTGGCGTACACGTCCGGCAGGCGCGCCGGGGGCAGCCCGGATGCGGTCGCGGCCGGCCGATCCGATCGGATCGCCAGCATCTCGTCGACGCCTTCTGCGAGAAACAGATAGAGCGTCTTGCCGCGATAGGCGGGAGTCTTCTCCGCGTTCAACCACACGTAGTACGACAACTGCTCGACGTCGACGAACGATCCGGCCGGATCCTGGACGCTTGGCAGGTGGTCGGACGGCCGGGGCTGCGAGAACATCACCATGCTGCTGAACGGCCGCAACTTATCGCGGACGCCGAATCGGGTGATCAGGACGCGCGGCTGCGCCCGCTTGATCGCCTGCACCGCCGCCCATTCGACGAACGTGTTGTTCATGAGCAGCGTGCCGTTACCGGTGAGCAGCACGTCGCGCACGAACGCGACGAGAATATCGGCGGAGTAGAGCAGCGCTCCGGCAGGCGGGGCGATCTGGAGGCTGCGGGCATAGGCGGCAAAGGCCTGCGGGCTCTCCACGCCACTCTGGATCTTGCTGTTGAGCGCCCGCGTCAGCTCGTCGCGATACGGGCGCAGACGGTCGTAACTCAATCCGGTCGGCGCGGCCCTCGATGTCGTCGGCCCCGCATCGAAGAGGCTGTGAAGCGCTTCGTGCGCCTCGATCAGCCACGCATCGAGCGGCGACGGCGCGAGGGCCGTGGTGAGCAAGGCCGGCGTGCCGCCGCCATCCTCCTGCGCGCCGAGCAGCTGCCGCAGAAATGGATCGGTGCCCTTCGTCCCGCCCAGGTCGAGCGGCACGCGGACACCGGCGCCTTTGAAGCGACTCCACAGTTTGTCGCGCTGGACCGCGATGCCGCTCCCATAGATCTGAACGACGAGACGCCGCGGGGCATCGGCCGGATAGAGCTGGGCCTCGAGCGCCGGGTCGATGGTCCGGAAAAAGCCGTCGACCTCGCTGCGCCAGGCGACCTGCAGCCCGCGCTGGCGCAGCAGGGCCTGCGCCGCATCCTGGAACCCGGCGGGATGGCGGTCGGTGACCTTGTTGACGCCGGCCTGTCCTTCGATCCTGGACACTCCCGCAGTTGCGCTGTCCAATGAGGACTTCGGCAGATGGGACAGGTGCTTCAGCAACGCACGCTGATAACGCTGTTCGGGCTGAAACAGCGTCGGCCATTTCTGCAGCTCGACGAGAATGAAGGCGTGGACGGTCGCGGGCAGATGCGAGAGTGTCTCGCCGTGCGTCCGCGCCAGCATCGCGGCGTCGCCGATCAACGTGGCGTTGAATTGCATCGTTCGCTCGGCTAAAGCCTCGCGGTCCGTTTTGTTGTAGCTAGCCCCCAGGCCCCAGCCCCGACGTCGGCTTGCCGCAGGTATTCAGAAGGCAAGCTCTGGAAGCGGCCGCCCCTCGCACTCCATCATCTTGAAGCCGAGAATCTCCGCGACGGTCGGCGCGACATCCAGCGTCCGAATCGGACGTTGGCTGCCGACGCCCTTCGGCACGCCCGCTCCAAGCGCCACGAGCCAGACGCGGCGACACGACTCGTCGCCGCTGCGGTGGTTCGCGAACCCGTTGCCAGCCACGTCGCTGTCACGTCCCATCTCGGGCACCACCATCAGCGTTGTTCGATCTCGGTAGGCCGGCAGCGACTGAACGTGCTGCCACAGCTCGTGCACGAGTCGATCCGTTCGACGGACCGCATCGAGATACAGCGAGAACGCACCGTAGTGCGCGATGTCGATGTCCCAGAAATTCACGACGAGCAGCGACGGAGCGAAGCGGTTCATGATCTCCTTGGTCATGAAGAACGTGAGTTCGTCGCCGCTGGTTGGCGCCGCCGGATCGTTGAAGTAATCGAGGAGCGACTTCGCCAGGCTCGCCCTCAGCTCTGGGCCGAGCGTCCGTTCCGACTCGAAGACTCGCCACCCGAAGCCTTCGTAGCCCTCGTCGAGCGCGAGCATCATGCGCTCGGCCAGGGCGCGTCGATCCTCGACCCCCGGTCCGCTGGTGGTGCTCACCGCCGACTTGATCGTTTTGATCAGCAGCTGTTTGGGCAGCAACACGTTGGCAGAGTAGGGATCGCCAAACGCTCGCAGCTTGCTGCCGCCCATCAGCCCGAAGCTCTTGTTCGTGGCGATGACCCACGCTTCTTCGGGTGGCAGCGCGTGTTCCTTGCGAAACTGCTCGAAGATGGTCGCTGTGACCGGCGCCTCGCTGCCGTACGCGTCGACGTTCTGCCTGGTGCCGGTGACGAGCGCGCCCGTCGAGTTGAAGTGTCCGGTGAGCCCTTCATGGCGCGCGACCGGATACACGAGTCCCTGCGGCACGAGCTCCGATGCCAGGTGCGGGATGTTGACCCATCCCTCCGGAGCCATCGTGTCCTCGTAGCGGACGCCACCGCCGAAGGTCACGACAATCACGCGGCGTTCGGGTTTCTTCCGTGCGGAAATCCGCTGCGCGAAGAGCTGGCGCGGCAACCACCAGTCGGCCATGCACGCCGCCATGATGCGAAGCGCGTCGCGCCGCTGTAGCTTCATGCCACCGGTAATCCTATAGCGGTTTGTGCCCACGGTTTATCACGAAGAATCGACAGGACGAAGAACGCGAAGTCCTTTCACCGCGTCGTACACGCCGCCAGGGCCCGTCGCGCCAGCGGCGTGCGGCGGATCACGCCGCTGCCTTCGCGGATGACTACCAGCTGATCCGCGTCGACCCCGGAGATCGTCTCGGCCGCGCCGCTCGGCCAGGCGACTTCGATCGTGTCCGCTCGCGTCCGGGTTCCAAGGCCGATGTGGATCCGCAGGTCGTTGTGCGAACAGAAGCTGCCGCCGCTGCGCACCTCGTCGATGAGCCGGCGGCCGGAGATCGACACCGTCACGCGCGCGCCGATCGCGCTGCGATTCGAGCGCGTGCCGACGAGCTCGACCAGCAGCCCGTGGCCTGCGGGCGCCGCGCAGTTGTGCAGCAGGCTGGGCGCGTCGTCCATGTTGTTCACGACGACATCCTGCACGCCGGTGTTGAAGAGATCGCCGAAGGCAGCGCCGCGTGACGCTTTCTTTTCGAGCAGCGCCGCCCCCGCACGCAGCGACATGTCCTCGAAGCGTCCGTTGCCCAGATTGCGATAGAGCAGCTTCGGCTGCTGGTAGCTGTAGTGTCCACCGAGACGATCGGCTTCCGGATAGACGTGGCCGTTGACGATGAGGATGTCCGGCCAGCTATCGAGATCGACGTCGAGAAACCCTGTCCCCCAACCAAGGTATCGCGTGTTGACAGCCAATCCGGCTGCGCGCGTCGCATCGTCGAATAGGCCGCGGCCCAGGTTGCGATACAGGGAAGGCGTGTCGTCGTCGAAGTTCGTCTTGACGATGTCGAGCCAGCCGTCGCGGTCGTAGTCGCCGGCGGCGACGCCCATGCCCGCCTGGGCGCGGCCGTCGGCGGTCAATGCGACGCCCGCCTGCAGGCCGACATCCTTGAACGTCCCGTCGTGATTGTTGTGAAGAAGCAGCGATGCAGCGGAGTCGTTGGCGACGTAGATGTCGGGCCAGCCGTCGTTGTCGTAGTCGAGGACGAGCGGCGTGAAGCCGAAGGCCGGCCGGGCGGCCAACAGGCCCGCCTTCTCGGACACGTTGCTGAAGGTGCCATCGCCGTTGCCGCGAAACAGCATGTTCTGGGAGCCGGCGAGGCCATGCGGGCCGCACATCACGCCGAGGCCCTTCCAGAAGCAGTCGCCGCGGCTTCCTCGCGGGTAGCGAGTCGCGTCAGCGTACGAGACGTAGGCTGTCACGAACAGATCGAGATGGCCGTCGCGATCGAAGTCGAGGAATGCCGCTCCGGTATTCCAGCGCGGGCTGGAGAGCGACAAGCCGCTCTGACGCGTGACGTCGCTGAATGTGCCGTCGCCATTGTTGCGATAGAGCACCTGATCGCCGTAGTAGGTGACGAACAGATCGACGTCGCCATCGTTGTCGTAGTCGCCGGCGCAGACGCCTTGTCCCCATCCGCGTCCGCCTACGCCCGCCTTGTCGGTGACGTCCACGAACGTGCCGTCGCCGCGGTTTCGATACAGATGGCTCGCCGGCGCCGCGTCGGGCGAGGCCTGCGCGAGGCGGGAGCCGTTGACGAGAAAAATGTCGGGCCAGCCGTCGTTGTCGTAGTCGAGGATCGCGACGCCTCCGCCGGTGGTTTCGAGGATGTAGTCCTTGGTGTGTTCGCCGCCGATGACGGTGCGCGCGGTGAGCCCGGCGACGGGGGCCAGGTCGCGGAAATCGGCGAAGGCAGCGGCGCCGGCCGGTTGTCGTTCGAGCGCAGCCGCAGGCACGGCCTGACCCCCCGTGGGCTGAAACGCCACGAACGTCATCAACAGAACACAGCCTGCGACGCCGACTTGTCCCGGCGACGCGCGCGGCGCGCGAAGGCGGAAGCGCACTGCAGACTTCGAGCGCGAAGGCGGGAACCTGAGGGAGAACTGCATTTGTTTCACATGCCGGAACTTGTTCAGGGACAGCAGGATAGGCTTGCAAAACGCTGAGCGTCAAGCTAGGCTTCGTGCCGCGTAACCTGATTGCACTACTCTCGGTCGAAAGGATGGACGCGATGCGCTTCCGGTCAGGATTTGGCATCGGCTTGCTGACACTCACCCTCTCCGTAATTTTGTCCGCATCCGCAAGTGCCCAGGTCGACACCGGCTCGATCACCGGCACCGTGAAAGATCAGTCAGGGGCGATCGTGCCCGGCGCGACCGTCACCATCACGCACGAAGGTCAAGGGTTGACGCTGACCGGCGTGACGCGCGAGGACGGCACCTACATCTTCACGCCGATCCGAACCGGCGCGTATCGAATCGACGTCGAGCTTCAAGGGTTCAAGAAAGAAGCGCGAACCGGCATCACCGTCGGCATTCAGGAACAGGTGCGTGCCGATTTCGTGCTCCAGGCCGGTGGTATCGCCGAAGAGGTGCTGGTGACCGGCGCCTCGCCGCTGCTGCAGACGGGATCGGGGACGGTCGGCGAGACGTTCAAGTCCGCCAGCCTCGAAACCCTGCCGGTCAACGGCCGCGATTACACGGTGATCGCGCGCCTGACCGCCGGCGTCGTGCCGCCACAGCCCGGGGCGCGCGCGCCGCTGATGTTCGCGGCCAACGGTGTGCGACCGGCCCAGAACAACTACCTCCTGGACGGAATCGACAACAACACGAGCAACGTCGACTTCCTGAGCGGCGTCGCTTACGTCGTCAAGCCGCCGATCGACGCGGTTGACGAGATCAAGGTCCTGACGAGCTCGTTCAGCGCGGAGTACGGCCGTGCGGGCGGCGCGGTGCTCAACACCACGCTCAAGTCGGGGACCAATAAGCTTCGCGGCGCCGTGTGGGAGTTCAACCGCAACGACAACCTGAACGCCAACGACTTCTTCGCGAACCGCGCGGGGCTCAAGAAGGGCGAGTACCTCTCGAACCAGTTCGGGCTGACCGGCGGGGGCCCAATCATTCCCTCGAAAACGTTCTTCTTTGGCGATTACGAAGGGAGCCTGATCAAGCAGGCGCGCACGTGGGTCACGAGCGTGCCAACCGCTGCGGAGCGCAGCAGCGGCTTCACGAACTTCGCGGACCTCATTTCGCTGCAGAGCGGCACGGTCGGCGCCGATGTCCTGGGGCGGACGTTTCCGCGCGGCACGGTGTTCGATCCGGCGACCACGCGTTCGCTGACGGCCGGACAGCTGGATCCAGTCACCGGGATCGTGGCGGCGCGTGCGGGCTTCGTGCGTGACGCATTTCCCGGCAACCAGCTTCCCGCCAGCCGGATCGATCCCAACGCGATCAAGCTGCTCCAGCTGTACCCAGAGGCGACTCAGCCCGGATTGCTGAACAACTACACGGTAAACCGCACCAATTCCGACGACACGCACGCCTTCGACGTCCGCGTCGATCACAATTTCAACAGCAACGATCGGCTCTTCGCCCGCTACAGCTTCTCCAACAACCACAAAGTCCGGCCGTCGCCGTTCGAGGGCGATGGCAGCGGTGGGGGGTTCTCCGAAGGAGACGAGAAAGTGCGCGTCAACGGCTTGGCGATCAGCCACACGCACGTGCTGTCGCCGACGCTCGTCAACGAGGCCCGCTTCGGCGTGGGCCGCGAACACACCTACCGGCTGCAGCCGAACGGGGATGACACGAGCGACCTGCCGCGGAGGTACGGTCTCACGGGCATTCCGCAGCTGGCCGGCAACGGCGGCCTTCCCCTCCTCCAGATCGGCAATCTCAGTAACCTGGGCCACGCCAGTTGGGTCGTCAGCGAACGGTTCAGCAACACCGCACAGTTCAGCGACAACCTGACCAAAGTGTACAAGTCGCACGCCTTCAAGGGCGGCTACATGTACCAGAACATCTTCTTCGGATCGACACAGCCCCCGTACGCACGCGGCGAATACAGCTGGAACGGCAGCTACACATCGATGGTGAACGTGCTGGATGGCAGCACCGGACGGGCAAATCTGTTGCTCAACCAGATTCCGTCGCTGGTGCCGGGAGGCGTCGATTTCGCGGGCGGTACGAACGTGCTCCGCGCGTCGCCGTTCGGCGCGGTTGACGCGTTCAAGACCTATCACGGCGCCTACGCGCAGGACAGCTGGCACGTGTCGCCCAAGCTGTCGGTGAACTACGGGCTGCGCTGGGACTGGTTCAGCCGCGAACAGGAACGCGAATCGGAACAAGCGAACATGGTGATCGGATCACCGTCGCAGTACCTGATTCCGGCCGATTGGAAGAGCAAGCCGTTGTCGCCAAGCTTCGTCAGCAACCTCGCGAAGGATGGCATCCAGCTGGTCTACACCGACGAATTCGGCAGCGGTCTCGGCAAGATGCCGAAGACCAATTTCGCCCCGCGTGTCGACGCCGCCTACGAGATTACGCCGAAGGTCGTGCTGCGCAGCGGCTACGGCTTGTTCTATGGCGCGTTCGAGAATCGCGGCGGCAACCCGAGCCTCGGCTACAACTACCCGTTCCAGTTCACCCTCATCTACAACGCGCCGAACGACACCCTGCCGAACCGGCTGCCGGATGGATCGCTGGTCGGTCTGGATGCCCGCAGCCGGGTGGTCCTCGATCCGGTCAACGTCAACGCGAACGGGCTCACGCTGCGCGGCGTCGAGTTCGACTACCAGACGCCGCGGTACCACAACTACAACGTCACGCTTCAGATGGAGCCGATCGCGAATCATTCCGTGGAGATCGGGTTCGTCGGCACGCGCGGACGACACCTGGAAACCTTCACCGGTATGAACAACGTGCAGCAGCTGCTTCCGCCGGGTACGAATCCGCAGCCGTTCGTGCAGTTCCCTGACTTTGCCCGAGGCTCGCTCAACATCCGCACGGTCGGCGTCAGCTCGTACGATTCGCTGCAGGCCAAGTTCCAGCGGCGCTATCACGCCGGCCTGCAGTTCCTCCTCAGCTACACGTTGAGCGACTCGAAGACGAATGCCGGCGACTCGTTGTCGGGCGGCAACGTCGGCGGCCTGCGCGCGCCCGATGTCGCCGGCTGGGATCTCGCCAATGACATCGGTCTCTCCGGCTTCCATACGAAACACGCGTTCGTCTTCAGCGGTAGTTACGACCTGCCGGGCAAAGGGCCGATCCTGAGCGGGTGGCGCACCAACTGGGTGCTGTCGCTCTACAGCGGCCAGGCGCAGACCATCAACTGCACGGTGGCGAGCGGATCCGGCACCGGCTGTTACGCGCTGGTGGTGGGCGATCCGTACGCCGGCGCCCACGACGTGAACCAGTTCTACAACCCGGCGGCATTCGCCGATCCGAAACCGGTTGCGACGATCGGGCAGACCGACTTCAGCCCGTTGGGCGGCCCGCGCAGCCAGGTGACCGGCCCGCCGCTGC
>Ga0207711_10004580_pt1 | contig 11756 bp, 10 predicted proteins | sample KBSS34metaG_FD_184401 | JGI IMG/M metagenome (GOLD analysis project Ga0207711, IMG submission 184401) | Switchgrass rhizosphere microbial communities from Kellogg Biological Station, Michigan, USA - KBS S3-4 metaG (SPAdes) (version 2) | ecosystem: Host-associated > Plants > Roots > Rhizosphere...
TGCAGAGCGAGTGGTTCGATTAAAATCTGCACGACACCGTCGCAGCCTAGCTTCAGACCAAAGATAAGCTCATCCGTGCTGGAACCGTCGTAGGTCAGCAAGACCGGCTTATCATCACTATTTAGATACTGACAGTTGGCGACAATATCGCGTTCCAGACAACCGGCGCTAACCGCACCCTGCACAGCCAGTGAACGGCGCACCAACATGCGAGCACCGGGTCTGCGGTAGGCCGAACCGCTGGTATTAACCACGGTGGCAAGGGCCAGTGGAGGGTCAACGGCGGCAGCAGCTTGCGCTGTCGAGCCTTGAGGGCTTTGAGGGCCTTGAGGGCCTTGAGGACCCGGTGAACCCAGTAATTCCAGCAATCTAACCAGATCGTCCATTAGACAAAAACCTTATCGGGGGTGATGGGTAGACTGCGTATGCGTTTGCCGGTGGCGTTATAGACAGCGTTGGCCACTGCTGCTGCCATGCCGGTGATGCCCACTTCACCTATGCCTTTGGCACCGATGGAGTTGATGATTGAATCTTCCTCGGGGATAAAATGCACTTCAATAGCCGGTATGTCAGCATTGACCGGCACGTGATATTCACCCAGATTGGCATTGACTATACGCCCGGTGCGCTTGTCCATGAGAGTCGCCTCTTCCAGTGCCATGCCTATGCCCATGATGATGCCCCCGTGGACTTGAGAGCGGCAGGTTTTTTCATTGATGATGCGACCGTTGGCAAAGACTCCCACAGCCCGACTGACTCGCACTGTACCCAGGTCCTGGTCGACTTTGACCTCGACAAAATGAGCCCCGAATGAATGCATCGAGACTTTCTTAGCATGATCATTGAAAGCCGTTTCAAATTTCACTTCCAGCGCGGGCATATTGACGGCCTTGAGAGCTTCGGCGTAAGTCAACGGCCGTATGCCAACATCAGCGCAGGTAAATTTCCCGTCTTTCACTGCAATCTCGCCCTGGGGCCGTCCATTGAAGGGAGACCCGGCGGTAGAAACCAACTTCTCGACCAGGTCATTGCGTATTTTCATAGCCGCTCCGTCAACGGCACTACCGACGGTGCTGACCGTAGCCGATCCTCCGGATATTGGAGCCATAGGCAAGTCTGTGTCGCCCAGTTCAAAATCCACTTTGTCTGTGGATACGCCGAGCCTTTCAGCGGCTATTTGAGCCATGACCGTGCGTGTGCCGGTGCCCATTTCATGGGTACTGCTTTTAAAAATGAAGGTGCCGTCAGCATTTAGAAGACCGGAACAGGTAGCGTTGAAGTGCATAGTCGGATAAGTAGCCGAGGCCATACCCAGCCCCACAAGCCAATCTCCTTCCTTACGACTGCCGGGCTTTTTGCTGCGTTTTTCCCAGCCAATTTTTGCCGCTCCTACTTTGTAGCACTGGTCCAGCCCCTTGCTGGAAAACTTGTATCCATTGCTGGGATCGGTGTGGGCGTAGTTTTTCAAACGCAACTCGACTGGACACATATCGACGGCATAGGCCAGCTCGTCCATGGCCGACTCAAGGGCAAAAGAACCTGGGGTCTCGCCAGGGGCACGCATAAATGTCGGCAGTTGCTTGTTCAGTCGAATCAGATCCTGCTCAACATGCATGTTGGGCGAGTTGTAGAGCATCGGTGTGGATACCGTGAAAGTCTCGACAAATTCACCGTTAACCGAAGTGTGTGAGGCACCGTCGTGAATGATGGACTTAATCGTACCGTCTTTTTCGGCACCAATAGCCACTCTTTGCCTGGTCTCCGCCCGGTGACCGACGGCCGTAAACATCTGCGGTCTGGTCAGCACCAATTTCACCGGACGATTGACGGCTTTAGCGGCCATGGCCGAAAGAATCACATGGGGCCACATAGCGCCCTTGCAGCCGAAGCCGCCACCAATAAATTTACAGACCACACGCACATTGGAGGCAGGCAAACCAAAAATATCGCAAAGTGATTTGCGCGTATTACCCAGACCCTGAGTAGCATCATATACGGTCAGTTTGTCGCCATCCCAGATACAGGTTGTGGCGTGCGGCTCCATCGGATTATGGTTTTGCGTGGGTGTATGATAGGTATTGTCCACCTTAACAGGAGCGGCTTCCAGAGCCGGTCCAGGCGTGCCACGCGTTTGTGTTATCGGGCCGTGAAACCACTGTTTGGCTTTATATTTTTCAGCCTTTTTGTCGTTAAAATCGACGACAGGGCTTTCTTCGATGTAAGTCACTTTGATCAGTGAAGCCGCATGCTTGGCGCATTCCAGCGACTCGGCTACGACCACGGCGATGAATTGGCCGGAGTGGTAAATATTGCCGTCGGTCAAAGGCAGACGCAAGTCAGCCAGGGCGCCGCCTCCGCCAAAATCGGACGAGGGCTTGAGCGGCGGACGATTCTTATGAGTGATGACAGTGATCACACCCTCGGCTTTCTCAGCGTCGGACGTGTTGATATTGCGTATCTTGCCGCTTGCGATCTCAGAGCCGACGCCAATGGCATAGCTCATTTTTGCTGCCGGAAATTCGGCCGAATATCTGGCCTTACCGGTTACTTTGAGCGGCCCGTCAACGCGATCAAGGCCTTTGCCAACCAAGTTTTTCATGACATACCTCCAGTTGAGGCGGCAACTTTGAGCGCCCGCACTATCGTTCGTTTGCCCAACTCGATTTTAAATTTATTGTGCTCATAACCTTTGGCAGTCTTCATAACGGCCTCGGCAGCGGCTTTGAATGTCTTTTCGTCGGCATTCTTACCGACCAAAAGCTTCTCAGCTTCAACTGCACGCCATGGTTTGGGTGCCACGCCACCAAGTGCCAAACGGGCAGATTTGATTTTGCCGCCCTCCATTTCCAGACAGGCAGCCGCTGAGACCAGGGCAAATGCGTAAGAGGCGCGATCGCGTACTTTTAGATAGCACCAGTTTTTACTATGTCCGTTTACCGGGGCCGGCAGTTCCACGGAAACAATGAGTTCATGCGGGTTGAGAACGGTTTCTATCTCGGGAGTATTGCCCGGCAATTTGTGAAAATCGACCAGCTTGACCTTGCGTTCACCGTTCGGTCCAGCCAGATGCACGGTGGCATCGAGCGCTGCCAGAGCCACACACATATCGGATGGGTGTGCGGTAATGCATTTACCGCTGGCACCTAAAATCGAATGCATGCGGTTGTAGCCTTCAATGGCCGGACAACCGGAGCCGGGCTTGCGCTTATTGCAATCACCGGCGACGTCATAAAAATAACTGCAGCGCGTACGCTGCATCAAATTGCCGCCCACCGTGGCCATATTGCGCAGCTGAGCCGAGGCGCCGCTGAGCAGTGCGCGAGAGAGCACCGGATAATGCGAACGTATATAGGGATCATTAGCCAGATCGCTATTGCTCACCAGAGCGCCAATTTTGACGCCGCCGCCGGCTATTTTTTCTATCTGGCTGCAACTCAAAGCGGTGATATCGACGAGATGATCCGGCGTCATCACATCGTCTTTCATCAAGTCGATTAAATTGGTACCGCCGGCGATATAATGCGCACCTTGTTTTTGCGCTGCTTCCTGAATGGCGCTTTCGGCAGTGGTACCGGCTTTTGCGTAAGTAAAAAGTTTCATCCTGGTCCTTTAAACCCCCGCCACAGATTTGATTGCTTCGACGATGCCGGGATAGGCACCGCAGCGGCAGAGGTTGCCGCTCATGCGCTCGCGTATCTCGGCGTCGGTAAGCTGGGCTTTAGCACAAGCGAGGTCAGGCGTTACGGCACTGACACAGCCGGCTTTGGCTTCGTTGAGCATAGCCACTGCGCTGCAAATCTGTCCCGGCGTGCAATAACCGCATTGAAAGCCGTCGTATTTGACGAAGGCCGCCTGCATCGGATGCAGCGCTTCACCATCGGTCAAACCTTCGATTGTGGTGATTTTTTTGCCCTGATACATGACCGCAAAAGTAAGACAACTATTGATGCGCTTGCCGTCCACGATAACGGTACAGGCGCCGCATTGACCATGGTCGCAGCCCTTTTTGGAACCGGTCAGACCCATATATTCGCGCAGGGCATCAAGAAGCGAAGTGCGGGGGTCGACCTTGACCATTTCCAGCTTGTCATTGACATTGAGCTCGACGGCGATGCTACTGGGAGGACTCGGCACCTGTACTTTGACGGCCATTGGGTCGTTTATCACTTCACCGGCCTCGGCATGCTCGGTCAGACCGCCGGTGAGCGCCAATCCTGCGCCCACGACCGCCGCTGTGGCTATAAACTCGCGTCGGGTTTGCGCACCGTCGGACCCCGATGGCGCGGGGTTGCCGTCCTTGCCTTTTTTCACTTTCGCAACGCCTCAAATTGTGCTGTAGCAGTCGTTAGTCGGGCAGTATAAACTATCGGTCAGTCGGCCTTATATCTTGAAAAGCCGGAGTTTAACTTAGTCGAGCAAGTCTAATGTAGGGACCGATGCAGCGAAGCAGCGTAATAAAAATCTTGCGAGTGCCAATGGTCGGCCTCTTTGCCCTCGCCTGCGGGCACTGGTCCCTGCAATGCCTGCAAGATATAAGCAAGCAAAATGTGGCTTTACCGCAACATGTCTGGTTTATGCTACTTATGGTTTTGACCATTACAGTGACCGCAGGTCTGCTTTGCAAAAAGGCCATCTTTGGCGGGCTGGTCGGGGCGCTCCTGGGCATGGTTTTCCCCACGATTTTTTTACACGACTACGTGCTGGGTTATTCGTACTGGGAAACCCGCCCCTCAGACTCAATGACCAAACAAAACATCACAGGCCCGACACTAGACGGCCAGGTCTTCGACATGCACAAGGGCACCGGCAAGCTGCTCCTGGTCGATTATTGGGCCACCTGGTGCCGGCCTTGCGTGGCAGGGCTGCCCCATGTGTTGGAAGTTTGGGACAAATATCACGCCCAGGGCCTGGACGTTGTCGGCGTCAGTCTGGACAAAAACCGGGAGCATCTGTCCGATTTTATCCATCTGCACGAAATTGGCTACCCGCAAATTTATTTCGACGACGAAGACAAAAACGGCTTCAACAATCCACTAGCGGCGGCCAACAATGTAAATTCCATCCCACAAATGGATCTGGTCGAGCCCACCAGCGGCATGATCTTAACCTCAGTGCCCAATGGTCGCGACCTCAACTGGACGGCAAAAACAGCCCTGGAAGCCATGGAGAAGGCACCGCTGGCGAGCCTGGATTTAGAACACAAACGTCTGGCCACAGTCTCACTGCCGCCCTATATTTTTGGTATTGCCGGTGGTATCGCAGGCGTCTTGCTCGAACTCTTCGCCTGGCGCAGACTACTGGCGATACCGACCAGACCAAAACTGAAACTGGTCAAATAAACCTATGAACCTATTCTATAAGCGCTATTTAACCGCTTTTTGAGTCTGGTTGTGCGCTTGTTGAATGCTGTCTATTACCGCATCCGTCAGTCCCTTGGTCTTGAACTCGGCAAAAGTCTGGGTGTTGACTATGTCATAGGCCGCGCCTTCATTGACGAGATGATTGTCCAACGTCTTGTGAAAACTATGCCCGTCGAAGGTGTCACCGACCTGCATAAATGTAATGTGCACATGGTCATTGGCACTCAAGTTTTGGGTGAAAGCAACAATGGCGCGGTTAACTTCGCCGGTATCGCGCGGTATATTGGGCAGTCCATCGGTAATGACCACAATAAGCGCATTTCGCTCAGAGCATCCGGCACTGTCAAAACAATTTTTTAGCCTGGCAAAACTGGCACTAAGCGGATCGACCAGGTCGGTCAATCCGGCGGGCATCGTGTTGGCATAAACCTGCTCGACATCAGCCGCAGAACAGTTTTCTCTGGTGGAAAATAAATTGTTGAAAGTGGTGAGAGTAAAAGTTTTATTCAGTGGCGCCAGACGTTTGGCCATCTCTCTTACTTGACGATGACACCATTCAAACTTAGTCAGGCCACCAGTCCCGTCCTCATCGGCCATGGAGCCGGAGACGTCTACAATCAACTCTATGTTAAAAGGTTCAAGGACTTTTTCTCTGCCGGCAGAAGTCACAGGCGTGGCGGCGGAAACTACAGGCGGCGCAGTCGCAGTCAGGTCAGGCGCCGGCACAGCACTGGAGTTGGCTGCAGGCGGAGCACTGGCGCTGGTGTCGGGTTGAGCACTGGCGCCTTCAGCCAAGGCGTAATTTGCAAGCAGGATTGTGGCAAGACTGGCGCAGACTGCGCCTTTTACGATAATAGGTTGTATGTTTGTTTTTGCCATAGTAAAAGTTTGCCAGTCGCTTAGTACTGCTTTAACGCGCCGCCATCCATAACAATTGTAGTACCGGTCAAAAATGCTGCCCGTGGGGATGCCAGGAAACACACCAGGGCACCCAGATCTTCTGGTTTGCCAAACTGTTGCACAGGAGATGCGTGTTTCCACTCGGTCAAAACGTCGTTCTGGGTGACACCAGCCTCGGTGGCATAGCGCTGGGCCAGATCCTGCACCAGGGGCGTATCGAAGTAGCCCGGTGCTATAACATTTGAGGTGACGCCTTTGGGCGCTGCCTCTGCGGCTATACATTTAGATAAAGCATTGAGACCGGTGCGCAGCGTACTCTGCACAACAGAAGAGGCCTCGGGCTCAAGACCAAAAATAGAACCAATAAAGATGATGCGTCCGAAGCGACGCTTTTTCATGGCATCGAGACAAAGGCGGGTAAGCAATATCGGCGGCCAGAGCACCATGTCCATGCCCTCGCGCCACTGATCATTAGTGGCTACAGAAAAGGGATGGGTTGGGGGATGTCCTGTATTGACTACAAGAATGTCTATATGGCCGAGAAACTTATTGGCCTCGCCGACCAGGCGCTCAAGATCTTGCTCTTTGGTCAAATCCGCTTGGGTACCCAGGACTTTGACGCCGGTGTCGGTAGTAATTTGTTGGGCGGCCTTGGCTATCTTTTGTTCATCGCGTCCGCAAATGACAACGTCAACGCCTTCCAGGGCCAATTCTCTAGCGCAGTGGTATCCAAGACCATAGCTAGCACCCGTCACCAGCGCGGTTTTGCCGCGCAATCCCAACTCCATTACCTTGCCCCCGTCGACTGGACTGCCCGGGACTATTATCGCAGACTGGCAAAATAATGCTCGCTTACTTGTGCTCGTAAACGGCGGCCTTACCCAAATAGGTCGCTGCCCCGCCCGCGTCCAGCCACTTGGTTGCCGCGGCATCATGATTGAGGGTGGAATCGAGAAACTTGGTCGTCACCACAGCAATCATCTCGTGATACTTCTCGTCGCCTTCCGCCGGCGCGCGGAAGGATCGGCCGCCAAAAACGCCGTGGTCGGCACCGTCAAAATTAACAAGATACTGATGGCGGGCGCCAATGCCGTCATACGGGATCCGCCTGTCTTCGGCTTTGGTGTCGCCGATGGGGCTTGTGTCTTTAGTGCCGGTCAGCAACATACCTGGTATTTTGATACTACCGTAGCGCTGTTCAGGCACGAATGAGCCGGCACCGATTACCGGCGGACAGAGATAAATAGCCGATTTGATGCGGGCATCTGTATAAGTGCCGGTACGGAAAAATTGCCCTGCTACCGCCAGCGCCGTGCCGGCGCCGAAAGAATGGCCGGCCACCGCAATTCTTGAGACATCTATCTTGCCCTTTAAATTGGGGTCAGTGTTAAGGCGCCGGTCCACTTCGTCAATGGCAAAATGTATGTCCTGGGCTCTGTCCAACAGATTCTTGCCGTTAGCGGCTTCCTTCATTGTGCGCATCATTTCTGCGCGACCGGCTCCCAATGCCGGTTTGAGTATATCGGTATCACTGCCCGGATGCTGGATAAAGATGCCGATGTAGCCGTGCTGCGCCCAGTACTCACCCAGATATACCGCCGCTTCAACAGAGCCGCCCAGACCATGGGAAAAAATTACCAACGGGTACGGTCCAGGAGTGCTATTCGGTATGTATATCTTGACGGGCAGATGGCGCCCGCTGACCACGTCAAACCATTTCTCATAGACGACATCAAAGCCTGAATTAGCCCCCTTGGCCATTCTTTTGCTTTGCAGCACGCTCTTAATTTTTTCCAGGGCTTCGGTCTTTATAGCGCAAGCCGGCTGAAGAGTATCCTCCCCCCAGAGACAGGCTGCGGAGAAAATGCCCCCAGCGGCAAAGGCAGCCACTGCAAGCAGGGAGCGACGGGAACGAAAGGAGCGAAAGGAGCGGCGGCGGGAAACTCTATTCATTTATATCTGATAGCTCCTGGTCCTGGGGAAATTGTAGTGTAAATCGAATCGAGCGATAAGGATGACAACCTATGAACCTAAGGTCCTATGTAGAAATACGTGCGGTAATCAATAAAGTTGCATCAGTTTCTCGCCCCAAGTACGCTCAGGAAATTCTTCAAACTGGGGCCGGGATCATTTTTGCGGTGCAGGACGGAGATCACGGTGCGCGGCGACGGCTCCTTCAATGGCACATAAGTTACCCCAAGGCGCTGCAGCATTTTTACCGAAGCGGGCATCAGACTTATGCCTATGCCGCTGGCGACGAGGCTGACAGCCGTTTGCAATTCGTTGGCTTCCTGCATCACGCGCGGCTCAAAGCCGGCCTCGCGGCAAATGGCTTTGATAAAATTGGCAAAACTGGGATCAGGTTTGGTGGGGAAGAGGACGAAAGGTTCCTTTTTAAGCGCCTTTAGCGCGACACTATCCTTTTTTGCCAATTCCCACTGCGCCGGTACTGCCACCACCAGTGGTTCCTCAACCAGGACCTCTCCTATAAAATCCGGATCGCTGGAAGTGCCTCGCACAAAGGCTATATCGATGCTGTGCTCGTGCAGAGCTTCTTCCTGCTCCAGACCGGTCATCTCGGTCAGGTCCAGATGCACACGCGGATATTGCGCGCGGAAACGCTTGAGCACATCGGGCAAAAGCTGATACATGGCCGAGGAAACGAAGCCTACAGCCAGCGACCCGGTATCGCCGCTGCCCATGAGCTGCAACTTGAGCTCAAGTTGGTCGAAGCGCTTGATAAGCGGCCTCGCCTGTTCAAGCAGTGTCAGCCCAGCCACAGTCAGTCTTATAGGTCTGGTCTCGCGTTCAAAAAGCTGGACGCCAAGATGATTCTCCAGCTGCATAATCTGCTGACTGAGCGGCGGCTGGGCCATATTCAGACGCTGCGCCGCCCGCGAAAAATTTAGTTCTTCGGCCACCGCTAAAAAGTAACGTAAGTGTCGTAGTTCCATAGTGCCCGAGAGCCCAGCCGAAATATGCCGCCCGGCATCATTATACTCAAAACGTCTAGATACCAACTAACTATATATTGGACGTATAGGCAAGCTCACAACATAATGAATGCATCGAGACCAGGCCGAAACAGAAGACTAGCCCCGGTCACCCAGAACTACCCAGGACAGAAAGAAGCGCCAGATGACGCAACGCTTACTAGAAAACATTGAAGTCGCTCTTATCACCGGTACCGGCACCGGCACCGGCCAATCCGGCCCTCAACAAAGCTCTCAGCCCTGTGACGACTGCAAGCGCGGCATCAGCCCAAAGAGCATGGCCGGTGTTGCCATCACCGGCTTTTGCGCCTTCCTCAACCTTTACGCTACCCAACCACTGCTGCCTTCGCTCAAAGATTTTTTCAACGCCAGCACCGGTGACGTCAGCCTCACCGTCAGCTCCACCAGTCTGGGCGTAGCGCTGGCCGCACCTTTCATCGGTATTTTTGCCGACCGCCTCGGGCGCAAACGTGTGATTGTGCCGGCCATGGCCATCATCGCCCTGCCTACTTTTATAGCTTCGATGTCCGGCAGCTTGCACGAGCTGGTCTTCTGGCGCTTTGTCCAGGGCCTGATTTTGCCTGCCATTTTCGCCATCTCCATGGCCTACGTCTCGGAAGAATGGTCCGAATATGGGATAGGCAAAGCCATGACCTTCTATGTCACAGGCAACGTCTGCGGCGGTTTCGCCGGTAGGCTGGTCTCAGGACTGGCGGCGGAACACGGCGGCTGGCAATTTTCCTTTGCCTTACTTGCTGTGCTCGATCTGATCTGCGCCGCACTGGCACTGGTTCTTCTGCCGCGTGCCCGCAAGTTTAAACGCGCAGTCATCAGGCAGGGACTGGTCGATTCGCTCTTGCAACAATTCAAAAGCCCGCAGTTGATGGGCAGTTTCATCGTCGGCATGAATATTCTATTTACCCTGGTGGCACTTTTCACCTATGTCACGTTCCATCTCTCAGCCGCGCCTTTCTCGCTCGGGCTGCACGCTTTGAGCTGGCTCTTCGCCGTTTATTTGTTTGGCGCGCTGACTACGCCACATGCGGGCAAAATAATCGACAAATTAGGCTTTCATCGCGCTTTGATCGGCGCAGTATTAATTAGTGTTTTGGCCAATTTCCTCACGCTCATACCCAGCGTGCCCGTGATCCTGACTGGATTGGCCATCTCATCTGCGGCGCTCTTTGTCTGTCAGTCTGCAACAACAACGTCCCTGCGCACCTTTGCGGTGACAGGGACGTCATCAGCTGCAGGACTCTACGTCTGCTTCTACTATCTGGGTGGCAGCCTGGGAGGTTTCCTCCCCAGCCTGATCTGGAACCAGGGCGGATGGCCAATGTGTGTAGCGTTAATCTCTGGCTTTCAATTGGCAGCCGTCATACTCTCGCTCAAACTCTGGGACTTCGCGCCAACAGGGGCTGTATGCCCTATTCGTTGGGCCGAGCCGCGCGCTTAGACAGCTCTTTTTTCTGTACACGAAGACTGAGTTTGTTCAGATCTTTTTCGATTTTGTTTTCATCGGCATAGCTGAGTTTGCCGCCGTTGTGCGATTTGAAGCGGCTGATTCTGTTATTGATATCAGCAATGTCGTCGCGCAAGGAATTAGCTTCCTTCAAAGTCAGCTCATTTGCACGCTGACCAGCATTGATTTTCCAGGACAAAGCATTAATGCGTTTGGTGATTGTGTATTTCTGGCGAGCTTCTGCGCCCGAAAAAATCAAACCGCTGCAAGCGGTTGCTACAGCCAAGCCAAGGCTGATTTGTTTGAGAAAAAGACGATTCATAGATGGACCTCTCGAAGACAACACTAGTAACCAATAGCCTTCACCATTAGCTCTAAGGATTACGACGGGGCCCCTCGATTTCAGTTCCGGATTTAATACTGCGCCCGCCAAGAGGACCTCCCCTGAGATAGTTTACAAGAGCGGGTGCCAAGCGGATATCATTATGGTGTGCCCAGAGAGGCTATGCGGTGGCGATATTAGTACTAGGAGCAGGGATCATCGGTCTAACGACCGCTATCACACTGCGCCGCCAGGGCCACGATGTGGAAATCTGGGCCAAAGCCATTTCACCAGGCACGACTTCAGATGTGGCGGCCGCATTTTGGTATCCCTATGCCGCACTACCTGTAGACGCCGTATCACGATGGGCCAGCATATCTTTTGATGATTTTGCCGACCAATCACTGATACGCGAATCCGGTATCAAAGCGAGCACGGTCAGCAAGTTTTTTGAAACAACGGTAGACCCTCCCGCGTGGCGTGCGGCCGTAAAGGACTACGAAGAGTTTGAGGTAACCGACAAACCTGGCTATCTGAGCGGTTTTAAATTCACCACCTGGACAATAGATATGTCGCGCTATATGCCATATCTAAAAACAGTATGGAAAGAAATAGGCGGCAGAGTGGCTTTTAAACCGGTGGAATCATTCGATGACATTCCGGAAAAGTATTCCGTTATTGTCAATTGCACCGGCATCGGTGCGCGTGCGCTTGCCATG
>Ga0207711_10004589_pt1 | contig 11743 bp, 6 predicted proteins | sample KBSS34metaG_FD_184401 | JGI IMG/M metagenome (GOLD analysis project Ga0207711, IMG submission 184401) | Switchgrass rhizosphere microbial communities from Kellogg Biological Station, Michigan, USA - KBS S3-4 metaG (SPAdes) (version 2) | ecosystem: Host-associated > Plants > Roots > Rhizosphere >...
TGCGCACCGCCCCAGCTCACGAACATCGATACTCGCCAGCGAAACCATCCTGCGTTGATGCAACAGTACTGCCAGCGACCCCGTCTGGAGCAGTATTCCGAGGTTCGAAGCAACCGCCAAGCCCATTGCACCGTGCCAGCGATACAGCCCCGCATAGATCGGCAGCGAAACCAGCGTCACCACCGTCCCCGCCACCATCGGTACCAGCGTATTGCCCGCCGCATAAAAGGCCCGGGCATAAATTGCCTGCGCCGACCACAGGAACAGCGAGATCGAGAATACGGCAAAGTAGCCGGCAGTCTGCGCCGCATCCGCACCGTTAAACCGGCCTCCGCGCAGAGCCAGATCGACCAACGCCGGAGCAAGAGCCACCATCCCCGAGGCGGCCAGCAGCCCCAGAGCCGCCACCCGCGACACGGAATCAGCTACCTCGATGGCAAATTCATACTTCTTTTCCGTCGCCCACAGCCGTGCAAAAAACGGCATCGAAGCCGCTCCCGCCGCCTGCGCCAGCACCGCCATCGGCGCGGTAAAAAGCTGCTTGGCATAGCTCATCATTGAAACCGCCCCATCCGTCGCCGACGCAAAGCGGGAGATGATCCAGCTATCGGCCGTGACCAGGGAAACGCCGACCATCAGCGGAATGGAGAGCCTGACCCATTCCCGGAAACCTTCATCCTGCCAATCGAGTATGGGATGGTAGCGGGTGCCTACCCGCCATGCGCCGATTGCGTTCAGTAAAAAGGGCCCAACAAAGGCTCCAGCGACCGTCCCAATCGCCAGCGACGACACGCCAAAATGACGCGCCAAAAAGACGCCGCCAAGAATCGTCCCCAGGTTATAGATCAGCGGCGTCACAGCCTGCACGCTGAACTGCTTGCGCACCAGCAGCACCGCACCGAAGACTCCCCCAGCAAAAAAACAGAGCTGCGCCGGCAACAGGATGCGGGTCAGATGAACGCAGAGCGCAGCTTTCGCTGGGTCAAAGCCATCAAACCACGCCCGGACAAACCAGGGAGCAGCGATCTCCGCCAGCAGAATCGCCCCGCCAAGAACCAGGGCCATCGTCGTCAGGATGACAGAGAGCGAGCGCTCGCCCTCGGCTTCTCGTCCGGTATCGCGATAACGCGTCAGGATCGTGACAAAGGTAATCGAAGCCGCGCCGCCGACAAGGAAATACGAAATCATGTCCGGCAAGACGAAGGCTGCGTTGAGCGCATCTGCCTCCACCCCGCGGCCAAAGGCGAGGGCAATGTACTTGACCCGCACCAGCCCCATCAGCCGCGACAACACCGCCGAAGCCATCAGCAAAACTGTGGCCGTATACGCTGTGTGGCTATGCGACGGCCGCAGCATATGCAGCACCCGGCCCACCCCCGAGGGCGTTCCGCTGGAACCTGATTCGGCTGGGGATGGTCTGGCCACTTGCATTGATTCTACTAGGGCTGTGACCAGCTCGTGGCAGCGGTGTATGGTGTGGAAATGGAGCCTGCGATGCGCCGCTTGTTGACCGCTGTTTTCATGGTATTCGGATCAGGGATTGTTTCTGCCCAGGCCATCCACGGAGGTGACCGCATCACTCTTCCTCCACCACCCCAGACCGAGTCCGTTCCCGTCGTCGATACCTACTTCGGCACCAAGATCACCGACAACTTCCGTTGGCTCGAGGACGCAAAAAGCCCCGAAACCCGCGACTTCATCGAAAAGCAGATGGCCTACACCGACCGCTATCTGAAGCAGGCCAAGATCCGCCCCGAGATTGCCGAAAAGCTCGATTCCCTCATCCACGTCACCACATGGGGAACGCCAATCCAGCGCGGCGACAGCTATTTTTTCATGAAGCGCCTTTCCGACGAAGAGCAAGCCTCCATCTACGTCCGCCACGGCTGGGCCGCACCCAAGGTGCCCTCTACGAAGACCAAGGATGCGGGTAAGGATATCCGCCTCGTCGATCCCGCATCTCTGAGCCGCGATCCCAATACCTCTGTCTCGCTCATCACCGTCTCCCAGGATGGCAGCCTGCTCGTTTACGGGGTTCGTCAGGGCGGCGCCGATGAGCAGGAGGTTCACTTCCTCAACATCAAGACCGGCAAGACCGTCGAAGACACACTCCCCTCAGCCCGCTACAACAGCGTCGATCTGGCCCCGAGCCCAGATCCGCTGGTTGGAGGCGTCTACTACTCCCGCTTCACTCACCAGGGCTCGCTCCTCTACTTCCACAAATTCGGCACCCGCCCCGGCGCAGACAAACTTCTCTTCGGCCATGAATTCCGCGGCGAACTGCTCGGTGAGCTCGATCTCATCTCTGCCAAGGTCACCGATGATGGCCACTATCTGGTCGTGACCATTCACCGCGGCGTTCCCGCCAAACGGGTCGACATCGTCTATCGCGATCTCAAGGGTCCCGAGAAGCCCTTTGAAGTTCTCGTATGGGGTTTCGACGCACGCTTCTCCGCCCTATACGCCAAAGGCGACTGGTACGTCCAGTCAGACTACATGGCCTCGAAAGGCCGAGTCCTCAAAGCCAACCCCGGCGTTGCCCCCGAAGCGTGGGAAGTGATTGTCCCCGAGAGCACAGATGTCATCGACAGCACTGAGATCGTCGGAGGCAAGCTCTTCGTCAACCGCCTCAAAGACGTGAAATCCGAAACCAGCATCTACACCCTCGCAGGCAAGCTCGCCGGTACGATTCCCTACGCGGGCATAGGCCTGGCTTCCGGCATGAGTGGCGAATCGACCGATCGCTTCGGGTTCTTCAGCTTCCAATCTCTCATCCAGCCGCCGACGATCTATCGCTACGACACCGTGACCAGCAAACAGGAGATCTTTGCCGCGCCAAAAACGCCCTTCGACTCGACCGAATACGAGCTGAAGCAGGTCTTCTACGCCTCCAAAGATGGCACCAAAATTCCCATGTTTATCGCCGGCAAAAAGGGCCTCGCGACCGACGGCTCAGCCCGCCTGCTCATGACCGGCTACGGCGGATTCAACCTCAGCGAAACCCCAGCCTGGAGCCCCCTCTGGGCCGCATGGATGGAGCAAGGCGGCTGGTTTGCGCTGCCCAATCTCCGCGCCGGTGGCGAGTACGGCGAGGCATGGCACCAGCAGGGCATGTTTGAGAAGAAGCAAAACGTATTCGATGACTTCTACGCAGCCGCCGAATATCTCATCACCAACCACTACACCACCGCCGCCAACCTCGCCATCAGCGGACGCTCCAACGGAGGTCTGCTCATGGGTGCCGCCATGACCCAGCGCCCCGACCTCTTCGGAGCCATCTGGTGCGGCTATCCTCTGCTCGACATGCTCCGCTATGAACGATTCCTCATGGGGCGCCTATGGACCACGGAATACGGGGCCGCCACCACGCAAAAGGAGTTTGCCTATCTCATCAAGTACTCGCCCTACCAGAACGTCAAAGCAGGAACAAAGTATCCCGCTATCATGTTCTTCACCGGTGACAGCGACACCCGCGTCGACCCCCTGTACGCTCGCAAAATGACACCACTGATGCAGGCCGCCAGCACCAGCGGCCGCCCGATCCTGTTGCACTACAGTCTCAAAGCAGGACACAGCGCGGGAGTCTCTGCAGCGCAGCTGATCGATGACTACGCCGACCAGTTGGCATTTCTCTGGACCGAAACGGGAATCAAGGCAAATCCAAAGTAATCGGAGCCTCTTCACCTTCCGTACCCTCATCTTCCAGGCAAAGTTTCCGATGAGTAGATGGTCAGCCCGGTACGCCAATCTGTGCCCGCAAAATGCGATACGCAGATCTTTCGAGCTGCCCCTGCTGCGAGTGAGTGAATGCCGCCTACATTACCCAAACTGATCGCTGCCGACGACGCATCTGAGGCAGCACGACTCGCGGCTCTTCGCAGTCTTTCGATTCTCGATACACCTCCCGAGCCCGGCTTTGACGCGATTACCCTTCTGGCCGCGACCGCCATGCACGCTGACACAGCCTATCTGGCCTTTGTGGACGAAACGCGAACCTGGGTCAAATCCAACTGCCGGGGGAAATTCCGTGAGTCACCTCGGCAGGAGTCAAACACCGAACGCATCATTCTCGAGAACCAAGCCCTCATCATCCTTGATCTGGAAGAGTCCGGAGACCGCCGCCATATCGCCAAAGTCCACAAAGCCCTCGGTCTCCGCTTCTTTGCCGGTGTTCCTGTGCGAACTGCCAGCGGCTATGCTGTCGGAGCCTTGTGTGTGGGTGGATTTACTCCCCGGGAATCTGTCTCCCCGGAAGAGCTGGGCATTCTGGAGCAACTCGCCTTACTTGTCACGGATCAGCTCGAGCTAAGAAGCCGTCGGTTCGGTCCCACCCCTGTCAACGAAGAGGACAAATTCCGCGCCCTCGACCCATGCAGCCATTCCAGCCCCCCAAGACTGGGTGATATTACCCTTTGGCCACAAGTCGAGGACATCCGCGGCGCGCTCGAACGCAAAGAGTTTGTGCTGCATTACCAGCCTGAAGTGGAACTCTCGACCGGGCGGATCGTTGGTCTCGAGGCGCTCGTGCGCTGGCAACATCCAGAACGCGGACTTGTCAGTCCACTCGATTTCATCCCGCGGGCCGAAGAGACTGGGCTGATTCTCCCCCTCGGCGACTGGGGCATGGGCCAGGCCTGCCGCCAGCTTCAGCAATGGCAGGCAAAGTGGCACCGGCTCTCCACTCTCCGCGTTTGCGTCAATCTGTCGGCACGGCAGTTTCTCCGCACCGGCCTAGCGGACCACGTCGAGGCCTTGCTTATCGAGACTGGCCTCTGCGGAAATCAACTCGGTCTTGAGATGACAGAGTCCAGCCTGATTCCCAACGCAACCGAGGCCGCTGAGGTGCTCTCCAATCTCCACGGGCTCGGTGTGTCGCTGCACATGGATGATTTCGGCACGGGCTACAGCTCTCTGAGCCACCTGCATAGCTTTCCGTTTGACGTTCTCAAGATCGATCGCTCCTTCATTCAGCGCATGACCAAGAGCGATCAGTCCCTGCTGATCGTGCAAACCATCGTCGATCTGGCCACCGTGCTGGGTATGGATGTTGTCGCGGAAGGCATCGAAACGGAAGAAGACTTCCACCTCTTGCGAGCGATGGCGTGCCGCTACGGCCAGGGCTACTTCTTCTCTCCGCCGCTCCCCGCTACCGAGATGGAAAAGCTGCTCAGCCTTCCCGAACCCGCCTTCAAGCCCGCGGGCCATTGACCTAAGACCACATTTTCTCCCTCAGGCATCACACAGACTCTTTTCTGTTGGCCCACCAGAGCGATTCCCAGGTTGAAGCTGCTGTATTCAGCGCACCCTTTTGGGAAATGCCCTCGGAGATATGGCATGGATTCTGGCACATCATGCGATCCTGCGCGCTATCCTCCGGCCATGAGCCGTACTGTCCCCATACAAGAGACTCAAGACGACACCTTTGCAGGCTTGCTGGAACGATTGGCCCATCGCGCTCAACACGGCGATGCCCCCTTGTCACGGCAACATCCCGCCGTTCTCCTGAACACGAAAAAAGCTGAGCGCACGACCAAATCCTCCGAAGGCATGGAGTTGAGCTATGAGAAAGCGCTCCGGCTCCACGGCAGGCGCCGAGTCGAAGAAGATGCCGACCTGAATGCGGATGAACTTCGTTCTAAACCGATTCCCGCTCCTGCCAGCCCGGTCCAGTCGAATGCGGTTCGAGCTTCTCATTCTCATCCAGCACCGGCTCGAAAGATCGCAGACCCTGATCCCGCTTCGACCTTGAAACGGCAAAAGGAAGCTTCCGCGAATCGAGATCTATCCCGCGTTTCCGCCAAAGCCAGCAGCGGCAAAACTGCCACGCCGAATTCGAGGCAAACTCAATCGTCGCCGAAGCCTCCAAAATCGCGTTCAGGCAAGCCCGCCCGCAACCGGGCTACGAGGGCTCGGAGTGCAATGGAAAGCAGTCTTCCCACGGACGCTCCAGCTTCCAGTCTTCCGAAGCCGCAAAGCTCGTCATCCGCGCAAAACTCTGTTAAAACATCTATCCCTCGAAAAGCTGGAGACAAAAAGCGTCCACAAAAATTACACTCACAGGACTCTTCAAGCCACCGCAAACGGGTGCCACACTCCGCCATGGCCAATGAGACCATCTCATCAAAGTTGGTCACCAAAAAAACGCCTCTTGCGGAATACGGCCAGGCATCTGTTCTCAACACACAAATAGAACGCATCTCCGAGCAACGTAGGTCCATCATCTCTGTCCGACTCAACGAAGAGGAGTTTTCGCGTCTACGCAGCCGCGCCTCCGAATCCGGCGTCTCAGTCTCAGCCTACATGCGTTCCTGCGTTCTCGACGCAGAGCATCTTCGTTATCAGGTCAAGCAGGCCCTCGCCGAAATGCGCGCATACTCTCACCCCCTCGACTCCAACCAGATAACCTCATCCTCCGCACTGGCCAGGTCGACAGGGAGCGGTTTTGCTCATTTGGGTACATGGTCGCGAGTGATCGCCAAGTCGGCGACATTCTTCTTTGGATTGTGGTTCTTCCCAAGACGCGGAGCATGATTCTTCGCTCAAATAGAGAGCCTCCAGGCCTCTCCCAATATGGGGAAGCCAGGAGGCTCTCACAGCGTTCCGCTACTTTTTCTTCGGCGAAGAGATATACCCTTCAGAGCCGGAACCGTAGTACCCTCCGCTGCCGCCATAGCCCTTGCCGCCGTAGTACTTGCGGTAGTTGCCATAGCCGCCGTAGTAGGTGTCGGCGTGCGGAAGAGCGTTGACCACAATACCAGCCTGCTTGCCCGCATACTTCGCCAGATCCTGCCGGATTCGCCGCAGTGCGCGCTTCTGGGCCACACCAATGCGAACGACCACCAGCAGCGTATCGCAGTGCGTGGCAATAATCAGAGCATCCGTCACCAGCAACACCGGAGGAGTATCGATCAATACATAGTCGTAATGGTCGCGCGCCCACAGCAACAGTTGCTCCAGCCGCCCCTGTCCCAGCAACTCCGAGGGGAACGGCGGAATCTCCTGTACAGGAATCACATCCAGGCCGGCAACCTCAGGCACCTTTTGGATGCAGTCCTCCGCCAGCACAGTCGTGTCGCTCAGGTAGCGGCTCAACCCAGGCTGGTCCGTCGGTGGAAGCTTAAGACGCTGAGCGATCGTCGGCTTGCGCAGATCGGCATCGATCAACAGTACACGCTTCGCCTGAGTCGCAAGCACAACCGCCAGGTTCAGAGAAGTTGTCGATTTTCCTTCACCGGGGCCGCAACTGGTAAGCGAGATGACCCGGTGTTTCTGCGAAACCGGCATCAGCGTGATCGCCGTGCGCAGCAACCGGTAAGCCTCTGTACCCGCTGACCGCGGAGCAAGCAGCGTCACCAGCGGCAAGATTTCGTCCGACAGTTTCATCGCTGCCAGGTCTTCCTTGTACTCCGGCACCGAGGCCAGAATCGGAAGCGGCAGAGCTTCTTCCACATGCTCCACCGTCTGCACCGTGTCGCTGTTCAGCAGGATGACGCCGATCACCACCAAAGCGATAAGCAGTCCGGCAGCGGCGCCGGCAATGGTATCGACCCGAACGTTGGGATACGACTTGACGCCCGGCACCTCTGCTGCAGAGAACCGGTTCAACTCCTGCGATTGCATACCGGCTTGAATGGAACCAGTACCCATCGCCGAGAGCAGGATGTCATAAAGCCGCTGATCGCTCAGATACTGCGACTTGAGAATCTGATACTTCACCGTATCCGGCGTACGGCTTTGTGCATCCTTCTGCAATTGAAGTAGCTGGTCGGTGATACTCTGCTCCGACTTCTGAGCCCGTTCGAGGTTCTCAGCCGCCGCGCTCAGTACTTTTTTGTGTGCCTCTTCCGCACTGGCCTTCAAGCTCGCCAACTGCGCCTTCGACTGTTGCAACGGAGGATAATTCGGTCCGTATCTGTCTTCGAGTGCAGCAGTTTGAGATTGAGATAAAGCCAACTGTTGCTGTACTCCGGATAGCGCAGCAGCTCCCGGAATATCGGTAGGGACGCTGGCCTCCGGATGATTGAGCATGTTTTGATACTCAGCCTCAGCCAGATAACGTTGTGCCTGCACTCTTACACGCTCAGACAACAAACCCGTCGTTTCACTCATTAACAGACTGGATTCAGTGTCGGCTCCCTGCGATAGAATCCCGAGCTTCGCTTCTGAATTCAAAAGATCGTTTTGCTCGCTCTGTATCTTCTCCTTCAGCGTGTTCATCTGCCCGGTGAGATACCCGGTAATGTCTTTCGTGCTGCGATACCGCTGTTCAAAACTCTGTTCGAAATACGTATCGACCAGCGTGTTGACAACCAGCGCCGCCAGCGCCGGACTCTTGCTGCGGAAGCGAATTGAAAGAAGCTCCGACTTGGGCACCTGGGTCACGCTGAGCGATCCGAGAAACTGCTGGATCATCAGATCGCGGCGGAAAGGATCATCAAGCTCCGCTGGGCCGGAAATGCCGAATATAGGATGCTTCTTCGGGTCCAGCTGGCGGATCGTCTGTTCGGCAATCGATGGGCTTTGCAGACCGATGATCTGGGTCTGCATCTTGAGGTTGTACTCGTCACTTGCCCCACCGCCCGAACTGAGGCTGATAGCGTTGTGTTGGTCCAGATGGACTAGCGCGACAGCATCGTACTGCGGCGTCTGGAACTTTGCCCAGATTGCCGCAAGCGTCCCGCCAAGAATCATGAGGCCAAGCAGGTATAAACCATACTTGCGCAGAACACGCATGATATCGGAGAAACGAATTGCATTCTCGCTGAATTTATTCGGAGGAGATAGGGGATTTGTCGTCACTCGGGCCTCATTAAGAAATCATTCGTCGTAGCTTCCGTAGTCTCTGCATCCGGGTTGAATAGAGCCCCCAGAATGAATGCATATCCAACCATGACCTGCGATGCGGACATAGCCGCAGATCGGGTCCAATCACCCTGATAGGACTGCGCCATAAGCACGAAGGAGAGGGGCAATGCATGCGGTGTCTTCCGCTCTCGTACTAATCGAACCGATACCAGCACCATGCAGGTAATAAAGAACAGCCGTGATAATACATAGAACATTCCTATAGGCGTTCCTAACTCTTTAACATTACGGGTTAAGTCGTTTTCGGAAAGGGTATAAGTGAATCCGTAAGCATCGGAATTCCCGGCGTGTGCAGCATCGACACCGATACCAACACCGGCACCCACCAGGCTGAAAGCTGGGTCCGTTGCGAAGCCAATGACACCGGTAATCAACCGATTCTGTCCATCATCGACGTAACGATCGCCAGTGAACCGCTCAAAGACAATGCCAAGGGCTTGCGGCGAGATCGCATAAGCCACGGCCGCAGCCATCGGCAAAACAATCACGATTCCTGCGATCGCGAGCATGGCTCCCAAGGAACGCAGCATGGTTGCAGCAACCATGGCTCCCACCAAAGCGATAGCTGCGAGCATGATGGTGAACCGTGACGCGCTGACCAGATGACATACATTCACAGCCACTGTGCACAGAAGTAATAGCCAGTTGCTGTGGATGACCCGCTTCGCCTTTGGCTGCAGCCATTCCCCCAGCGTAAGCGCCACTGCCATACCCGCCCAGATGCCGTAGAACGAAACAAAATTGAAGGTCCCGGAAACACGTGCGACTTCCGCACCAGGTACTCCAAAGGCGTCGCCTTCCGAGGTGCGATTGACAAATGCCTGTTTCGGAGAGAGTGTCTGCGCAACTACCAGCAGGCACATCGGAAGGCTCAACATCAGATTCCACCAGATAAACCTGCGCCGGTATGTCTCCGTGAGAGCCAGGGGAAAGATCAGCAAAATGGGCAGATAAAAAAGATAGTTGTGAATTCCAATTACAGCTACGAATACATCCAGCCCACTTACCATCAGCTGCAAACAGGCTTGCAGCATAATACAAACGCCGACCAATGCAATTCCCATGAACAGCACGCCGCGCGTATAAATTCCTGTCCAGAGAGCATAAAGATAGGCGAGCCCAATTGGAATATCCTGGGTAAGATAGAGTGCTGTAACCCCGGGAAACATCCACTTACGAATACAGCCTGTAAAAATGATCGTCCAGAATACCGCAAAATAAAATCGCGCCATGTTCCGCGCAGAAACGTGCTCCGGCACCGACTCAACGGTAGTTTCGTTGACAAATTGGAGCGAAGTCGCCAATGCCTGCTCGTTTCCTTTGGCTATTTGTTTGCGACATTATTCAACTGAACGCCAGCATAGATAGCGGCTAAGGCCGTCGAAAACAGATTGTTGGTCTGCATGCGGACGTAGCTGGAGGGCACATAGATGATATCGTTCGGATGCAGAATCGGATCGGCGACTTCTCCGTTCGACAGCTTTACCTGATCGACAACAATCTCAGTTCGCTTACCGTTCTCCGTACGAAGAATGTGCATCTTGGAACGCTTCGCAATCGCAGTCACTCCGCCTGCCTGAGTAAGTGCCTGCAGAAGCGTCATTTCCTTAATCATGCCGATACCGCCGGTCAAAGGAGTTGCACCACCTGCAGTCAAAACACCACCGATTGGGTAGATGCCCGGGCGATACACTTCTCCCGCCACGAAAATCACTGCAGACGGACTGACATTGACGATCTCTCCTGGGTGCACCAGCGTATTCATTACCGCGCTCGTGGGAAAGTTAGGATCGTAGTCGATTGTGGTCGGCGCGTCGTCATTGTGATGAAGAATCGTCAACTGATGCGAGGCCAATCCTGTAGGCCCTCCTGCGCTGGCAAGGAGAAATGAGACCGGCACAGACGAATACACGGGAATGGCCTTTGGGCTGTGTACCTGACCTATGACTTGAATCGTCATGTTGACCGCCGATACGATCCCGACAGAGACATTAGGCTGCTTGACGATTCCTTTCGTCCGCAAAGCATCTTCGATGCTACCGGCCAGTGCCTCAGGAGACAAATCCTCAGCCCGTATCGTGCCCGCGTAAGGCAGATGGATATTCCCGTCCGCACCGACAATCACCTGCAACGGTGCTGTACCGACATCTGGGAGATCGTAGAATCGAATGGCAATCTGGTCGCCAGGAGAAAGCCCGGCTTGCGCAGAACCGATTCCAGGTGCCGCAGCTTCCTGTGCCATCAACGCTGCTTTGGTTCCGGATAGTCCCGGTAAAAGTACGAATCCCGCGAGAAAGATACTGATCAGTTTCACTGGAGGTTCATCGCTCGTTTCGTATTAGGATGCTTGAATAATCTGCGTTTTCCGCCACTTAGAGAAGCTGGATAGGTTCGCGCCTATCCGAGGGTCCAGTTCCTGCGCTCAAATCTCTAGCTTAAAGATACCATGTGACCGCTGTCACTTAAAGAAGATAAATGCTTGATTACAGCGGACCTGCCTATTGCGATTGATAAATTTGCAACAAAACGGTGGCAATAAATCCGAATATCAATTCCGGAATTCACGCCAATCCCATGGCTTGATACACGGCCTGCGCTGCACTTTTCAACGCATATCGATTGGCGTAGCAATCCAGTGCCAGTTGCCGCATTTTGCGGCGTTGCTCTGCGGAAAGACCCTGGAAATCCTCGATCAGCTTCACCGTGCCCTCCAGCGTATCGCTCTCCATCAGACCCGCTCCGTCAGCCGCAACATCCGGGGCAATATTCACCTTGTCCGAGATCAGCGGAATCACCCCGCACGCCAGCGCATCCGCCACTGCAATGCCAAAATTCTCCTGGTGTGAAGGCAATATGAACGCCTCAGAGCCATAGAAAG
>Ga0207711_10004590_pt1 | contig 11742 bp, 11 predicted proteins | sample KBSS34metaG_FD_184401 | JGI IMG/M metagenome (GOLD analysis project Ga0207711, IMG submission 184401) | Switchgrass rhizosphere microbial communities from Kellogg Biological Station, Michigan, USA - KBS S3-4 metaG (SPAdes) (version 2) | ecosystem: Host-associated > Plants > Roots > Rhizosphere...
GCTGGACGACGTCATGGTGAGTTATGCGGCACCGGGTGGCGGCGTGGGTCCGCACTTCGACTCCTACGACGTGTTCCTGTTGCAGGGCAACGGGAAGCGGCGCTGGCGTTACGGGCGCCAGCAGGACCTCTCGCTCCGCCCTACGGCGCCCCTCAAGATCCTGCAAACGTTCGTTCCCGAGCATGACGCAACGCTCGCTCACGGCGACATGCTCTATGTGCCACCCGAATTCGCGCACGAGGGGACCGCGCTCGACGAATGCATGACGTATTCGGTCGGCTTTCGAGCACCGAGCAATCAGGAGATCACGGAGGCGTTCCTCGACCATGTCCGAGACGCGCTCGCCATTCCGGGCCGCTATGCAGATCCCGACCTGCACGCGACGTCACGTCCGGCGCGTATCGATCGTCTGATGCAGCGGCGGCTGGGAGAAACGATCGCCCGTGTCCGCTGGACGCGTCAGGACATCGACCGCTTCATCGGTCGTTTCCTGACGGAGCCGAAGCCGAACGTCGTGTTCGAAGCGAGGCCGCGCGCCTCGAGGATGAGTTTCGTGCGCCAAAGCAGCCGCGCCGGCGTGCGACTCGACCGCCGCACTCAGCTCCTCTACGATGACGCGCAGTTTTACGTGAACGGGGACAGCGGAGCACTGGCGTCGACGAGCAGTGAGGCGGTACGGATCCTGGCCGACCAGCGACGATTGTCGGCGGACGCGTGCGCCGCACTCGACGCTTTCACACTGGACCTTTTTTTGGATTGGTATCGACATGGCTTCCTCACGACTGCCTGATACGACGCTTCCGCCGCCCCCCGGGCTGCCGCGCGAAGCGCGCCTCGCGTCGATCAGCGAACTCGTCAGCGCCCAGGACGAGGTGATCGCGCTCGCGCGCCGCCACATCAAGGTTTTCGACGTCGACCTGTCATGGGGCGGCTGGAATTCGGCTGCCCGTTGCGACGCGCTCGCCTCGTATCTGCGGCGCATTCCAGGCGCGCGCCTGGACGTGATCGTGCACGACACGCATTGGATCGAAGCTTGCGGCGCGCGTGTGGCGGCGCTCCTCGCCCGCCATTCGCATGCGATGACGATCTACCGCACCGGCGAGCGTGCGCGGAGTGCGATGGACCCGCTACTGATCGTCGACGATACGCACTTCGTGCACCGCTTTCACGTCGACCGCGTGGGCGGCAAGCTGTCGATCGGCGATCCCGAGCGAGCGAAAGCGCTGGTCGAGCGCTTCGACGAAATCTGGGAGAGCGGCGAGCCGGGCGTTACCGGCACCGTCCTCGGTCTTTAAGGAGATCGCAGACGTTTTAAGGGGTCGGAGACGTATTTATGATCGTGCGTTCCACGGTCGCTGCGTTCAAATGCGCCTCTGTTCCTTTCGGTACTACAACGCCACTCCGATCCGGCGCGCGACATCACGGTAGTGCTCGATCACCTCGCCGAGATCGCGGCGGAACCGGTCCTTGTCGAGCTTCTCTCCGGTGCGCGCGTCCCACAGGCGGCAGCCGTCCGGGGTGAACTCGTCGCCGAGCACGATCTCGCCGTGCGGATCGTCGAGCGGATGGCCGAATTCGAGCTTGTAATCGACGAGGTCGATGCCGGCGTTCGAGAACAGCGGTTTCAACACCGCATTCACGCGGTGCGTCAAGGCCTTCATCTGCGCGATCTCGCTTGCGGTCGCCCATTCGAGAACGCGGATATGGTCGTCGTTCACGAGCGGATCGTGAAGCGCATCGCTTTTGAGGAAGAATTCGAAGATGGGCTCCGGCAGGCGCAGCCCTTCCTCGAGGCCATACCGCTTGGCCATCGAGCCTGCACAGATGTTGCGTACGACGCATTCGACGGGGATCATCTTCATCGCCTTCACGAGCGACTCGCGCTCGTTCAGCAGTGAAATGAAATGGCTGCGGACGCCCGCCACCGCGAGCTTCCCCATGATGAACGCATTGATGCGGTTGTTGGTCTCCCCTTTCTGCTCGAGCTTCGCGAGCTTGACGCCGTCGAACGCGGAGACGTCGTCGCGATAGTGCATGACGAGTCGCATCGGGTCGTCCGTTGCGTACATCGTCTTCGCCTTTCCCCGATAGAGTTCCTGCCGCTTGTCCATTTCCCGTCCCCGGGTTCGTGAAGCAAGGAGTTCGTCGCTGCTGCCGTGGTTGAGCGTCGCTACATCTGCCGCCATGGAAAGCCGTTCAGCTGATCGGCAATGCCGATCCACTCCGGCGCGCAGTTGAGCGCGCCCGCGAGCGCTGCGCGGGCTTTCTCCGGCGTATTGTTCTGCTGCGACAGGTGGGCGGCAACGATGTGCTTGAGGCGCGTATTGTCGAGCGCCGCGAGCAACGCCGCCGACGCCTCGTTGTGCAGATGGCCGAAGCGGCTCGTGATGCGCTGCTTGAGCGGCCACGGGTAGTCGCCATCCGCCAGCATGTCGAGATCGTGGTTGCATTCGAGCACGAGCGCATCGCAGCCGCTGAGGCTCGTCTCGACAAAGCGTGTCGTTGCGCCGATGTCGGTCAGGATGCCGAGCCGATGCTCGCCATCGCCGACGACGAACTGCACCGGATCGCGCGCATCGTGGGGCACCGGGAACGGCCGCACTTCCAGCATCCCGATCGAGAACGCATCGTGGCTGTCGAAGCCGTAGACGCGCTCCATCCGCGCGAAGCGCTCGCCGAGCATCTCCAGCGTGCCGAACGTCAGCCATACCGGAATGCGGAAGCGGGACGCGAACGCTGCAACACCGCAGGCGTGGTCGGCATGCTCGTGCGTGACGAGGATCGCGCTGATCGTGCGCGGCTCGATGCCGAGGCGCGCGAGGCGCCCGACCGTGTCGCGCACGGTGAAGCCGCAATCGATCAGGACGCGGGTGTCGCCCGCTTCGACGATGAGAGCGTTGCCTTCGCTGCCACTACCGAGTGACGCGAAGCGCATCGGCACGATGTGCGGCCGCGCTACTTCAGTTGCTCGCGAAGGAGCGCCAGGATGCGCTCGCTTGCCTGCGACTTGTCCGGGTTGCCGGCGGGGTCCTGCACACTCACCGTGCTTTGCGGAGCGGTCTCGACGATCTTGATGCGATACTGTTCGGGCTTGTCCTTGTCGTCCGTCTTCCAGAACATCAGCTTGGACAGGAATCCCTTCTCGCGATCCTTCTTCGCCATGTCGGCGTCCGGATCGGAGAAGCGTACGAAGTAGATGCCCGTCGAGCGATCGCGATCGACGACAGTGAAGCCGGTACGATCGAGCGCGAGCCCCACGCGGCGCCATGCCCGATCGAACGGGTCGTCGACCACGAGCTTCGAGACACCGTCGGCCTTCTCGAGACGTGCATGCTGCGGCCCGGCAGACAATGCGGCGGGCGATGCAGCGGCCGTTGCCAGCGCCTCGGACGCGCCAAACCCGATCATGATGCGTCCGAGCATCTCGGCTTCGAGATCCGGATTGGGCGGCATCACGGCCCACGCGAAGCCTGCGCCCTGCACGTTGTCGATCTTGGCGGTGGGCACCTGCTCCATTCCGCGGTGCGAGATGTAGATCTCCACCGTGCCCGGCTCGATGCCGCGTTCGATCCGGGTGCGGAACTTGTCGCGCTTGTACGTCGTATAGAACACGTCGAGGTACTTGCCGACGTACTTGCGGAGCAAGTCCTGCGGGATCTCGGCACGGTTCTCGGCCCAGTCCGTTTCCATCACGCCGAGCGCAGGCTGCTCCTGCGCGATCACGAAGCCGGTGTCGGTCCAGAACTTGCGCACTTGCGACCACGCCTGCTCGGGCGTCGCCTTGACGACGAGCCAGCGCTCGTTGCCGGCGCGCGCGATATGGGCGTCGCTGACCGCGGGCAGCAACTCCGACTCCTTCGGCTTTCCGGCGTTGCGCGCGGCCAGTTGCGAGGCGGAGTTCACCGCATACCGATCGTCGTATGACGGCGCGGTGAGGTCGGGCGGCAACTCGAGCGACGGGCCGGCGCTGGCGGACTTGTAGTCGAGCCGCTTGCCGAGCGATTGCGTCGACAGCGATTCGCAACCGGCGAGCAGGAAGACGCCCATTGCAGCAAGCGCTGCCATTTGCGCCGCGCGTACGAAAAATCGATTCATCACGAATACACCTTCATTGCCGGCTCAGCGAGGCACCCGGCGTCTCGAAGCGCGGCGCGGACGACGTCATGAAAGCGCGGTGAAAGCGGCGTGAGCGGTAGCCGCAGCTCATTGTGGATCAGACCCATTTCGGCAAGCGCCCATTTGACCGGAATCGGATTGGCTTCGACGAACAGCCGCGCATTGAGGTTCGACAGGCGCGCATTCAACGTGCGTGCGGCAACGACATCGTTGTCGAGTGCCGCGGCGCACATTTGCGACACTGCCCGCGGCGCGACGTTCGCCGTCACCGAGATCACGCCGTTGCCTCCGAGCAGCATGAACGCCAGCGCCGTGTCGTCGTTGCCGGAATACAGCGCGAACTCCCGCCCCGCCGGGAGTCGGTTGCGCAGGTCCACGAGTCGCACGAGATCGGACGTTGCATCCTTCATCCCGACGACGCCGGGTATTTCCGCGAGCCGCAACACGGTCTCGTTGGCGAGATCGGCGACCGTGCGACTCGGCACGTTGTACAGCAGAAGCGGCAGGTCCACGCCTTCGGCGATCGTTCGGAAATGCCGGTACATTCCCTCCTGCGTCGGCTTGTTGTAGTACGGGACGACGGACAGGCACGCCGCAGCGCCCGCGCGCTTCGCGAAGCGCGTCAGCTCGATCGCTTCGGCTGTCGAATTCCCACCCGTCCCCGCGATGACGGGAACGCGGCCCGCGGCATGATCGATCGCCGCCTGGATCAGCTCGCAATGCTCCTCGACGCTGACCGTGGGTGACTCGCCTGTCGTGCCGACGATGACGATCGCAGCGGTGCCGTTCGCGATCTGGAAGTCGATGAGCCGGCCGAGTGCGGAAAGGTCGAGCGCGCCGCCTTCCTGCATCGGCGTGACGATCGCAACGAGACTGCCTGAAACCATGAATTGCGGCGCTTCGAAAAACCGCGATTCTACCCGATTCCCTCTGTCAAGCGCCTGCGGAAGCATCGCCGGTTGCAAGACGCGGCGGCCATTCGTGCGCCGTCCCGACGGCAGTAACACGCTGCACGACCGCCTCGCGGCCCTCGTCGATGCGTCCCTGCTCGAAGGCAATCACGGTGAGCCGCGACTGCGCAAGATCGAGGAGTTCACCCGGACGCAACAGGAAGTCCGGCCTGGCCGGACGGCCGAAGCGCTCGTTGCCGAGCGCGAATGTTTCGTAGAGCAGGACTCCGCTGTCGCCCACGGCCGACAGCAGATGCGGAAAGAGTGGCCGATGAAGGTAGTTGGCAACCACGACGGCATCGAACGTTTCGCCGGCAAACGGCCACCGCCCCGTCTCGAGATCCACGACACGCACCTCGATGCCCGCCACATCGGCGAGCGAGGCGAGCGCCTTCGCGTCGCGATCGACTGCGAGGACGCGGGCGCCGCGCGACGCAAAAAAGCGCGCGTGACGACCGTGCCCGGCGGCGACATCGAGCACGCGCGCGCCCGGCGGCACGAGATGCGCGAAACGCCGGATCCACGGCGATGGCGAAAGCGCGTGCGCGTGACCCGGCGACGACGGCGCAGCCGGAGTCATGCCCGGCGTCATTGCTGAACGCGTCGCGCGGCGCGAGGCTTCGTGGCACCGCCGCGCATTGCGCGTGTGCGCGCGGGCGGTGCGACCGCGCGGCTTGCTTCGAGCGCGGCCTCCTCGCGCAGCCATTCGAGAAATGCGACGACATCCGGGCGGTCGACCACGCGCGGCGCCGGAAGCGCGAAGTAGCCCCGCGCCGACTCGTACTTGCGCGCGAACGGCGCCACCAGACGGCCGTCCCGCAGATGCTCGGCGATCATCGGCAGCCGCCCGAGCGCCACGCCCTGGCCGCCGACCGCCGCCTGCACCACCTGATCGTAGAGGCGAAAGCGCAGCGTCCCTGCGGGCTTGAGTCCGGGCTGTCCGTTCGACGCGAGCCAGCTTCGCCAATCGAGCCAAGGCGTGCGCCCTTCCGGATCGTCGAGATGCAGCAGCACGTGGTGCGCGAGGTCCGCGGGGGAGCGCAGCGGAAACGCACCACCCTTGACGATCCGCGCGCTGGCCACGGGCGTCATCCGCTCGCCGAACAGGCGCACGGCGTCTCCCGGCACGGATGCGTCGGGAAGGTAACGCACGGCGATGTCGACGTCTCCCCGTGCGAGGTCGACGACGCGATCGTCGGCCGATACGTACACCTCGACGTCGGGATGCCGCTCCCGGAAGTTCGCGAGTCGGGGAATGATCCACAGCGACGCGAACGATACGGTGGTCGACAGCGTCAAGCCGGGCGACCGCGTCCCTGCGCGCACGCGGTCGGCGGCATCCGCCAGCGAGTGCAGCAAGTCGGTTACCTCGCGATGGAACGCCGCGCCGGCAGGCGTCAACGCCAGCGCGCGATGGCGCCGCTCGAACAGCACGACGCCGAGCGCGTCTTCGAGCGCCTTGATCTGGCGGGACAGCGCCGATTGCGTGAGAAACAGTTCCTCGGCGGCGAGCGTGAACGAAAGCCTGCGGCCGGCTGCTTCGAAGCCCCGGAGGAAGTCCAGCGACGGCAACGCGCGTAGCGCCTTATGCATTCCCTGCACTCATGCGAGCCATGCGAATTCTGCGTTTGAGCCAGTCCGATTGCAAGGTGAAAATGCCTCTCATCGAGGCAACAGGCGCGACTTCCCGGCCGGTTCGCCTCGAATGATTCCTGTGCATTCTAACGGAGGTAGCCATGGCCAGCTTCGAATCCGGTACCGTCATCCGCCTCGCGTCGCGCGAGGCGATCACCCTCCCCGACATCCGGGGTGCGACATTGCGCGTCAAGAGCGGGACATTGTGGCTCACGCAGGAGCACGACCGAGGCGACGTCGTGCTTCGTGCAGGCGACCATTTCGTCGTGGAGTCCGATGGCAAGACCGTCGTGGAAGCGCAGGACGATGCGACGTTCGCGGTCACGGGGAGCGCGGGTGCGAAGCTGCGGCTGCCCGCCCACACGCGCCGTGCGGGAGCACTGGCGGTCGCACTCATGGCGCTGTTGACGCCGGCGCCCGGTTATCGCGCGCCCTACGCTTGACCCAACCCGGAGGGAACCCGCAATGCCACTCGTCACCGTCACGCTGCAGAAACCTCAAACGCGCGAAGCAAAGGCGTCGATTCTGGATGGCGTTCATCGATCCTTGGTCGCGGCGGGGGTTCCCGAGACCGACCGCTTTCAGCGCGTCATCGAGCTCGGTGAGGACGACTTCAGGTTCGACCCCAGCTATCCGGACGTGGGAACCGCCCGCGGTTCGAAGTTCGTGCTGATCGAGATCCTGTGGTCGGTCGGACGAAGCGTGCGGATCAAGCGCAAGCTCGCCTCGGACATCGTCGAGGCGCTGGCGCGCAATCCGGGGCTCGACCGCGAGCAGGTCATGATCGTGTTCATCGAAACCGCCTGGGAGAACTGGGCATTCGCGGGCGGCCGGCTCATCCACGCGACATGAACCTCTGCGTTAGCGGCCCCGATTCAAAGTCTGCGCGAGCGGAGCCTCGTTGAAACAAAATGACGGCCGGGTGCGAACTCGACCGTCACGGGACTGCGCAAAGCTTGCGGCGGAAGTTACTTCTCGAACAGGATCTCGCCGCGTTTCTCGCGTACGTGAACGGTGTCCCCCGGACCGAACGTGCCGGCGAGGATCTCCTTCGCGAGCGGGTTCTCGATCTGCTGCTGGATCGCACGCTTCAGCGGGCGCGCGCCGTAGACAGGATCGAAACCCGCCTGTGCAACGTGCGCAAGTGCCCGGTCCTGCACGTCGAGCCGGATTTCCAGCTTCGCGAGCCGCTGCTCGAGGCCGCGCAGCTGGATCTTCGCGATGTTCGCGATCTGATCCTCCGCAAGCGGATGGAACACGACGATCTCGTCGATGCGGTTCACGAACTCCGGCCGGAAAGTGGCTTTCACTTCCGCCATCACCGCGAGCTTGATGACGCCGGGGTCCTTGTTCTCGGCCGTCATCTCCTGGATCTTGTGGGACGCGAGGTTCGACGTCATCACGATGACGGTGTTGCGGAAATCGACCGTGCGTCCCTGGCCGTCCGTCAGGCGTCCATCGTCCAGAACCTGCAGCAGCACGTTGAAGACGTCCGGGTGAGCTTTTTCGATCTCGTCGAACAGGATCACCGAATACGGCTTGCGGCGCACAGCCTCGGTCAGGTAACCGCCCTCCTCGTAGCCGACATAACCGGGCGGCGCGCCGATCAGGCGCGCGACGGAGTGCTTTTCCATGAACTCCGACATGTCGATCCGCACCATCGCCTGGTCGGTGTCGAAGAGGAACTCGGCGAGCGCACGCGTCAGCTCGGTCTTGCCGACGCCGGTCGGGCCGAGGAACAGGAACGAGCCGTAGGGGCGATTGGGATCGGAGAGACCTGAACGCGAGCGCCGGATGGCGTCGGAGACCAACCGCACCGCCTCGTTCTGACCGATGACGCGCTGATGCAGGCGCTCTTCCATGTGCAGGAGCTTCTCGCGCTCGCCCTGCATCATTTTCGAGACGGGAATGCCCGTTGCGCGCGACACGACTTCCGCGATCTCCTCTGCGCCGACTTGCGTGCGCAGCAATTGCGGCTTCTTCGCCTGCTCGCTTGCAAGCGTCTTGTCGGCCTTCTTGAGGCGCGCTTCCAGCTCGGGCAGCTTCCCGTACTGCAGCTCGGACATCTTCTGCCAATCGCCTCTGCGCTTGGCCTCGTCCATCTGCAGCTTGATCTTGTCGATCTCTTCCTTGATGTGCGCGCTCGCCTCGACCTGGGACTTCTCGGCCTGCCACACTTCATCGAGGTCCGCGTACTCGCGCTCGAGCCGGGCGATCTCGTCCTCGATCGCCGCGAGCCGCTTGCGCGACGCCTCGTCCGTCTCCTTCTTCACCGCTTCGCGCTCGATCTTGAGCTGGATCATGCGTCGGTCGAGCCGGTCCATCGCCTCCGGCTTCGAGTCGATCTCCATCTTGATCCGCGCGGCGGCTTCGTCGATGAGGTCGATCGCCTTGTCGGGGAGGAAACGATCGGTAATGTAGCGATGCGAGAGCTCGGCCGCGGCGACGATCGCCGGATCGGTGATATCGACACCGTGGTGGATCTCGTAGCGCTCCTGCAAGCCGCGCAGGATCGCAATCGTCGACTCCACCGACGGCTCGTCGACGAGGACCTTCTGGAAACGCCGCTCGAGCGCCGCGTCCTTCTCGATGTACTTGCGGTATTCGTCCAGCGTCGTCGCACCGACGCAATGCAGCTCGCCCCGAGCAAGCGCCGGCTTCAGCATGTTGCCGGCGTCGATCGCGCCCTCGGCCTTGCCTGCGCCAACCATCGTGTGCAACTCGTCGATGAACACGATCGTCCGTCCGGCATCCGCGGCGATATCTTTCAGCACGGCCTTCAGGCGCTCTTCGAACTCCCCGCGGTATTTCGCGCCGGCAAGGAGCGCCGCCATGTCGAGCGACAGCACGCGCTTGTCCTTGAGCGTCTCCGGCACTTCGCCATTGACGATGCGTTGCGCGAGACCCTCGACGATCGCCGTCTTGCCGACCCCGGGTTCGCCGATCAGCACGGGATTGTTCTTCGTGCGCCGCTGCAAAATCTGGATCGTGCGCCGGATCTCGTCGTCGCGACCGATGACCGGATCGAGCTTGCCCTCGCGTGCGCGCTCGGTCAGGTCGATCGTGTATTTGGCGAGGGCTTCCCGCTGGCCCTCGGCTTCCGCCGAGTCGACGTTCGAGCCACCGCGCACCGCTTCGATCGCGGCTTCGAGCGACTTCCGCGACAGCCCGTGCTCCTTCAAGAGCCGTCCGGTCGGTCCCTTGTCGTCGGTCAGCGCGAGCAGGAAGAGCTCGCTCGAGATGAACTGGTCGCCCCGCTTGGTGGCTTCCTTGTCCGTGAGGTTGAGCAGGTTATTGAGGTCCCGGGAGATGGTGATCTCGCCGCCGGTGCCCTCGACTTTCGGCAGGTTGTTGATCGCCGTCCGAAGGGCGGTCTGAACCTTCGGAACCGCGACCCCCGCCCGGGCGAGAAGCGATGCCGTTCCGCCGTCCTCCTGCGCGAGCAGGGCGGCGAGGAGGTGTTGCGGCTCGATGAACCCGTTGTCGTGGCCGAGCGCCAGGCTTTGCGCATCTGAAAGCGCCTGCTGGAATTTGGTCGTGAGCTTGTCGAAACGCATGGTTCGGACTATTCGATCAGCAAAATTTTGAACACCCGAAGGATGGGTGTGAAATACCTCGTTTCAAGGCGGACCGGCCCATTTCGAGGCCCAAATGGCGCCTTTCTTGACCTGGGGCAACGCCGGATGGCGGTGCTACCATTTCCCTGGCGCACGCCTTTGCGGAACCCGGCGCACCCCGCTGCCGCACGTGATGTCTTCGCAGTCGAGGCTCCCTTCCAATGTCCGAATCGATTCCGCCCCCAAACGACTCGGAATCACCGGCACCTCGGCCCGCGACGTTGCGCGAGCTGATCGGCGCGGTCTTCTGGAGCTTCTTCGGCGTGCGCAAAGGGGAGGCGATGCGCCGCGATGCGGTTACGGTCAAGCCGCATCAGGTCATCATCGTCGGCATCGTGTTCGCCGCGATTCTCGTCTTCACGTTGATCGCACTGGTGCGGATCATCACGCGGGGCACGTGATTGCTTGCGAGAGCGCATGGTCCGGGCGGCCGGCGCGCGATCTCGGCTGGGCGGCGTGACGGTCTGCTGCGACGGCGCGCAGCGTCAGTGCGCGGCGTCCGTACGACGTGCGCGAGGGCGCCCAGCGTGTGTCCGGACAGCGCGCCGCGGGGGCGCGCATCCTCAGTGTGCGGCGGCGGGTCGCGGCCGATCCCCGTGCGCGTTTCCCTTGCCAACGATTTCGCCCAGGATGGCGGCGGCGCGCTCCAGCTCGTCATCGGTGGTCAGGATGTCCGGGCATAAGCGCAGATAGCGGCCACGCGCGTCCGTCACCACGTCGCGCGCCGCGAGCGACTCGCACCACCGCCCCGCCCGGGGATCCTCGACGACGACGAACGCTCCGTGGTCCTCGCGGGCCCCGGTCGCCGCAATGCCCTGCGCGGCAAGCAGCGAGACGAGCCTCCGCTGCTGCTGGATCGAATAGGTGCGGATGCGCGCCGGATCGATCGCAAGCGTCAGGCGCTGGCCGGCGCGCGCCTGATAGAACGTCAGCACGGGCGGCGTCGATTCCAGGAACGCGTCGCCGCCTTCGGCAAGTTGTGGCGGATCGGGACGCTCGTAGGTGAAAGGCGAGCGCTTCGCGAACCATCCGATGTCGAGCGTGCGAAGCGATCCGTCGAGATGACGCGGATGAAGGTAAAGGAAGCACGCGCCGGGACCACCCCGCAGGTATTTGTAACTGCCGCCGACCGCGAAGTCGATGTCGTAGCGCGCAACGTCGACGGGCATCGCACCAAGCGAGTGATATACGTCGAGCAGGATGCGCGCACCGGAACGATGCGCCGCGGCAACGATGGTGTCGAGGCCGTCGAGCCGCTGGCCGGTGTTGAACATGACCTCCGAGATGACGACGAGGTCCGCGCGAGGGCCGATTCCGGCGATGATGTCGTCGGTCGTGAAGCGCCCGTCGGCGCGCGCCTCGATGAAGCGCAGGTCGATGCGTCCGCGCCGCGCGTACTCGCGCAGGATGACGTCGAGCGAATC
>Ga0207711_10004592_pt1 | contig 11740 bp, 9 predicted proteins | sample KBSS34metaG_FD_184401 | JGI IMG/M metagenome (GOLD analysis project Ga0207711, IMG submission 184401) | Switchgrass rhizosphere microbial communities from Kellogg Biological Station, Michigan, USA - KBS S3-4 metaG (SPAdes) (version 2) | ecosystem: Host-associated > Plants > Roots > Rhizosphere >...
CCCCCATATCGCCGATGCCAATCCGCGCCGCCGTTTCGCCGAACTCGCCGCCAAATTCTACGCGCCTTATCCGGACACGATCGTCGCGGTGACGGGCACCAACGGCAAGACCTCGACGGTCGAAATGACGCGCCAGATCTGGCGCATGTCGGGCCATCGCTCGGCCTCGATCGGGACGCTCGGCGTGACCACGTCGGACGACCAGGTGAAGACCGGCCTGACCACGCCCGACATCGTCACCTTCCTGTCGAACATGGCCGGCTTGAACCGCATGGGGACGACCCATGTCGCCTATGAAGCGTCGAGCCACGGCCTCCACCAGCATCGCGCCGAGGGCGTTCCGCTCGCCGCCGCGGCGTTCACCAATTTCAGCCGCGATCACCTCGACTATCACGAGACGATGGAAGCGTATTTCAAGGCCAAGATGCGGCTGTTCGAAGACTTGCTGCCAGCGGGCAAGCCAGCGGTCATCTGGACCGACGATCCCAAGTCCGACGAAGTGATCGCGCGGGCGACAGCCCACGGCCATCCGCTGCTGACTGTCGGCCGCAAGGGCGAAACCATTCGCTTGGTCGAGCAGGCCCCGTCGCCGCTCGGCCAGACGCTGAACCTCGAGCATGGTGGCAAGGCCTATCGCCTCACGCTGCCGCTGATCGGCGCGTACCAGGCCGCGAACGTCCTGACCGCTGCCGGGCTGGTGCTCGCAACTGGCGGCGAATGGGCCGCGACCTTTTCGGCAATGCAGCGCGTTGCGCCGGTCCGCGGCCGGCTCGAGCGCGCGGTGATCAGCGGTTCCGGGGTCCCGATCTACATTGACTACGCCCACACCCCCGACGCGCTTGAAGCCGCGATTGCCGCGCTGCGGCCCCACGTCGAAGACAAGCTCATCATCGTATTCGGAGCTGGTGGCGACCGCGATCGCGGCAAGCGCCCGGAAATGGGTGAAGTCGCCTCGCGCCTCGCCGACGTCGTCATCATCACCGACGACAATCCGCGCCGCGAGGAGGCTGCGCTGATCCGCGCCGACATTCTCGCCGGCGCGACCGGCGCAATCGAGGTCGCGGGCCGTCGCGAGGCGATCGCCGAAGCGATCCGGGTCGCCAAGGCCGGTGACATCATCCTCATCGCCGGCAAGGGTCACGAGACCGGCCAGGTCGTTGGCGACCGCGTGCTGCCGTTCGATGACGCGCTCGTCGCGCGCGAGTGCGCGTCGTGAGTGCGCTCTGGACCAGCGACGAGATTGCCGCCGCGACCGGCGGCACCGCCAGCGCGCGTTTCGATGTCGGCGGCGTCACCTTTGACAGCCGCGAAGTCGGCCCCGGCGATTTGTTCGTGGCGATGCCCGGAACCGCGCACGACGGCCACGATTTCCTCGATGCAGCGTTCGCCGCCGGCGCCGCCGCCGCCCTCGTCTCGCGGGTGGTCGAACAACCCCATGTGCTCGTCGATGACGTGTTCGCCGCGCTCCAGGCGCTCGGTCGCGCTGCGCGCGAACGCGCCCATGCCACGGTCATCGGGGTCACCGGATCGGTCGGCAAGACCAGCACCAAGGAAGCGCTCTACGCGGCGCTCGACCGCTGCCGCCCGGGCCGCGCGCACCGTTCGGTCAAAAGCTACAACAACCACACCGGCGTGCCCTTGAGCCTGGCGCGAATGCCTCGCGATACCGAGTTCGCCGTGTTCGAAATGGGCATGAACAACGCCGGCGAAATCACCGCGCTGACCCGCCAGGTGCGTCCGCACGTCGCGATCATCACCGCCATCGCCCCAGCCCACATCGAAAACCTCGGTTCGGAAGAGGCGATCGCCGACGCCAAGGGCGAAATCTTCCTCGGCCTCGAGCCCGGCGGGGTGGCGATTATCCCCAACGATACGCCGCACCGTGACCGGCTGGTCAAGGCCGCGCGCCGCCATGCCGACCGGACGATTACCTTTGGCCATGGCGACGCCGACGTTCACGCCGTTCATGCGGTCAGCGCGGGGCCGGCGGGTAGCCTGATCGCGGCTGCCCTCCTCGAGCGCGAACTGACCTTCACCATCTCCCAGCGCGGCGACCATTGGGTGACCAATGCGCTCGCGGTGCTGGCGGCGGTTGAAGCGATCGGCGCTGATGTCGCTATCGCGGGCCTCGCACTGGCCGACCTCGGAGGATTGAAGGGTCGCGGCGCGCGCCACATCGTCGAACTCGATGGTGGCGAAGCGCTGCTGATCGACGAAAGCTACAACGCCAATCCGGCGTCGATGGCCGCGACGCTAAAAAGCCTCGGTGCGGAGACGGAAGTGACCCGCCGCATCGCCGTGCTCGGCCCGATGCGCGAGCTTGGCGAGCATAGCGCGGCGCTCCACGCCGCGCTCGCGCCCGCCATTCTCGACGCACGCGTCGACGAATTGATCCTGATCGGGGAGGAGATGCGACCGCTCGCCGAACAGGTCGTCGGCAAGGTCTCTCTCGACCTGGTCAACAGCGTCGACGAGGCGATCGACGGCCTCATCGCGAAGTTGCACCCCGGCGATGCGGTGCTGGTCAAGGCGTCGAACTCGGTCGGGCTGGCGAAGCTGGTCGAACGCGTCGCCGCGGGGGTAGGGGTGAGCGCATGCTCTACGTAATCGCCGAGCAGCTCGGCTTCCCCGGCGTTCTCAATCTCATCCGCTACATCAGCTTTCGCGCCGGCGCGGCGAGTGCGACCGCGCTGCTCATCGGCCTGCTGCTCGGGCCGTGGTTCATCTCCTATCTCCGCGTACGCCAGGGCAAGGGTCAGCCGATCCGCGCCGACGGCCCGCAAAGCCACCTCGCCAAGCGCGGCACGCCGACCATGGGCGGCCTCCTCATCCTGATCGCGGTCAGCGTTTCAACCTTGCTGTGGATGGAGCTCGCCAACCCTTACGTCTGGGCGTGCCTGCTGGTCACCGCCGGCTTCGGGCTGATCGGCTTCCTCGACGATTACGACAAGATCAAGAAGGCGCATCACGCCGGTCTTTCGGGCAGGATGCGCCTCGCGCTCGAATTCCTGATCGCCGGCGTCGCGACCTGGATCATCGTTCATTACGGGACGACCAAGCTCTATTTGCCGTTCGTCCAGGGGCCGGTCGCCGACCTTGGCTATTTCTACATCCTGTTTGGGGCGTTCGTGATCGTCTCGTTCGGCAATGCGGTCAACCTGACCGACGGGCTCGACGGCCTCGCGACCATGCCGGTGATCATCGCGTCGATCGCCTTCCTTCTCATCGCCTATCTCGTCGGCAATGCGAAATTCGCGACTTACCTCGGCATTCCGCACGTGCTCGGGGTGGGCGACCTGACCGTGCTGTGCCTGGCCATCGTCGGCGCCGGGCTCGCCTTCCTGTGGTTCAATGCCCCGCCGGCCGCGGTCTTCATGGGTGACACCGGCAGCCTCGCGCTCGGTGGCGCGCTCGGCGCGATCGCCGTCGCGACCCACCACGAATTCGTCCTCGCCATCGTCGGCGGCCTGTTCGTGATCGAGGCGCTGTCGGTCGTGATCCAGGTTGCAGTCTACAAGCGCACGGGCAAGCGCGTCTTTCTGATGGCCCCGATCCACCACCATTTCGAACATCTCGGCTGGTCAGAGCCGACGGTCGTCATCCGCTTCTGGATCGTCAGCTTCGTGCTTGCGCTCGCGGGCCTGTCGACCCTCAAGCTCAGGTGATTACGGCCAGGGCCTTCGCCGGCAAGCATTACGCAGTCTACGGCCTCGCGCGCTCCGGCATCGCGACGGTCGAAGCGCTGCTGGCCAGCGGCGCCAAGGTCACGGCGTGGGACGCAAAGGACGAGGCCCGCGCGAAGGCACCCGCCGGGACTGAGATCGCCGACCTCGACACCGTCGAACTCGCTCAATTCGATAGCCTCGTCGTCACCCCCGGCCTGCCGCTCAACCGCCACCCGATCGCTGGGCGCGCCCGCGACGCCGGGGTCGAGATCATCGGCGACATCGAGCTATTCGCCCGCGCCCGGCCAGAGCTGCCGCCGCACAAGGTTGTCGGCATCACCGGCACCAACGGCAAGTCGACCACGACCGCGCTCATCCACCACATCCTCAAGACCGCGGGTGTGCCGAGCGAAATGGGCGGCAACATCGGCCTCCCAATCCTCGCCCAGGACCCGCTCCCCGAAGGCGGGGTCTATGTGCTCGAACTGTCGAGCTACCAGATCGACCTGACCCAGAGCCTCGATTGCGACGTGGCGGTGCTGCTCAACGTCACGCCGGATCATCTCGATCGTTATGAGAATCTCGAGGCCTATGCGATGTCGAAGGCCCGGATTTTCAACATGCAGACACCGGGCCATGTCGCGCTCGTGAGCCGTCGCGCGGAGAAAGGCTTTCGAGTCCTGCGGCGAGCGCTTTATCTCGACCTGATCTGGATAGACGGGATTTCACTCGGGCCGCAAAGTTCGTTCCCAAACTTGCAAGGCAGCCACAACCTACAAAATGCTCAGGCGGCCTATCAGGCGAGCCTCATGGTGGGCGGCGTTGGAATTCCCAACGCGATCAAGGGCTTGAGAACTTTTCCCGGCCTCTCCCACCGCATGGAGCGCATCCGAACACGCAATGGCGTGCGTTTCGTCAACGACAGCAAGGCGACCAACCCGACCGCCACTGCGCCCGCTCTCGCCGCGTACGAACGCATCCGCTGGATCTGCGGCGGGCAGGCGAAGACCGACAATCTCGACGAATGCGCGCCCCACTTCGGCCACGTCCGCAAAGCCTATACCATTGGCGAAGCGGGCGAATTGTTCGCTTCGCTCTTGTCCCCGCACATGGCCGTGGCACAGTGCGAAACGCTCGAGCGCGCGGTCAAGGAAGCAGCGGCGGAGGCGGAGCGCGGGGACACCATCCTGCTCTCCCCGGCCTGTGCCAGCTTCGACCAGTTCCGCGATTTCGAGGACCGGGGGGATCAGTTCCGGGCGTTGGTGGAGGGGTTATGATCGGCAGCATTTCCGGCACCATCAAGGCCAAGGCCGCGCTGATGGACCCGGGCCATTACGGCCGCTCGGACACCTCGGCGATGGGCCGCTGGTTCTGGGAAATCGACAAGGTGCTGCTGCTGCTGATCACGCTGCTGATCGCGATCGGACTGATCGCCGTTGCCGCTGCGTCGCCCGCCGCCGCCGAACGTTATTCGGGCGGCAACGTCCACGTCTCAGAACTCTATTATTTCTACCGCCAGCTGGCGTGGATCGCGCTCGGCGTGCCGGTGATGATCGGCATTTCGATGACCCCGCGTGAACGCCTGCGCCGCTGGTCGATCGCAGGTGCGGTGCTGTTCCTCGTCCTGCTCGCGGTGGTCCCGATCCTCGGCGAGGAAAAGAATGGCGCGGTGCGCTGGCTCAATATCGGCGTCGGCCAGCTCCAGCCGTCGGAGTTTTTGAAGCCCTTCTTCGTCGTCGCCATGGCCTGGCTTCTCAGCCTGCGCGAAGGCGACAAGTCGCTCCCGGTCTATTGGCTGTCGGCGGGGATCACCGGCGTCATCGCTTTCTTCCTGATGAAGCAGCCCGACTTTGGCTCGACGATCATCTTCGGCTCGGTGTGGATCGCGATGCTCGCGCTCGCCGGGGTCAAGCTCCGCACGCTCGGCATCCTCGCGGCTTGCGCGGTTGTCGGAATTGTCCTCGCTTACTTCTTCTACGACGTCGCGACCCAGCGCATCGACGAGTTCTTGTTCGGCACCGGCGATAATTTCCAGACCGAGAATGCGATGCGCACGCTGACCGCGGGCGGGCTGTTCGGCATGGGCCCGGGCGGCGGCACCCGCAAATTCGGCCTGCCCGAGCCGCACACCGATTACATCTTCTCGGTCATTGGCGAGGAGTTCGGCCTGATCGCCTGCCTCGCCATCGCTCTGCTCTATCTCGGCATCGTCGCGCGCGTGCTGATCAAGCTCCTCGACGAGGACAATAGCTTCGCGATCCTCGCCGGGGCCGGGCTGGTCATCCAATTTGGCCTCCAGGCGCTGATCAACATGATGGTCAACGTCCAGCTTGCCCCGTCGAAGGGGATGACCCTGCCGTTCATTAGCTACGGCGGCAGCTCGATGCTGGCGCTGTCGATTGCGATGGGCTTGCTGCTCGCCTTCACGCGCCGGAACCCGTATTTGACCCGCTCGCCCTATGTGGTGAAGTGGAGCGGGGAGAGTCTGACCGCATGAATTTCGCACTCGCTGCCGGAGGGACCGGCGGCCACATGGTCCCGGCCCACGCCCTCGCCGCGGAGCTGAAGAGCCGTGGCCACGGCGTGTTGCTGATCACCGACGATCGCGGCGCGCGCTTCCCCGGGCTGTTCGACGGCGTCCCGGTGCACATCCTTCCCGCCGGTCGTCTCGGCGGCGGCCCGATCGCCTGGATCAAGGCCCTGCGTTCGGTCATTGCCGGGCGTGGCCAGGCCAAGCGCCTGTACCGCGAGCATCAGCCCGACGCGGTCATCGGCTTTGGAGGCTATCCCGCATTTCCGGCCTTGCTCGCCGCTTCCGCGCTGCGCATCCCGAGCCTGCTGCATGAACAGAACGCCGTGCTCGGCCGGGTTAACCGCTTGCTCGTCGGCGACGCCGCGGCGATCGGCACGGCTTATGACGAGGTCGAGCGCCTCAAGCCCAAATATCGCTCGAAGGCGGTGTTGGTCGGCAATCCGGTTCGCGACAGCGTGGCCAAATTGGGCGAACTGCCATTCCCGGCGTTTGACGAGTTCGCGCCGCTCAAGCTCCTGATCACCGGCGGCAGCCAGGGCGCCTCGGTCCTCGGCGACGTTGTGCCCGAGGGCCTCGGCCTGCTCCAGCCGTCGCTCCGCCGCCGCCTCCAGATTGTCCAGCAATGCCGCCCCGATGACATCGATCGGGTGCGGGGCCGCTATGCCGAACTCGGCATCCCGGCCGAATTGATGACCTATATCGAGGATATGCCCGACAAGCTCGCCGACGCCCATCTGGTGATCGGCCGCGCCGGCGCCTCGACCATCGCCGAGCTGACCGCCGCGGGTCGTCCCGCGATCCTGATTCCGTTTCCCGCCGCGACTGACGATCACCAGACCGTCAACGCCCGCGAAATGACCGCCGCCGGCGGGGCCCGCACCATTCAGCAGACCAACTTTACCCCGACCGTCCTCGCCCGGCAGATCGAGGCGATGGCCGCCGATCCGGTCGCGCTCAACAACGCCGCCGCGCGGGCCTTGTCGGTCGGTCGCCCGCACGCCGCGCGCGATCTCGCGGACTTGGCCGAGCGCATCGGTGACGGGGTGGCGCCAATCGAAGTCGGTCCGGCGCTCAGTCCGCGCCTTGCTGTGGCTCCGGCGGGAGGGGTTCCGGCATGAAGCAGGCTCTCGGCACCGATATCGGCATCATCCACTTCGTCGGCATTGGCGGCATCGGCATGTCGGGCATCGCCGAGGTGATGCACCAGCTCGGCTACAAGGTGCAGGGTTCGGACGTCGCCGACAGCTATGTCGTCGAGAAATTGCGCAAGGCCGGCATCCCGGTGACCATCGGCCATTCCGCCGACAATCTCGGCGATGCCGCGGTCGTCGTCTGCTCGACCGCGATCAAGGATTCGAACCCCGAGATCGAGGCCGCTGCCGAGCGTCGCCTGCCTCGCGTCCGCCGCGCCGAAATGCTCGCCGAGCTGATGCGCATGCAAAAGACGGTCGCGGTCGCCGGCACCCACGGCAAGACCACGACGACCTCGATGATCGCCGCCCTCCTCGACGGCGGCGGGGTCGATCCGACCGTGATCAATGGCGGGATCATCAACCGCTATGGCTCCAATGCCCGGCTCGGCAAAAGCGACTGGTGGGTGATTGAGGCCGACGAGAGCGACGGCAGCTTCCTCCGCCTCGACGGGACGTTGGCGGTGGTCACCAATATCGATCCCGAACACCTCGAACATTACGGCAGTTTCGACCGGGTCAAGGATGCGTTCGTCGAGTTCATCGAGAACGTGCCCTTCTACGGATTGGCGATCCTGTGCGTCGACCATCCCGAAGTGCAGAACATCATCGGCCGCATCCGCGACCGCCGCATCGTCACCTTCGGCTTTTCTGCCTTGGCCGACGTTCGCGCTGACAATGTGACGCCGGTCGCCGGCGGCAGCGAGTTCGATGCGGTGGTGCTCGAGAAGGACGGCGAACGGCGGACGATCGAGGCCATCCACGTGTCGATGCCCGGTCGCCACAACGTCCAGAATGCGCTTGCCGCGATCGCCGTCGCGCTCGAGCTTGGCCTCACCGACGAAGACATCTTGCGCGGGTTTGAGAAGTTCGACGGGGTCAAGCGCCGTTTCACCAAGGTTGGCGAAGCCGATGGTGCGGTGATCATCGACGATTACGCCCATCATCCGACCGAAATCCGCGCTGTGCTCGCTGCCGCGCGCGAAGGCGCAGTGGGTCGCGTTATCGCGGTCGTCCAGCCGCACCGGTACACCCGGCTCCAGGCGCTGATGGAAGACTTCCAGAATGCTTTTAACGACGCCGATGTGGTGCTCGTCACGCCGGTCTATCCCGCCGGCGAGGAGCCGATCGAAGGGGTCGACGCCGCGGCGCTGGCGGAGGGGTTGCGCGCCCACGGCCACCGCATGGTCCGCGCCGTCACCGACCTCGACGACCTGTGCCGCGCCCTGCGCGATCTCGCCGCCGAGGACGATATGATCATCTGCATGGGTGCCGGCGACATCACCAAATGGGCCGCGGCGCTGGCCGACGGCATTTGCAAGGCCAGGGCGAGCAAATGACGGCCGTCGCCACCATGCCCGACGTGCGCGGCAAGCTCACTGCCGATGCGCCGCTCGCGCCATTGGTCTGGTTCAAGAGCGGCGGCACTGCCGAGTGGCTGTTCGAGCCCAAAGACGAGGACGACCTCACCGCTTTCCTTCGCGAGATCGATCCCGCAACTCCGGTGATGGCGCTTGGCCTCGGCTCCAACATGATCGTCCGCGATGGTGGCGTGCCCGGCGTGGTCGTCCGTCTCGGCAAGGCTTTTGCCAAAATCGATCCGGTCGACAGCGTCACCTTGCGCTGCGGCGGCGGCGCCAGCGGCATTCTCGTTTCGTCGACCGCGCGCGACGCCGGCATCGCCGGGCTCGAATTTCTTCGTGGCATTCCCGGCACGGTCGGCGGGTTCGTGCGCATGAACGGCGGCGCTTACGGCCGCGAGGTCAAGGACATCCTGGTTTCGGCGCGTATCGCCCTGCGCTCGGGTGAGATCGTCGACTGGCCACTGGCACAGCTCGGCTACACCTACCGCCATAGCGACGTGCCCGAAGGCGCGGTGGTGGTCGACGCGACCCTGCGCGGCACACCGGGCAAGCCCGATGCGATCGGCGCGGAGATGGACGCCATCGCCCGCGCCCGCGAGGAATCGCAGCCGCTCCGCAGCCGGACCGGCGGCTCGACCTTCAAGAACCCGGACGGCCACAAGGCGTGGGCGCTGATCGACGCCGCCGGGTGTCGCGGCCTGACGCACGGCGACGCCCAAGTCTCGGAAAAGCATTGCAATTTCCTGCTCAATCTCGGTAGCGCGACCAGCGCCGACATTGAGGCGTTGGGCGAGGAAGTCCGGCGCCGCGTTCGGGCCAAGACCAACATCATGCTCGAGTGGGAAATCCAGCGGGTCGGGAACGAATGAACAGAGCGTTGCACGTCGTAGTATTGATGGGTGGCTGGTCCTCCGAGCGCGAGGTTTCCTTGACCAGTGGGCGCGGGGTCGCAGCCGCGTTGCGTGAGCGCGGCTGGTCTAATGTGACCGAACTCGACATGACGCACGACGTCGCCTCGCGCCTCGCCGAGCTCAAACCCGACGTCGTATTCAACGCGCTCCACGGGACTCCGGGTGAGGACGGCACGGTCCAGGGCATGATGGACCTGATGGAGCTCAGATATACCCATAGTGGCCTGACCACCTCGGCCATCGCGATCGACAAGGAACTGACCAAGCTGGTGCTCGTCCCGGCTGGGATTCGCATGCCCGCGGGCCAGGTGGTGGAAAGCGAAAGCCTCCATCGTGAGGACCCGATGGCGCGGCCATACGTGGTGAAGCCGGTCAATGAAGGCTCCTCGGTCGGCGTCGCGATCATTACCGATGGGGGCAATCATGGCTCGCCGATCGGTCGCGATGTTCCCGGTCCCTGGCATGAGTTCGATCATCTGCTTGCCGAGCCATTCATCCGTGGTCGCGAGTTGACCGTCGCGGTGCTCGGCGGCGAACCGTTGTGCGTTACCGAGTTGGTCCCGCACGGCGAGTTTTACGATTACGCCGCGAAGTATACCGACGGTCAGACGGACCACATCTGCCCCGCCGACGTGCCTGCCGACATCGCTGCCGCGATGATGGACATGGCCGCGCGGTCGCATCGCTTGCTCGGCTGCAAGGGCGCGTCGCGTTCCGACTTTCGCTGGGACGACGAGCAAGGCGAGGCCGGCCTCTACCTGCTCGAGGTGAATACCCAGCCGGGCATGACCCCGCTCAGCCTCGTCCCCGAACAGGCCAGGCTCAAGGGCATCGGCTACGGCGAGTTGGTCGAGCGGCTGATCGCGGAGGCGCTCCAATGAGTGCTGCGCACGTTCGCCGCGGCGGTGGCACGCGGTCCAATCCGCGCAAGGCGGCGCCCAAGGTCACCGTCCCGACGAAGATCGCCAAGCGGCTGCCGGTCGATCAGGCGCGTGCCAACAAGCTCGCCGGGTTCACCTTCGTCGGTTTCCTGATCGCGATCGGGGTGGTGGTCGTCGTGGCGCTCGACATTCCAGCCAAGGCCGAACGCTCCGCCGGCGCTTTGGTCGGTCGCGCTGGCTTCACCGTCAGCGGCTATCAGATTGTTGGTCTCAACCATATGCAGCGTGGCCAGATCGACGAGATCATCAATGACGAGCTGCGCCGTGCGAGCGATGATGCGGGGACCGCCCGCGCGCCGCAGCCCCTGGTCGATGTCGCGCGCATTCGGGAGCGGTTGCTGGCTTTCGGTTGGGTCAAGGACGCGCGCGTGTCGCGGCGCCTGCCCGACACGATCGTGGTCGATATCGTCGAGCGCAAACCGGCGGCGCTGTGGCAGGACAGCGGGCGGCTGGCGTTGATCGATGCCGAAGGCGTGGTGCTCGATCGGGTAGCGATCGACAAGATGCCCGACTTGCCCTTGCTCATTGGCCCGGGCGCCAACAGCCAGGCACGCCAGCTCAACCAGTTGCTTGCCGACTTGCCGACGCTCCGGCCGCAGCTGGCTTCCGCGACCTGGGTCGGCGGGCGCCGCTGGGACCTCAACTTCCAGTCGGGCGAGACGATTGCCCTGCCCGAAGGCGAGACTGCTGCGCACACTGCGCTCGACAAGTTTGCCAAGGCCGACCGGTCGAGCGGGTTGCTCGGTCGCGGGATCTTGTGGTTCGATCTGCGCAAGCCCGGCCAGATGACCGTGCGGTTGCCACACAAGGCGGGTGATACGGTCACCGTCGACAAGCCGGCGGAGGGCTGATCCAGACCGTGGCCCAGCCATCCGAACAGCAAGTCATCGCTGCGCTCGACATTGGCTCGTCCAAGGTCAGCGCGCTGATCGTCACCCCGGGGGAAGACGGCCGGCTGACCGTGCTCGGCACCGGCCAGCGCGAAAGCCGCGGGGTCAAGCGCGGCTACATCACCGACATGGCGGCGAGCGAATTCGCGGTGCGCGAGGCGGTCGAACTGGCCGAGCGCATGTCGGGCGTCACCGTGGACGATGTGTGGGCGAGCTACGGCGCGGGAGGCTTGGTCAGCGACGTCG
>Ga0207711_10004596_pt1 | contig 11737 bp, 12 predicted proteins | sample KBSS34metaG_FD_184401 | JGI IMG/M metagenome (GOLD analysis project Ga0207711, IMG submission 184401) | Switchgrass rhizosphere microbial communities from Kellogg Biological Station, Michigan, USA - KBS S3-4 metaG (SPAdes) (version 2) | ecosystem: Host-associated > Plants > Roots > Rhizosphere...
CACACTCATGGCGCCACCACCTTGACCACGCGGTCGACATAGACGCCCGGCAACTGCACGCGTTCGTGCGGCATCGGCTCATCCAGCACCGCGCGCACCTCGGCCACAGTCACGTTCGCGGCCGCCGCCATCACCGGGCCGAAGTTCATCTGGGCATAGCGAAACGACAGATTGCCGTAGCGATCGGCGGTGTCCGCACCCACCAGCGCCAGGTCGCCCCTCATGGCGTGCTCCAGCACAACATCGCGGTCCTGGAATCGACGCACCTCTTTTCCCGCGGCGAGCTCGGTGCCGAAACCGACCGGGGTGTAGAACGCCGGAATGCCGGCGCCGCCGGCGCGGATGCGCTCGGTGAAGGTGCCTTGCGGCACGCATTCAAGCTCGATCTTGCCGTCCATCCACAATCGCTCGAAGGCGGACGGCTCCTTGCTGTGACCTCTGGCGGCCGTGCAGACGACCTTGCGGACGAGCCCCGCCTCGATCAGCTCGTGCGTATAAGAGTAACGGTGGGTGGCCGAGTTCACGATCAAGGTGAGGTCTTTCGGAGCCCGATCGCGGAGCGCCCGGATCAGGAAATTGGGAAAGCCTGCGCCGCCGAAGCCCGAGATGAAGATGGTAGCGCCGTCGGCGACGTCGGCGAGCGCCTCGGCGGCGTTGGCGGCACGCTTGTCGATGGGCATCGCGGATTTAGGCCTTCCGGTTCGGGTCGCGCATACTCAGCTACGGTGAAGCTGAACGTCAACGTTCGCGCGGACCGACCTTCCCGATCATTCGGGCCGGACGCCGGCAAACTTGACGACCTTGCCCCACTTTTCGGTTTCCTCGGCAATTAGCTTGCCGAACTCGTCGGGGGATTGGGGAATCAGCACGCAACCGAGATCGTCGAACCTTGCCTTGATCCGGGGCTCGGCCAGCACCGCGTTGATCTCACGGTTGAGCCTTTCGACGATCGGCCTCGGCGTTTCGCGGGGCGCTCCCACGCCGTACCACGCGGTCGCCTCGTAACCTTTGATGAACTCGGCGATGGCCGGCAGGTTCGGCACTGCATCCAGCCGGCCCGGGGTGGTTACGGCAAGACCGCGCACGCGGCCGGCCCGGATGTGCTCGATGCAGGACGGCGTGGTCGAAAAATAGGACTGGACCTGGCCGGCGAGCAGATCGGTCATGGCCGGCGCCGCGCCGCGATAAGGCACGTGCTGGATATCCACGCCAGCCATCATCTTGAACAGTTCGCCGCCCAGATGCGGCGTCGTGCCGACGCCCGACGATGCCATGTTGACCTTGTTGGGATTGGCGCGGATGTAGTCGATGAATTCGGGGATCGTCGTGGCCGGCACCGATGGGTGCACGATCAACACCATCGGCACGCTGGCAATCGCGGCGACCGGCGCAATGTCGCGGACAAATTCGAAGTTCAGTTTTGCGTAGAGCGCCGCGTTGATCGCGTTCGGCGCACCGACAAAGAGCAGCGTGTACCCGTCGGGTGCGGCGCGCACGACATATTCCGTCGCGAGGTTCGTACCCGCCCCGGGGCGCGGCTCGATGACAAAAGGCTGCCCAAGCCGCTCGGCCAGCGGCTGCGTCACGTGGCGGGAGATGATGTCGGTGGTGCCACCCGCCGTATAGCCGAGCACCCAGCGCACCGGGCGCGATGGATAGTCCCGCGCGTGGGCCGCCTGGGGCATCACCACCAGAGTAGCCCCGCCGGCCACTTGGCGAAAAAACTCTCGTCGCGTGTGGGTCATCGGTGCGCTCCCTCTCACCGCACCTTGAACACGAGTTTGCCTCTGACGTGGCGCGCCTCGCTCTGCCGCGTCACTTCGACGGCGTCGGGCAATTGAAAGACCGTAACCTCGGGCTTGCGGATGACGCCAGCCTGGTAGAGCGCGGCGATGCGCTCGAGATGCGGCCGGTCGCGGCCGACGGTCGGGCGTCGGCGCCTTCGCGCCCGATGCGATGAAGGCGGCGCGGCCGCCCGACTTCAAAACGGCGAAGGATCGCATCGCCACGTCGCCGCCGACGGTGTCGAACACCGCATCGCAGTTGCTCACGGCCTTGGTGAAGTCGGTGGTGTTGTAGTCGATGACCTGATCGGCGCCGATGCCGCGCAGATAAGAAGCGTTGGCGGCGCTGGCGGTGGTGATGACGCGGGCGCCGAGATGCTTGGCAAGCTGGATGGCGAAGCTCGCTACCCCGCCGGCGCCGCCCTGGATCAGGATCGTCTCGCCGGACTTCAGCTTCAGCGAGCCCTCCACCGAACGAAGCGCGGTGAGGCCGGTGAGCGCCAAGGCCGCGGCGTCGACATGCGATATGCCGGCCGGCTTCCTCGCGACGAGGAGTGCTGCAATGAAAACTTTCTCGGCATAGGCCCCTTCCCGGCCCAGCTCGATCACACCGAACACTTCATCGCCGATGCGCAGATCCGTGACGCCCTCGCCTACCGCGCTTACCACGCCGGAGAAATCGCGGCCCAGGATCAGGGGAAATTTCTGCGGACCGTGGTGGCCGGCGCGCACCTTCCAATCGGCGCCGTTGACGCTTGCTGCAAACGCATCGACGACAATCTGGCCCGGCCCAGCAGACGGGTCGGGGAGATCGCCGTATTTCACGACCTCCGGCCCGCCGAATTGTTCGATGTAAGCAGCCTTCATGGCACGCCTATACTTTGCCAAGGCCACAGGAGTGGTGAATCCGCAAGGACGGCCGGATGGTAGCCGACATTTCGGAGGTTACCACACCCATCGCGATCTCAAGTTTTTCGTCATGCCCTCCTGAACAGGAAATGATCTTTCGCTATCGTTGGTGGAGGATCGGCCGGACGTAAACAATTGGCGCTATCAAAGTTCAACCCGCTAATCGCCGCCCAGATAGTCAATTTGGAGCCATGGCAATTCAACTTCTTCGTCGGCGGCGTACCAGAGCCAGTTAAGGCGAGTGTTCACACCTGTGAAGTTCGATTGTTGCGTGCGCGAGGTGCGATGGAAATAGATTATCTAATGGCCCGCATCCGCCTGTTCGGCACACTCGGAACTCCTGTTTATTTTGCTGTAGTCGGTGAACTGTAATGCGCCAGCAGCTAATATGGCGCTGACGGAGATATGTTCCGCCAGGGGTTGGTCGGCGGCGCAACACATCAACATGCATCGGACCGTAACATGCATCGGACCGTAACATGCATCGGACCGCGGCGGTTTGGCCACTTAGTGACTTAAGATGGCAGCTTTTGATCCGGCGATATCCCAGCCACAGTTCAGTAGCGGGGCGCGACAGCGGCGGCCGAACTGCCAAAGTGGTAATTGATACCCGCTTTCACGGTGTTCACGGTAACACCTAATCCGACGCCTCCCGGCACAAAGTTCGTCAGATACGAGGCGTTGCTATAGTCCGCGTACATATACTCCGCCTTAACAGACCAATTCGGCGCGAACAGATATTCAAGTCCAGCACCCACGGTCCAACCGGAATGAAATCGACTTTCAGCGAAAGCCGCTCCAAAGCCCGTAGCCGATATTTCGTTATCCGCCCAAGCGTAGCCACCCTTGAAATACACCAAAGTTGATTGTACCGGCAGCCAACCTAACCGACCTGTCACGCTTCCGAACGACCGCATCTTATCAGCGACCGTCACGCCGAAACCGGATTGTGAGAATTTCAAGTCGGACCAAGCGCCGTCTGCTTCTACGCCTAGCACCCAGCTGCCCATCTGCCAGTTGTAGCCAACCGTTCCACCGGCGAAAGCACCATTGAGATCACTGCTCGATGCGGAGACAGTTACACCACCAATCGTCGCGCGCGCCTGATCTGACCAACCGTAGCCGCCCATCGCCCCGATATAAAAACCGGTCCAGTTGTAGTTGGGTGAAAAAACGTACGGCGCACGGGTGTAAGGTACCGCCTGGGGTAGGTCCGCGGCGGACGCAACTCCCACTGAAGCGAATAAAGCTATTGAAGCCAGTATCTTTTTCATTGCCCGACACCCCCGTTTGAAACAGGTGTACCAAAGCACAGCCTCAGATTGAGGAGCAAGGGGTCCACACGGTAAAAACTAACCTCGAAACCTGAAGGTTTGATGCCTAAAAATCGGGGAAATTCCACGGAAACGAAAGGCTTTCGTGGTTGTCGCCTATTAAGAGCTATACCAGTCCAGTACCAGCGTAGATGTCCCCAAGCCGGTCCGCCATTTCCTGCGCCGACGCCGCCAAGCAAATTGTATCTGGCATCGCCTGTAGGTCCTTCGACTAACATCTCGGCGGGCCGAGGAGGTCGGGGTGCACACAATCTCCCTAACACTACTGCAGCTGAAGCAGCGTTAGTCCGGTCGACCTCGTCACTGACTCCGAGGTTGGAACGAGTTCTTACCGATATCGATACCGCACGGAGACGGCGGCTTGTGCAGTCTGGGACATGGCGTGTTCCTTCGTGGATGCCTCTTGCCAGCTTTAATCGCGGCGGGGCAGGAACACGGCCGCACAATCCCATTGGTGGACATCGGCAGCCACACCCAATCTCAAAACCGGCCACTAGGGATCGAAACAGGCTAGTACCCGACGTTGTAATTGAATAAAGGAAGAAACGAGAACGTAAAGTGTCCCACCCAAAGGCCCGGTGGGACTTTTTTGAGAAAAAATCTTTATGGATCAAACTGATTTTTTGGTGATGGTGCCCAGGGGCGGAATCGAACCACCGACACTGCGATTTTCAGTCGCATGCTCTACCAACTGAGCTACCTGGGCTTTTAGGGTTGGCGGGGGTTTATAGGGGCTCGGTTTCGGCATGTCCAGAAGGCCGGTTTTACCGGCCCATCGGCGTCATTCGACCTTGATTCCAGCCTCCTTGATGATGACGCCCCATTTGTCCATCTCGGCTTTGAGATAGAGGCGCAGTTCCTCTGGCGAGGATCCGATCACACCGACGCCGAGCTGCTCGAGCCGCGCCTTGGTGGTCGGATCGGCGAGCGCGATCACCGCATCGGCGTGCAGCTTCTGAATGACCGCGGCCGGCGTCTTCGCCGGCACAAACAGCGCATACCAGCCCGACACCTCGAAGCCCGGCACGCCCGCCTCGGACACGGTCGGCACGTCCGGCAATTCCACCGAGCGCTTCAACGAGGTGACGGCAAGCGCGCGCAACTGGCCGCCCTTGATCAGCGGCATCACCGCGCCGGTGTTGTTGAACATCACGTCGACGCGGCCGGGGATGAGATCGTTGAGCGCCGGCCCGGCGCCGCGATAGGGGATGTGCTGGAGCTTGAGCCCCGTCATCTTGTTGAACAGCTCGCCGGACAGATGCACCGAGGTGCCGTGCCCGGACGATGCATAGGTGGCCTTGCCGGGATTGGCCTTGGCATAGGCGATGAACTCCTGCACCGAATGCGCCGGCGACGACATCGGCACCGCCATCACGTTCGGATAGTCGCAGATCAGCGTGACCGGCGCGAGATCAGCCACCGGATCGAACGGCAAGGTGGCGAACAGAAATTTGTTCACCGCGAGCGGCACCGATTGCAGCAGCACGGTGTAACCGTCGGGGTCGGACTTGGCGACGGTGTCGGTACCGATCGAGGTCGCGCCGCCGCCCTTGTTCTCGACCACCATCTGCTGGCCCCAGATCGCCGACAGCTTTGCGGAGACGACGCGGGCGATGGCGTCAGTGCCGCCGCCGGGCGGGAACGGCACGATCAGGCGGACGAATCGTGTGGGATAGGCGGGCGCTTGCGCCTGCGCCAATGTTGGCGCCAACGCCCATGCGGATGAAAGCGCAGCGAAGCGCCGGCGGTCGAGCATCGTGTCCTCCCAAGGCGTTCGGCGCTCTGACGGCGTCTATCTCGAAAGCTTAGGAGGCGTGGCCTTGCCGGGCAACAGGCTCAGGAGCGATCCGGACCAAGCTCGCCTTCGGCCTTCTCGCCATCCTCGTCGTCGTTCTCGGTGACCGGCACGGCATAGACGCCCTTGAGCCAGCGGTTGAGATCCACGTCGGCGCAGCGCTTGGAGCAGAACGGCCGGAACTTGTCGACGCGCGGCTTGCCGCAGATTGGACAGGGCACGACGGAAGGCGACGCAGGATCGGACATAGCGAATATCTAGTCTTTGTCAGCCGGTCGCGCGAGGGGTTCGTCGGCCGTCCGCGGCGCGGAGTTCGGTCTTGAGCACCTTGCCGTAGTTGTTCTTCGGCAGCGCCTCGACGAACACATAGTCCTTGGGCCGCTTGAAGCGTGCGATGGCGCCGAGACACAGCGCGTCAAGCTCGGCAGACGGCGCGTCACCGACCACATAGGCGACCACCACCTCGCCCCACTCGCGGTCCGGCCGGCCGATCACCGACACCTCGCGCACCCGGCCATGCCGGAGCAATACCTCCTCGACCTCGCGCGGATAGATATTCGAGCCGCCGGAGATGATGAGGTCTTTTGAGCGGTCCTTGAGCGTGAGATAGCCGTCGGCGTCGAACGCACCGATGTCGCCGGTGTGCAGGAAGCCGCCGCGCAAAGTGGCGTTGCTCGCCTCCGGGTTTTGCCAGTAGCCCAACATCACGGTGTCGCCCCGGCAGAGGATTTCGCCGGCTTCGCCCGCCGGCAGCGGCCGGTCGTGCTCGTCCGCCACCATGACCTCGATCGAGCGGAACGGCCGCCCGACCGACGCCAGCCGCTCGGCCCAGCGCGGCGTATCGCGATCGGAAATTTCCTTCTTGGACAGAACAGTGATCGTCATCGGGCTTTCGCCCTGACCATAGATTTGCGCCAGCCGCGGCCCGAAGCGGTCCAGCGCCTTGCGCGCATCTTCGACATACATCGGCGCACCGCCGTAAATGATGGTGCGGATGTTTTCGCTCGGACACTCCGCCGGGCATTCGACCAGGCGTTTCACCATGGTTGGAGCGGCGAACATCGACGTGCCCGGCCAGGCGCGAAACAGCGAGAAGATCTCCTCCGGCTCGAAGCCGCCGGATTCCGGCACGACGTTGACGCCGCGCCGCATCACATAAGACATCATGTAGAGGCCGGAACCGTGGCTCATCGGAGCGGCGTGCAGCAGCGGATCGCCCGGCGCGAGTGTGTCGACCTCGGCCACATAGGCCTCGCTCGCGGCGGTCAGCACCTTGTGGGTGAGCATCGCTCCCTTCGGTCGGCCGGTGGTGCCCGATGTGTAGAACAGCCAGGCGAGATCGTCGCCGCCGCGTAAAGCCACGGCGACCGGGTCGGCGGCGAACAGCTTTTCATACTCGGCACTGCCGATGACGATCAGCCGTTCCAGACTTTTCGGCGCGTGCGGAGCAAGCTCGCCGTCGAGTCCGGCGGAGACTAAACACACCCGCGCGCCGGATTGCTCAAGGATGTAACCAAGCTCGGCGCCATGCAGCTTGGCGTTGGCCGGCACTGCGGCCAGTCCCGCATGCCAGATCGCATAGAGCACTTCGACATAATCCGGGCTGTTCTTGGCGACGATGGCGACGCGATTGCCCGGGTTGAGCCCGCCAGAGCGGAGCGCGCCGGCGAGCCGGGCGACGCGTCCGGCCATGTCGCCGTAGTCACGTAGCACCCGCGCGCCAAACCCGAGTGCGGGGCGCCGTGGATCGTCCCTGCCCGCGCGTTCCAGAAAGAGCGCGAGGTTCATGGACGGCTACACCGCGTTGAGCCAGCCGAAGTGGATCGGGAAGCCTTCGCCGGACAGCAGCGTCGCGGTCTCGTACAGCGGCAGGCCGACGATATTGGTGTAGGAGCCGACGATCTTGACGATGAAGCTGCCGGCGAGACCCTGCGCGGCGTAGCCGCCGGCCTTGCCGCGCCATTCGCCGGAGGCGAGATAGGCTTCGATGTCCTGCTCCGACAGCCGCTTGAAACGCACCCGCGTCTCGACCAGCCGCTGGCGGAACCCTTCCTTCGGCGTCACCAGACAGACGCCGGTGTGAACGCGATGATTGCGGCCGGACAATAGCCGCAGGCACTGCGCCGCCTCGTCGAGCAGATCGGCCTTCGGCAGGATGCGGCGACCGACCGCCACGACGGTGTCGGCGGCGAGGATGTAGGAGCCGTTGAGCTCGTCGTCGAGCTTCACCGCGGCCAGCGCCGCCTCCGCCTTGCCGCGCGCGAGGCGCGTGGCACAGGCGCGCGGCAACTCGCCGCGCAGCGGCATCTCGTCGATATCGGACGGGCGCAGCGCGTCAGGCTCGATGCCGATCTGATTGATCAGGGTGAGCCGGCGCGGCGAGCCGGAAGCCAGCACGAATTTGGGGCGGCCGATGATCATCGTTTTGGAATGCCTCTGCGGGAGGTTTTGCTACCGGAATTGCGGGGTTTTCACAACTGCAGCCGGCAGAAGGAGCACGCCCCGCCCCACTCTATTCATTGCCGCCGGCATGCCAGCCGAACCGGGTCTTGATGCGCTCGGTCAACTGATCGCGCACCTCGCGGTAGGCGGATAAGCGCTGCTCGCGGGTACCTTCGATCGCGGTCGGATCGGGCGTCGGCCAGTATTCGACCTCGGCGGCGATGGTGCGCGTCAGCTCCAGCGCCTTGTGATGGGCCTCGGGCGACAGCGTGACGATCAGGTCAAAGTTGAGCCCCTCCCAATCCTCCAGTTCCTCAAACGTCATCGGCCGGTGGCGCGAGATGTCGATGCCGACCTCCTCCAGCGCCGCGACCGCGAATGGATCGAGCTCGTCCTTACGAACGCCGGCCGAGGCCACGTAGGACGTACGCCCGATCATCTGCTTGAACAGGCCAGCGGCCATCGGCGAGCGCACCGAATTCAAGCCGCAGGCGAACAGCACGGCGTGCGGCCTCGTGCTGCGCGGCGCGTCCTCCATCCGCGATCAGCCCTTCCAGTGCAACACGCAGATCAACGTGAACAGGCGGCGCGCTGTGTCGAAATCCACCTTCACCTTGCGCTTGATGGCGTCCTGGAGGATGCGCGACCCCTCGTCGTGCAATCCGCGCCGGCCCATGTCGATCGCTTCGATCTTGTCGGGCGTCGCGGTGCGGATGGCGGCGTAATAGCTGTCGCAGATCATGAAATAGTCTTTGACGATGCGCTTGAACGGCGTCAGCGAGAGAAGATGCGCGATCACCGGCTTGTCGTTCGCGCGGCGGATGTCGAGCACCAGCCGGTTTTCCTTGATGCCGATACGCAGCGCATAAGGTCCCTCGTCGTGATCGACCGGCGCAAAAGAGTTCTCCTCGATCAGATCGTAGATCGCGGTGGCGCGCTCGTGCTCGATATCGGAGCTGGAGCGGCCGATCGAATCTTCATCGAGCGTCACCGCGACGAGCCGGTTCTTGTTTTTGGCTTTGGCGGGGTTCATCGCCGGTTGAGGCGGATCGCGACCGAGCGGGCGTGGGCATCGAGGCCCTCGGCTTCGCCCAGCGCGATGGCCGACGGGCCGAGCGCCGCGAGCTGATCCGGCCCGCATTTGAGGATCGAGGTGCGCTTCATGAAGTCGAGCACGCCGAGACCCGACGAGAACCGCGCCGAGCGCGCGGTCGGCAGCACGTGGTTTGAGCCCGCCACATAGTCGCCGATAGCCTCGGGCGTGTGAGCGCCGAGAAAGATCGCACCGGCGTTGCGGATTTTCGCCGCAAGCCGCTCGGGATCGGCGGTCTCGATCTCCAGATGCTCGGGCGCCAGCGCATCGACCAGCGGGATCGCGTCGTCGAGATGGCGCACCAGGAGGATCGCGCCGAAGTCGCGCCACGATGCGCCGGCGACGGCGCCGCGTGGCAGCGTCGTCAGCTGCGCGGTCACCGCCTTCTCGACCGCATCGGCGAGACCCAAGTCATCGGTGATGAGAATGGACTGCGCCGCGGTGTCGTGTTCGGCCTGCGCCAGGAGATCCGCCGCGATCCAGTCGGGGTTGCCGCTTTTGTCCGCGAGGATCAGCACCTCGGACGGACCGGCAATCATGTCGATGCCGACGGTGCCGAACACGACGCGCTTGGCAGCCGCCACATAGGCGTTGCCGGGACCGACGATCTTGCTCACCGGCTTGATCGTCGCGGTGCCGTAGGCGAGCGCCGCCACCGCCTGTGCGCCGCCGATCCGGTAGATTTCGTCGACCCCGGCGAGCTTGGCCGCTGCCAGAACGAGCGGGCTCAATTTGCCGTCGGGCGCCGGCACCACCATGACGACGCGCGGCACACCGGCGACCTTGGCCGGCACCGCGTTCATCAGCACCGACGACGGATAGGCCGCCGTGCCCCCCGGCACATAGAGCCCGACCGCTTCGATCGCGCTCCAGCGGTGGCCGAGTTCGACACCGAGCGCGTCGGTGAAGCGGTCGTCGGCGGGTTTCTGACGCTTATGATAGGCTTCGATGCGGTCCCGGGCGAGCTTGAGCGCATCGAGCGCGCGCTTATCGCAGGCCGCGGTCGCGGCGTCGAGTTCGGTGGCCGACACGCGAAGGCCGATCTTCTCAAGGTCAATGCGGTCGAACTTGCGGCTGAGTTCGATCAGCGCACGGTCGCCATTGCTCCGCACATCAGCGATGATGGCGCGCACGGCTTGATCGACGTCTTCAGATACCTCGCGCTTGGTGGCAAGGAGTGCGGCGAAGCGCGCGGCAAAGTCCGCGGATCGGCTGTCGAGGCGTATCGGCATCGCGCGCTGTCCGGCCGGGAGGAGCCCGGTTCACCGGTCAATGGCCCGCGCCGCAAGGCGCGTCAACCCTGTTTGGATGCCTGGATGGGTTCGCCGTCCAAGTCGCCCTGCACGTCGCCGTCGATCGTGTGGGCCGGACAGCATCCAGTGCCCCAGGAGGGGCCGAGATCCGCCAGCTCGGCCTCAAGGCATTCGACCTCGAGTCGGAGCGTGGCCCCGCCGGAGAACGTCAGTGTCACCACGCCGGCGGGCTGATCGGTGCTTTCAAAAACGACCGCCAGCAGGTTCAAGACGCGGTTCGCTTGCACGGCTTCCGCCGCGCAGCAATTGCGGCACTTGCAGGCCGACACCCGCTCGAAGCGAAGCGCGGCGCGGCGACGGCGGAATTCCGGAACGGTGCCGTGCGCCGCCTCCCAATCGAACCGGTTGAGCGCGATGACCAGCCGCTTTTCCGCCGGTCGCCAGCGGATGTCCGCGGCCTTGACCACGGCGTCCTGCAGGTGCGCCGAGACAACCTCGATGTCATCCTTATCAAGCGCAATGAGCTTGAGACGGTCCATAACCCGGCCTTCATCTTGAGCACTGAACGGAAGGTAGGGAGGCGTTGGCGATCTGCAAGGCTAAAATGAAACGCAGGCCGGCCGCAAGATCAGCCCGACCGACTGCTGCTTGAACCGGGCCTTGTAGGCTTCGATGATTTTCTGAAGCCGTTCGTCGTTATCGGCGCCGGGGGGCATGGCGATCATCAAAAGCTTGCTGCGCTCACGGGAGATTTTCGGGCCTCCGGGCGCGCGCCACTGGCCGTTGGCATCGATGACTGTGAAGCCATCGGGAAAGCGCGGCGTCACTTCGGCGGCCAGAAACCGCGCCCAGCTCGCCTCGCTCACATGGGTGCGACCGAACAGCAGATCGGCCACCATCCAGGGTTTCTGACCGCCGCTGCATTGCAGGGCGGGTTGCGCATTGGCGATCGTGACGCCCGCGACCATCGCGAGCAGAACGACCGCTGCGGTCCGCGCACGCAAAATGTCTACTCGCTGACCCGCTGGATCGCCGCGCCGCAGGCGCCAAGCTTGTCCTCGAGCCGCTCGAAGCCGCGGTCGAGATGATAGACGCGGTTGACCATGGTCTCGCCTTCGGCCGCGAGC
>Ga0207711_10004598_pt1 | contig 11734 bp, 6 predicted proteins | sample KBSS34metaG_FD_184401 | JGI IMG/M metagenome (GOLD analysis project Ga0207711, IMG submission 184401) | Switchgrass rhizosphere microbial communities from Kellogg Biological Station, Michigan, USA - KBS S3-4 metaG (SPAdes) (version 2) | ecosystem: Host-associated > Plants > Roots > Rhizosphere >...
TATTCGTCAATGGTCTGGACGCGCTCTGGTCCTTACCTCTATTTCGATGAGGACAATGGCTTTCCCGGTCCAGGCTTCCGGCTGGGCTTTCCCACCGTGCAGCGCAAGCTCTTCGACGCACAAACCGGCAGGCAGTCATACCTGATGATCACGGCTGGTGGTAAGCGAGTGGAGTTGCGCCAGGTGGGCGCGTCGAACATCTACGATGCCACTGACTCGTCTTACCTGCGTCTGACTGACAACGGCTCGACGCTGCTGGTGCATTCCACTGACGGCACGAAACTGAGTTTCTCCGAGATCAATGGTGAATATCGCTGCGTGGAGATCAAAGATAGCAACGGCAACTACATCACAGTTAACAACAACTCTCTCGGCCAGATCAGCAGTGTCACTGACACGCTGGGCCGCGTCATCAACTTCAATTACGACGGCAATGCCAACCTTACCTCGATCACCCAGGCGTGGAATGGACAGCCTGCGCACCAGTGGGTCAGCTTTGGCTGGGGCACACACACCATGCAGTCGAGTTTTTCGGGCGCGGCGGTGGTGGGAACAGCAAATGGCGCGGTTTATCCCGTGATTACGCAGGTGGCTGTGAACGACACCTCATACTTCACCTTCGACTACACGAACTCGCTGCAAGTCTCGCTTGTCAAAAAATACTTCGGCGCGGTAGAGCGCAATGCGACGAGCTTCAACTACGAGACGCCTGGCAGCGACGTGCCGCGTCTGATCAGCAGCAGTGTGTCCGCACAAAACTGGACCGGCATTAACGGTGTGCCGGCGCAAGTGACGACGCAGTACAGCGTGGGCGTTGATGGTGCGTGTGTGCTGACTGCGCCAGACGGCACAGTCTACAAGGAGTATTACGGCACGGGCTGGCAGCGCGGGTTGACGACGCTGAGTGAGGTTTGGTCCGCGGGAGTGCGCAAGAAATGGACGACTGCGGCGTGGACACAGGACAACACCGCTGTCGCGTATGAAGTAAATCCACGTGTCACCGAGACAAATGTCTACGACGCCGACGGCAACCGGCGTCGCACCGTGATCGATTATGGCGCGTATGCGGCCTATGGCTTGCCCTATGCCGTACACGAGTACACGGCTGATGGCGGGACGGAAATCCGGCAGACTCTCACGGATTACAACCTGAGTCAGGCTTATCTCGATCGCCGCATCATCGGACTTGTTTCGCAGGTGCGTGTCTCGAATGGCGCGCAGACATTGACGAAGACCACGTATGACTATGACGATGCGGCGCGTCTGCACGGCGTGCCTGCGGCAGCCACACAGCACGATGTGAATTACAACCTGACTCTGACTGCGCGTGGCAATGTCACTGCCGTCTCCCGCTGGGACGTCGATGACATCAATAATGCGAACAAGAAGCTGACCAGCTACACAAACTACTACAACACCGGCACACCAATCTCGACGACAGACCCAGCCGGACATCAGAGCAGCGTCACTTATGGAGATTCATTCTCTGACAATGTGAATCGCAACACGTTTGCTTACCCGACGACGATCACCAACGCAGAAAATTTCAGTTCTTACGTGCAGTACAACTTCGACTTCGGCGCCACCACGCGCACGCAGTCTCCTGCTCCCGCAGATCAGTCGCAGGGCGCGATTCAAACTATGACTTACAACAGTCTGGGCCAGCTCGAGCGCATCACCACGGCGAACAACGGCGCCTATAAGCAGTTCTGGTATGGAGCGAATTACACGGCCAGTGCCGCGACTGTGAATAACGTCGCTGACGAAGCACATTCAATTGCCGTTGTAGACGGTTTGGGCCGGGTTATCGGAGCGTCCACAAATCATCCCGGCAGCGCTGGTGGGTACAGCGCCGTGAGCACTGTCTACGATCAGATGGGCCGCGCCTCGAAAGTCTCCAACCCCACCGAAGTCAACGACTCCTGGCAGCCGAGTGGTGAGGATGGGGCGGGTTACTACTACACACAGCAGACCTACGACTGGAAAGGCCGCCCGCTAATCACCACCAATGCGGACGGCACAACCAAAGAAGCGAGTTACTCAGGTTGCGGGTGTGCCGGCGGTGAGGTCGTAACGCTCACAGACGAAGGTACGATTGACGCCGGCGTGCCCAAGCGCCGGCAGCAGAAGATCTATTCCGACGTGTTGGGCCGCACTGTGAAAACAGAGTTGCTGAACTGGCAAGGCGGCAGTGTTTATTCAGCATCGGTTAATACCTACAACGCCAGGGATCAAGTAATACAAGCCAGGCAATATGCGGGCGCCGAAGGTAGCGCCACCTACCAGGATACAACGCTCACCTACGACGGCTACGGTCGCCTCAAAACGAAGCACGTGCCGGAACAGGACGCGAACGCGAACACCGTTTGGGACTATAACGCGGATGACACTATTCAGAAGATCACCGATGGCCGTGGCGTGTCCACGTTCTACGCCTACAACCAGCGGCATCTGCTGACTCGCATTACGTACAGCGTACCCGGCGAAATCACTTACACTTATGACGCCGCATCTAATCGCACTTCCATGAGCGATGGCGCCGGCGCCACTAGCTATCACTATGACTCGTTGTCACGCATGAGCTCAGAATCACGCACGTTTATCGGCTATAGTGGTACGTACACATTGAACTATTCCTACAACCTGGCTAACGCACTAACGGTGCTCTCAATCCCCTTTCGCTCGCAGGAGATTGGCTACAATTACGACAATGCGGGTCGCTTATCGAGTGTTACCGGAAGTGGGTTTACCGCGAGATATGGCCTCTGGCCCAATGTAAACACGCAAAGCATCACCAGTCTTGCTTCCAATATCGTGTATCGAGCCTGGGGCGCACGTAAGAGCATGACCTACGGCAACACCACCAGCGAGCAAACGACATACAACTCACGCCTGCAACCCACCAGGTACACACTCAACAACATGAATTACCAGAACACGAACATCTGCTGCACTTATCCAACGTACAGTACGATGACGTGGACGTTTGACTATTACAACGACGGCCGCGTGAAGACTGTGTGGGATTCAACTAACGACTGGTTCGATCGCGCTTACAAGTACGATCATGCTGGTCGTCTCAAGGAGGCCAGCACGTACCGTCGCGCACGCGGATTGAGCCCTTACCCCTCTAATCCTTATACCGATCCTTACTACCAGAACATTACCTATGATGCTTTCAATCACACTAGCCGAACTGGCTTGCTTTACACTGGAGAGCCGAGCGACGTTGGGACCTGGGTTAATAATCGACGCGCTGGTCCTGGCTGGCAGTACGATGCTGATGGCAACACTATCATGGACCCGAATTTCACCCAGACCTTTGACGCCGCCGGCAAACCGTCGCATTCAGTTTCATTCGCCAGGGTCGGTGATGGCGTCAATTATCCCTACCAGCCGAGTACAGACATTGCGCAGACCTACGATGGCACGGGTGCGCCCGGAAAACGTGAACAGATTGTGCGCCAACCTGATCCTGGGAACGGGCCACCCATGGAAGACACACAGACTACTTATTATCTGAGATCCACCGTTCTAGGAGCCGCGGTGGTGGAATTGAATGGTCCGACAGCGAGTGACATAGTCAATGTTTACGCCGGAGGACTGCGCATCGCACGTGACGAGTCAGAGAACATCACTTTTGAGCATCCGAACCCCGTAACCGGCAGCCGCGTCACCTCGGCCGGATATTCGACCTATCGTGGCACGACCCGGCAAGAGCGCGACTCATTCGGAGCCGAGATCCCAACCTCCAATCCATACCCCGGGGCATCGAGCTACGGAGATTACAAGTTCGGCGAGCAGTTCTACATTTTAGGAGGCGATCCTTTTGATTACAGCACCGGCAGAGAGATCGATGGTATGCCTGTCTCGGAAACTGAGTTTCAGCGACGCACGGGAAACGGCAGCGCTGTCGGCGACGTGTTTAAAGGTGGGAGGTATGTCGGATCTCTCGACTTTTCGAAATCCTGGTCCTTGAGTCGAATTACAATTGCGTTTGACGTATTTCAGCCACCTCTCGAACTGGATCAGCATCCCGAGCTGTGGCCCATCTACTACACGGCAACCTTCATCGAGGAGACAGATCTCATTTCTCTCGCTCAAACGATACCCAAGCAAAACTTAAATACCCCACAGAACCCTTCACGTGTTCCGTTTCCGGGAGCTGATGCGGTAAAAGAAAGGCTGAACACGGGCGACTGCAATTCTTACATCGCGAATCTGATTGCGAAGGCGAATGAATTATACGGCGGCGACGGCAATGTCGCCGTAGCTAAGGACGGACTCGAACTGCTGAGCAAGATTAGCAGCCAGGGTGGTTTTGTGACGCAGGATTTTCTAAAACTCAATGGGTGGTCAGTTGGTGGAACTGTCTCGGGCTCGATCGCACGCGGGACAGCCACCGTTGTGATGTCGACGCGATTCAAGTACGGAAGCAGCGCTTCGACGATTGCCATGTGGCAGACAGATTATGTGAGCATCGCCATTCATGAATTGGTTCATCTATCAGCCAAATACGCTGGTTACGATGACACGCAACTGGCGACCGCCGCAAGCAAGCTTCCTGGGGCCGCAGCTGGTTTGCCCGCGCCCCCCAAGGACGAAAAAGACATGAAGGGCAAATTGGCCAATAGCGGCTATTACGACAATGAGCTTATGAAACATTGTGGACCACCAAAATGAAAATGAATCTCATGCAGATAGCACTCGCTGGCGCCTTCATCGTATTGGTTTCACTTGGGAGCTCTTCAAGAACCAATGATGAATGTGTGGCCGATCAATGGTTTGATTCCTACGGAGATCTTTCCTGGGAAGATGAAAAGGCCCATTTAGATAACTTCGCAATCGCCTTGCAAAATTATCCAGATTCAATTGGATACATCATCGTCTACGCGGGACGCCGATCATGTGTTGGCGAAGCCAAAGATCGTGCTCTGCGTGCAAAGAGGTATCTGGTACAAACACGTGCCACTGAGGCGAGCCGAATCAAATTGATCGACGGCGGATATCGAGAGGAACTAACAGTTATTCTTCAGCCAGCTCCGCGCGGGGCGCCAGAAATCACGGCCTCTCCCACTCTAAAGCTGAGCGAAGTGCAGATTATTAAGAACTGCAAACCAAAGAGTCCCAAACCCAGGAAACGCGGTTCTTAGCTGCTTTCATCGTTGCTCTTCCTCGTACTGTCTAACGAAAACTGAGGTAAACGCTAACACAGTCTTGAATGAGCTGATGCACCATGCGCGTAAAGATGGTATTTTTTCAGATTGCGCTTTGGCAAGAGCGGCGTTTTCTATAATGTCGCCAGATGACAAACTCAAACATCCACTCCCTACGACAAGTGACTCTGAAGTTAACAGCCGTTACTTTCATCCGCTATTTAACGCGCACTGTCGTTCGGTAACTGGGGAGTAAAATGAAATACCATCGATCAATTTGTATGAAGGGCTTACTAATCTTGTTAATGCTTTGCCTGCGAGGAGTTGGCCTCGGCCAAGACTGGCGCACAATCACGCCATTGAAGTCCACCAGAACCGAAGTGGAGAGTCTATTTGGGCCGGGCAATGACCGTTATCTTGCAAACTATTCTCTTCGAGATGGAACGCTGTCTGTGGAGTACTCCAGCGGACCTTGTAGGTCTGAAAGAAAAGGCGGATGGAACGTGCCGGAGGGTACGGTGGTGTCAGTTCGTTTCGAGCCAAAATCAAAGAAGAAATTTGCTAGTCTGAAACTAGAATTCACTAAATTCAAGAAGGTTGAGGGTGGAGACGTAGTCGGCGTTGTCAACTATACCAATGAAGAGCAGGGTATTACTTACGAAGTCCACCGCGGTAAAGTGGATGCTATAGAGTACCTGCCCGATAAACGCTATGATTCGCTCAAGTGTGCGGAGTGATCGAAGTGTTGCGAAGTTCGCTCCGCACTTATGAAGAAGCGGACATTCTCACCTTGCTCAAATCCACGAGGCTTTATTAGCTCGGCCTTCTTGTCCATGTCCTGGATTTGAAAATTTATCTGGTAAGTAAGCTCAGGAAGTAGAAGACCGCGTTTGCTTCGTGCTTGAACAAGAAGTCCTTCGAGCACAGACTTGATCGGTCGCGCCGAATCACCATTCGCCCGGTGAGTTTGAGCAATGACGGCTGGAAGACGGCGACAATCTTCTGTTACTGGCTGCGGCACGCTCGAATAGCTAACGCATTCGAATCCCGCGTCTGGCGCCGATCCCAACCTCCACTACTTACCGGGCGGCACAGAGCTATTTTGACTACGACTTCGGCAAGCAGCCTTACCTCGAAGAAGGCGACCCGTTAGATTACAGCACCGGCAGGGAGGTTGACGGTACCCCTGTATCTGAAACTGAGTTTCAGCGACGGCTACGAAATGACAGCGTTGGGTTTCTAAGATGAAAGTATCTTTAAAGATCGGGATTGTTTTATTTTTTTTCTGCTTAATTGGTACATGCCAAGGCCAAGGATGGCGGGGCATTGTTCCGTTACATTCCACCTGTGAGGATGTGAAGCGCCTCTTCAGAACGACAACTTGCGAGTCGGCCTTGATCGATTCAGAGGAGGCTTCAGTATTCATTACCTTTTCAGATGGAACGTGCCGGTCCGAATGGGATGTACCACGAGGGACGGTAATATCACTCGATGTCCGGCCCAAGAACCGCCTCACGGTCGAAGACCTTCATCTTGATCTCACCAAATACACTCGAACAGCAGATCAACAGGTTCAGGGGACACTGTATCTCAATAATAAGGATGAAGGAATTAGCATCGCAGCATTTGAAGACGGTCGAGTCAGGCATGTTTTCTACGGTCCGACTGCAAAAGAGAGTTTTAAGCGCTGCGACTCACCGCCTGTTAAGTCTGTGGGCACTGGTCACGGTTCTGTTAAATTCGATGCATATCGTTTTGGACGCTTCCGCGACAATACCGCTCGCCTTGATGAGTTTGCCACCACTCTAACCGGATGGGATGGATCCAGCGGATATATCATTGTTTACCCTGGAGAAGGAGTTAGTATCCAGGTCGTTCAAATCTATGCAGATCAAGCAAAGAAATATCTCATTGAAAAGAGAGGGATCACCAATGATCGAATTATTTCGATCATAGGCGGGTTTCGCAACGAGCCAAGTGTTGAATTATTCATTACTGTCAAAGGTGGTGTTCCTCCTACGCCTTCGCCGCAAAGCCCACGTACTAATCCTCAGTAGCGCCATGTCCCCAACCCTCGCTTGACGCACCGCACGCCGCATGCTAGCTTGCGGCTTCACCTGTTATTAGTGATTTAAACAAGACAGGCGCTCCATAATACTGGCGTGCGTGGGTGACTAAATTGACCGCAACCGCTCCACAACTGAAACAGACTCCGCTCAACGCCATCCACCGGCAGATGGGTGGGCGTATGGTCGACTTCGGCGGCTGGGACATGCCCGTCCAGTATCCCGCCGGAACGATCGAAGAACACCTGCGCACGCGCACACACGCTGGCCTATTCGACGTCTCCCACATGGGCGAGATCGACGTCAGAGGTCCGGACGCAATCAAGTTCGTAAATCGCTTAACGTCAAACGACGTAACGAAACTCGTCGACGGACAGGCGCAATACTCTGCGCTAACCACACCGCAGGGCACGGTGATCGACGATCTACTCGTCTATCGTCTCTCGTCCGTTCACCTGCTGCTCGTCGTCAATGCCAGCACTACTGAAAAAGACTGGGATTGGATCTTTTCACACTGGTCAAGTGAGTTGATCGACCTGAACAACGTAAGCGCTGACTACTGCCAGATCGCGCTCCAGGGCCCTGACGCCCAATCGATACTCCAAAAGTTGACCGACTTGCCGCTCGGTGAAATCAAGTATTACCACTTCGCGCACGGCAGTGTTGACGGCGTGAGGGGAATCGTTTCACGGACGGGCTACACCGGCGAAGATGGTTTTGAAGTCTATGCGCCCGCAGATCGCGCAGAGCAGCTCTGGAACAAGATTCTCGACGCGGGACAAACGGATACACCAACCGGCGTGTTGCCGTGTGGACTCGCCGCACGCAACACTCTGCGACTCGAAGCCGGAATGGCGCTCTACGGCAACGACATCGACGAGACCACCACGTTGCTCGAGGCAAACCTCGGCTGGATATGCAAGTTGGATAAGGGCGAGTTCACCGGTCGCGAGGCGCTGGCGAGTCAGAAAGCTGAAGGCGTGAAACGCAAACTCGTCGGCTTCGAAGTAACGGACCGCGGGATTGCACGCGATCACCAGGAGGTCGTCATTGATGGCAACCGAGTGGGACACGTAACATCAGGCAGTCCGGCGCCGTTTCTTAAAAAGAATATCGGGCTTGCTTACGTGCCCGTAGAGTATGCGAGTGTGGGCCAGGCGATACAGGTTGATGTGCGAGGACGCTTAGTAGGGGCGCAAATCGTTAAGACGCCGTTTTACAAGAGACAAAAGTAAACAGGATTAACAAGACTGACAAGATGGAGGATCCATGGCGAACGTTCCGGAAGACCTGCACTACAGCAAAGATCATGAATGGGTAAGAGTAGACGGTGATCAGGCTATCATCGGCATCACTGACTACGCACAAAACTCATTGGGTGACGTAGTGTACGTCGAGTTGCCGAAGGCGGGAGAAGAGTTTGCAGCGAATGAGCCGTTTGGCTCGGTCGAGTCGGTGAAGGCAGTGTCCGAAGTGTTCACCCCCATTGCCGGCGCGGTCGTGCAGATCAACGAATCGCTGGCTGACGAACCCGAGAGTGTTAACTCGGATCCCTACGGTGCAGGCTGGATGATACGGCTGAAGATGTCTAACCCAGGCGAAGTCGATAGCCTCCTGACCGCCGCGGAGTACGAAGATTTTACGAAAGCTGAGAGCGAATAATCTTGCGCTACATTCCTAACTCGCCGGAAGAGCGCAGCGAAATGCTTGAAGCAATGGGGCTCGGATCGGCCGAAGAACTGTTTGATTCCATTCCCGAAGATCTGCGGTTAAAGCGGCCGCTCAACACGCCCGCGGCGCTTTCAGAAATCGAGCTACTCGATCGCTTCGAACAGATGGGCGCGCGCAACGCCGGCGCTGGTCGCCTCAGTTTCATGGGCGGCGGCGCGTACTCTCATTACATTCCGACGATCGTCGATCACATTCTTTCGCGCTCCGAGTTTTTCACCGCCTACACGCCTTACCAGCCGGAAATTTCACAAGGCACACTGCAAGTCATCTTCGAGTTTCAAACACTCGTGTGCCAGTTGACGGGTATGGAAGTGGCGAACGCTTCGATGTACGACGGCTCGACTGCACTCGCAGAAGCTGTGTTGATGGCCGAGCGTGTGACAAGACGATCGAAGGCTGTAGCTTCGACTGCGACGCACCCGCAGTACCTGGAAGTAATCAACACCTACGTGCAGCACGCCGGGATTCATCTCGAACTGGCGCCGTTTGATGAAAAGACCGGACAGTCGTGGCAGGCGTTGGCTGATGCAATCGACGACGAAACCGCGGCGCTCGTGGTCCAGTCACCGAATTTCTTCGGCTGTATCGAGGATCTATCGGCGCTCGCCGATGCCGCGCACGCCAGGGGAGCGTTACTGATTGTCGCAATCACTGAGGCGATGTCACTCGGGCTTTTGAAATCGCCGGGCGCTTGCGGCGCTGACATCGTCGTGGCTGAAGGACAATCGTTTGGTGTGCCGCTTTCTTTTGGTGGCCCATACGTCGGTTTGTTTGCGACACGGGAAAAATACGCGCGGCAGATTCCCGGGAGGCTTGTCGGAGAGGCTTACGACAAGAAAGGGCGTCGTGGTTTCGTGCTCACCCTCGCCACGCGCGAGCAGCACATTCGGCGTGAGAAAGCGACGTCAAACATCTGCACGAATGAAGGGCTGATCGCCCTCGCGGCGACTGTTTATCTAGAGACGATGGGCCGTCGCGGCGTGCAGGAGGCGGCACACCAGTGCGCGCAGAAAGCGGCTTACGCGGCGCGCGCAATCGCGAAGCTGAATGGTTACTCAGTTCCCTTCACTGGTCCGTACTTCAACGAGTTCGTTGTGCGTGGGCCAGGTCGAGCTGTGGAACTGCTTGCGCGGCTCGGCAAGGAGAAAGGGATCGACGGTGGGATCGCGCTGTCGAGGTTTATACCGGACCGGCCGAATGATTTTCTGGTTTGTGTTACAGAGACAAACAGCCGCGAGCAGATCGATCGCTTGATTAAAGCGCTAACCGAGTTATAGGTCCTCCTATTCGTTTTTATGACGATTAATAAAGTCACCACTCACATCAGTCCAAACGAGCAGCTCATTTTCGAGCGATCGCAAACAGGCCGCATCGGGTATCGCCTGCCGGCGCTCGATGTCGATGAAGTCGAGCTCAACATCCCGAACGAGTTTCGCCGCGACGACGATCTCGAGGGAATGCCTGAGGTAAGCGAAGTCGACGTGATCCGTCACTTCGTTCGCATGTCCACCTGGAACTACTCGATCGATCTCGGCATGTACCCGCTGGGCTCCTGCACGATGAAGTACAACTCGCGATTGAACGAAAAGGTCGCAAGGATCGCAGGATTCGCAAATCTTCATCCGCTGACTGAAGAACACGACGCGCAAGGCGCACTACAAGTAATCTACGAGCTCCAGCAACATCTCGCGGAAATCACGGGTCTACCAGGCATCTCGCTGCAACCCGCCGCGGGCGCACACGGCGAGATGACCGGCATCATGATCATCCGCGCGTTTCTCGACGCGCGCGATGGCGCAGCAGCTTCACATCGACGCACGATGCTGATCCCCGATTCAGCTCACGGAACAAATCCCGCGTCAGCGCATCTCTCCGGTTTCTCCGTCAAAACGATTCGCTCGACTGCCGAAGGTCTTACCGATCTCAAACACTTGCGCGAGCTGTGCGCCCATGGTGAGGTCGCCGGACTGATGTTGACCAATCCAAACACGCTCGGACTCTTCGAGCGCAACATCAAACAGATCTGCGAGATTGTTCACGAAGCCGGTGGTCTCGTTTACATGGACGGCGCGAACATGAACGCGCTCGTCGGCATCGCGCGTCCCGGCGACATGGGCGTCGACGTCATTCACCTGAACCTGCACAAGACCTTTTCAACTCCGCATGGCGGCGGTGGACCGGGTTCTGGTCCATGCTGCTGTACGAAAGAGCTCGAACCGTACCTGCCGGTGCCGCGGATCGTGAAGTCTTCCGATTCGACGTACGCGCTCGACTACGATCAACCGAAGTCGATCGGTCGCGTAAAAGCATTCTTTGGCAACTACGGCATGATGCTCCGTGCACTGTCTTACACGCTGACGCACGGCAATGATGGTTTACGTGAAGCAACCGAAGCGGCAGTGCTCAACGCGCGTTATGTCGCTGCGGGATTGATTGAAGATTACGACAAACCGTTTGCGGGCGCGCCGATGCACGAGGTGGTCTTCACTGACAAAAAGCAGACACGTAAGGGTGTGCATACACTGGACATTGCGAAGCGTTTGATCGATTACGGATTTCATCCGATGACGATCTACTTTCCATTGATCGTGCAGGGCGCGATGCTGATCGAGCCGACGGAATCAGTAGGCCGCCAAGAGTTGGATCAATTTATTGAGGCGATGAAATCGATCGCGGTTGAGGCTGTCGAAGATCCTGAGCTGGTTTTGAACGCACCGCACGATACGCGTGTTGGGCGACTCGATGAGGCCGCCGCCGCGCGTAAGCCCATCTTGCGATGGC
>Ga0207711_10004599_pt1 | contig 11732 bp, 13 predicted proteins | sample KBSS34metaG_FD_184401 | JGI IMG/M metagenome (GOLD analysis project Ga0207711, IMG submission 184401) | Switchgrass rhizosphere microbial communities from Kellogg Biological Station, Michigan, USA - KBS S3-4 metaG (SPAdes) (version 2) | ecosystem: Host-associated > Plants > Roots > Rhizosphere...
AGTCGGCGGTCGAAGCGGCCATCGCGCTGCCCGATTCCCAGGTCGGCTGACCCTCAGGTACACTCGGCAGGTTAGATTTCCGTGGTTCGTGTCTGTGGACCAGCGGTTGTCCACGTCCGACACGAATGAGGTGAACATGGGTTCCGTCATCAAGAAGCGCCGCAAGCGCATGGCGAAGAAGAAGCACCGCAAGCTCCTTCGCAAGACGCGTCACCAGCGTCGCAACAAGAAGTAGTCCCACCCGGGACGTCGCGCGTCAAGCCTCGGCTCGACGCGCTCTTCTCGTTAAGGAGCCTCGCTGGGGCGCTGCTTCTTCGAGCCCTTGACGCCCTTCTTGACCGCGCGCGCCTCGCGCCGCACTCGGCGTTGTGCCTCGCGGATGCTCGCCGGCCGCAACCGGAGCACGGGCCAGCCCTGCTGCTGCGCGTGGTGGGCGAGCATCACGTCCGGGTTCACGACCACCGGATGCCCCACCAGCTCGAGCAGGGGGATGTCGTTGCGGCTGTCCGAGTACGCCCAGCTGTCGGCGAGGTCCGCCCCGCTCGCCTCGGCCAGTTCCCGCACCGCGGCCGCCTTGCGCTCGTTATGCAGGACGTGGCCGATCAGCTCGCCGGTGTAGACCCCGTCGGACACCTCGATCCGCGTGCCGAGGGCGCCGGTGAGCCCGAGCCGTCTGGCGATCAGATCGCCGATCTCCCACGGGGTCGCCGAGACCAGCCAGACCTCGTGCCCCTTGGCGATGTGCTCCTGGGTCAGGTCGACGGTCTCGGGGTACAGCCGCGGCTTGATCCGGTGCTCCCAGATCGACTCGGCGAGCTCGAGGATCTCGGTCTGGGTATGCCCGCCCACCAGTCCGAGGGCGCGCTCGCGGGCGGTGGCCAGGTGCTCGTCGTTCTCGCCCACCTGGATGAAGCGGCGCTGGTGCCAGGCGAACAACGCGACATCCCGGAACCGGATGACGCGCTTGGCCCAGGCCTCGCGTCCGAGCTGGAACAGGCTGGTGCCGCGCATGAGCGTGTTGTCGACGTCGAAGAACGCCAGGATCGGACGGTCGCTGGGCGCCGGAACCTCGGGCATCGCCTGCGACTCGGACATCGATTCATGGTACCGGGGACGGGCATCTACCCTGGGACGGTGACCCGCGTGACCTTCGTCGGCAAGCCCGACTGCCACCTCTGCGACGACGCGCGAGCGGTCGTGGATGCCGTGCTCGCGGAGTTCCCGGGCGTCGCGCTCGAGGAGCGGTCCATCCTCGACGAGCCGGAGTTGTTCGAGGCGTACGTCGAAGAGATCCCGGTTCTGCTGATCGACGATCGGGTCCACACCATCTGGAGGGTGGATGCCGGCCGCCTGCGAGGCGCGCTCGCCGCAGCCATCGACACGGAGTCCGCGCCCTCCTAGGCTCTGCTCATGGAGCGCACGACCGTTCTCGCCATCTGCGGGAGTCTGCGCGAAGACTCGTTGCATCGGGCGCTGCTGACCGCGGTCGAGAAGCGATCGCCGCAGCTGCTGCTCGTCGGAGCCGAGCTCGTGCGCGACCTGCCACTGCTCGACCCGGACCTCGATACCCCGGATCGGCTGCCGAGCGTCGTGCGCGAGTTCCGTCTGCTCGCCGAGTCGGCTCGCGGCGGCATCGTCTCGTCGCCGGAATACGTGCACTCGGCATCCGGCGTCACCAAGAACGCGCTCGACTGGCTCGCCGGGTCGACCGGCCTCTATGGCAAGCCGGTACTGCTGATGAGCGCGTCGCCCGGTCAGACCGGCGGGATCCGCGGTCTCGCCGCTCTGGTTCCGACCCTGCTCGCGCTGGACGCCGTGCTGGTCGATCCGGTGTCGGTCTCGCGCGCATCCGCACGCATCCTTCCGGACGGCGAGGTGGTCGAGGCGGGGCTGGACCTGCGGCTCGACATCGCGCTCGAGCAATTCATGCAGGCCATCGATCTAGCCGGGCAGGTGGTGGGAGCCTAGGCTGGCGGCACGCATCATCCGTGTCACCGAAAGGACCCGCCATGAAGTTCCAGATCGTAAAAGGCAAGAGCACGACCCAGCCGTACTTCTGGCGGATCGTGGCAGCCAACGGTCAGACCCTCGCGGTGAGCGAGAACTACGTGGCGAAGGCCTCGGCGAAGAGCGCTGTCGAGTCGGTCATCAAGAGCGCGGGTGGCGCCACCGTCGAAGACCTGACGTAACTGCCGAACCGATGGCCGAGACGGCCATCGGCGCTGGCACGGGCGTGACCGGCCCTGCGGCGAAGGCCAGAAATGGCCTTCGCTCCAAGCTCCAGCGCGCTACGGCTCCAGCCGGTTCGGACCCCTGAAGAGGTACGTCACCTCGCGGATCGACGGCTGGTGAAGCATGAGCATCATCACGCGCGCCATGCCCATGCCGAAGCCGCCGTGCGGCGGGATGCCGTAGCGGAAGAACTCGAGGTACTCGCCGATCTCGTCGGGGTTGAGTCCCTTGTCGCGCGCCTGGGCGACGAGCACATCGATGCGGTGCTCGCGCTGGGCGCCGGTTGAGATCTCGGCTCCGTTGAAGATCAGGTCGTAGCTCTTCGTCAGTGACGGGTCGTCGTCATGCCGGCGGTGGTAGTAGGGGCGGATGCTCGAGGCGTAGTCGGTCAGAAAGACGAACTCGTGGCCGAACGTCTCTTTCACGTACTCCGAGATGCGGCGCTCGCCCTCCGGGTCCATGTCGGCGTCGGCGCGCGGCACGACGTAGCCGCGGTCGGCGACGATCTGCTTGGCCTCGGCCAACGGGATGCGGGGGAACGGCACACTCGGCACGGTCACCTCGACGCCGAAGAGGGCCTCGATGTCGGCACCGTGCTTCTCCTTCACCGCCGAGAACCCGGCGACGAGCAGCTGCTCGTGCACGGCCATCACGTCTTCGTGCGAGTCGACCCAGCTCAGCTCGGTGTCGACCGAGACGAACTCGGTGGCGTGGCGGGAGGTGAACGAGGGGTCGGCGCGGAACGCCGGCCCGACCTCGAAGACCCCGCCGAAGCCGGCGGCCTGCCCCATCTGCTTGAAGTGCTGCGGGCTCTGCGCCAGGTAGGCCGTGGTCTCGAAGTAGGGCACCTGGAACAGTTCGGCGCGCGACTCGGACGGCGACGACATGAGCTTGGGGGTGTGGATCTCGACGAAGTCGTGCTCCACCCACCAGGTGCGCAGCGCGTGCAAGAAGGTGGTCTGCGCCCGGAACAGCAGGTTCAGCTCGGGGCGGCGGAGGTCGATCCACCGGTAGTCGAGACGCTTGTCGACGCTGGAATCCTCGGCGATGGGGATGTCGAGCGCGGTCGAGGCGACCTCGAGCGAGTCGATCTTGACCTCGAGCCCGCCCAGCTTGACGCGCTCGTCGTGCTTGAGCTCGCCGGTGACCGACAGGAAGGATCCCGTGGTCAGTGCCGAGATGGCCGCGGCGACCTCGTCGGGCGCCGACCCCTCGTCGACGTCGGTGCGCGGGTGCACCAGCTGCACCGCTCCGGACTCGTCGCGGAGCACGACGAACTGCACCTTCTTCTGATCGCGCACCGTGTCGACCCAGCCGGACACCGAGATCGGTCCATCGGGGGCGGCAGCGAGGTTCTTGACAAGGGTGCGAGCGGTCACGGTCGACAAGCCTACCCAGGGAGCCGCCCGTAGAATCGGGGGGTGCCCGCCGACCTGATCCATCTCGTGCGCCACGGCGAGGTGTTCAATCCCGAGGGCGTGCTCTATGGGCGGTTGCCCGAGTTCCACCTGAGCGAGCTCGGTCGACGCATGGCACAGGCGGCGGCGGATTCCATGGCGGGTCGGCCGATCGTGCGAGTGGTCGCCAGCCCCCTGACCCGCACGGTCGAGAGTGCGCAGCCGTGGCTCGACGAATTCCACCTCGAGCTGAACATCGACGATCGTCTCATCGAGCCGAGCAACACGTTCGAGGGCGTCAACATCCGGCGCGCCATCCGCGCGAACCCGCTCCTGGCTCGGCGCCTCATCAACCCGTGGAAGCCGTCCTGGGGCGAGCCCTACGTCTCGATCGCCGCGCGGATGATGGCGGCCGTCGCGAGCGCGCACGCCTCCGTCGGTCACGGTGAGGTCGTGCTCGTGAGCCACCAGCTGCCGATCTGGATGGTGGCGCGGACCGTGCAGGGCAAGCCGCTCGCCACCGACCCGAGGCACCGCAGGTGCACCCTCTCGAGCATCACCACCGTGGCGTGGGATCCCCACGCCGGCCGCGACGGCAGCGGCGCGTTCGCCGAGGTCGACTATCAGGAACCTGCGGCAGCATTGCTCGCAGAATCCATCGACTTGGGAGCAGTGTGAAGGCCAGCACCGTGAAGGCCGGCACCGTGAAGCGCCTCACCCCCATCGCGGCGATCGCGGTCGCCCTTTCGCTCGCGCTCGCGGGGTGCACGAGCGACTCGCTCGCCACCGACTACGACTCGCATGACGCGAACAGCAACTACGTCTCGCCGGACGGCGCGACGAAGACCATCGCGCCTGCCGACCGCGGCTCCGCCGTGACCTGGTCGGGCACCACGGATCGCGGCGACACCGTGTCGAGCAGCGACTACGTGGGCAAGGTCGTGGTGCTGAACTTCTGGTACGCCGATTGCCCGCCCTGCCGGGCCGAGGCGCCGACGCTCGAGAAGCTCAACACGACGTATTCGGCCAAGGGAGTGATCATCCTGGGGGTCAACGTCCGCAACACCGGACCGACCGCGCGCACCTTCGAGAAGGCGCACGGAGTGACCTACCCGTCGATCCTCGACGCAGACGACGGCGGCATGCGACTGGCGTTCGCCGGCAAGATCTCGCCGAACGCGGTGCCGACCACCCTCATCATCGATGCCAAGGGCCGCGTCGCAGCCCGATTCAGCGGCCTGATCACGAGCCCTTCGCTGGTCGGGACGATCCTCGACGCGACGCTGGCCGAGTCGTCATCGTGAGCGCCGCGTGAATCCCGGCGCCGTCGTGCTCAACGGCGGCCTCTGGTTCGCCGTCCCGATCGCCATCGCGGCCGGGCTGCTGTCGTTCCTGTCGCCCTGCGTGCTGCCCCTGGTTCCCGGCTACCTCGGGTATGTGAGCGGGGTGACCAGCGGACAGGAGAGGACCCGCGGCCGGATGCTCGCCGGGGTCGGGCTGTTCATCGCCGGCTTCTCGGTGGTCTTCCTCGCCGTCGAGCTGCTGGTGGGAAGCGTCGGCGTGTTCGTCGCCCAGTACACAGGGGTCATCCTGCGGATCGCCGGGGTCGTCGTGATCGTGATGGGCATCGTCTTCATCGGGCAGGTCAGTTTCTTGCAGCGCACCTTCAAGCCGGGATGGCAGCCCCGCACCGGACTCATCGGCGCCCCCTTGCTCGGCGTCGTGTTCGCGGTCGGCTGGACGCCGTGCGTGGGCCCGACATTGATCGCGGTGTCGTCGATGGCGCTCAACCAGGGCAACCTGTGGCGCGCCCTGCTCATCGGCGTCGCCTACTGCATCGGCCTCGGCATCCCGTTCCTGCTGGTCGCGATCGGGTTCGGCTGGGTCGGCAGCTCGGTGCGCTGGGTCAAACGCCACATCCGTGCCGTCAACATCGCCGGAGGAGTGCTGCTCATCCTCATCGGCGTTCTCATGGTGTCCGGGCTGTGGCTCGACATCATCTCGATGCTCGGGACGGTGATCGGTGGCATCCAGAACCCGCTCTGAACCGACGCCGGGCGACGATGGCAGCTCCGCCGTCGGCGACCCGCTGCGCCCCTCCGACCACGTCGACGGGACTCCGACCGACGATGCGGCGGTCACGCAACCCCGCCTGAACCTGCTCGGATACCTGCGCTTCTTCTGGCGCCAGCTGACCAGCATGCGCACCGCGCTCATCCTGCTGCTGCTCCTCGCCCTGGGGGCCGTGCCGGGCTCGCTGGTCCCGCAGCGCAGTTCCGACCCGAACGGGGTCGTCGCCTATCAGGTGAACAATCCGGACACCTTCAAGATCCTCGACGCGCTGGGCCTGTTCAGCACTTTCACGTCGCCGTGGTTCTCGGCCATCTATCTGCTGCTGTTCGTCTCGCTGGTCGGGTGCATCATCCCCCGGCTGAAGCACCACCTCGATGCGCTGAGAGCCAAGCCGCCGAAGACGCCCGCACGGCTCGAGCGGCTTGTCGGCTTCAGCTCGGTGACGACGACGACGGATGCGGCCACCGCCATCGCCGAGGCCCGCTCGCTGCTGAAGCGGCAGGGGTATCGGGTCGCCGACTACCCGGACTCGGTCTCGGCCGAACGCGGATACCTGCGCGAGACCGGCAACCTGATCTTCCACATCGCGCTGGTCGGCATCCTGCTCACGGTGGGTGTCTTCGGCAGCTTCGGCTACACCGGGCAGCGGATCCTGGTGCAGGACGAGGCGTTCACCAACGTGATCAGCGACTACGACTCCTATGAGCCGGGGCGCTTCGCCGATGAGAACTCGTTGCAGCCGTTCCAGCTGCGGCTCGACACCTTCGAGCCGAAGTACGCCGCGCAGCCGAACGGCACGTGGGCGGCCGAGGACTTCGCGGCGAACCTGAGCACGCGAGTGCCTGGCGGCTCGTGGAGCAAGCAGACCCTCAAGGTCAACGCGCCCGTCGACGTCGGCGGCACCCAGGTGTATCTGCTCGGCAACGGATTCGCGCCCGTCGTGACGGTCAAGGACCCGAAGGGCACGGTCGTCTACTCCGGCCCGGTCGCGTTCCTGTCGCAGGACAACAACCTGACGAGCACCGGCGTGATCAAGGTGCCGGACGGCCTGGCGAAGCAGGTCGCGTTCCAGGGCTTCTTCTGCCCGACTCCGGTGACGACCACAGCCGGATGCCAGTCGATCTCGCCGTACCTGTCGACCGACTCCCAGGCGCTCCCGGTGCTGCAGCTCTCGGTCTTCACCGGCGATCTGGGGCTCGACAAGGGCGTCGCGGTCAACGCCTACTCGCTCAACGAAGACAAGCTGACCAAGATCGCCGGCTTTCGCACGGCGGTGCCGGGTCTCGACCTGCACGTCGGAGAGTCCGCCGACCTGCCCGACGGCCTCGGGTCGATCGAGTTCACCGGGATCAAGCGGTTCGTGAGCGTCGACATCCACCACGATCCGACTCCGGCCTACGCGTTGCTGTTCGCCGTGCTCATCCTCGGAGGGCTGCTGCTCAGCCTGTTCGTGCCGCGCAGGCGCGTGTGGATCAAGGCGACCCCGGGTGCGGGCAAGAAGCCCACCCGCATCGAATACGCCGGGCTCGCTCGCGGTGAGGATCCCACCCTGGCGAGAGCCGTTGCCGAGCTGGCGCAGCGCCATCAGCAGCATCTGGAGGGTGTGAGCGAGCCCGCCCGATCGATCGACAGAACGGCGAACGTAGGATGACCTCGTGACCCCTGCAGCGCTCGCCGCGTACTCCGTCGTGGCCGTCTATTCGGCGATGGCCGTGTATGTGCTGGCTTTCATCGCGTTCGCCCTCGACCTGTCGAAGCGGTCGGCCATCGCGCAGAGCTCATCGTCGACCTTCGCGCCGGCCGCGGGCGCGAAAGCGCCCGCATCGCTGTCCCGCGCAACGACCGGTAGCGCAGGAGCCGCGAAATCCGCCACTGTTCTGGAGCGCATCGCCCCGCCCGCCGTGCCGACCGCGTCCTTGGCGGGCCAGGCGTCCCGCTTCCAGCGCACTGCCTACGCCCTGGTGATCGTCGGCTGGGTGGTGCATGTGGCGGCCCTCGTGCTTCGCGGTCTCGCGGAGGGCCGCGTGCCCTGGTCGGACCTCTACGGATTCGTGGTGACCGGCACCGGGATCATGGTCGGCGTCTTCGTCGTCATCCAGGTCTGGCGCGACCTGAAGTTCTTGGGCGCGTACATCATGGCGGTCGTCGTCTTGCTGCTCGGCCTGGCCAGCGTCAACTTCTACGTCCCGGTCGAACCGCTGAACCCGGCGCTGCAGTCGGCCTGGCTGGTCATCCATGTCTTCGTCGCGACCCTCGGGACGGGCTTCTTCGCGGTCGGCGGCGGACTGTCGATCGCGCAACTGCTGCAGACCCGTCGCGAGGCGGGCGGACTGGCTCGCGTGCCGTTCCTGGCGACCTTCCCGGCATCCGAGGTGCTCGAGAACATCGCGTACCGGGTCATCGTGGTCGGCTTCGCCTTCTGGACCTTCACGCTGATGGCCGGCGCGATCTGGGCCGAGCGGGCCTGGGGTCGCTATTGGGGCTGGGACACCAAAGAGGTGTGGACCTTCATCATCTGGGTCGTCTTCGCCGGCTACATCCACGCCCGCGCGACCCGCGGGTGGCGCGGATCGCGATCGGCGTGGCTGGCCATCATCGGCTTCGCTGCGGTGATGTTCAACTTCACGATCGTGAACCTGTTCTTCAAGGGACTGCACGCCTACACCGGCCTGTGACACGGCGGCCCTGAGCAGTAATCCGGCCGAAAACGACTGATTCCGAAGGCATCCGACCCGCTACGCTGTCGGAATCGAGAGTCGGAGGTCGATGTCCCCCGTGAGTGCCACGCCCCAGATCGCCCTGCGCGGCCTGCGCAAGACCTTCGGCAAGGTCGTCGCCGTCGATTCGGTCGACCTCGAGATCGGTGACGGCGAGTTCTTCGCCATGCTCGGGCCCTCCGGGTCGGGCAAGACGACGGTGCTGCGGATGATCGCCGGCTTCGAGCGTCCGACCAGCGGCAGCGTCATCCTGGGCGGTGTCGACGAGACCGCGCTGCCGGCCTTCCGCCGCGACGTGAGCACGGTGTTCCAGGACTACGCGCTCTTCCCCCACATGACGGTCGGCCAGAACGTGGCGTACGGCCTGAGGGTGCGGGGCGTCGGTGGCGCCGAGCGCACCCGTCGCGTGGGCGAGGCGCTCGAGATGGTGCGGCTGGGCGACCTGGGCGCGCGCAAGCCGGGCGAGCTCTCGGGTGGTCAGCGTCAACGGGTGGCGCTCGCTCGCGCCCTGGTCACGCGGCCGAAGGTGCTGCTGCTCGACGAGCCGCTCGGCGCGCTCGATCTCAAGCTGCGCGAGCAGATGCAGCTCGAGCTGAAATCCATCCAGCGCGAGGTCGGCATCACGTTCCTGTTCGTCACCCACGATCAGGATGAGGCCCTCACGCTCTGCGACCGGCTCGCGGTCTTCAACGCGGGACGCATCGAGCAGGTGGGCGCTCCCGGTGAGGTCTACGAGCACCCGTCCAGCGCGTTCGTCGCCGGATTCGTCGGATCGTCGAACGTGATCGGCGCCACCCAGTCGCCGAAGATCCTGAAGCGCGAGGGCACGTTCGCCATCCGCCCCGAGAAGATCCGCGTGCTCACCGGAACGGGCAAGCCCTCGGCCGGCGAGATCCACGTCGCGGCGACGATCCGCGAGGTCGTCTATGCCGGGCCGACCACCCGCGTGGTCGCCGACGGACCGGATGGCCTGCTGCTCTCGGCGACGATCCTCAACGATGAGGCGCCCGACTCGGCCGGCCTGACCCGCGGCGAGAAGACCACATTGGCCTGGCACGAGAGCGCTCTGCGCGAGCTGGTCTCGTGACCCTCACCCTCTGAACCTCACACCCACAGCACACGAGAGGAACATCATGATCCGATTCGGCAAGTTCGCGACGGCGGTGGCGGTGACCGCCGCCCTGCTGGTCGCCGTGACCGGCTGTTCGACCAGCGGCACGGGCGGCTCCGGCGGTTCGACGGGGGCGTCGGTGCCCAAGGTGCCCGAGCTGAAGAAGCTCGGCGCCAACGAGAACGCCCTCAACATCATCGTCTGGGCGGGTTATGCCGAAGACGGCTCCGACGACCCGACGGTCGACTGGGTGACCCCGTTCGAGAAACAGACCGGATGCCAGGTCAACGCCAAGACGGCCGGGACCTCCGACGAGATGGTGCAACTCATGCGCACCGGCCAGTACGACGGGGTGTCGGCGTCCGGTGACGCGACCCTGCGGCTCATCTACGGCGGCGATGTGGCCCCGGTGAACACGAGCCTGGTGCCCAACTACGCCACGATCAGCGACTTCCTCAAGAAGAAGGCCTGGAACTCGGTCGGCGGACAGATGTACGGCATCCCGCACGGCTGGGGCGCCAACCTGCTGATGTACAACACCAAGGACGTCACCGACGCTCCCGACTCGTGGGGCGCGGTGTTCGACGGCGCCTCGAAGTACGCCGGCAAGGTGACCGCATACGACTCGCCGATCTACATCGCGGATGCCGCGCTCTACCTGTCGAAGACGGACCCCTCGCTGGGCATCAAAGACCCGTATTCGCTGACCGAGAAGCAGCTCGACGCGGCGGTCTCGCTGCTCAAGAAGCAGAACTCGAGCATCGGTGAGTACTGGTCGGACTACACCAAGGAGGTGCAGTCGTTCGAGGCCGGCTCGACCGTGATCGGCACCACCTGGCAGGTGATCGCCAACCTGATCCAGAGCGACGCGAAGGTCGACGTCAAGACGGTCGTGCCCAAGGAGGGCAGCACCGGATGGTCGGACACCTGGATGATCTCGTCGAAGGCCAAGCACCCGAACTGCATGTACCAGTGGATGAACTGGATCACCTCGGCCAAGGTGAACGCCCAGGTCGCCGAGTGGTTCGGGGAGGCTCCCGCGCAGACGAAGGCCTGCGGTGAGACCTCCGACCCGGCGTTCTGCGACACGTATCACGCGACCGACGCGGCCTACGCGGCCAACATCCACTACTGGACGACGCCGCAGACCGCGTGCGTCGACGGCAGCGGCAAGACCAACTGCACCGCGTATTCCGAGTGGACGACGAAGTGGCAGCAGATCAAGGGATGACCTCCCGCGCCGCGTCGCAGCGGGGTCCGGTTTCGGCGTTCTTCGCCGGCCGGCCCCGCTTGCGGCTGGGCGTGCTCCTGACACCACCGCTGCTCTGGCTCTTGGTGGCTTACCTCGGGTCGATCGCGGTCCTCTTGCTGACCGCGTTCTGGAGCGTGAACGGCTTCACCGGTGCGGTGCAGCCCGACTTCACGCTCGCCAACCTGCAGAACCTGGTGAGCGATCCGCTGTACCGCGAGGTCGCCCTGCGCACCCTGCTGGTCGCTCTCGGCGTGACGGTGATCGACGCGGTGGTGGCGTTCCCGATCGCGTTCTACATGAGCAAGGTCGCCTCACCACGTGCTCGTGTCGCGCTGCTCGTCGCGGTGACGACCCCGCTCTGGGCCAGCTACCTGGTCAAGGCGTACGCCTGGCGCATCCTGCTCGAGCCGAACGGCCCGATCGACATCGTCACGGGCGGCCACAGCCCGGGCTACGGCCTACCGGCTACCGTCATCACCCTGGCCTATCTGTGGCTGCCCTACATGATCATCCCGGTCTTCGCGGGCTTCGACCGCGTGCCTGCGTCGCTCTTCGAGGCGAGCGCGGATCTGGGCGCCGGCACCGGACGCACCGTGCGGTCGATCGTGCTCCCGCTGGTCTTCCCGGCCATCGCCGCGGGATCGATCTTCACCTTCTCGCTGAGCTTCGGCGACTACATCGCCGTGACGATCGTGGGCGGCAAGACACAGTTGCTCGCCAACCTCATCTACGGCCAATTGGTGACCGCGAACAACCAGCCGCTCGCCGCGGCCCTGTCGATCGTGCCCCTCGTGGCGATCATCCTGTACCTGTTCGCGATGCGCCGCACCGGAGCCCTGGAGAACGTCTGATGCAGCTGCCCCTCTCGTTGCGCATCACCTTGAGGATCTGCATGATCCTGGGCCTGATCGTCCTCTACGTGCCGCTCGCGCTCGTCGTCGTCAACTCCT
>Ga0207711_10004603_pt1 | contig 11727 bp, 9 predicted proteins | sample KBSS34metaG_FD_184401 | JGI IMG/M metagenome (GOLD analysis project Ga0207711, IMG submission 184401) | Switchgrass rhizosphere microbial communities from Kellogg Biological Station, Michigan, USA - KBS S3-4 metaG (SPAdes) (version 2) | ecosystem: Host-associated > Plants > Roots > Rhizosphere >...
CGGGCGGCAGCGGTTTCAGCGATGCGCCGTTGAAGAAGGCCACTTTGACATAGTGGGTGTAGACATGGATGCCCAGGAACCAGCCCTGGCCTTCGATGCCATACAGAGGCGAATTCCATTTCACGGCTTTGCGCACCTTGGGCACGGCGCGCACGATCAGCGCGTCGAGGCGCTTGCCGATGTCGCGCTTCCAGCCTGGCATCTTGGCGATATAGGCCTGCACCGGCGCATCGCCGTCCGCCTTGGCGATGCGGGGGTTGCCGCCCTTCAGGATGGTGGCGGCCTTCTTGCGTTTTCGGACCGGCTTCACGCCTGTCTTGGCGGGCGTCTTCATGTCTTTTTGCTTTTACGCGGTTTCGCCACGGCAGGCGCTTTCTTGGCTTTGGCCTTATTGTAGGCGATGGCGGCGCGGACCAAATTTTTCAGGGCCGGCGCGTTGACCTTATCGCCTTCGAAAAAATCAATCGCCCGTCTTTGGTTGCCTTCCAGGCCGGCATTGAAGAGCTTGTCGGGGTCCGCAAGCCTGGCTCCGTGATCGAAGGTGAGCTTCACCTTGCCTTTATGGGGGTTGGCGACCGCGATGATCCCGCCCTGCGACCAGACCGGACTTCCCATCCATTTCCATTCCTCGACGATCCCGGGATCGGCTTGAAGGATGGTTTTGCGGAGGACGGCAAAGGTCTTGCTGCGCCAGTCCGTAAGGCCCGCGATCAGCTTGTCGATACGTTCCGATGGATTCATGCGATGCCTCGAATTAAGCCGGTTGCTCCAGCTTAGCGAAGAATTGCTGCCGGCCATACTTGGCGCCTGGATAATTCTGCGGCTGATCCGAACGGAAACCTGATTGTTCCGTGCGCAAATGGGCGCCCCCCGCGGGTGGCGGTGAGGGTCCATGTCACCACGCTCTTCACCTGCCGCTATCGCGCGGGCTTTCAGGTTTGCCGCGCTATCGCGCGGGGTTTTACATTTGCCGCGCTATCGCGCGGGCTAGGGCAGCAAAGGCTTCGATTTTCAAATCTTCCGGCCGCGCGGTGGGATCGATGCCTGCCTTTTCCAGCAAGGCTTCGCCGCCCAGGGGCTTGAGCGACTGGCGCAGCATCTTGCGGCGCTGGCCAAAGGCGGCCGCCGTGACTTTTTCCAGGTCATGCAAATTGGCGGGCGCCAGCGGTTCCGCACGCGGCTCCAGCCGCACGATGGCGGACGTCACCGACGGCGGCGGCACGAAAGCGCCCCTGTTGACGTCGAAAAGGATTTTCGCCGTGCAGCGCCACTGTGCCAATACCGACAGTCGGCCATAATGTTCGCTGCTGGGTGCCGCGATGATGCGTTGTGCCACCTCCTTCTGGAACATCAAACTGAGGCTGGCCCAGAGCGGCGGCCAGGTCTCCACCGTTAGCCATTTGATCAGCAGGGCGGTGCCGATATTGTAGGGCAGGTTGGCCGCGATCCGCACGTCACGGGGCAAAATCGCGGTCTCATCCAAGGCCAGGGCGTCGGCGGAAATCACTTCCAGTTTTCCCGGCCAGGCGCGGGCGATTTCCTCCAACGCCGGCAAGCAGCGCACGTCGCGCTCCACCGCGATCACCTTGTGCGCGCCTTCGCTGAGCAGCGCACGGGTAAGACCGCCGGGTCCGGGACCGACTTCGTAAAATACCCCCCCTTCGGCCGCGCCCGCCGCCCGGGCGATCTTGCGGGTGAGGTTGAGATCGAAGAGGAAATTCTGGCCCAGCGATTTTTTCGCGGCCAGACCGTAGGTCGCTATGACCTCGCGCAGGGGCGGGAGATTATCGGGTCCGGGCATCGGCCCGAGAATCCGATATGTCCGCGGCCATCTGGATCGCCGCGATCATGCTGCGCGGGTCGGCCTTGCCGGTGCCGGCGATGTCCAGCGCCGTACCATGGTCGGGCGACGTGCGCACAATCGACAGCCCCAATGTCACATTCACCCCGTCCCAGAAACTCAGGGTCTTGATCGGGATCAGCGCCTGGTCGTGATACATGCACAGTGCCGCGTCATAATTCTTGCGCGCTTCCTCATGGAACATTGTGTCGGCCGGCAATGGACCGCGCACATGAAAGCCGCGCGCGGCCAGCGCCGCCACGGCCGGCGCGATCACCGAAGCATCTTCGCCGCCCAGCATGCCGTCTTCCCCGGCATGAGGATTGAGGCCCGCCACTGCCAGTCGCGGATTGAGAATACCGAAATCACGGCGCAATGCGGTCAGGATGATCTCGCCGGTATCGAACACCGCTTGCTTGCTGATCGCTTTGGGCACCTCGGCCACCGGCATGTGGATGGTCAGCGGCACCACCCGCAGTTTGTCGCTCGCCAGCATCATCACCGCGCGACGGGCGCCGGTCAGGTGGGCGAGGAATTCGGTATGACCGGGAAACGCAAAGCCCGCTTCGTTCAGCACCGATTTGTGGATGGGTGCGGTGACGACGGCTGCGGCAACGCCGTCCACCGCCATCTCGACGGAAAGCTTGATTGCATCGATAACGGCCGACGCATTGGTGGGATCTGGCTTGCCGGGCTCGCGCTTGGACGAAAGTTGCTGTGTATTGATCAGCGGCTGACCATCTTCGATACCGCAGGCATAGAAGACATTGGCATCGCCCACCAGGCGAAGAGGGTGGCTTCCGACCCTCCCGTTGAAATGATGAAATGCCGCTACGGCCACTTCCGGCCCAATTCCGGAAGGTTCACCCATGGTGATGAAGATAGGCTGCGTTCCGCCCTTACCTGATGAGCGCATCTGGCTTGCTGTTGTCGCGCACCTGGATATTGGCGTCGCGCTTCAGGTCGCGCAGATAGCGCCGCGCCAAGGCGGCGATCTGGCTCTGGAACAGCTGGTCTTCCACCTGCTGGCGGGTGGGCATCACATAGGCGGTCTTGACCTCGATGCGCTTGTCGCAGCGCCCGATCAACTCGACACCGGCCTCGGACATGAAAGGCAGGGCCGCCTCGCCGGGCTTGGCGGCCTTCATCGCGTCCTGGATCTGCGGGCTGAGGTCGGCGAGCTTGGCGTCGCCCAGGTCCATATAGACGGTGCCCTTCATCTTCTTGTGCAGGTCCTCCAGCTGGCCGCAGCCGGCATAGTGGGTCTGGATCTGCACCGCCACCTTCATGATTTCCTCGATCTGCGTCTTGGCGGCGCGCGGATCGACCGGGAAAAGAAGACGCGCCAGCGGCAAGGTGCCTGCCGGTCCGGTGGGGCCGGTGGGGACTTCGGCAATCTTGGTGCCGAGGGGCTCCTGGCGCTCGCGCACCGCCAAGATGTAATAGCCGCCGGTGGAGCGGATGGGATCGGAGACCGCGCCCACTTCCAACTTGGCCAGCACCGCATTCAGTTCTGGCGCCAGCTGGCCATCATTGATCCAGCCCATGTCGCCACCGGTCGCGGCGGAGGGATGCTGGCTGAACTGGCGCGCCACCACGGGGAAGGGCGCGCCCTGATGCAGCTGGGTCTCCACCTCCTCGGCGTCCTTCTTCACCTTGGCGTCCAGCTCGGGATTGTCTACCGGAAGGAAGATCTCCAGCACGCGATAATGCGGCTTGTTGGCGCCTTCGGCATAGCGGGCCATTTCGACGTCGACCATTTCCGGCGTGATGTTGACGCGATCGGAATATTCGTCCTGCACCGCCTTCTGCCAAGCGATCGAGGCGGTGATCTGGCCGCGCAGCGCCTCTTCGCCGGCGCCGGCGGCCTTCAGGTTCTGCCGCAGCTGTTCGATGGTGAACCGGTAGTCCTGGGCCATGCCGTTGAGGCGCTTGTCGACCTCAAGCGGGCTGACGGTGATCTTTTTCTTCTGCGCTTCCTGCAGCTGGAGCTTTTCGGCTTCCAGCACTTCCAGGATCTGGCTGCGGATGCGGGTGCGCTGTTCCGGCGTCAGCTGCTGGTTGATGCCGTTGAGGGCCAGATACAACGACACGCGCTGGCGAAGCTCGAAATCCGAAATGGTCTCGTCATTCACCGTGGCGACGATGGAATTGGCGTTGTCGGCTTCCTTTTCCGCGGTTGCGTCGATCAGGCCCGTGCTGTTGTTCTTGGCTTCCTGCACCGGGTCGGCGGACGGGGGCTTGTCGCCCTCCACGGCGGATTGCTGCTCGCCGGCCGCATCAGTGGTGGAGGCCGCGTCGGTTGTGGGAGCGGCGTCGGTGGTGGGGGCCGCGTTTTGCGCGGTGGGAGCGGCGGCCTGAGTCGCCGGCTGGGTGCTCTTGGGAGGGACGATGGCCGCCTGGCGAACGCCGGATTGCAATGGCGGCACCGCAGGCTCGGGCCTCAAGCTGGCGCCCTGGGCAATGCCCGCGGCGCTTGCGCCCGCCAGAACGGCGGCGCCCAACAGCAGAGTGGTGGCAATTCGCATCGTCAGCTTTGATCTTTGGCCAGGGTCAGGACGTCTTTCAGGCGCTCCGCCAGACTCCTAACCCCGTGCAAAATACGGAAAATCCCGGCCCGATCAATGGTCCCCCGACTTCTGGCCGTTTTCATGGCGAAAAGCCGGGATTTCCGGGGGGTTCCCGTACCGCCCCGTCACGGGTGGGTCAGCGCGAACACGTCGCGTGGGAACAGACTGAAGGGTTGGATGGCGCTATCGCCGGTCTTCAGGCTGAAGCGCAGGATCACCGATGTGGACGGCGGCACGCCCAACACTAGATCCTCGGTATATTTGCGCCGATAGGCCAGCGAGATGGCCAGGCATTCATCCTCATAGCCCAGGCCATATTCGGTGTTGAGGAACTTGTCGTTGGTCAGGTCCCGCTGGGTGGCGACGAAGACTTGCCAGTTGCGCCAGACGTTCAGGTCGGCCTGGAAGTTGATTTCTTCGCGGCCCGGCAGGCCCAGGCTGATGACCGATTGCGGCAGCTGGACATAGCTGACCTGCAGCGAGGAGCGGTTGTAGGTGCCCGTGACATAAATTTCATGCCGCCGGATGGTGCCGTTGCCGCGGTCCATGTCGATGCGGTCGGTGAAATCCAGGTGCGGGAAACGGACGGAAAAACTTCCCACCAGGTCGGACGTCGTGCCCGTATTGCCGGAAAAGGCGGCCAGCAGAGGATCGGGCTTGAGGCGGTAGGTCTGACCCACTTGGGCATCCACCTTGCCGCCGGGAAACAGGGCTTCGGCCATGACGCCGACATTGGCGCGGGGACCGCTTTCGATCACGTCATAGCCCGGCACCTGGTTGAAGCTGAAGACGTTGTTGTCGTCGAATTCGAAGTCCTGAGCATCTTCGATTCGCAGGCCTCGCGGATTGCCGCCATAGGGCTGGGCGATCAGCTGGGCGATGGGCTGCAGGATGTAGGAGCGGCTGGAGCCGTCATTGGCGACAAAGGGCCAGCGCCAATCCAGCGCGGCATAGGCGGTGCCACGTTGCAGGGTGCTGTCGGAGGTGCCCGGCGGACCGTTGCGGGGAACGTCGAAGTGATAGGCATCGCCGCGGGCGTCGATCACGAAGGTCCATAGCTGTCCGTTGCCGAACACGAAAGGCTTCTTCCAGTTCACTTCGCTGGTGATGCGCTGGTCGTTGCGCTGGTTGTCGCGGCCGATGGCGACCCCATTGAGATCGAAACGGAACGAGCCGCCCGCCACCTTGTGGGTGGGGATGTAGGACAATTCCAGCTTGGGCAGGACAAAGGGGATGCGCGCGGTGACGTCGGTGGAGCGCAAGCCCTGGAAATAATAGCTGGACAGCGAAAAGCGCGAGCGCCCAGGCGTGGCTTCCAGAAACAGGTCGCTGGTCAACCGGTCCAGGAAGGAGATGTCGTAAAAGCGCATATAGCCGCTGTTGCTGGTCAGCTGCAGATCCGTGCCGGCGCGCCAGACATCATTGAAATTCTCGCGCACCGAGCCGAACAGATGGCCATAGGTCTGCGCGCCCGGCGTGCCGCCAAGCCCCCCATTGGGGTTGTAGGCGCCGCTGCCCTGGAACCAGAGTCCGCCGCTGTTCCAGCGATTGCGATATTCGGTTTCCAGCACCTCGCCGCCGGAGGTGGAGAACATCGGCGCCAGCGTCATGTCCTGGCTGGGCGTGATGGCGATATAAACGGGCAAGCGGGTGAAATAGCCGATCTTGGTGGAATTGCCGACTTCCGGCGTCAAAAGGCCGGTGGCATAGCGCACCGTGGGATCGGGCACGGAAAAGGCGGGCATCCAGGCAATCGGCACACCTTTGACTTCGATGGTGGCGCTCTGGAAGCGCACTTTGTGCTTGGTCTGGTCATAGATCACGCGCTCGGCCCTGACCTGCCACAAGGGCGTGCGTTGCCCGGTCTGCTTGCAGATCTCGCAGGGGCTGTAAACAGTGCGCCGTGCGATCACGATGTTGCCGTTGATGCGCTGGGCGCTGCTGGCGGCCAGCCGGCCGGTTTTGCCCAGAAGCGCGCCAAAGCCCGAGAGCGCGCCATCGCGCATGTGATCGGTCAGCACCACATGATCGGCGAAGGCGACATTGCCGCGGGTATCGGTGATGCTGACATGGCCGCGCGCTGTCACCTTGTCGCTGGCCTGGTCGTATTCCACCCGGTCGGCGATCAGCGTGCGGCCCTGGTCGGAGATTTCGACATGGCCGACGGCCGATATGGTGTTGGCCTCGCTGTCATAGACGATCTCATCGGCCTGCAGCAGGATCGGCGCGTCCTTGGCGGGCGGCTGGATGCTGGGGACGCGCAACTTCGGCGCCGCCTGGGCGACAAGTGGCAGCATCGCGCAAATGCCCAGCGCCGCGATACGGACAGCGATACGCATCACCGTCCTCCCCGCGCAGACGCGTCAGCGGATGCGCCAACAAAAAAGACAGACGCGTCAGCGGATGCGCCAACAAAAAAGGCAGACGCGTCAGCGGATGCGCCAATATAAAAGGAGCAGAAGGATGGCATCAGCCATCCTCCTGCGACAGGACTAGCGTCATGCCGATCAGGATGGAGGCGAGCGCAGGCGCCGTCGCGGCCAACAGGATCGGCACCGCGCCGGAGCGGCCCAGGACCAAGGTCAAATCCTGGAAGAAGAACACGCCGAAGCCGCAGGCGGCGCTGAACAGGATGATTTTCGCCATGCCGCTGTCGCGCCCGGGCCTGAGCGAAAAGCTCGCCGCCATGAACACCATCGCCGCGAACAAAGCGGGCAGGGCGTAGAGGGTGTAGAGATAAAGCTGGTAGCGCGCTGCCGAGAAGCCGGCGGCCTGCGCGGCGCGGATGTAGCTGGGCAGGTCCCAGAAGGACAGCGCGTCCGGTGCGGTGGAGCTTTCGACAATCTGTTCCGCCGTCAGGGTGGTGGCGAGCTTGTAGGTGTCGTGACGCACCGGAATGCCGCGCAAGTCCGATACCCAGGCATCGCTCAGCACCCAGAAACGGTCTTTGAGCTCCGCCGATTTGGCGTCGATGCGGCCGATGAAATGATCGTTGGGTCCGTAGAGAAGCACCAGCACATCTTCCAGATGCTCGCCCTGCTGGGCGACGCGCAGGGCATGGATCACCGATTGCTGGCGGGAATCGCCCTGGCGCAGCCACAAGCCGTTCATCGACACCGAAAGCTGGCTTTCCTGGCCCTTGACGTAACGTGCTTCAAGACCCGCGAATTCAGAGAACATCCTGGCCGATATGGGGGTGAACAGCGTGACGGCGAAGACCCCGATCAAGACCGCAACGGTGAGCGGCGGCAGCAGGAAATCCCAGGCCGACACACCGGCCGCTCGCGTCGCCACCAGCTCGCGCGACCGCGACAGGCGGACGAAAGTGAAGACCCCGCCCAGCAATATGGCGAAAGGCAGCATCTTCTGGCCCAGGTCGGGGAGTTGCAGCACCGCCATGCCCACCACCGTGGCGCCGGGCACATTATGCCCGGCGGTGCGGTTGAGCAGATCGACGATGTCGATGGAGAGAGCCAGCATCAGGAAAATGGCATAGACCACCGTCACGGTGATCAGGAACTGGATGGCCAGATAGCGATAGAGAGTCCAGGACCAGCTCATGCGATGCGCATCCGAAAGCGCGCCATCAGGGCATTGGGCGCATAGCCGGCCAGCAGGGCGATGGCGCCGCCTGCGCCTATCAGGGGCAGAATGTAAAAGGCGATCACCATAGGAGGATGGCGCTGCGCCAGGCCCAGCACGCCATAGCTGGCGATGCGCAGGCCCGCCGCCACCAGGCTGGCGACCGTCAGCCGAAGCGCGATGCTGCCGCGCTGGCGGCGGCCCCGCATCACCGCTGCCAGCGCGATCAAGCCAAAGGCGATACAAAAAAGCGGCTGGGAAATCCGGTTATGCGCCTCGGCGAAAAACTGGTCACGGATGCGACTGGTGACGCCCGGTTCGCTGGGCCACAGCAATTCACCCAGATAGCGCTCATTCATCTTGCGCAAGGTGTAACGGGCCGGCTCGGAGAACTGGTCCAGATTGACGGTGTAGCGCTCGAAATGCAGCAACTGGAGCTGTTTGCCGCCCTGGCCGCTGGTCTCGATGGTGCCGTTCAGCATGATCAGCCGGGCGCCGGCTGGCGTCTGGGCGAGGATGCCTTTCTCGGCGATATAGGTGATGGGATGGGCGCGGTCGCGATTGTTGTGCACCAGCACGCCGCGAATCTCGCCCTTGTAGCTGATCTGGCGGATGAAGATGGTCAACCCTTGCTGCGAAGTGTTGAAATCACCTTCGCTCAAAAGCGCGCCCGCCATGTCGGCGCGGATGTCCAGCACCTTGTCGCGCAAGGCCCGTTGGCCCGCGGGACTGAGATAGAGCAGGCAGGCATATGTGATCGCCATCACGATCGCCGCGCACCCCAGCACCGGCATGGCAAGCTGGCGCAGCGAATAACCGGCCGAGGCCATCACCACCAGTTCGCTGTCGCTTTGCAGGCGGTGGAGGGTGAACAGGACAGCGAAAAAGAAGGCAATGGGCATGATGATGACCAGGGGCGTCGGCAGCACCAGCAGGATCAGATAGAGGAAGGTGAAGGCCGACTGGCCGCGATTGATCACCAGGTCCAGGTAGGGAAGGATGGAGACCAGCCAGATGACGCTTGTCATCAGGACGGTCAGCACCGCCACCGGAGCCAGGAGCTGGCCTAGGACATAGAGCGACAGGCGCGGCAGGTGCCACGGCGGACTGCGGTTCACGCTCCTGAAGCTGTGGGAGCTAATGTTTTCCACCGGTTTCGCGACCCTTGTTGGAGGCCGGCTGGATTCGACCTAAACTATCATCAGAACTAGGATTTTCCCCACAAATACCCTGTCCTTCCCCGGAGATATAGCATGCAGATTTCTTTTGTTGCGCCCGCCGATGTCACAGCCAAATCGGAAGGGGGCGGCGCCTGGGTGGTGGGGGCGGTGGAAGGGGGAACGTTGCTGCCGGCCGCGGCCAGGGCGGACAAGGCCAGCGGCGGGGCGCTGACGCGGGCGCTGAAATTCTCGCGCTTCACCGGCAAGGCGGGCCAGATGCTGGAGGTCTTGGCGCCCGCCGGCGTGCCCGCCTCGCGGCTGTTACTGGCGGGCCTGGGCAAGGCGGAGTCGCTGGACGAAAAGGGCCTGGAGACCTTGGGGGCGCAGATCGCAGGCCGGCTCTATGGCGCGGGCGAAAGCGCGGCGAGCTTGGAGATCGATGTCCCCAAGAATGCCAAGGTCAAAAAAGCGGAGTTGGCGGCGCATCTGGCCTTTGGCGCAAAGTTGAAAAGCTACGCCTTCGACAAATACCGCACCCGCAACCTGGATGAGTATGTAAAGAAATTGAAGTCGGTGCGAATCGTCACGCCGGACGTCGCTTCGGCGAAGAAAGCCCATGCAGGGCTTGATGCGGTGGCCGGCGGCATTTTCTTCGCCCGCGACCTGGTGAACGAGCCGCCCAATGTTCTTTATCCGGCGGAATTCGCCCGCCGCGCCAAGGCGCAATTGTCCAGGCTGGGCGTGAAGGTGGAAATCCTGGGCGAAGCGGAAATGAAGAAACAGGGTTTCGGCGCGCTTCTGGGCGTGGGCCAAGGCAGTGCGCGCGAAAGCCAGCTTGTGGTGATGCAGTGGAATGGTGCCAAAAAAAGCGCCAAGCCTTTCGCCCTGGTCGGCAAGGGCGTGTGTTTTGATTCGGGCGGCCTCTCCATCAAGGTCGGCGCCGGCATGCAGGGCATGAAGGGCGACATGGCGGGCGCCGCCTGTGTCGTGGGCACACTGCAGGCGCTGGCCTCGCGCAAGGCGCGCGTCAATGTGGTGGGCGTGATCGGCCTGGTGGAGAACATGCCCGATGGCGGCGCTTTCCGTCCCGACGACGTGCTGACTTCGCTGTCGGGTCAGACCATCGAAGTGCTCAACACCGACGCAGAAGGACGGCTGGTGCTGGCGGATGCGCTCACTTACACGCAGCGGCGCTTCAAGCCCAAGGCGCTGATCGACCTCGCCACCTTGACGGGCGCCATTGTGCAGACGCTGGGTTTCGAACATGCCGGCATCTTTTCCAATGATGAGGAACTGGTGCGGCGCGTCCAGTCGGCGGGACGCACCACCGGCGAGCGGGTGTGGCAACTGCCGCTGGATCCCTTCTACGACAAGATGATCCGCTCCAAGATCGCCGACATGAAGAATATCGGCGGCGCCAATTCCGGCGCCATCACCGCCGCCCAGTTCCTGCAGCGCTTCATCGAAAAGGGCACGGTGTGGGCGCATCTGGATATCGCGGGCGTCGCCTGGCAGGACGGCGAACAGAAGCCCACCATTCCAAGCTGGGGGACGGGCTGGGGGGTGAGGCTGCTGAACCGGCTGATGAAAGAGAATTATGAAAATTAGTTCTCCATGGGCGGCCTTGAGCCGCCCATCCAGCGCGCGAAGCGCCATTAAAAAGTTGGATGGCCGGGTCAGGCCCGGCCATGGTGAGTCTCATTGATGACTGAAACACTCTTCTATCACCTCGAGCGCCGCTCCCTCGAAGAGATACTTCCAGGCCTGGTGGAGAAGTCGCTGCAGCGCGGCTGGCGGGCGGCGATCAAGACCGATTCGGCGGAGCGTTCCGATGCCCTGGACACCTTGCTGTGGACCTATGACGACCAGTCATTTCTTGCGCATGCCCAGCAGGGCGATGGCGACGCCGCCGCACAGCCGGTGCTGATTACGGTGGAGGAGGGCAATCCCAATTCCGCCGAGATATTCTTTTACGTCGGTGGCGCCATGCCGGGGGACTGGGACAGCCTTAAGGGCCTGGCGCGGGTAGTGCTGTTGTTTGACGGCAAGGACGCGGAAGCTCTTGCACAGGCCCGCGCGGCATGGAAAGAGGCGAAGACCGCCGGGCACGACGTGACCTATTGGAAAGAAACGCCGGGCGGCAAGTTCGAGAAACAAAGCTGAGGGATCGGCGCGTGGGCTTTTTCAATCCCCTAACGATCGGAATGTTTCTCGTCAGCCTGGCGATGGCCTATCACATCATCCGCAACGGCAAGTCGCCAATGTGGCTGATGGCCCTGGCGGTGGCGTCTTTCGCGGGTCTGTACAGCTTCTTTGCCACCATTGCGGTGTGGATCGCCTATCTCGCCGTGGCCGTGATCCCCGACCTGCTGCGCTCGCATTCCGCCCGCCGGCTGGCCGACAATGTGGTCAATGCCGCCGATCCGGGACGGGCCTATCGCGAAAAGCTGCGCAATGTCGAGCTGGTGGGCTCCGTGGATTCCAAGCGGGCGTTGGCGGAAGAATGCATCCGCATGGGCCGGTTCACCGATGCCATCGAACTGTATGAAAGCGCCATGCAGGGGCCTTTGGGCTC
>Ga0207711_10004608_pt1 | contig 11724 bp, 10 predicted proteins | sample KBSS34metaG_FD_184401 | JGI IMG/M metagenome (GOLD analysis project Ga0207711, IMG submission 184401) | Switchgrass rhizosphere microbial communities from Kellogg Biological Station, Michigan, USA - KBS S3-4 metaG (SPAdes) (version 2) | ecosystem: Host-associated > Plants > Roots > Rhizosphere...
GCTGAGCCATGAGCGACGTCTTCGCCTTCTTCCCCGACCATCCGTTCTGGGCGTGGATGGCGCTTGCCGGCGTGCTGCTGGCGATCGAGGTCGCCACCGGGTCGGGCTGGATGCTTTGGCCCGCGGCCTCGGCCGCAGTGGTCGCGGTGCTGGTCAGCTTCGTGGGCGTCAGTCTCGCGCCGGCGGTGCTGATCTTCGCGGGCCTGACCATCGTCTCGACCCTGCTGGCGCGCCGCTACTTGCCGCGCTCGGTGTTCCATCACGCCGGCCGGGACATCAACGACAACGTCGAGCGGCTGGTGGGCCACGAGGGCCGCGCGGTCGGCGCGTTCAAGGACCGCGCGGGCCGGGTGTTCATCGACGGCAAGGAGTGGGCGGCCGAGCTGACCGACGGCGACGCGCTGGAGGCCGGGGCCCGCGTCCAGGTGACCAGCGTCGACGGCGCCCGCCTGACGGTCCGCGCCGCCTGAGATTCGCGTCGGCCCGGGGCGTCGCAAGTCCGAGCCTGACAGCCAAGCTACTGAAAGCGCGTCACAGTTTCGCTGCTGCTTCAGGGTCATCTTGACCCTTGTGGCATCCCGGCGCTTATGTGCGGCGAGTGGGACGCACGTCCCCGGGGAACTCCAGGAGATACCGAAGATATGAGGCCAATCCGTCTGGGTCTGTTTGCAGCCCTCATCGTCGCCCTGATGGCGCCGGCCACGGCGATGGCAGCCGCCGCGGCGAAGCCCGCCGTCGCCACCGTCAAGCCTGAGGAACGCAAGGTGGGCATGGCCGACACGCCGGCCCTGGTGGCCGCCGCCAACCTGCCCTGCCAGGTGTCCGACGCGCGTCTGGCCGGCAAGGCCCCGGCCGACAAGAAGACAGGTGCGGCCGGCGCCAGCGTCTATGAAGTCGCCTGCGGCCCGGGCAGCGTCGGCTACCTGATCCAGACCAACGGCACGGCTGCGCCTTCGGTGTACAGCTGCCTGGTCGCCAACTATCCGCCGGACATGAAGCCGCCGGCCAACCCCTGCATCCTGCCGGCCAACATCGACCTGAAGCCGGCGATCAGCGCGCTCGCCGCCAAGGCCAAGGTGCCCTGCACGCCGGAGAACATCCGCGGCATCGGCCAGACCAACACCAACACCGTCCTGGAGGTCTCCTGCCCCGGCGGGTCCGGCTACATCCTGATGGCCAGCGCGCCGCTGGACATGTCCAAGGACGCGACCGCGATGAACTGCCTCGCCTATGACGCCGCGGGCGCCAACATCAGGTGCACCCTGAGCGAGCCAGCCGCGCGTCTGGCGCTGGCTGACAAGTTCGCGACCCTGGCCAACCCGAGCTGCACGGTGAAGGACCGCCGCTACATCGGCCTGCTGACCGACGGCACCGAGGGCTACGAGTTCGCCTGCACCGACGGCAAGGGTTTCATCGCCAAGGTCGACACCAAGGGCGCCATCGCGGCCAACCTCGACTGCACCAAGCTGAACGGCGGCGGCTGCACGCTCACCGACACCCGCGCGGCCACGGCCGAGCAGGCCGGGCTCTACACCCGCCTGGCCAAGGCCTCGGGCTCCGACTGCGCGGTCAGCAAGTACGCCGTCTTCCCGGCCAGGGGCGCCGACGAGGTGGTCGAACTGGTCTGCACCGACGGCAAGGGCGCGATCGGCATGTTCCCGCCGACCGGCAAGGGCAAGGTGCTCGACTGCGGCCACGCCCTGGTGGCCGGCTACCGCTGCTCGCTGGGCGCCGCCGACTACGCGGGCCTGACCGCCGATCTGCGCAAGCTCGACAAGAAGGAGTGCACGGTCTCCAGCGTCGGCTCGCCGCTGAAGGCGACGGACGGATCGATCCACCTCGAGGTCGCCTGCTCCGATGGGCTGCCGGGGTACATGATCACCTACACCGACGCGCAGACCGCCAAGGAAGCGATCGGTTGCAGCTTCGCCGGCAACTGCACCCTGCCCACCAACAAGCCCAAGGGCAAAGGCTGACCGTCCAGCCGACGGCCACCGAAGATCGAGGCCCGCGGTTCACCCCGCGGGCCTTTGTCGTTCAGGGACCCGGTCAGGGAATGGCGGCCTCGATGAACATCGGGCCGCGTTGGGTCATGGCGGCGGCGAAGGCCTTCTCGAAGTCGTCGGCGGTCTCGCAGCGGACGGCGGGCAGGCCGAGGCCCTGGGCGAGGGAAACCCAGTCGATGGCCGGGTCGCCGAGGCCCAGCAGCTTGGCCGCCTGGGGCCCTGCGGCGCCGGCGCCGGTGCGGGTCATCTCGATGTTGAGAATGCGGTAGCTGTTGTTGGCGAAGACCACGACGGTGACGTCGAGATCCTCCCGCGCCAGCGTCCAGAGCGCCTGGACCGTGTACATCGCCGCCCCGTCGCCGTTCAGCGAGATCACCTTGCGGTCGGGCGCGGCGACCGCGGCGCCGACCGCCAGGGGCAGGCCGATGCCGATGGCGCCGCCCGTCAAGGCCAGCACCTCGTGGGGCCGCGCAGTCATCGCCGCGGCCGCGACCCCGGCGCCCGAGGTCACCGAGTCGTCGCAGATGATGGCGCCTTCGGGCATGTGCCGGGCGATCGAGGCGCCGACGGTGTAGGCGGTCTGCTTGCCGCTGGGCGCGGCGTCGGGCAGGGCCAGCGCCTGGCTTGGCCCGCTCTTCGGCGCGCCGAGCGCGTCGGCCAGCGCGGCGAGGCCCGCGACGGCATCCTCGCTCCGCTCGGCCACGGTCATGGTCTTGCAGCCCTCGGGCACCAGCACGCTGGGGCGGTCGGGGTAGGCGAAGAAGGCCACCGGCTGGGTCGTGCCGGCGAACACCATCAGATCGACGCCCTCCAGCTCGGCCAGGGCCATCTCACCGAAGTACTGCATCTTCTTGGGCTGAAAGGCGCCGGCGCCGCGGGGCTGGCGGGCGACGAAGGTGTCGCAATAGACCGTGACGCCGACGGCCTGCAGGCGCGCGGCCTGGGCCAGGGCCTCGGCGCGACAGGCCTGGCCGCCCACCAGCAGGACGGGCTTGGCGGCCGCGCGGATGGCCCTGGCCGCGGCGTCGACGGCGCCGCCCGACGGCGCTGGGCGGACCGGGCGCTGGGCGATCACCACCTCGGTTTTGGTCTCCAACCAGGCGCTGTCGGCCGGCAGGATCAGGCTGGCTGGACCGCCGGGCGGACCATAGCTCGCGGCCACCGCCTCGGCGGCGAGGCCGGCGACGGAGTCGGCGGTGTCGGCGGACTTCACCCAGACCGAGTTGGGGGCAGACAGCGCCGGAATGTCGGAGTTCAGCGGGGCGTCGTATTGGCGGTGGTAGGTGGCGTGGTCGCCGATCACGTTGACGATCGGCGTGTAGGCGCGGCGCGCGTTGTGCAGGTTGGCGACGCCATTGCCGTAGCCGGGACCCAGGTGCAGCAGGGTGCAGGCCGGCTTGTCGGCGATGCGGCCGTAGCCGTCGGCGGCCCCGGTGGCGACGCCCTCGAACAGGCAGAGCACCGGGCGCATCTCCGGCTTGCGGTCCAGCGCGGCGACGAATTGCATCTCGCTCGTGCCGGGGTTGGCGAAGCAGGCGGTGACGTCGTTGGCCACCAGGGTCGAGAGCAGAGCGTCGGCGCCGTTGGGCATCAGAACACCATCACGTCAAAGGGGGGTGGGTCGGAGAAGAGGCGTACGAGCGCCTCTCCGCGGCGGCTGCGCGCCAGCGCCTGGGCGACGTAGCCCTTGTCGGTGATCTCGCCGGATGGCGCGTCGGGGCCATCGGGCAGGATGAGCACGCGGGCGATCCGCGCGCCGGCGCCGCGGACGCGGGAATTGTAGGCCTCGACGCCGTTGCGCACGGCCACGGTGATCTCCAGCCTGGGCATCTTCGGGTTCGGGTAGAACATCAGGCCGACGGCCTCGCGGCCCTCACCGCAGACGATGGCGTCGGTGACCGCGCCGCCGATGGCGGTCACCGCGCCGATGCGGATGTCGCCGACGCCGACAAAGGTGCCGGAGGCCAGCTTGAAGTTTTCCGAGAGCCGGCCGTCGAAGACCATGCCCTGGGCGGGGTCCGCGGGATCGACGAAGCGGGCGGCGTCGCCGATCATGTAGAAGCCCTCCTCGTCGAAGGCCCGGGCCGAGGCCTCCGGCTGGCCGAGGTAGCCGGGCGTGACCTGCGGGCCCTTGACCCGGAAGTCGAGCTTTTCGCCCTGCGGCACCAGGCGCACCGAGGTGCCGGGCAACGGCAGGCCGATCATGCCCATGCGGTCGTTGTGCCAGTGGACGTTGGTGGCCGTGGGGCCGGTCTCGGTGGCGCCGTAGCCGGAGCCGAAGCTGATCTTCTCGCCGACGGTCTTCAGCGCCACGGCCTCGATGCGGTCGGCGAAGCCTTGGCCCAGCGCCGCGCCGCCGTATTGCAGCAGGCGCACGCGTTCGAAGAACCGCTTGGCCAGCGCCTTGTCCTTCTCCAACTCCTCGACGAACAGCATCCAGCCGGCCGGCACCATGTTCTGGTAGGTGGGCGAGATCTCTTTCAGGTTCTGCACGGTCTCGCCGAAACGGCCGGCCACCGGGGCGCCGTGGTCGATGTAGAGGGTGCCGCCGCGGTGGGCGGTGTTGTGCAGGATCGAGTTGGCGCCGAGGCTGTGGCTCCAGGGCGCGGAATTGACCATCACCGGCGGGTCGGGATCGTGGAAGCAGGCGGTGATCTGCGCGGAGTTGATGCAGACATTGGCGTGGGTGCAGATGACCGCCTTGGGGTGGCCCGTGGAGCCCGATGTCAGCAGATACTTGGCCGCGTCGACCGGGCGGTCTGTGGCCACATCCGGCCGGCCTTTCAGCACCTGGCTGAACGGGATGTGGCGCGGCCCGGGGTTCTTGGAGGTGATTACCGGCAGGCCGGAGAGGCCCGGCGCCGAGAGGCCCTCGGCGAACAGGGCCGCGTCGTCGGTATAGACACAGGCGGGCTTGAGCACCTGCAGCGCGCGGCCGAGGCGCGCGGGGTTGGAGCCCTTCAGGCCGTACTGCGGCGAGACCGGGGCGATCGGCATGCGCTGGCTCATGGCCGCATAGGCGATGAGGGCGTGATCGATGCCGTTGTGGGCCAGGATCAGCAACGGCTCGGCGCGCACCACGCCCATGGCGAAGAGATAGCCGGCGATGGCGTTGATCTGCTCGTGCGCCTCGCCATAGGTGATGGTGCGCCAGCCGCCGCCCGAACGCTCCGCCAGCCAGACGCGGCTGGGCGTCTTGCTGGCCCAATGGGCGAGCGCCGCGGTCATCGTCATGAAGCGGGTGTCGTAGGGCGCGGGATTGGTCAGCACCATCTCGCCGCCCGGGCGGTATTCGATCTCCAGACGGCGCGGCGAATAGCGCGCGTCGCGGAACTTGGCGGCCGGGGCGGCCGGGGCGGGGTGGTCGGTGAAGCTCACCCCAGCCTTATTCCAAGGGACGCGGGCGATGGGAAGCGTTGCCGGAGGCAAAACGCTCCGGAGGTGGCTATCCCGACCCCACCCACTCCTTGTCATCCCGGCCGCAGCGAAGCGGAGAGCCGGGACCCAGGGGTTCAAGCCGTGCGGTCGCCCCTGGGTCCCGGATCGGCTCTTCGGCCGTCCGGGATGACTGTGCGGGGCTGGAATCGGGGGCGAGGCCCAGGTCGTGGCGCAGGCGGGCGATGTAGACCTCCACCGGCTGGTCGAGGAACCCGTCGTAGAGGGCGTCCTCGGCGATCAGGTCGTCGAGATGGGTCTCGAGGCGCTCGGCCTCGGCGCCTTCGGCTTCCGTCCAGATCAGGCGTTCGACCGTGGCTGTCACCTGCGCCTTGCGGTGAGATATGCGGGCCGCCTCGGCGCGCTGCCCCTCACCGACCTCATCGCGGTCCCGCTGCCTTCGGGCGCGGGCCACCTTGGCCTGCAGCGCGATGGTCTGGCGGACCGAGCGGGAGACCCGGTTGAAGGCCAGGGCGCAATCGGCCAGCGCCTTGGGATCCTCCGAGGCCATCAGCCGGGCGTGGGCCTCGCGCGCGGCTTCCATGCCCAGCTCGAGGAGCTGGGCCAGGGCCTCGTCCTGGAGGCGTTCGGTTCCGGCGGCGTCGGTCATTGAAGAACAAAACAAGAACACACAGGCGAGGCGATGTCAAATCCAAAGTGCATTCGGGCCACCGCGGCGGATCACATTCCGTGGCCGCGCTGAACCATTGGCGGGCCCAGCCGTTGCAGCGCGACGCCAGTGGGACCTCAGCCCATTGGCGACAGATTTTGCCATAGGCAGGAGACCACCATGTTTCGTAAGACGATTATCGCTTCGCTCCTCGCAACGAGCGCCATGACCCTGGCCATCGCCACCCCGGCGGCGGCGGGCAAGTCGGATCGCGCCCGCGAGGCCATCGCCGCGGCGGAGGCCAAGGTCCACACCGCCGAGACGCTCGGCGCGAGCGCCGACTCGCCGCGTGAAGCGGCCGACGCGCGCGCGTCCCTGGCGATCGCCCAGGAGGACTTCAAGTCCGGTCACAAGGAAGATGCGATCCAGGCGGCTATCCGCGCCTCGGCCCTGGCCGACACGGCCATCGGGATGTCGGAGCGCCACAAGCAGGCCGCCGTAGCCCAGGCGCGTGAGGGTCAGCGGGCGACCGCCGAAGCCGCCCGCGACCAGGTCGTCGCCGCCAAGGATCAGGCCGCCAGCGCCCAGGACCAGGCGGCCGCCGCCCAGCAACAGGCGGCCAACGCCCAGCAGCAGGCTGCGGACGCCAACGCGCGCGCCCAGACGGCTGAGCAGGCCGCGGCCAGTTCCGCCGCAGACGCGGCCGCCGCGCGCAATGCCGCAACCCTAGCGGCGCAGACGCCGCCGCCCGCGCCGCAGGTCGAGACCACCACCACGACCAGCCACGCGGCCACGGGCCATCGCACCACGCGCAAGGTGGTCCAGCACACCACGACAACGCGCGCCGCGCCGGCCTCGTCCACCGATCAGGTCACCACCACGACCAAGGTGACCCCGCAGTAGCAAAGCTTCGCGGCGGGGGTGCGGGCGACACGCTCTCACCCCCGATCGCGGCTTGGTCCATGCCCGTCGCGGCCGGTTCTCAGGCGCTGAGGGCGGCGCGATAAGGCGTGAGGTCCCAACCGGGATAACGGGCCTGGGCGCGCGCCAGCGTGGTCTCGGTCCAGAAGGGATCGCCGGGCAGCTGCACGCCGAAGCAGGCCAGCTGCTCGGGCGTGGCGTGGTCGAAGATGCGCGCCCAGGGCCGGGTGTGATGGAACTGCCAGGCGGTGAAGCCGATGCTCTCGTCGCCGGCCTTCTTGTAACAGGCCATCAGCGCGTAGCGGTGGCCGCCCGGCGCGGTCAGGTTGGTGCCGCGATGATAGACATCCGTCGTGTAGGCGATGGCGGTCCCGGCCGGTGACGCGCTCGACCGCTCGTATTTCCGCAAGCCCGCCTGCAGCGCGGCCTGGGCCGCCGGGTCCTGGTTGAGGGTGGCCTCGGGGCCGGCGACCTTGGCGCTGTCGGGGCGCGTGACGTAGTGGGTCGCGCCGTGCGCGTCGGTGACGTCGGTGAAGTAGGAGAAGATCGTCACGCAGTTCTTGGCGGAGTCTTCCGACGGCGCGGTGAGCGTGTGGTTCGAGAAGTCGCAGTGGAACGGCTGGTCGTAGTCGGCGTCGCCGGTGAACTTGGCCCAGGCCTGGCACTGGTAGAGATGCACGGCCTCGGTCTTCAGCGCGGCCTTGGCGAAGGCGATCAGGGCGGGATGCACGCCGATCAGGTTGAGCGCCGGCGAGCAGTCGACGGGCACGATCTCGATGCCGGTGAACTGGGCGCCGTTGAAGCGGCCGATCTCGCCGGGCTTCTTCTTGACCAACGGTTCGCCGCCGCCGGCAGCGCGTCCGAACACCGTGTCGAAATCTGCGCGCACCGCGGCGCATTCGTCAGCTGAGAAGATGTCGCGCAGCAGGACGACGCCGTCGCGTTCCCAGGTCTCGACGTCGGCGGGTGAAAAGCGCTGTTGCTGGGTCATTGCGTGGGTCCATGCCGCGGGGCGCCCACCGGCATATCCGACGCGCGACACAATCGCCAATGGCGCCTGCGCCCGGCAGGACTCAGTGGCGGGTGAGGCGGCCCAGCAGGCGGCAGAGATCGCTTTGGCCCGCCGCGCCGGTCTTGGCGTAGATGTGGACCAGGTGGGTGCGGACGGTGGGCAGGCTGACGCCCAGGCGCTCGGCGGCCTTGGCCGGTTCCAGGCCGGAGAACACGGCGGCGGCGACGCGGACCTCGGCCGGGGTCAGGTCGAAGAGGTCGCGCAGCATGGAGTCCGACAGCTCGCCGCCCACCTGCGGATCGGCGATGGAGACAATCACCGCCGGTCCGGCGGCGAACGGCCAGGCATGCCTGGCCGCCAGCGGGGCGACTTCCACTTGCAGCCGGCGCGCGCCATCGGCCGGCGCCAGAACCATGGAGCCGCCGGCGCGCGCATCGACGCGGCCGGCGCGGTCGATCAGAGCCTGGAGGCGCTGGGTGGCGCCATGGCCCGCGCAGACCAGATGGTCGTGGCGGACGTCGAGACCCTTGCCCTGGGCGATCAGGCGATGCCCGGCGGCGTTGATGTGGCGGACCCGCCCGGAGCGGTCGAGGAGGAAGCAGCCCAGCGGGGAGCGGTCGATGACCGCGGCGAGCCCATCGCTGATGTTGCGGGTCTCGGCGAGGCCGCGCGCGAGCCGGGTGGCGCGCACCATGTGCGGGTGCAGCGACATGCAGAGCGCCAGGTCGTCTTCGCTGAACGGCCCCTGCTTTTCGGAGCGGTAGATGTCCACGCCGGTCCATTCGTAGCCCACGCTCTCGAACCCGATGGACACGTCGGAGTGGATGTCGAATTTCTTATAGAAATCATTGTAATAGGCGGTACGGACGAAATCTTCCTTGGGCAGCCAGTCGATGTCGCGCTTGTAGCCCGGAACCCACTTGGACCCGGCGATTTTGTCGAGGGGCGTCTTCAGCGGATTGCGCGTGGCGAAGGCGCCGAAGTTGGCTTCCAGGACCGCGGCCTCGTGGCGGCCGGCGACCACCAGCCCGGTCTCGCTGTAGAGGTCGTAGGAGCGCAGCACCGCGTCGTGTCCGCCGGTCATGTCGGCGAGACTGCGCAGTACGCGGGGCCAGAGGCTGGCGTCCAGCGCGGCGTCGTAGAGCTCATCCAGGAAGGCTTGACGGCTGTTCACGGCGCTCGGGGTCAAGGGCGAGCGGGCCGATCCCGCGGCAGACAATCACCATCGGCATAGCGCTGATATATCTCAAGTTACTTCGCCCGAGAGGCGACCAGAAATCCGCACCTTCTCAACCATCTGAATGACGCGGCGACGGCGCTGCTCCTGCCAACTGGGCGCGACGCCATCGTTGGGTGGCGCGCGGAATTTGTTCGGATGGAGCGTTTCGGATGACGTCAGTAAGAGTAAGGCGGGTTCTCGCCTTGACCATGATCGCGGGCGGCTTCGCGGCCCAGGCGCACGCCGCGCAGATCATTTTGTCGGTGGGAGATTCCTACCCCGGGTCCCCGGGCAGCGCGGTCGACTACGACAGCCTGGCGGGGTTGGTCAAAAATCAACCCGCGCCGGGCGACACCCTGACGCTGAGCACGCCCGGCATGCCCGCCGGCCTGACCTCGGCCAGCATCAAGATCGCTAACGACCAGGGCAACCTGGGCCTGGCCAGCGCCAGCCTCGAAGAGGGCGTGGTCCGGGGCACGGCGAACGGCGGCCCCGGCCTTTTCGGCATCGTCAGCCGCAACACCTTCTCCGACACCTCGATGCACGACAGCCTGACGTTCCACATCTCCGACGACGCAGTCGACGCCCTGGTGGGCGTTCACGTTCACCTCGACGGGACGGAGGCCGGCGCGGGGCTGGGTTCCGGCGGCTACAACATGGACATGCCGTTCTCGCTCGGCGGCTCGTTCGACTACTTCGGCACGATCGTGAACAACGGGAACCAGGCGTTCGGCCTCGGCGGCCCGTCCGGCTTCAACCAGACCATCGGCTGGGAGAGCTACACGCTCAGCAACGCCTCGATGACGGGCTTCGACTTCGACGGGGTGATCCGGGTCACCGATGGCGAAACCCAGGGCGTCAACATGAGCCTGTTCCTGAACTGCTACGACAACACCACCTGCGACTTCAGCCATACGGGCCGGGTGACGCTGAGCCTTCCGAACGACGTCACCTTCACCTCGGGTTCGGGCGTATTCCTGACCGCGAAGGCGGACAGCGGCGGCGTGCCGGAGCCGGCGAGCTGGGCCCTGATGCTGGTCGGCTTCGCCGGTCTGGGCGCGGCGCTGCGGCGGCGGCAGGCGGCCGTTTTGGCTTTGGGCTAGGCCCAGGCCTCAGCGGTCCAGCACCGCCAGCGCGGTCTCGGCGAGCAGGCGGGTGCCGGAATTGTCGGCGCTGGCGTCGCCGGTGCCGATGCCGTCGCGGTTGCGGCGGAAGACGCCTTGCGAGATCGAGGCCAGCCGGAAGATCGAGAAGGCCAGGTAGAAGCTGAAGTGGTCGATGCCGGCGCGGCCGGTCCGGCGGCAGTAGGCGGCCACGTGCTCAGCCTCCGTGGGGATGCCGCTGGCCGCCAGGTCGACGCCGTCCAGGGTACCCCAGCCTTCCGAGCGGGAGTGCCAGAGGATGCAGCTGTAGGCGATGTCGGCCAGGGGATGGCCGAGGGTGGAGAGCTCCCAGTCCAGGACGGCGATGATCTTCGGCTCGGTCGGATGGAACATGACGTTTTCCAGCCGGTAGTCGCCATGCGCGATGGTCACGGTCTCGTCGGCCGGGACCAGGGCGGGGAGGCGTTCGATAAGCGCCTCCATGGCGGGAATCGGGTCGGTCTCGGCGCCGCGGTACTGCTTGATCCAGCGGCCGATCTGACGCTCGAAGAAATTGCCGGGCCTGCCGTAGTCGGCAAGCCCGATGGCCGCGGGGTCGATGGCGTGCAGGCGGGCCAGGACGTCGACCAGCTCGGCGTAGATGGCGGTGCGCTCGGCCGGTTGCATGCCGGGCAGGCGCGCGTCGCGGAAGATGCGGCCTTCCAGGAAATCCATGACGTAGAAGCTGGTGCCGATGACGGCGTCGTCCTCGCAGAGCGCGCGCATGGTCGGGACCGGGAAGCCGACTTCGCCCAGCGCCTTCATCACGCGGTATTCGCGGTCGACCTGGTGGGCGCTGGCCAGGAGCTGGCCGGGGGGCTTCTTGCGCAGGACGTAGCGCGCGCCGCCGGCGGTCAGCAGATAGGTCGGGTTCGAGGCGCCGCCGGTGAACTGGCGCACGCTGAGCGGGCCCTGGTAGCCCTCGACGTTGGAACTCAGCCAGGCGTGCAGCGCCGCCTCGTCAAGGCGGTGCGCCGCCCTGACTTCGCCCAAACTCGGGGCGCCCGGATCCGCCATCTTCCATCCCTCGTCACTGTTGTTGAGGACAGCTTACGCGACTTCGTCGGCGGTGACTTGCATCGCGGCGCACGGCGGTGAAAGACAGCGGCCGGTCGAATCCCGAGGAGAGCGCCCGTGGACGTCGAGGTCAGAGCCGCGCGAAGCGAGGACGCCGCCGGCCTTGCCGAGCTGCTGAACGGGGTGATCGCGCGGGGCGGGACGACCGCGCTGGAGGAGCCGTTCACGCCGGAGCGGCTCGACGCGGCCTATCTCACCGGGGCGGAGGTGATCTGCTGCTTCGTGGCGGTGGACCCGGTCAGCGGCCGCCACGAGGGGTTCCAGACGCTGGGGCGCTATCCAGGCCTGCCGGACGGCTATGG
>Ga0207711_10004610_pt1 | contig 11723 bp, 11 predicted proteins | sample KBSS34metaG_FD_184401 | JGI IMG/M metagenome (GOLD analysis project Ga0207711, IMG submission 184401) | Switchgrass rhizosphere microbial communities from Kellogg Biological Station, Michigan, USA - KBS S3-4 metaG (SPAdes) (version 2) | ecosystem: Host-associated > Plants > Roots > Rhizosphere...
AGGCCGCGAAGTTGACGCCTGGGTCAACGGGAGAGCTGATGCAGGCTGTGACCGTTGCGAAGAGTCAGTTGGAGTCGGGACTCGACGATGATCTCAACACCGCGCAGGCTCTTGCTGCTGTTTTCGATCTGATTCGGACGTGCAACATTGCTCTGGACAAAGACCAGTTGCGCGCCGATGACAGGGCCGCCATTCTTGCATGGTTTGCCGAGGTCGATACGCGCCTGGCTATCATCCCCACTACAGACGAGCTTGCTTCGAAGGATGAGGAGATCGAATCGCTGATCAAGCAGCGTAATGACGCGCGCCGTAATCGAAACTTCGCCGAATCCGATCGAATCCGCCAGCAATTACTGGATCGCGGCATCATGATCGAAGACACCCGCGAGGGTACTAAATGGCGGCGCAAGTAAAGCTCCCCAAAATCCTCACGGCGCTTCCCGGGCCTCGTGCATCGGCGATTGTTGCTGAGGATCACCGGTACGTCTCGCCGTCTTATACGCGCTCCTATCCTTTGGTTGCGGCGAGAGGCACAGGCGCGATCGTAGAGGATGTCGATGGGAACATCTTTCTCGACTTCAGCGCTGGAATTGCGGTCTGCTCAACGGGGCACTGTCATCCGGATGTTGTCCGCGCGATACAGCATCAATCGTCTCAACTGATCCACATGTCGGGGACGGACTTCTACTATCGTCAAATGCCGGATTTTGCGCGAAAGCTTGAATCGTTGATGCCAGGCGGAGGTTCGTGGAGATGTTTTTTCGGAAACTCGGGTACCGAAGCGATTGAAGCCGCCATCAAGCTCGCCCGCTACGCGACCGGACGATTTCAACTGGTTGCATTTCAGAATTCGTTTCATGGGCGCACGATGGGTTCGCTGTCCCTCACGTCGTCACGACCAATGCAGAGGAAAGGATTCGGTCCGCTTGTTCCCGGCGTTACACACATACCGTATCCCGATGTTTACCGTTGCCCGCTGAACGCTACTCCGGAAACCGTCAGTTCGGCGGTGTTGAAATATCTGGAGGACGTCGTTTTCAAGACAACCGTAAATCCCGGCGAAGTTGCAGCGATTGTCGTGGAACCGATTCAGGGAGAGGGCGGATATGTTGTGCCGCCTCTGGATTTCTTGCCGGCGTTACAGCGTCTTGCGCGCAAGAATGGAATTTTGATCGTCGCCGATGAAGTTCAGTGCGGCATGGGGCGAACGGGACGTTTGTTCGGTTTCGAACACTTTCCGGATTTTCATCCCGATATCGTGGCGCTTGCCAAGGGTATTGCTTCGGGGTTGCCATTGGGCGTCATGATTGCCAGATCCGAACTCATGACCTGGGAGCCTGGCGCTCACGCTTCGACATTCGGTGGAAATCCGGTGTGCCTCGCGGCAGCTATGGAGACGATCCGGCTTCTCGAAAGCGAGTACGTGGCGAACGCAGCAAAGGTTGGAGCGTTCCTGAAATCACGTCTTCAACACTTGATGGATGCGCACACCGTGCTCGGCGACGTGCGCGGTCTCGGTTTGATGCTGGGTTTGGATATCGTCAAGGATCGCGCGACCCGAGCCAAGAATCCGGACTTGCGCGACGCGATCGTTGTTGAATGCTTCAGGCGAGGCTTGCTGGTTCTTGGAGCGGGAACCTCGACTATTCGGCTGTCTCCTCCGTTGTTGATCGATGAGGAACAGGCGGACTGCGCTGTTCGTCTCCTCTCTGAAAGCATTTCTTCCGCAACGGCGTGAGCCATGTTTCTGCTGGACTGGTGGCGGCGCGTTCTCTCTTTCGGCCGCCGCTCTGAAATTGACGGCGCCGCTTACCTGCGATCTGTGGGGTACCGTGTGATTGCTTCCGGCTACCGTACGCGCGCCGGCGAAATCGACCTGATTGCCTGGGACGACAGCACTCTCGTTTTCGTTGAGGTCAAGGCGCTGCATTCGATGGCGCCTCCGGAAGACGCCGTCGGCTATAGGAAGCAGCAGCGCGTAATGCGGGCGGCGCGGGCCTACATAACGCAGTACCGCCTGCACGAGGCTTCATATCGGTTTGATATTCTTGCCGTTACCGTACTTGCCGGCACAAAACCGCAGTTTCGCTTGCTCCGCGATGCATTTGGGCCCCAACGGTATTGAAACTTGAAGCTCTGCGCGGTTCGCTTCTATAATGTGGGCTCTCATCACTGCGGGACTAACTCAGTGGTAGAGTGCGACCTTGCCAAGGTCGAAGTCGCGGGTTCGAATCCCGTGTCCCGCTCTCAAGAGCCCAGGCGTTCATTGCCTGGGCTCTTCAATGTCTGGCGCCGTACCCAAGTGGTAAGGGAGAGGTCTGCAAAACCTTTATGCATCGGTTCGAATCCGATCGGCGCCTCTTAGTTGATTCTGCTGGGCTTACCTTCTGATTCTTCAATCGAAAAATTTGCGGGATTTTCGGGCAGTGTGGGGGATTCTGTGTGGGGTCTTTCGGCCTGACCCTGTTTTTGGCGGGCTTTCTCGACCATCTGGTTTCTCCAATGTCAAATGTCCCGGCACTGGTCTAGTTTGCGTATTTTGGAAAATAATTCATCCTTGCTGTAGACTCCGACCGGTGCATACCAGTTACCTTAAAGCGCTCTTCGTGCTCATCGCATTCAGCCTCACGGCGACTCTGTTAGTGCCGGTTGCAGACGCGACCTGCCTGCCCCCTGATATCTCACTTAGTGCGGTTAAGGGTGAGCGCGGCACGATGCTGACAGTAACAGGCCAACACTTCGCGGCAGGTTGCAATGATACAGGCCCCCCTTTTGGCATTTTGGGAGGCATTTTTGGTCTAGGGCGTTCACCGCGTGCTAAGAAGAACAAGATTTTGCTCAAGCAAGGCGAAAAGTCCATACTGCTCACAACCGTGGATGCCGATTCCAAATATCGCTTTTCAGTCACTGTCACTATCCCGGTGAATGCCGCGCTTGGTCCGGCGACACTTATTGCCGACACGGGAACCGAAACAACCAAACCAATCCCATTTGAGATCATCGGAAGCGCGCTGAGTTCAAACTAGACCGGTGCCCTTGTCGCATGTCCCTTGCGGGATACCAGCTCGGCCTTTTCATTCTGGAAGTGGGCGAGGGCGCGGAATCCGTCGAGTTTCAACTCGAAAATCCAATCAGGGTCATCAAACGGGCGAGGGCGAACAAGCCGCATGGGTTCACACGTCAGAAGCACAGGGAAAGTATATCGCCCCGAGGGGAAAAGGACCGACGGACCCGAGCTGATGCCATAGGTGCCCTATCCTACTGTTTCATTGACAAAACCTGCTAATTGGCACAAAACCTTCGCACACGTCACCCAGTCAAGAGAGGTTCATGCCCATGTTGAAGATGATCCCCGCCGCGATTGTCCTACTCGTTGGAGTTCTCACAACTGCTCACGCTCAGCAGCCGCACAGACTGCAACGATTTGGTTCTATGGTTAGCCAAGCTCCGGTCAAAGTCGCACGGTCTACCAAATCGGCGGCATTACAGACCGGCTCGCGGTAGTAGGCCCCAACCAGTTCTTTGGATTGCGAGTCACACCAGGAATTTATGTTTTCAGTTACACGCAAGCACCGGCCAGAGGACAGTCCTTTGCCGTCCCGGTGAATCAGGGCCAGCAGGCATACGTCGAGGTTCGGAGCGATGAACTTGTCATTGTCCCGCAAGACCGAGGCATCCAGGCTATCCAGGCGGCACAACCGATACCTGCATCCGGCGCGATCAGACCCCTTCGCGGGGTCTGCAAAACCTTTATGCATCGGTTCGAATCCGATCGGCGCCTCTCACCCTAACAAACAATGTCTTCCTCACAGTAGTTCCGGTCGATGCAAATGCGGCCAGAATGCTCCCGCGGTACGACGTTCACTGAGAAAACGTCGTTGCTTTCACTTGGACCTTGGGAAAGGGAAGTTTCAAGCGTATGATCTCTGTCGCAGCATAATAGCTGCAGTTCGGTCTTCCTTTCCTTTGTTCGGAGAGTCGATTCTTTTCATCTTCCCTTCCAACAAGCTCTCGAAGTCCCGAAAAAAACATTTAGAGGTGGTTTAAGAAATTGGCGAAGAAAATTTACGTAGGAAATCTATCCTTTCAAACAACGGAGAGCGACCTCAGCGATCTATTCAACGCATTTGGCGCGGTGGAAGCTGTGAGCATCATCACGGATCGCGACACCGGCCGTTCCAAGGGATTCGGCTTTGTCACAATGGACGAGGAGAACGCCGACAAGGCGATCGCAAGTCTGAACGGTTCCGAGCACAACGGTCGAGCCCTAACCGTCAATGAAGCGCGACCCATGGTTAAGAAGGATTTCGGAGGCGGAGGCGGCGGCAGACGACGCTACTAAGTAGTTCATTCAGCTAGCAAGCCGCTGCACGCTTCACGAAGGCGAGAGACGACGATAACTTCCGCCGACCGGACTTAACACGTTCAGCGGGCGAGCGGCAGTAAGCTGTTACTTGCCGCGTGTTGGGTTTGGGGGTTTGCGCGTTCCGGTGACAGGAATCTCAACCCCCTGGACGCTATATGCTCCCGTGAGTTTGTCGCCTTCAATCTTGCCTTTGAATAACAGCGGGATCACCTGTCCCCCGACATCGAGGTTACGTGTGTAGGTAATGGTTCCGGCTTCGAACTTGAAGTCGGCCAGGTTTTGGTTGCCGAACGTCTCGGATGCAATCTTGGCTTTCAGCACTCCTTCCTCTCTGGTGACGGTCAGAACAAACTTCGTGATCTGTCCTTGTGCATCACTCTGCAAGTTCCATTCGCCAACCGGATCCTGGGCACGGCCTGTTGCGGCAAACACCAGAATGATCGCAGCCGGCATGATGAGAGCGAGAACACGTTTGATCATTGAGATCCTCCCTGGCTAGAGTCTAGAAATTCAACCGGAGTTGCCCCTGGAACGAGCGATTGCCGGTCTTGTTTCCAACGAGGTATCCGAAGTCTTCGCTGTTTATGCTGAAGGTCGGATCCGGTGGATTCGGATGGTTCAGGACATTCGTTGCGTCAAACCGGATCTGTACGGATTTGCTTTCCGAAATCCGAAATGTCTTACCGAGGTTTGCGTCGAAACGGATTGTCCCAGGGCCCTCTACTGTAGTCTGTCCGACTGATCCCTGCTTTCCGGGAACAGGATTCACGAGCAGGTATTGAACCGTCGTGCCATTGCTCAAGGTGACTGCTCCCGGCGTGCCTGGTGCAACTTCCTGAGCGACTGCGCGGAGGCTGCAATCGACACCCGGCGCGCCGGCATTCACCTGGGCGTTCACCCAACTCTGCGAGACTGCGCACTGCGGATCCGGAACGGATATAAATGGGTGCGGATCGCCGAAGAACGTTCCTCTATTGGTTGGACCGTCCCACTTTACATTGCCGGTGCGGAGACTCCACGGTCCGACGGCTTCCGCTACAGTATTGGGAGCGGTAAGCCCGCCTGCAGCGTAGGTCAAGCCAGTGAGTGCCGAGATGCTGGTTGGACGGCCGCTGCTGAGATTCAGAACGATTCCCGTCTGCCAGCGTTCCAGAACACGCGCCAGCCAGCCCGAACTGTTGCCGAAGAACAGCTTGTTCGGCCCCATGGGCAACTCAATAATTCCATTTGTACGCAAGTCATGCGTCAGCGAACTGTAGGGCCTGGAGTAATCGACGCTGCGATTTAGAGGATTGACGTTGCCGTCTGCATAAACGCCCAGTGTCTTCGAGAACGTGTAGGTAGTCTGAATACTGAAGCCAAGGGTTGGACGTAACGTGAACTGCGCCTCCATGGAGTGATAGTTGGTGAAGCCGGAATTTGTTCTGTAGAATGCGCCCGTTGTCGCGGAGGCCGTTTGCAATTGGGGGTTCGCGATCAGATAGTTTTCGGGGAAACATCGCAGCGGGGTGATATCGCCGGTTGGCGAGACATAATTCGTATTTCCAGTTGTGGCAATCCGGTCGCATCCATTTCGGATAAGCCTGCGATTCGGGGTAACTCCGCTCGGGCTCCCGCTCAAATAGCCGGTCGGCGAGACTGGCGATTGTAGCGCCCCGGCGATTGCGAGGAAATTTCCGTCGCGGAGGTCCGAATTGTACGCAGTGCTTGCTCGAAGAGCGGCAGCGCCTGTCACGACGACGCCGCTGGAATTCCTGTTTCCAACCGGGACTGACGCGCCGTTTCCCAGCGTGAGACCCGCCAGCATTTGATCGAGGAGCGCGGGGTTGCCCCCCTCGCGTGCCTGCGCGAGGGCATCATTGAATTCGGTGTTGTAATAAACGTTGTTCACGTTGAGGTTGATGTCGCCCGTTTGTTTCTTGGATTGTGTTCCAACATAGCGGAGCTCCATTGTCATGTTTCGGCGAAGATTGGTCGTCACCGATAAATTGAAGTTTTGAACATAGGGCGTCGCATAGTCCGGCGCGAAGCCGTACACCCTCGTTTGTGGTGTCGCATAGATCGGAAGTGTGCCGCCCGGCACGCCGGGGCTCACAGGCCGCATCGGGACGATTCTGGAAATATCGCTCAGATTAAGATAGCCAGGAACCTGGGCCGTCAGGTCTGCTGCTGTAGCCAATGCACTGGTGGCTCCGGGAGCGGAACCGAACATATCCTGTGCACCGCCCTGAACTGTCGAGAGATTACGCGTGGGGCTATAGGTGATCGAATATCCGCCGCGTACGGTCGATTTGAAGTTCGGTAGTTGATACGCAAATCCTATCGCCGGCCCAAAGTTATTCCAGTCACCTGGAGCGGCACTTCTTTCAGGATGCGGTGAGCCGGGGCCGACAAACTCCATCTCCGTCAAGTTCGCGGGATTGCAGCTTGATGTGGGCAAGTTTGCCTGGACGACGCCTTGCGTACACTGAAGCGCGGACGCCGTCGGCGCACTTTGTCCGTAGCCGCTGAGGAAAACTGGATTAGCTCCAGGAACCAGCCAACTGTCAAAAACACCGCCACTGGCGCCGCGGCTCACACCGTACACGCCACGACCTTGATCTCTCGGAGTCGTCGTAAAGCCTTCCTGGATGTAAGCCGCTCCGTAGTACTCCCAACGAACGCCAAGATTGAGAGTCAGGTTGCGGCTAATCTTCCAGTCGTCTTTCATGAAACCGGAGAATTCATTGGTGATGATCGTCCGGAAGACATCGGGACTTGTAACGATGCTCTGCCACTTTGCTTCCTCAATATCGGTAAACGAATCGATCCAGTACGCCTCAGTGACAAGATTCACTGAGCCTGATAGGAGATAAGCCAGGCTGGCCATATTGTTGCGAACACTCAGCAGCGCGCCTGTCCCCAGGTTCGAAGTACCGCCACTTCGGAGAGGCGAAGGAACAGCTCCCGCTCCCGTACTCATCCTCGGGTAAGGATTTGTGCCGAGGTTGGTGTATCCCTTCGAGTCCTGTGGCCGGAATTCTCCGCCAAACTTGAACGCGTGTTGGCCTCTAGTCCAACTCAGCGTGTCGCCATACGTGAATTGTCTGGTGGTATTGCCGTTGTGCTGCGCAAGACGGTTATAAGTCGCGTTGGCCTGGCCGAAGCCGTAGTTCGTTCCCGCTCCGCCTGTGGGCTCAACTTGCAAGGGATAGACAGCACCGGGATTTCGCGTGTAGCCCGGATCCGGACCACCTTGAATGGAGTTCACAAAATCCAGCAGACCTGCGCCCTCTTCGGTTTCAAAAGGACGGCGGACTTTGTTGTAGTTCCCCCGGAAGCCAAACCGAGCTTCATTTACGATCGTCGGCCCCAGTGTCGAAGTAAAATTTATCGACACAATGTGCGGGTGCCGAATCGCGTCACCGGCAGTGCCATTCGGCCAGTTCGACCGATCCGATGAGGCAACGTTCCGCTCCAGTGTGTAGCTGCCGGCAACCTTGTGCCTCGTACTGAAGTTGTGATCGATCTTGATATTGAATTGCTTGCGGTTATCGTCGGTAGATGTTCCGAAGGTGTTCCCCAGCGACTTCGAAGTTCTCAGCCAGCGAATGCTCGCAGTGTTCAAGCCGTCCACGGTGCCGTTGTCTCCAAACCAATTGGCATGCGGCATGTCCCTTAGAGCGCCCGCCCACACAATACCTGTCGGATCAATGACGGAACGGTTCGTATCCCAGGTTGTTGCGGTACCGGCAGGAAAGAGAGCGGTGCCGCCCGGACAATCCTGGGAAGTGAAGGGCACCATACTCCCATTGGTGTCGAGCCTTTGTCTCCCGAAGACGCTCAGACACTGCAGCCCCGCTCCGTTGTACGGAGTGCCATTGGCGTTGAATTTGGGTGGGACTGGATTACCCGAATAGTCGACGGCGCGCGCGATACGGGTCGTTGTAGTCGGCGCCACCGATAACAGTGTTTCTACAGCGTCGGCGTTTCCTGGATTCCACCCGTCATAGAATCGAAAGATGCCGAGTCGCGCCGTATCCGTAAGAACGATTCCATTTATCGACTGACGTTCGTTGCGGATTCTCTGGTTCCACAGGCCAAAGAAGAATGTCTTATTCCTGATGATGGGGCCACCAACGCTTAACGTGTACTCGTTATCGTTCGTCCAGTCCCGCTCTGGTGCTTTACCCGTTTGTGGATCGATCTGTCTGTTGTTTGCCCAGGTGTTCGGATCCAGCGCGCTATTACGAATGTTCCAAACGGCGGTGCCGGCGAACCGGTTCGTTCCGGAGCGAGTCGTAATCTGGACCTGCGCGTTACCTCTACCCAGTTCCGCGTCCACGGGGGTAAGAATCAGTCGTACTTCTCCGACGAGGTCCGGATTGATCGTTGTCGTCGCGAAGAGACCATTGTTGAAGCGGCCATCGCTCACGCTGATCCCATCTCGAACCGTGTTCAGCGTGGATGCGGCCGCTCCCGCAAATGTGTCCAGAGCGTTGCCGCCCGTGCTTTCCCTGTAACCGGGTAAGATTCGGACCAAATCGAGGACGTTGTTTCCCACAATAGGGAGCGCGTTCACTCTGTTTTGCGGGAGCACTTCTCCAATCGAGGCAGAGGATTCCCTCAACAGCGCATCGGAGGCGACAGAGATATCCACGGTCGTATTCACGCCGCCTACCTCCAGCGTGAAGTTCAGGCGAATCGGAGAACCTGCGCTGAGTTGCACATCATTGAAACTTTGCGGACGGAAGCCGGGCAATTCAGCTCTGACCCTGTAAATGCCTGGAATGAGCGCTGGAAAATTGTAAACACCCGACTCGTTGGTAACTGTTTTTGTCTCGACTCCTGTCTGCGTATTGATCGCGACGATCGAGACGCCCGGAATTAGAGCATGCGAAGGATCCTCAACTGTGCCGCCGATGGCGGAATTCACTTGTGCAAACGCGGCTTTGCAAGGAGAAAGACAAAACAACGCCATAGTCAGACTTGTGGTAACGAGCTTTCTCATCGGAATACCTCCGTATTGGAAACCAATACTTCGCCGAGGATCACGCGTTGTACGCGTGAGCGACACCCCGATAAGCACGAAGAAATTTCTGGATGTTGACTTCTGCGGGCGAAAATACAAAGTTCTTGATGAAAATGCCAATATTTTCGACTAAGACGTAGTGCCTATTAGCGCACGCCGTACATGCGGAGAAGTAAAGGACAGGTATGAAGGAAATCGTTGATGTACTGGCTACTGCGAATGGCTCCAGAGCAGAGCAACTCGCCGCACAGAGGGTCTTCCTCCAAAAGCGGGCGGAGATCTGGAAACATATCCAGGACGCCAGATTTCCAGTTGCCTACGTGTCGGCTGATCACAAGAAGTTTGTCGGGGCTCCACGACGAACGGCAATCCGCTGCGACTTCTTGCTGGCCAGCAAGATTGCGCTTGGTCCCAAATACCACAAAGACCGCATCGCCGATGCGGCTCAGCGCGACTTGCTTTTCTATGTGCTTCGCGATCGAGAGGTATTCCCGAACAGGGCTGGAAAGAAATTCTATTGTTGCCCGAAGTGCACATCGAAGCTGTACGAATGTGTCAGTTCGAAGATCTTCCGCTACATCGATAACGCCAAGTGGAAGGCACAAATCGAGGCCTGACGTGGGTTGTGCATGAGGTTCTCCCAGTGCTGACCAGATCGCGACTTGTGTAGCGATTGAAGCCTAGTGGGTCATCGCGTACACGATCGAATTCACCCCCAGCTGGTAGGCGTACTTCGTGAACTTCGAAGGATAGTCCGGGTCGTCCATCCATTCCCACGCATCTCCAAGATCCGAGTTATACGTGATCAGGATCATGAGCCGGCCGTTGTCATCGAATACCCCGCGCACACGCGGGACCGTGTCGTCGGACTGCTCCCAGGTTGGAGCCTGCCCGTTGCTGTACGAGTAATTCCGTCCATTCCGGATATTCGGAGGCTGGAGAATCTCCTGGATATCGAAAAACGTGTGAAAGACTTCGTGTGAAAGTGGAATATCGACAATCTGCCGATCGGGAAAAATCTTCTGAATCTGCGCTTCAAACTGATTCCACTGCCGCAATCCCCAGAAGTCATCGCAGTGCCAGAATCCACCGCGCAGCAAATACTCACGTAAACGCGACGCTTCCTCCTTGCTCAACTCCATCTGCCCCACTTCGACCGCATAGATGTACGGAAACTTGGAGAGATTGGGATCCATGATCCCCATCGGATGCGGTTCCATATAAAGACGCGTGTTCGTCATCCTCTGAATGCCCCACATGTATTGATAGTCGGCATCCCAGGTGTCCGTGCGCCAAGCCCCCAAATACCCGGTCATCGAATCGCCCAGGCCGTGTCCCCGCTCAAAATCTCGGGGAGCCGGCTCTCCCGGAGCCGGCCCACGGCCACGAAAGTCGGTGTACATAAGGCGAGTAAAGTAAAACTCTGGCTGAACATCAGAGTTTCTGGGACCGTTGCTGAAGGCGGGGCCGACAAGGGTAAACAAGGCGACACACAGGAGAATGCGGATACTTTTTGGCATAGGATGTATGAAGCGTTGCAGGTCAGACTCTATCCCGGATTGGATAGAGCGCGCGGATTAATTCCAGTTAATCCGCGCTCCGGAAGCTCCGGGCCAACGAAGACGCTAACTCGCCGATTCGTCTCGCGCGAGATGCCAATTATTTTCGTTCAGAGAAAATTTTCGAGATTTCACTCTTCCGAATCCGATTGGGGTGGAGTACTTTTTGCGTCAATACCCGTGGAATTTGATCTCCAACCGACTTTGAAAGGTTCTCTTGTGGAACTGCGGCCGCTCCTCGCCACAGACTTCGACGCACTCTTTATGGCGGCAAGCGATCCCTTACTGTGGGAGCAGCACCCGGAACCCGACCGCTACACGCGTGAAGTCTTTGAGAGATTCTTCGACAAGGCGATGGAGTCGAGAGGTGCCTTGGCGATAGTCGATCGGAAGACTGGAAGGATCATTGGAACCTCTCGCTACTACAAACACAACCCGGAGTCTCGCGACATCGCGATTGGGTACACGTTTGTCGAGAGAGCGTTCTGGGGCGCAGGCTACAATCCCGAGGTAAAGAAACTCATGCTCGATCACGCCTTTAGATTTGTCGATCGCGTCTACTTTGAGGTCGGTGAGGAGAACATGCGGTCCCGCAAGGCGATGGAAAATATCGGCGCCAGATTAGTAGGACGGACCGAGCTTCCATTGTGGGATGGCAGGATGCACCCTTTTGTGGTCTACGAGATAACCCGGCCCTAGCCGCATTTTTCGCCGGTTGTCTGCTGCAACGGCGGATACATCCGCCCAGACTGCGTTGCGACGACAACTGGTGAGAAATGCGGGCTAG
>Ga0207711_10004618_pt1 | contig 11711 bp, 12 predicted proteins | sample KBSS34metaG_FD_184401 | JGI IMG/M metagenome (GOLD analysis project Ga0207711, IMG submission 184401) | Switchgrass rhizosphere microbial communities from Kellogg Biological Station, Michigan, USA - KBS S3-4 metaG (SPAdes) (version 2) | ecosystem: Host-associated > Plants > Roots > Rhizosphere...
CGATCTCGATCGTCGTGCACTCGACTGAGGGCGCCGTTGGTCAATCGCTCTCGTCAGCTGCCAGCTACATCTATACGTCGTCGGCGATCAGTGCCCACTACTTGATCGGTCGACAGGCTGAGATCATTCAGTTCCTCGATCCCCAGAAGTACAGCGCCTGGCATTCCGGCGACGCCGAGTCGACGTACGTGAACGTCAACAGCATCGGGATCGAGTGTCTTCATGCGCGGGGCGAAAATTGGCCAACCGTCCAGAAAGACGCGCTAGCCTGGCTGCTGCAAGAGCTCTGTCGAAGCTATGCGATCCTCGGGGCCCAGGTCGACACGCATGGGCAAGTCGCGCTGCCGGGTCCGTATCAGCGCAAGGTCGACCCTACCGACTGGCCACACGCTGACTTTATTGCATGGCGCGACACGGTGCTCAGGCCCCCGGCCAAACCGTATCAGGTGATGGGCCTGCCCGTCTATGAGCGCGCCGATCATACCGGGCTACTCTGGGGCTATCTGACGCCTGGGCAACATATCAAGATCGACGATCCCAGTAATGGCCATGTATCTGAGCTCGACGGGGTGCCGGCCGGCATTGGGTTTGTCGACATGGCCGGGCTGACGCCGCTGTAATGCCTGACGACGAGTCTTATCAAGCGGTGCTGAAGGCGCTCGGGGACATGGGAACCGAATGGCGGATCTATCGTGATACGGTTAATCGCGCAATTAACTTGCTGAACCATGAGGTGCTTGCGCTGACGCTCCGTTTTGATATCGACGATGGTAACCGCACGCTGCGTCAGTCGCTGATCGACGCAAAGATCGAAACGATCGTCGCCGGGCAGGAACAGATCCGGCGCTGGCAGTGGATTCGGATCAGCCTTGAAGTTGCGGCCATGCTGGTGATCGCGGCGTTCGTGCTGGGGCTGAGCCGATGACATGGAAGCATTGGGTTGCTCTTGTGATCGGCGCCGGGCTCTGGGTTGGCATCTGGTACGCGATTGGCGCGTTCTTATATTGGATATTCTTTGTACTGAGGTGATGCTATGACAATCGGCCCTGCTACTCTATTGGCCATCATTGCAGCAGCCCTTGCGACTCTGCTCTGGTGGATTGCCGTCCATTTCGCGCTACCGCAATGGCTGTGTATGTTCCTGTTTGGCGTTGGGCTTGCCGTCGTGATCATCGCCGGCCCGTTGCTCAACCTACCGTGACTGAGCATCCACTGATTATCGCGGAAGCGCCAGAGATCGCATGGAGATTCAAGCGTGAGTATGCGGAGTAAAAACAGTGAATTGGTTTGAAAACGTGACGATGACGGCACAACGCCAGTCCGTGTATGATGCGATGGAGCGGGAAGACGAAGGGCTTGGTTCATGCGCATACCGCACGCTGCTGCAACTAGGCGATGGCGACATGCGCATGCGATTGGATGACGCGGCGTGGTTGGCGTCGAATGACGAAGGCCCGCCGCTTGTTGAGTGGGTTGGCATGTATCGCCTAACATCGTTTGGTCGTGAGATCTTTGATGCTGCCAACCGTGGCGATTGGCAGACAGTTGTGCGGTGTACTACAAATCCGAACATTGACGGTGCACTTAATTGACCATGCCGTCGTCATCATCGCCGGCCCGTTGCTCAATCTGCCGTAGATTCAATAGTTAACTATGCCATTTGAAAAAGGCCATCCCCCAATGGGCGGCCGGCCGCCGAAGCCAGTCGAAGACGCAACCCGATCGGTGCTGCTTGAGCTCTTCGATGAGGCAGCCGAGCGCGCCATTGTCGAGAACATGATCGCCAACGCCAAACGCAAGGGTGTGCAGGCGGCCGACAGTTCGATCAAGGCGTCAACCTGGCTGTGGGATCGCAAGTACGGCAAGCCGAAAGAGTTTGTCGAGCATTCGGGCGGCATTGAAGTGCGCAAGGGGTATACCATTGTCAGCCCTGATGACTGGGACGAAGCCCCAGACGACGATCCGGCACAACCCGGCGACGCTGTTTGATCCGCTGCCGTGGCAGGTCGAGCCATGGCGCGACAAGTCGGGTCTGCTGCTGTTGACTGGCAGTGCCGGCGGCGGCAAATCACGCCTCGGGGCTGAGAAGCTGCACGGCTATTGCTTGAAGTATCCGGGCGCGTTTGCCCTGCTTGTGCGCAAGACTCGCGTCAGTCTCACAAAGGGCTCGCTGCTCTTCCTGAATGAGACGGTGATCGGCGACGATCCCAGGGTGCGGCAGTATGAGTCGAAGGACTTCTTTCGCTACTCCAACGGCTCGATCCTGGCCTACATGGGGCTGGAGGACAAAGAGCAACGCGAGCGGCTGAAGTCCATCGGACCCAGGGGCGGCGTAGATATCATCTGGGGAGAGGAAGCGACCGAACTAGAGGAAGCGGATCACAATGCCCTACGCGCCCGTATGCGCGGCCGTGCGGCACGATGGCGGCAGATCCTGTACAGTTGCAACCCAGACGCGCCAACCCACTGGATATACAATCGGCTGATCGTCGGCGGCGAGGCGCATGTGTACTACTCGGGCCGGCTCGACAACCGGCACAACCCGGCCGATTACGATGCCACCATGCGAACCCTTACCGGCGTTGAGGATGCTCGACTGAATCGCGGCGAGTGGGTACAGGCAACTGGGATCATCTTCGACGTTTGGAGCGATAGCGACAACGTAACAGAGGCCGCTGAGTATGTCGAGGGCGGCGGCAGCGTGCTATGGTTCGTCGACGATGGCTACGTTGGCAAGCGCGATCCGGCAACCGGCTATTGGTCGGCTGACAGTCATCCGCGCGTGTTCCTGCTGGCCCAGTTGCGACACGACGGCTCGATCAATATCTTCTATGAAGATGACCGGGCAGGCGTGCTGAGCAACGATCATATACAGATCATTCTGGGCCTGCCCTATCCCAACCCTGACTATGCGGTTGTCGACAAGTCGGCGGCCGAATTAAAGGGTCGTTTGCACGTCGAGGCGATCTATACCCGCAATAGCCCGCCGGATGTCGAGGAGTCAATCAAGGAGCTACGCCGCGCTATCGCGGCCGATGCCAACGGCCGGCGGCGGGTCAAGGTGCATCCGCGCTGTAAGAATCTACGCGCTGAAATGGCAAGCTATCGGCGCGACGCCAACGGCAAGATCGTTAAGGCGTTCGATCATTCGCTCGACGCCTTGCGGTACGGCGTCTGGGCCCAGAGGTACGACGTATGAACATGCTCGCATGGGCTGCGCTCAGTGCAGCGGTTGTTGTTACGCTGTTATGCTACCTTTCTACGGTCTGGGGCAAGCCATGAATGCGCTTGAAGCTGCGATCCTCATGTTGCTCGTCGTGTATGCGGTTGTGATGTGGGTTGTCGCGTATCGGGATAAGCTATGAGCGATATGATGTCGACCGCTGATGTCGAGGCGGCCCGCAAGCGATCCGTCACTCGGCAGGATGCGATCCCAGCGACGGCGGCGGCACCGTTCACCATTCTGATGGGGCCGGTAGGACTGCTCAGCGGTATACCCGGCATCGCGCAGTATGGTCAATTCTCTCTGCCCCCGCAAGGCTCGATCGGGCGCGATCGGCTGCTCTCCCAAACACCCCAGTTTGAAAATATGTGGGCCGACTCCATCTTCAAGGCCATCTCTAAGAAGGTTGCCCAGGGCTTCAGGATCGAGGACTCCGACGATAGCGCGCGGCGCATCAAGGCGGCCCAGCAACTGATCCTGGGATACGATGGCAGCTATGCCAGCGGGCTGCAGCGGGGCCTGCAAGACTACCTGCTGACTGACATGGGCATGGTCGTTGAGAAGGCCCGGTCGAGCGGCGCGCGGGGCAGTAAGATCGTTGGGCTATTTCACCTCGACGCGCTTCGGTGCTATCCGACCGGCGATCCCCAGAAGCCGATCGTGTATTGGTCATACTATGGCGGCTATCACTTGCTCGACGCTGAAGACGTGATCCGGATCACCGATATGCCATCGCCTCGAGTCGAGATGCGCGGCTATGGTATGTGTGCGGCGTCGCGTTCCTGGGCAACCATCCTGAAGCTAGCAGCGGTCGAGGTCTATTTTAGAGAGAAGATCACCGGCACGCGCAACCTGGCTATTCATCTTGTGAACGGCGTATCCGACAAGATGTTACGCGACGCACTCAACAGCTCGGACGATGCCAGAGATCAACGGGGCTTTGTATTGTATAAGGGCTCGACCATCGTTCCAATGATCGAGATGGCGGCGACGCCGACGGTCGTCACGATCCCGCTGGCTGAAGTACCTGACGGCTTCGATGTCAAGGAAGAGCGCACCGATGCGTACCGGCGCTATGCTCACTCGATCGGTATGAACGTCGAGGAGTTCGACCCGGCCCCGGCTGGGCTCAACACTGGGCTTGCGGCCCAGGTGCGCGACGAAGGGATCAAAGGGCAGGGCATGGCCGGCTTCGATAAGAACTGGGAGCTAGCCCTAACCCACACGACGTTGCCGGGCTCGACCGTGTTTTTCATGGGCGACTCGGAAGACTGGCGTGATCAGACAATGAAGGCCCAGGCAGAGAAGGCCCGAGCCGACAAGCTGAAGGTCTATGTTGACGCCGGGGCGATCAGTCCGATGCAGATGCTCAACGCGGCAGTGGACGCCGGGGATCTCGACGAAGCCTTCTTGCCTGCTGACGCAACCGAAGCGGGCAACGTGAACGATAACGAGAAGCTGATCAGCGGCGAGGCCCAGGCTAGACAGCCAGTCACAACGCCGTTGCCGAGCAACACGCCGCAAGCAGCCGGCCAACAGCCCCAGGGGGCAGCCCCAGTCGCCAAAGAATACACGATGAAAGAGTGCAAGGCGTGCGGCGATCACAGCCCTGCCAACGCGCTGTATTGTTCGTTCTGTGATCAGCCGTTTGGCGTCGTTAAAGATGTCGACACAACCCCAGACCTAATTAATCAGGAATGGCGCGCGGCGCTCGACTGGGCCCGCAAGGCACGCGGCGATGGCTGACACGCCGACTAATTTGCACGCCTTGACACTCGACGCGATTCAGGCGCTGGACTTCAGCAGGCCCGGCTGGGCCAAACAGATGGACGCGATCATTGCGCGGGGCCATACGGCGGCCGCGCTGGCAGCGACAGCCGATCGAGCTGGGGTTAAACTCGACCCGGGGCTGTTTCGGGGGCTGTCGAGGGCAGAGCGCAAAGACATCGATCAGTTAGTACGTGTGCAGCGACAATACCTCGCAAACTTCGTAGCGGCGGCCGAGGGGCTGAGCGAAGCCCAGATCGCAGCTCGGGCTGGCCTTTACGCTGGGGCTGTCAGGCAAACGTACTATAGCCAGCGCTGGGGGGACTGGATTATACCACCCGAGTTACTGCCGGGCAACCAGACCTGCATTACGAACTGCAAGTGCCGGATATCAGTACGCGACAACAACGACGGCACCGGCGAATTGACTCGCGAGATGGGCGGGACTGAGGATCACTGCGACGAATGCCCCGCGCTCGTCGGCACCTATCCAGTAAAGCGACAGAATTTTACAGAGAAAGACTTTGACGGTTGGGACGACTCGGAGATCGACAGCTGGGGCGATGAACAAACAACGCTGAAGCATGGCCATCACGATCAGTCGACCCATGGGCGGCGTACGGGGCGGCGCGTCGCAAGCCGCGCCGCCTATAGCGCGTCGCGGGCCGGCGGGGCGAGCATTCAGGATAGCAGGATCGCGGCGCATGCGGCAAGCGACTATCTAGCGCGGGCTCAGCGGATCGAGAATATCACCAAGCAGCAGGCAGGGCACATGAGCCCGGCGCAACGTCGGTCGACGACGGCCGAGCTACAGCGCCTGGCTGACGCTCAGGATACATACCTCGGCCGGGTGCCGGCCCACCTGCACGCGCATGTGAACGATGCGATCAGCCGAGCCCCAGTCGTAACGCCGACTGTCAGAGGTCGAGCGGATCCGAAGATAGCCCAGGCCCAGCGGCAGGCGGGCCATAGTCAAGAAGCCAAAGACGCGCATGCGAAAGTGATCGACGCGGAGAATACGGCGGCGAAGATCAACGAAGGACTGCGAGAGAAGCGCCGCGCGTTAGACAGTGATCGGTATGATCACTTTTTGCGGCGGGAAGATCTTGCGCGGCAGCGCAATGATGCGATAGCGGCGGGCGATGATGTGCTTGCCAAGTCATTACAGAAAGATATCGCAAAGGTCGACCGGCAGATTAAGAAGAACGAAGGCGACAGTAAACAGTTGCTCGATCAGATTCTGAAGCAGGATGACACGGTACGCCGTAACATACTCATGGTTGACAAGCCCGGCAGTGTTAAACTAGACTTCAGCGGAAACACGTCGAGCGATCGGCAGAGAGAAATCGAGTTAGCAACCGCTGACGCGATGAAGTTTACTAGTACAACTGGGCTCAATGGAAAGACGATCAACTTTCGTCAGGTAAAAGATCCGCGTGCCTATGCGGTCGACCGGCCGGGAGAGAATCCATTTGTTAAGGGGCGATTCGATAGCGGCGACATTGGGTTACACGAAACGATATCAGGCAACCGCACGATTGTTCATGAGGTTGGGCATCATATCGAATTCAGAAACCCAGAAGTAAAAGCGCGGGCCAACGCATTCTTAGACCGTCGCACGGCCGGCGAGACGCCTCGACCGCTGGCAGAGATCACCAACAACAAGAACTATCATGAGAGCGAAACGGCAGCAGCGGATCGGTTTATCTCTGCCTACATGGGCAAGCGGTACGACGATGGCTCGACTGAGATCATTAGCATGGGGCTGGAATACTTCTATAGCGATCCGCTGAAGCTGGCCAAAGACGATCCGGATTACTTCATGTTCATGTACGATGTGCTGAGAACGCCATGATTACAATGGACGTCGGCGGGATCACCGCAAGCTATAACGGCGTCGAGTGGGTTACGAAGGCCCAGGATGCTGACGCCGTGATCGACACGCTCAACGCCATGATGCATGAGCAGCCCGGGCCCAGCGGCGCCGATCCGTATCCGGCGCTGACGCTAGCCCAGAATATTGCGCGGCAGTTGCACGGCCGGATAACTGACGAGGGCAAAGCACCGGCATTCGATCCAAAGGTGATTTACTAATGACAAACGAAGAACTGATTGAGTATGTCGCCTGGGCCAACGACGAGATCGCGCAAGTGTTACGCGCGGCGCTTCAGCCGGTCGTCGACAGCTTCTGTCGATCGGTATGGCCCGTCGAGCATGGCCATGGCCGCATGATGCGCAAGAAGATCCGGCGGTGCTACCGGTGATCAAGATTAAGCCGATCATACCGAAGCGTAATCGGCTCGACCCGCGTCGCATGCAGCAGGCGATCGATCGCGGGCTCGACGATGCGGCGGCCGGGGCCCTGATCGACTTCGAGTCGACGAGCTCGACATGGGATCATCAGCCAACCTATACGGTCAAGGCCCAGAAGGATGGACGACTGGTAGGCACAAAGGATGAGATCTGGCTGATGCTCAACGCCGGAACGCGGGCGCACGACATCTACCCGCGCAACGCAAAGATGCTCCGTTTTCAAGGCGGCTACAGCGCAAAGACGCGACCCGGCTTCATCGGCAGTCAGAGCGGCGGCGCATCGGGCGCGATCATCTTCCGTCGATTCGTCCATCATCCTGGGACGAAGCCCCGAGGATGGTCGACGATCATTGCAAAGAAATGGCGGAGTAGGGTTGCGCAACTTATTCAACGGCAGATTAGTAAAGAGCTCGCTTGACATATAAGCTATTATTATAGATATACTGCGAAAGTATAAGCGGATCACCCCATGCCGTTTGCGTCGCGTCGTCAACAACGCTGGGCCCATGCCACACGTCAACCCTTTGCGAAGCGCTGGGATAAGTTGACTGACTTTGATGCGCTCCCAGAAAAGAAAGACTCCGGCACCTCGGGCATGGCCATCCCCCCAACCGGCAACAACGCGCTGTTTAATCAGCCTGGCGTTGGCCGAGTCTCCAACCGACGTAAGAACAAGAAGATCAAAGACTGCGACTGCGGCTGTATGCAGGTCGAGAAGGCTGTGTCGAGTGATACGCCGGTTGGTGCACCTGCAAAGAAGCCGACAGCCCCAGCGCCTGCTGCTGCGGCCCCAGCGGCTGGGGCTGGGCAACCGGGCGAATTGCTATCGCCCGGCGTGCGGCGCATTCGCGGCAACCTGTGCAACGTGCACGGCAAGTACGGGCCCTGCGACGGCGCAAAGGCGAAACCGAAAAAAGGCCCGAAGGGTCGAGGCGGCGGGGCTGGGGCCAAACCAAAGAAGCCGCCAAAGACTGACGAGCAACGCGCGGCAGAGCGGCAGCAGCACGCCGACGAGCGCGCGGCAGAGCTCACAAAGCAGCAGGCTCAGAACATGACGAAGGTCGGCGACGAAACCGACTTGGGCGATCACCTCGCAAACCTGAATCAATTCGCTCAGGGCAAGCCGCTCAGGCCCGAAGATATTGACTTTCTTGCAAAAGAGGGACTGTTAGAGATTGGGGCCGATGGCACGCCGCGCAAGTCGGAACAGGCCAACGTATTACTTAACGCTGCCAAGCGTGGCGATGTGCAGGGCGCGAAGGATGCCGCCAGTCGAGCGCGCGATCAGGTTGCCAAACGTGGCGAGCAGGAAGTAGCACGCACGGCAGCAGCTGCAAAGAAGCTGGCGGCCCAGGCTGAGCGGGAAGCCGCAAAGAAGAAACGTGACGAAGAGCGCGCAAGCGCAAAGCCCGGCAAGGGCGGATCGGGTGGGCCCGCAGAAACGGCCCAGGGGGCCCCTGGGAAGCTCGCACAGCGACGGGCCGGGCGCGCGGGTGCATCGGGTGGGGGCGGCGGCGGCGGCGGCGGGGCAGGCTCGACGAGCATCAGCCCCGGCAAGAAGCCCGAAGCGCCTGCAAAGGTCGAGCCCGAGAAACCGAAGATCGCGCAAGAACTGATCGACGCCGCAACGACCATGAGCGAAGGTGGCGAGATGACCATGGATCAGTTGCGCACGCTGATCCGCAACGGGCTCGCAAAGATCGATCGCGACGGCATGCCGGTGCTGACTGCGGCCGGACTCAACGCCACAAAGAAGGCGCAAACCGACTCGGAGCGCGCCATGTTTGCAAACATGGGCGGCGGCGGATCGGGTGGCAGTGGGGGATCGAGCGGCGGCGGATCTGAGCTATGGCCCAAAGGCCCCAGCGGCAAGCGCACGCCACAAGCGGCGGCGGCGGCAACGCGCGGATCGGGCGGGATCTCGACGCCAAAGAAACCGCCAACGCCAAAGAACAACGACAAACTGATGACTGGCGCCGATCGAGCTCAGTCAACTCCATCGGCAGCGGATAGCGCGGCGATCCGGCAAGGCGCTCGACCGATCGCACAGCGCATCACGAATGCAGAAAATAGCTTCCTGAGTACGGTACGTGACAAGGGATTCAGTGAAGCCGAATCTCATAAGATACTCGACTATTATCGCAAAAATAAGATCCTGAAGATAGATAGCACCATGGGGCAGTACAGTTTAGCTCATGGTGACTTCCTCGACGCTGATGTTATGCGGCGCGTATTCGATCAGCCTGAGCCGAAGAAGAAGAAAGAATCTCAATCGTATCTTGCGCGCCGCAAGGAACAGACCGCACAGCAGCGTGCCATGTTTGCGAACATGGGCGGCGGCGGCAGTGGGGGCGGCGGGGGTCGAGCGGGTGGCAGTCGCACAAGCGCGGGCAAGGGCGGCGGCGGCGGCCAACAGGCAACGCTTTGGAATAAGAACGCCGAAGGTAAGCGGGTGCCGCAAGCAGGATTCGCGGGAACGAAACATACGCCGGGCGAAAGTGAGCGCAAGGCGGCGCCGAAGCCCGCAGGCCCAGCGGCTGGGCAAACCGTCGGCGAAACAACGAAGGCGTACGGCAACGACCCGAATCAGTCCTACACGATGCGCCATGAGCTCGTCGACATGGGCAGTATTCAGGCTAGCAATACCGCCAACGGCGGGATCAACCCAAAGTATGATGCCAGTCTACAGCCGCGCGATCGGTCGAGGGAGTCCAGTCAGGCCCAGATCGCCAACGTTGCCCAGAACATGAACCCTGAGGTAATGACAACCGACTTTCATCGGATCGACGCCGGGACGCCGATCATTGACAAGAACGGCAATGTACTATCTGGCAACGGGCGCACCTTAGCACTACAGCGCGCGGCCGAGATGCATCCGGATAAGTATGCGGCGTACAAAGATGCGATCAAGGCTGAAGCCAAAGCGGCTGGGATCGACCCGGCGGCAGTCGACAAGATGCAAAACCCGGTGCTAGTGCGCAGGCTTCAAGGCGATCACGACGCGGCAGCGTTCGCTAGGGAAGCCAACAGCAGCGGCACACTGCGCATGTCGCCATTAGAGCAGGCCAAAGTTGACGCCGGGCAGATCAGTAATCAGCATATGCTGAAGCTGCACGTATCCGAATCCGGCGACATTGATCGCGCCCTCCGCGATAAGCAGAATAAGCCATTTATTGACGACTTTCTTGCGACGGTGCCGGATAACGAACGCGCCAACCTGCTGACGCGCCATGGCGAATTGAATCAGATGGGGCTCTATCGCGCAAAGGCGGCGATCTATACCAAGGCCTTCCCAGGCGCAGCAGGCGAGCGCATGGCCGAATCAATGCTCGAAAGCCTCGACCCGGATATTAAGACAGTCCAGAACGGGATCAGCGGCGGGCTGCCTGACTTCAGTCGAGCAACGGCGTTGACGCGCTCGGGCATGCGCGATCCGCACCTCGACATCAGTGAAGACTTCGCTAAAACCGTCGACGTATACGCGCGGATCAAAGACAACCCGAGCCTGACTGCCAACACGCCAGCGCATCAGGTTGTCGCAAAGTACCTCGGGCAGTCGAGCATGTTCGATCGCGAGCTCAACGCGGATCAAGAGCGGCTGTTGGTTCATCTTGATACCATCGCGCGCAAGCCAACCGAAGTCCGGTCGTTGCTTCAGCGCTACGCGCGGATCGTCGAGGGGCAGCCCCAGCCTGGGCAGTCGAGCCTATTCGGCGACAGCGGTCGACTGACGCGGGCCGAATTGTACGATCAGTTGCTGGGCGGTACGAAGGTGCCGCCGATCGACGAGCAAGCGGGGATGTTCGGATGACACCGTTACCACCAGTGCGCAAGCGCAAAAACTATAGCGATGTGAGCCCGAAGGATCTGACGTTCGCGCTGTTCCATGATCGGATCGCGCCGCATGATGCGATGCGCGCCTCGACCGAAGACGCGATCGACCTGGGCCTGCGGCAAAAGGACTCCGATCGGCTGTTTACAACCTATAAAGACTGGGAAGGCAACGATCGCTGGATCGCGATCACAACGACGGCGTATGAAGACAAGGATCGCGAGATCATCAGCCGGAACGCGATCAAAGAAGCGGTTGCGCTCGGGGATAAGACCAAAGAGCGCGGCCCGCTGCTGTTCTGGCATGTGCCGGGGTTAGTCATGGGCGAATGCGACTTTCAAGCGCAAGGGGGCCCAGGTGATCGGTTCCTGATCGAGGGCGGCACATTTCGCAACAAGGCCATGGCAAGCCTGGGCCAGAAGCTGAGCGATAGCGGCTATCAGATGTCGCCTGGCTTCATTCATACGGACGATCAGCCGAATAACGGTGTATACGATCATATCCTGATCTATGAGCGATCGGCGGTGCCGCAGAATCGCGCGGCCAATTACTTTACGCGGTACGCAACCGCAAAGG
>Ga0207711_10004619_pt1 | contig 11710 bp, 7 predicted proteins | sample KBSS34metaG_FD_184401 | JGI IMG/M metagenome (GOLD analysis project Ga0207711, IMG submission 184401) | Switchgrass rhizosphere microbial communities from Kellogg Biological Station, Michigan, USA - KBS S3-4 metaG (SPAdes) (version 2) | ecosystem: Host-associated > Plants > Roots > Rhizosphere >...
GGCAACCGCGGCAGCGGCGGCGGCGGCGGACGCCGCGAACCGCGCTGGTAGCGCGCTTCGGTTACCATAGAGGAACGATGAAAAACTGGTCGAAGGGCGATCGCGTGAGTCAACCCACCTACGGGGCGGGCACGCTCGTCGAGGTCAACGAACACCACACGGTCATTGACTTCGACGAAGGCGGTCGCAAAGTCTTCAAGACCAGTCTCGTCGCGCTGCAGGCGTCGAGCGAACCGGCGCCGCACAAGACGCCTACGCGTAAGCGAGCGGTCAAGAAGAAGAAAGTTGAAACTGAAAAGTGAAAACTGAAAAGTAAAGACTGAAAAGCCGGGACGGATCGTTCCGGTTTTCAGTTTTATCTTTTACGTTTTGACTTTGACGTTTCCGCCGGCGAGGAAGTAGTGGACCGCCGGCGTGATGACCAGCGACAGCAGCATCGACGCCAGAATCCCGCCAATTACCGCGATCGCCAGCGGCTGGAGCATCTGCGAGCCGGCGCCCCAGCCGAGCGCCAGCGGCACCATGCCCGCGACCGTCGCCAGCGCCGTCATCATGATCGGCCGCAGCCGCCGCTCGCCCGCCTGGATCATGCTCTCTTCCGGCGACATCCCTTCCGCGCGAAACCGCTGATCCGCATCCAGCAGCAGGATGCCGTTTTTGGCGACGATGCCGATCACCATGATCAGGCCCATGAACGAGGACAGGTTGAACGTCGTGCGCGTCACCAGCAGCGCGACGAAGACGCCGATCGTCGACAGCAGCGCGGAGGCGATGACCGCGGTCGGCGCCGCGAAGTCGCCGAACTCGAACAGCAGCACGGTGAACACCAGCACCACCGCGAGCACCAGCACGAGCAGCAGATCCTTGAACGACTTCTGCTGCTCCTCGTAGGCGCCGCCGTAGGCCACCCGGATGGCCGGCGGCAGGTGCAAGTCGGCGATCGCCTGCTGCGCCGCGGCGACGCCGGCGCCCAGATCGACCCCTTCGAGCCGCGCCGTGACGGTGACGTTGCGCTGCAGGTTCTCGCGCCGCACCTCGGTCTGGCCGGGGAGGTCCTCTACCGTGGCCAGCGTGCCGAGTGTCCCGGTGCGCCCCGTTGCGCTGACCAGCAGCGTGCTCTTGATCGCGTCGACCGACGATCGCGTCGACTCCGGGAAACGGACGCGAATCGTGTAGGCGCGATCGTTGAGCACCACCGGCGTCGGCGCCGGCTCGCCCTGCATGATCGCGGCGATGTTGGTTTCGAGCTCCTGCGGCGTGAAGCCCGCGCGCGCCGCCATCCCCTGGTCGACCTTGAACAACGTCGCCGGTCCGCTGATCGTGTTGTCGATGCCGTTGAGGACATCGACGACGCCGTGGAGCTTCGAGATGGCGTCGGCGACCTGCGGCGCCCATTGCTTCAGCAGCGCTGGGTCCTGCGAGAACAGCTTGATCGCAATCGGTTCGGGTACGCTCGTCAGGTCGCCAATCATGTCCTGCGTGAGCTGGATGAACTCGGTGTCCAGCATCGGGTAGCGCCTCTTGACCTTGTCGCGCACTTCCGAGATCACATCGTCCGACCCGCGGTCGCGTTGGCGCTTGAGCTTTACCGAAATGTCGCCGGTATTGGCTTCGGTCACGGTGGCAAGCCCGAGCTGCAGGCCCGTACGTCGTGACGTCCCCTCGACCTCCGGTGTGTTGCGCAGGATCGTTTCCACACCGGTCAGGACCTGGTTGGTTTCCGACAGCGACGATCCGGCCGGCATGATGTAGTCGAGAATGAAGCCGCCTTCGTCCATCTCCGGCAGCAGGTCGGAGCCGAGGAACCGGTAACTACCGTAAGCCACCGCCATCACCAGGACGCTGGTGACCACCAGCAACGCCGGCCTGGCGATCGCCAGCCTCAGCGTGCGCTCGTAGACCTGCATCATCCGCGGCGGAACGCCTGCGTCGCTTTGTAAATTGTCAGTTGTTCCTTGTAAATTACCTTTCCGCTTGCCCAGAAAGTAGTGGCTCAGCGCCGGCGTCCACGTGAGCGCCAGGCCCAGAGAGGTGAGCAGCGCCGTGCCCACGGTGATCGCCAGCGCGCGGAAGAAGGCACCGGTGACGCCGGTGATCGCCACCAGCGGCAGGAAGACCACGATCGGCGTGATCGTGGAGCCGACGAGCGGCACGCGGATCTCGGCGATCGCGCTGCGGATCGCCTCGGCGCGATCCTGTCCGGCGTCGCGGTGCATCACGATGTTCTCCACCACGACGATCGCATCGTCGATGACCAGGCCGACCGCGGCGGCGAGTCCGCCGAGCGTCATCAGGTTGAAGCTCTCGCCGAGCAGGCGCAGCACGATGAAGGTGATCGCGAGCGTCGCCGGGATGACCATGCCGGCGACCAGCGACGTGCCCCAGTCGCGCAGGAACCACACCATGATCAGCGACGCCAGGACGATGCCGATAATCACCGCGTCGCGCACGCTGGCGATCGAGTCGTTGACCAGGTCCGACTGATCGTAAAACGGCTGGAGCTCCACACCTTTCGGCAGCTCCTTTCGAATCGTCTCGATCTCGGCGTGGATCTGGTCCGCGACCGTCACGGTGTTGCTGTCGGGCTGACGGAACACGTTCATCAGCACCGCCGCCTTCGCGTTGGCGGTGACGGCGACGTACACCGGCTTGATCGACCTCGACACCGCCGCGATGTCGCCGACCTTGATCGGCGCGCCGAGCGGCGTCGTCTTCACGACGATGTCAGAAATGTCGTCGGGCGTTCGTGCCTGGCCGCTGACCAGGCTCAGCACGAGCTGGTGGTTGTTCTCGAAGAGACCGGGCGAGTCGATCATGTTGCTCCGGCCGATCGCCTCCAGCAGGTTGGGGACGGTAATCTGCGTCTGCACCAGTTTGGCCGGATCGGGTCTCACCTCGAACTCCGGCTCCTGGCCGCCCTGCACCACGATCGTGGAGACGCCGAGCTTGCGGTTCAGCCGCGGCTTCAGATCGTAGGTAGCCAGCTCCCACAGGCGGGTCATCGGCACGGTCTCCGACGTCAGGGAGTAGCCCAGGATCGGAAAGGCGGCGAAGGTCAGGCGGTTGGCGGTGAGCTTCGCCGTCGGCGGCAGTTCCGACTGCACGCGCGCCAACGCCGCATTGACCCGCTGCAGCGTCTGGAACATGTCCACCTTCCACGAGAAGAACATGTCGATTTCGACAGTGCCGCGGCTGGTGATCGACTGGACGCGCTCGAGCCCCTCGACCGAGTTCAGCGCCTCTTCGACCGGGCGCGTGACGGTCACCTGCATCTGATCGATCGGCGCCACGCCGTTGTCGATGCCAACCAGGACGCGCGGGAAATTGACCTCGGGGAACACCGCCACCGGGATCGTGGTCGCGAGATAGATGCCGAAGAGAACCAGCGTGAGGATGACGAAGATCGTCGGCTTGCTCCTCACTTACCGTCCTCTTCCGGCTCGTCCTTCTCTCCGGCCGCCTTCTCGCCCGGTTTCAGGATCCGCACTTTGGTCTTGTCTTCCAGGCCGAGGCCGCCCTGCGTCACCACCCGGTCGCCGACCTCCACGCCGGCGACGATCTGCACCATCTCCGGCTCACGCACGCCGATCTGCACGACCTTCTCGTGCGCGACGTTCTTGTCGTCGACGACGAGCACGATCGTCTCGCCTTCGGCGTTGGGCAGCACCGCCGGCGCCGGAATCAGCGTCGCCCCTTCGAGCGTCGCGGCGACGATCGACACGTGGACCGCCTGCCCGGCATGCAGCCGCTCGCCGGGGTTGTCCGCCTGCACCCAGACCTGCACGGTCGTGCTGTTCGCATCCGACGCCGGGCTGACGATGGTGACCTTGCCGGTGACGAGCTCGCCGCCGTCGTTGGGCGTGATCGTGGCTTCGTTGCCGACCTTGACGTTCCTCGCCTGGTCCTGCGCCATGTTGACGCGCGCCACGACCTTCGACACGTCCATCACCGTCAGCATCGGCGCGCCCGCCGCGGCCATCTCGCCGGGATAGAGCGGCCGATCGGTGACGACGCCGGTGATCGGGCTGCGGATCTCCGCGTAGCCGGCCTGGGCCTGCAGGCTTTCGTAATGACCCTTGGCGGCCTCCACCTGCGCCGCCGCCGTGTTGATCTGTTCCTTGCCGCCGACGTTCTGCAGCGCCTGCAGGTGCTGCTGCGCGGTGTCGTGGTTGGCCTTCGCCTGCGCGTAGCCGACCTCGGCTTCGTCCACCAGTTTCTTCGCGAGCGCGCCGTCCTTGAACAGCTGCTGACGGTTGTCGAGGAGGCGCTTCGCGGCGTCCATCGCCTCACGCGCGGCGGTGACGTCGGCCTGCGCTTTCGCCAGCTGCTCCGGCACGCCTGCCGCCGTCGTCGAACGGTAATTGGACTGCGCCTGCTCGTATTGCCCGCGGCTTTCCTGCGCGGCGGCGGCGAGGTCGCGCGCCTCGAGCTCGGCCAGCAGCTGTCCCTGCTTGACGTGATCGCCGCGGTTCACGAGGAAACGCCGCACGGGCGCGCTGATCTTGGGGACGATGTTCGCTTGATCGCGCGGGTAGAGCACCGCGTCCGCGTTGACGATCAGGCGGATGCTCCCCTTGATGACCGGCGAGACGCGGACCGGTGCGACGACCTCCTCCGGCTTCTCGGCTTTCTTGCAGGCGGAAGCGGTCAGGCCGAGAACGGCGCAGGCGCCTAGTAAATTTACAATTGTAAATTTCATAATTTACAAAGTCCCTGTCAGCGTCTGGAGCGCCGCGAGCGCGACTCGATACCGCACGAGTCCATCGTCGTAGGCGTTGCGCGCCTGAATCAACGTGGTCTGGGCGTCGACGACTTCGAGCACGGAGACTTCGCCGGCCTGGTAGCGGAGCAGCGTGAGCCGCAGGCTTTCGGTCGAGAGGTCGAGCGAATCGCGGAGCGAGGTGACCTGATCGCGCGCGATTTCCGCCTCGCGATGAAAGGTGCTGATGCTGACCTGCAGCTGGCGCTGCGCGAGCGTGAGGTCGCTGCGTGCGGCCTGAACGCGCAACTGCGCCTGTTTGAGTTTGCTCTGCGCCGCCCCCCAGTTCCACAGCGGCACATTGAGCTGCACCTGCGCGACCGAGCCGAGCAGACGATGGCCTTCGGGATCGTAGGTGGCGAAGTCGTTCGCGTTGATACCGTAAAAATAATCGAACGACACCGACGGCAGCACGCCGCCGCGGGCGACGCCGACGCCGAAGGTTTCCTGCTGCACCGACGCTTCGGCGACGCGCAGGTCAGGGCTGTTGGTGGCGGCGGTGGCTTTGAGATCGGTCAACGGCAGCAGCGGCGCCAGCGTCTGCAGATCGTCGACGACCGAGAACGTGTCGCGGAAATCGGGAAAGATCAGAACTGACAGACCGAGCCGGCTCTTGAGCAGCGCCAGCTCCGCGTCCTGCGCATCACGCAAGCGCTGCGACACCTGGATCTGTGCCTTCACCACGTCGGAGTGCGCGACCTCGCCGCCGCTCTCCTGCTTCTGAGTGATCTCGAGGAACTGCTGCGCCTCGCGCAGGCTCTGCTGCGCGTTCGAGAGCTTCCGCTGCGCGGCGACGAGGCCGTAGTAGTTCTGCACGATCGTGGCGACGAGCCCGCGCCCCGCGACATCGGCCTTTGCCCGCGCCACCGCTTCGGCGGCGGCTGCGCTCCGGTACTCCGCCCACTTCGACAGTGAAAAGACGTCGCCGTGCACGTTCAGCCACATCGCGTAGACCCGCGGGCCATCGTTGGGCACCCAGATGCCGGATGGCGTCCCGTTGGGTTGCGTGTAGATGTACTGGCTGAACCCGTTGAGCGACGGCAGCAGCGCCGCGCGCGCCTGCTTCTTGTCCTCGGCGGCGAGATCGGAGGCGAGCCGCGCCGATCGGAACTGCTGGCTGTTGGCCCGCGCCTGATCCAGCACCGCCTGCAGCGTCATCGGCGCGTCGGGCGTGGATGGCTGCGCCGACGCCGGTGCGGCGATGAGCAGGACGGCGATCAGCAACGACAGCAGGAAACCGCTCATGGCACGCTCGCTTCAACGGTCCGGCTGAAGCCGGACACTACCGGAACACCCGCGAAACCGGACACGACCGGAACACCCGCGAAACCGGACACGACCGGAACACCTGCGAAACCGGACACGACCGGAACACCTGCGAAACCGGACACTACCGGAACACCTCCGAAGCCGGACACTACCGGGTCATCTGGTACGTGAGGACGCGGAACGTGCCGGCGACCGCCTTCGGTCGATCTTTCGAGCCGGGCGCCTGGGGTTCGTAGTCGGTGGCGGCGAGATAGATCGTATGCGTCACCGGATCGAGCGCCATCGTCCGGGCGCCGCGAACGGTCTTGATCGTCTGGACGACCTTCAGCATTGACGCTGAATCCTCGTGCGCGACCGACACCGTCCCTGAGCCACCGTTCGACGTGAACGCGAGCTTCGTGCCGGGATCGAACCATGTGGCGTCGACGCCCTCGCCGACCGGCACGCTGTAGACGACCTTGCCGTTCGTGCTGTCCATCATGACCATCAACTTGTTGTCGCAGCCGAGGAACAGACGATGGGTCGCGGCGTCGAATGCCATGCCGGTGGCGGCTTCGCACGGGGCGCCGGGCCACGTGGCGGTCACCTTGTGGGTTGCGGTGTCGATCACTTTGACCGAGTTGAGGTCTTCCATGTTCACGTAGATCTTGCCAGCCTTGGAATCGACCTGCGCCGCTTCGGGCTTTCCCTCGAGCGGAATGGTCGCGACCACCTTCCCGGTCGCCGTGTCGATGACGCTCGACGACTTGCCGCGGCCGTTCATCGTGTAGACCTCTTTTTTCGACGGCTCGTAGACGATCGTGTCCGGATTCTCGCCGGTGTCGATCTTCTGGATCAACTTGAGCGTCTTGAGATCGACGACGCTGACATTGTTCCCGCGGCCGTTGCTCGAGAACCCCTTGCCCAGCTCGGGGACGGCGATGAAGCCGTGCACGCCGGGCGTGTCGGGGATGTCGCCGACGACCTTGTTCGTCTGCGTGTCAACCACGACGACGTGCGTGGCGTGGCTGACGTACAGGCGATGCGCGGCCGGGTCCACCGACAAGTAGTCCCAGCCGCCTTCGCCGCCGATCTGGATCACGGGGCCCGCGTGATACGGGCCTTCCTGTCCCCGCAGGTTGCCCGCGGCCGTCACACAAAGAATCGCTGCCAGCACCAATGCGTGTCGCATCTCCGCTCCTTTACCCGTGTTATCGCGTCAGAACTTCATGCGCGCGGAGAACTGCAGCTGGCGCGCGGCCCGTGCCGAAACAGGTTGGCCGAACAGCGGCGAGTTCACCGTGCCGACGAACGCGCCGTAGTTCACGTGGTTGAGCACGTTGAACGCATCGAAACCCAGCGTGATCTCGCGAGCATCCTTGCCGGCGCCGAGCTTGATGTCGCGCGACGCGCGAAGGTCGAGGGAGGCGAAGCCGGTGGTCTCCAGGCTGTTGCGCGGCACGCCGGCCGGCCTGGCGCGTCCGCGGCCGTTGTTGAAGAGATCCAGACCGAGCGTCTCGTTGTAGGGGCCGCCGCTGTTCATAGAGAGCCCCATGCCGAGATCGAAAACCTTGAACATGGACGTCCGGCCCAGCAGGTTGAAGCGGTGCCGCCGGTCGAAGTCCGCGCGCGCCCATTCACCCGACAGATCGTAATCGTTGGCGGGGAACGATCCAATGCCGTTCGTGTCGTTGTCGCCCCGGCTCAGCGTGTACTGCATCTGGCCGTTGAACCAGCGCGACAGTTTGCCGCGAACGGTGACCTGGATCGAGTCGGTCTCCTGGCGCCCGTTCGATTCTACTTCGCGCACAGCGCCGTAGGCCGGATCGGGACGCGTGAGGTAGAGCGGCGGTAGGGGCGCGTTGACGTCGCGCGACCGGAACAGGTGATAGCCGCGAGAGCCCGTGTAAGTGAGCGAGAGCGTGAGGCTTTTCTGCAGCTGATGATCCAGGCCCGCGCTGTACTGGACCGTCCGCGGAATCTGGACGTCTGGCGCCAGCCGGACGATGCTCGGCGGCTGCGAGGCGGCGGCCGCCGCGGACGTGAAGGGATCGGGATAGCCGGGATTGGTGACGACGTACCGGATCAGCCCTCCCGGCTGTGAATGCAGCACATCGGCGATCACCACTGGACCGCTTCGATCGTTGAACACGCCGATGCCGGCGCGGAGCACGTTGGTCTTCGTGTTGCCCGGCGCGTACGCCACCGAGAACCGCGGTGCGAGGTTGTCGTCGTCGTGAAAGTAGTTCTGCCAGTCGTAGCGCAGGCCGAACGACAACGACAGACCGCCCCGCGCCTGCCAGTCGTCCTTGATGTAGGTGCCGAGCTGCTTCTCCAGGAGGGCGAGCTCACCATTGCCCTGCTGCTGCGTGAACGCGTACGGCTTGCCGGCGGCGTAGGTGTCGAGGCCCGAGAAGAAGAACGTGCCGCCGAAGTTGCTGCGATCGAAAAAGCCGCGCCGGCTCCAGTCTGGCAGTTGGAAGCCCGCCTGAATCAGATGATGGCCTTTGGTCCAAGCCAGGCTCTCGTTCAGGTTCATGTGCGTTTCGGTACGCACGAGATCGGCCTGGCCGCCGCCTCCCGTGAACGCGCCGTTGACGACGATGCCGCGCGCGGTGGAGGCGCTGACGGTCGGTTCGCGCTCGTGGCCGACCAGTATCTGAACCTGGTTCAGGAGCGTCGGACGCAGAATCGTCTGCTGCGTGTAGGTCACCTGCTGCTCGTGGTGCTTGAACGTGCTCGCGGCGCTCGCCAGTGTCGTGCCGCCGACGCCGCGGTTCTCGTCGTTTTCGTACTGGTAGTTCGGCCGGATCGAGAAGGTGTTCCTGTCGCTGATTTGCCGCGTAACGCTTCCGGTAACCCTTGCCTGGCCGTTCTTGTGCGCCAGGTTGTCCTGGATGATTCCCGCCGGTCCGATGGCGTAGATGAACGACTGTTGATCGAGGATTTCGTCGTTCGCCGACAGCATGAAGGACATCTTGCCGCTCGTGCCCAGCGGCCCGCCCAGGAACCCTTCGTAAATGCGCCGCTGCTCGGGTGGCTTGGTCGTGGCGAAGGGGTTACGGGCGTTGGCGTGCGCGTCGCGGAAAATGAGGCTGCCTTCGCCGTGATTCTGCTGCGTCCCCGGCTTGGTCAGGATCTCGACGCGGCCACGCCCCGGCCTCGAGTATTCCGCCGAGTACGGATCCTGGTTGATCCGGATCTGCTGCATCGCCGACGCGCTGACGTTGAGCGCGCTCACTTCCATGCCGTTGACGACGATGGTGACGCCGCCGTTGCCGATCGATCCGGCATCGAGAAACTGCGACATGGTGGCGACGAAGTCGTTGTCGAAGACCGGCAGGCTCTCGAGCATGTCCTGGTCGATGGTGATGGCATCGACGTTGTTGCCGGCCGACGCGCCCATCTCCGCCGCTGCGTTGCTGACCGTAATCTCCTGTGTGATGTCCGCGAGTCCGAGCACCAGCTTCTGCGACGACGGCCCCCGCGTCCCGACGCGCAGCTTCGCCGTCGCCGACTTGAAGCCTTCGTAGCGCGCCCGCAGCTCGTACTGGCCCGGCGCGACGCGCTCGAACCGGAACAGTCCCGCTGCGTCGGTGGCGGTGGTCTGAACGACGGCACCGGAGGCGTTCACCAGATCCACCGTCGCGGCGGCGAGGACGGCGCCTGTCTGATCCTGGACGATGCCGGCGACGGCGACCGGCGCGGGAGTCTGACCGCTGGCTGGCGTCGAGCTTATGGAGGCCAGCACCGCGAACACAGACACGAATCTCATCAAATCGGACAAGTGTAATGCGCAAAGATGAACCGGAGATGAACTCGACTGCCCTGAGCCGTCGAAGGGGTCCTGACGTAGAATTTTTTCGCGGTGCGTGTCCTTCTGGTCGAAGACGAACCGGCGGCAGCTCATGTGCTGGCGAAGGGGCTGCGCGAGCAGACCTACGCCGTGGACGTGGCCGCTGACGGTGATGCTGCGCTTTTCCAGGTCGGCATCACCGACTACGACGCCGTGATCCTCGACGTCATGCTGCCCGGACGCGACGGCTTCGCGGTCTGTCGGACGATCCGCGAGTCGGGCTGCGCGGTGCCGATCCTCATGGTGACCGCGCGCGACGCCGTGGAGGCGCGCATCGAGGGGCTCGACGCCGGCGCCGACGACTACCTCGTGAAACCGTTCGACTTCGGCGAGCTTCTCGCGCGGCTGCGCGCGCTCATTCGCCGCGGCCGGCAGCCGCTGCTGCCGGAACGGCTGACCGTCGGTCCGCTCGCGATCGACACGCGCAGCCGCCATGTGCGTGTGCGCGGCGCGGACGTGTCCCTCACGGCGAAGGAATATGCGCTGCTCGAATACCTCGTCCGGCGAGCCGGCGACGTCGTCAGTCGCGCGGACATTTCCGAGCACGTCTGGGACGAGCACCATGATCCGCTGTCGAACATCGTCGACGTTTACGTGCAGCGGCTGCGGCGGAAGCTCGATCGGTCCGGGTCGGACTCGCTGATTCGCACGCGGCGGGGCGAGGGTTATCAGCTCGTGACTGGTGCGGCCGCGCCGTGACCACGCTCTCGCTGCGGGCGAGGCTGACGCTCTGGTACACGCTGGCGCTGCTGCTGGTCCTGCTGCTCTTTGGCGCGAACGTGTTGTGGCAAATGCGCCGGATCGGGATCCGCCGGGTGGACCGCGAGCTCGAGGCGCTGACGGCGACGCTCGGGAACGTGGTGCGGGAGGAGTTCAAGGAGGGGGACGATGTCATGACGGCGACGGCCGAGGCGACCGCGCAGGTGACGGCGCCGGGCCACGCGCTGGCGATCCTCGACACCGGCGGCCGCGTCCTGGCCTCGAGGTGGAGCGGCCTCGACCCCCGCGACGTGCTGCGCCTGAGTGACGGCGGGCTTGGCGTCCGGACCACGAACGCCGGCGGCGGCGCGTGGCGCGTCCAGACCAGCCCGCACTCGTTCGGCGACCTCAAGCTGGTACTGCTCGTTGCCAGTCCAGTGGCCGACATGATGCGCGAGCAGCATGAGGTGCAGGAGGCGATGCTCGTCGGGATCCCGATCGTTCTTCTACTCGCGGGCGCCGGCGGTCTGTGGCTCGCGTCCATCGGCCTCCGCCCGATCACCGAGATGGCGCGGCGCGCCGCGAGCATTCCGCCGACAGGGCTCGAGGATCTCGGGCAGACGCAGCGGACCGACGAGCTCGGACAGCTGGCGACGGCGTTCAACGGGCTGGTCGCGCGCCTTCGCGCGGCGCTGCAGACGCAGCGGCAGTTCATGGCCGATGCGTCGCACGAGCTGCGGACTCCAGTGTCGGTCGTGCGGGCGACGTCCGACGTCATGCTGAGCCGCGAGCACCGCGACGAGGCGGAGTACCGCGAGGCGATCACGATCGTCGGCGGTCAGGCACGGCGTCTGGGGCGGCTCGTTGAGGACATGCTGGTACTCGCGCGGGCGGACGCCGGCGGCTATCCGCTTCAGCCGGTGGATCTCTACCTCGACGAGATGGTCGCCGAGTGCCTGCGCGCCGTCGACGTACTCGCGACCGAGCGCGGCGTCACGATCCGCTCGCACGCAGGGCCGGATATTCCGTTTCGCGGCGACGAGGATCTGCTGCGCCGGCTGGTGCTGAACGTCCTGCAGAACGCCGTTCAGCACACGCCGTCGGGCGGATCGGTCGCGGTGGAGATCAAGCAGGAACGGGACGAAGTG